>PPCM01000026.1_pt1 | contig 386821 bp, 308 predicted proteins | sample 1555541 | NCBI WGS metagenome assembly PPCM01 (sample SAMN05284479, study PRJNA326546) | Marine sediment metagenome, whole genome shotgun sequencing project. | isolation source: marine sediment | place: Germany: Wadden Sea | collected 2012-09-05
ATAGCTCATGATTTTAATAATATACTTGTTGCGATTCTTGGTAGCCTTAGTTTGGCTAAGTTTTCTTTGAAGGATTCAGATGAAAAGTGTTTATCTCTTATTGCTCAGGCAGAAAAAGCTTCAGTGAGGGCAAAAGATCTTACTCAGCAGCTTTTAACCTTTTCAAAGGGGGGCGATCCTATAAAGAAGCTGTCGGCTTTGGATGAGCTCATTAAGGATTCAGCAAATTTTATTCTTCGTGGTAGCAGTGTTGCTTGTCATTATGACATCGCAGATAACCTTTGGCAGGTTCAAATTGATGCTGGACAGATTAGCCAAGTAATTCAAAATTTGATTATTAACGCAAAACAAGCAATTTCAGGTAAAGGGAAAGTAGAAATAACTTGTAGAAATGTAGATAAGAATTTCAATTTGTTGCCAGAGGCATTGAAGGCGCAGAAATATGTTCAGGTTGTCATTCGTGATGATGGACCAGGTATAGAATCAGGTACTATCAGCAAAGTTTTTGACCCTTATTTTTCCACGAAAGAAGATGGAAGTGGTTTAGGGCTTGCTCTGTCCCATTCAATTATAGTTAAGCATGGTGGGTATTTAACGGTTTCGTCTGAAAAAGGAGAAGGTGCAACTTTTACTTTCTATCTACAGGCGCAAGGTGATAGCAGTAATGGTTTATCTGAAGAACAGAGCTTTGTGCAAAAAGGTGAAGGGATTGTTCTAGTCATGGATGATGATGAGAGTGTAAGAAATATTGCTAGAGACATGCTTTCACATCTGGGGTATGAGGTTCTGGTTGCTGGAGATGGAGAAACCGCAATAAAAATTTTCCAAGAGTATATGACCAAAAAGCCGATAGATTATACTATTATGGATTTAACCATCCCTGGAGGCATGGGGGGCGCAGAGACTGTTAAAGCATTTATTGAAATGGACGCATCCTCTAAGGTAATAGTTGCAAGTGGCTATTCAAATGATCCAATAATGGCAAATTACAAGGATTATGGGTTTAAAGGAGCTATCGCTAAACCGTTTAATGTCGAAGAATTGGGTAGGGTTTTACATTATTTATAGAGACAAATATCCTAAATTAGTATTTATTGTTTTGGTACAGTGTGGTAGCGAGCAGCCAATCATTTTGAGTGTGAGGAGGTTAGTTATGTTAGGAGCGTTATGCTTTTAGAGCAGGGGGCCAATTCTACTGAGGAACAACAGGTTTTAGATCTGCTGAGTAAAAAAGATCTGGCGCAAGTGCTTGTTCTTATTAATAAGTGTTTATTGTGCTCTAGCGAGGACGAATTTGATAAATGTCTTCAGGAGTTTGCAGCTTTTTTAGATTACGATTTTGTTCTTTACGCTTACACAACAGAAACCTATAAAAACGAGCATTTAGTTCACTTGGTTAATCTTTCTAACCCTGAGGAATGGGCTCTAGAGTATACCCAGCGAGGTTTTTTACGGCATGATCCAGTGCGACATGAAATGGAGCGAATTTTAGAAACTGGTATAGTTAGTTCCTTTATTTTATGGGATAATTATATTTGGGATTTATCACCACATCAACAAGAAGTGATTGATAGAAGAAACCACTATGGTTTACAGCATGGGTTTTCTTTCTTTACATCCTCTGAAGCCATAGATTTTACTTTTATATTTTCATTTGCGCGCAAGATAGGGTCTGTCGACTCAAGAGATGAGCTTTTGGCTAAACTGGTTGGCCCTCACCTGATGGTGGCTCGTAAGCGAATGGTGTTAAAAGAGCTAGTTGCCACACTATCTGAAAAAGAAAAAAGTGTAGTGCAATGGATTATGGATGGCAAAACCAATTGGGAAATTGCTAATATTCTTAATATTACTGCTAATACTGTGAAATATCACAATAAAAATATTTTTGCAAAGCTTCAAGTGACGAACCGACAGCAGGCTATTGCTGTTCTTCTTGCCGAGCGTTATTTAAGATTTTGATGCTAAACGATTTGTACTGTTTTCAACTCTTCTTGCTTTCTTTTCTGCCTAGCTACCCACTTGGGTAGTTGTCTATTGTTAGATAATAAGTTTATTATAATTTTGAAGACTTCTGTTCGATATAGTCTTTGCACCTAGAGGCAACTTTAACAAGTATGCTTCTTTCTGATTTGAAGTTTATTTTGTTGATATAGCGTTGTTTTTTTTGATTATCGTGTTGGTTAGATGTTGCTGGCCGTATTTCATTTTGCTACAATGTGATAACGGTCCTGCTCACTTGTTTATGGTTACTGTTTTTGACTGAGAGAAATCAAGGGGAGTGTTATGATGGTATCAATTTCTGGGGCGTTGAATAAGGCAGCAAAAACTTGCTGGAGTATGCTTTTTACGTCTGTTATTTCGTTCGGAATAGCTTCAGTTGGGAATGCTGCAGGACTTACAGATGTTTATCAAATGGCTCTAGCAAATGATCCAGTTTATCAAGGCGCTGGGTTTGATCGAGAGGCAACGGAGGAAAGACGCAATCAGGCTGTTGCTGAGTTTTTGCCGACAATCGAAGGCTCTGCCGATTACACACATACCTATCAGGATATAAAGAGTACTGATAATACTGTCGTTTCCGAAGGTGATATCGACTATGGCAGTACTGCCTTTGGTCTCACCTTAACCCAACCGATTTTTCATTGGGATACCATTGTAGGTCTTGATAAGAGTGACGCTGAAATTTTACAAGCACATAATGAATACCTGCTTGCTGGTCATGATTTAATGATTCGTGTGGCAGAGCGTTATTTTCAGGCGCTTGGCGCTCAGGATCAACGTGATTTTGTTCTGTCTGAGCGGGCTGCTGTTAACAAACATTTCGAACTTGCGAGTGAACGATTTGAAATGGGCTTGATAGCTGTAACTGATTTACATGATGCCAAAGCAAGAAAAGCAGCTGTGTTGGCAAAAACAATTGATGCACAAAATATTCTTGATGATGCAATGCAAGCGCTTGAAGAGGTTACTGGAGAAATGGTGACTGAGCTTAAGACTCTACAAGAGGATATTGACATTGTTAGTCCAGATCCAGACGACATAGAAGCATGGCTGGATATGGCGATGAAGAATAACCCGGCAATTGAATTGCAGACACATTCTGTTGAGGTATCCAGGCTCGAAGTAGAGCAACAGACTGCGGGTCATTACCCAACCTTAGATCTTGTTGGTCGTGTTGAGAGTAAAGATACTGACGGTTCTCTTTATGGTGGTGGTAGTGATGGTGAGGTGGCAGATGTTATGGTTGTAATGAATGTGCCATTTTACTCGGGTGGCTCTGTCAGCTCTAAGGTACGAGAAGCCAAACATGTCCATAGTCGTTCTAAACAAGACCTAGTTCGCCAGCAACGTGCTGTTGCCAGACAAACTCGATCAGCATATCTTGGAGTAAAGTCTGCAGTGCAACAAATTGAAGCACTGCATGAATCTGTAGTATCTAATCAACTAGCTCTTGAAGCAAAGCAAGAAGGTTTCATGTCGGGACTTTATACAAGTTTAAATGTACTTGATGCCGAAAGAGACCTTTCGCTTGCAAACATTGATTATGCAAAATCACGATACGATTATCTTTTGAACAATTTAAAGCTCAAGCAATCTGTGGGAAATCTGACAGAAAACGATATCTATCTTCTAGAACAGTGGCTCCAGTAGTTGATTGCACTATTCTTTTGATAATACTTTAAAAACCAGATGTTATTCTGGGAGGCTGTTATGTTACGAATCCTTAAACGTAAATTAAAAAAAGCGAAGGAAAAAAGTTCAGCAAAAAGTAGAAGGAAGATGGTGTTCGAGGCCTTAGAGCCAAGAATTCTTCTTTCTGCTGATCTGGGAATTGAACCTTCTGCTTCTCAGGACGTCTCACAACAGTCTTCACTTATAGACAATCCAGCAGAGCTTCATGATGTTGTTTTAGAAGAAAATTCTGTTAAAGGTTCAGATGCTCCTGAGATGACTCAGGGAGAAAATGCTCTGCCTAGTGAGAACAGAAAAGTTGATACTCTCATCATACTTGATCCGACTGTCTCTGATTTTGAAACATTACTGCAAAATGTTAAGGTGGAACAGGCTGGTAAATCTTTTACTATTATCACTCTAGATCAACAGCAAGATAGTCTTGGTCAAATCACTAATATACTCTCTCAGTATAATGACTTAACTGCCGTTCATATTCTTTCCCATGGTTCAGAAGGTAGTCTACGTCTTGGCAATACAGTTCTTGATTCTACAAATCTTGAAGAAAATCGTGAGCAAGTAAGTGCATGGGGCGATGCCCTTTCCTCCAACGGAGATATTCTACTCTATGGTTGCTCCATAGCTGGTGATGAGATTGGTGTTGAGTTTGTAGAATCGTTTGCAGAAATTTCGGGTGCTGATGTAGCAGCCTCCAATGACACAACAGCCGGTGACGGTGATTGGGAGCTTGAACATAAAACAGGTAAGGTTGAAGCAGCCTCGTTACTCCTTAAAAACTACCGTTATTCTTTGGGTACTATTTCAAGTACAACAGAAGGTGAAACCCTTGAAGGGACAACTGGTTCTGATGTTTTTCAGTTTGGGGAAGTTCTAGATGAAAATGGTGACCCAACAAAAGAATGGGGCGAAGATGTTCTTGATCAGACTCAGAGTGGTGGTACAGATGTAGTGGATTTTTCTGAGCAGACAGATGACCTTGAGTTTAGATTCACTGATCCAGAGACGTTTTCTGTTCACGATGGCAATGCCAATCGTCTCGACGCTACAAAAATAAGTACAATTATCGGTGGCAGTGGAAATGATACACTTGATTTTTCTCGAATAAAAGATGACGCAAGCCTTGTCATTGAAGATCAAAAAGATATTGAGTTAACCTTTGTTATTCGTGCGGATGGACGCGTTACCATAAGTGATGGTAAATATACAGTTGAAGCTGATGGTAGTGTCAGTCTTTATGATGATACGTTTCAGATTGAGGCCAGAGGGATTGAAAATCTGATTGGTGGAAACGGAAAAGATATTTTCGTATTTGAAGATGGAGCTGTATTACCAGGGACTATTAAAGGTGGCAACGGAGAGCTCGAAAATACTCTTGATTATTCTGCATACACAACCTCTGTTCAGGTGAATCTGACTGATGGTACACTTACCGGGGCTGTATCTGTCAGTCAAATACAGCATGTTATAGGTGGTGCCGCAGCAGATACATTAATCGGTGATGGTTTTCAGAATAAACTTACCGGTGGTGGTGGCAGTGACCTCCTCCGTGGTGGAAAGGAAGCGGATATCCTTGATGGGGGTACAGGTAGTGACACCCTTTATGGTGAAGCAGGTGATGATCAGTTGTTGGGTGGTACTGGTGTAGACCATCTTTACGGTGGCTCAGGTTCGGACACTCTAACAGGTGGTGGATATGGCGGGCGTATAGATGGTGGTGCTGATGAAGACAGGTTGGTTGAAACAGCCGATGCTAACATCACCCTTACTGATACATCTCTACTGGTTGGCACTAATGGTACAGCTTTATCTGGTATTGAAAGCGCCGAACTGACAGGCGGTGCTGATGATAATATTATTAATGCAGCAGCATTTACTGGTGGTGGAGTAATCCTTAAGGGTGAAGGTGGTAATGATACTCTTATTGGAACTACGGATGCTGATACTCTTATTGGAGGTGAAGGAGACGATACAATCACCGGTGGTCTAGGCCTTGATGAAATCTCAGGTGGCGAAGGTGTTGATACTGTAATTGAGAGTGGTAATGAAGACGTCTCTCTTTTTGACTTAAATGATACTGCAGCTTCGAATGATTCTGTCCTGGTGATTGGTGAGGAAAGTGAACAGTTACAGTCGGTAGAACAGTTTGATTATACAAGTGGGGATGCGAACTCTATATTTGATGTAGGTGATTTTACCCTCGGTGATGCAACGTTTCGAGCTGGCACAGGAGAGGATACTCTTGATTTGAGCAGCTCAGCAGATGATATCCTTCTGAAGTTTTCTGATATTTCCCTTTTAACTGTAACCAGTGATGCTGGCAGTGTTAACATTGATGCTAGTGATTTTACACTCTTTAAAACCGGTTCGGGCAGTGACACAGCGGATTTTTCTCTTGTAGATATAGCTCTTATTTTTGTTATGAGGGCAGATGGTACTGTATCTGTTGCAGATGGCAGCTATTCGATAGAAACTGATGGTACAGTGACCTTGACGGGTAATTTCACCCTTACCTTTGAAGGGATCAATAATTTAGTTGGTACTGATCGTAACTCAACTTTCGTTTTTGAAGAGAGTAGTCTTCTTGAAGGGTATATCGATGGTGGCCCGGCTGGAGTCAATACTTTAGACTATCGAGCTACCAAAGAACTTGATGTTTATGTGAATATGAATGAACCGGGTATTGCAGATATTGCAACTGGTATAGCCTCTAATACAGATGGCATTCATCGCATTCACAATGTTTATACAGGGTCAGGGAATGACAGCCTTTATGGTAATAGCAATGCCAATGTGTTTGTCACTGGCGAGGGTCGTGACCTTGTAAGTGGTGGTGCTGGTGATGACTATCTCGATACTGGCGCAGGCGACGATCAGCTAACTGGTGGTGCAGGCACAGATCAACTTATTGGTGGAGCCGGTAATGATATACTTGTAGAAGAGCAGGATGTAACCTCCATAACCCTGAGAGATAATCTATCTACGTCTTCTGTTAACGATGATTCACAATTGCTTGTTGTTGATTCAGGACTCACAACAACAGATTCTATATCTGGTGTTGAAGATGCCTTTCTCGCTGGTGGTGACAGTGCAAACAGAATTGATGCCTCTGGCTTTACCTTGGGCGGTGTTTCGTTATATGGTGGTAAAGGAGATGATACACTCATCGGTAGCAGTGGTGACAATTTTCTATCTGGTGGGGAAGGTCAGGATATAATTCAGGGTAATGGTGGTACGGATACTCTTCTTGAATACCGTGATAAGAATTTTACGCTTACAGATTCAACCCTGATTATCGACAGCGAGGTTGACTCTATCTCTGGTATTGAATTGGCAACTCTTACCGGTGGAGATAGTGCAAATATCCTTGACGCTTCTGGTTTTACTGCAGGTTCTGTCAGCTTGTTCGGTGGAGCTGGAGATGATGTTCTAAGAGGTGGTTCTGGGGACGATCTTTTTTCCGGTGGTGCAGGTGCAGATCAACTCTTTGGTGGTGGCGGGCTTGATACCGTAAGTGAAACTGGTGACAGCCGCTTCATTCTTACCGATTCAGAACTGGATATGGGGGAAGGTACAAGTGAGCAGGTAACTGTAAAGCTGGGCTCGGGCGTGACTGGTGGCACTTTCACCCTCAGTTACGACGGGGAAACAACAGATGATATATCCTATGATGCCGATGCTCTTCTACTGGAGCAACTGCTCTCTCAGTTGAGTGGTATTTCCACTGAAGATATCATAATTGAAAGAGAGCGAGTTCCTGTTTTAGGGACAACTACGCTAGCCAATTTGAATGATGGCAGCGGGGTCAGTGTGACAGCTGCAGGAACCAGCGATTTCAGTATAACTCTTTCAGATGGTGAGACTGTTGTTGAAATTGATCTAGGTGGGGTAGTAGATCTTGCTGGCATTATTTCCTTAATTAATAGTTCCCATACTAGATTGACAGCGGAACTTAACGAAGATGGTACCGGCATTAACATCTCTGACAGTGTTGATGATGGTGGCGAGATTCTTGTAACCGCTCTCAATGATTCTAGTGCTGCCGAAGAACTCGGCCTACTTGTAACTGCTGACGGAACACTGCTTGAAGGTCTTCTTTTAACAGATAAGTTTGATTCATGGATAATAACTTTTGCAGCAAACAAGGCTGGAATAAATGTTGCTGATTTAACAGTTGATGGAGCTGGGCTTGTAGGTGGGGCCATCAGTTTGACTATCTCACAGGGCAGCAAGAGTGTAAATACACTTGATAGTATTGAAAAAGCTGAATTAACTGGTGGGATGAGTGGCAATATCATGGATGGCCATGATTTTTCCGGTGATATCACTCTGCGTGGCGAAGGTGGCTCAGATACCCTTATTGGTGGTGCTGGCTCAGATACAATAATCGGTGGAGAAGGGGACGATCTTATCACTGGTAATGCTGGTGATGATCAGATTTATGGTGGTACAGGTAGTGATCTTCTTTTTGAAAGTCGTGATGCGGCAGAAATAACTCTTACCAATAGCTCCTTAACAATGGATAGTGAGGAGGATGTATTAAGAGGAATTGAGAAGGCAACGCTGGCCGGTGGTGCTGGTGCGAACATCATTGATGCATCTGATTTTACAGGGCTTGACCTTGATACCGATTTAAAATACCTCAATAGCAGCGATGGCGTAAGGACAACAGATCTGCCTTCAGTAGATCTTACTGGAGTGGAGGCAACAACGCCAGTGACTGTCCTCAATAATGGTGCAGGAGTTGGCCTTGCCGCTGGCAATGATATCCAGATTACTTTAAAAAATGGAAATTCCCTTGCAGTCGATCTCTCATCAGCAAAAACCGTACAGGATCTCATTAACCTGATAGAAGCGGCAGCACCTACAATTACTGCAACGTTAAATAATAACGGCAATGGTCTGAAGTTAGTTGATAATGGTACTGGTGCAGGAAATATTTCTGTTTCAGCTCTTAATGGATCTATTGCTGCAGAAGATCTTGGCATCCTGTTAACAGGCTCTGGCGGCACTTTAAATGGTCTGCCATTTTTACCAGTGGCAGAGGATATACGCGTTATTCTCTCCGATGGCACCCATGTCGATGTAGATCTCAGTGGCCTTGAGACTGTTCAGGAACTGCTTGAGACAATCAGCAACTCTCACGAAGACTTGTCAGCAGAACTTAACAGCAAGAAAACAGCAATAGTATTAAAAGACAGTACAGGTGGTACGGGTCTTGTTCAGGTTGTAGCCCTTGGTGGCTCTGATGCTGCTGCCGATCTAGGTTTTATTGGTGGCACAGGTTCTCAAACAGAATTTGCAGGCCTTACTCTTGCCGTTGGAGGTGTTTCAATTGATGGCAAGGGAGGTAATGATCAACTGACTGGAACGGTAGGGGATGATACTTTTATTGGCGGTGGTGGAGCTGATATTATTCAAGGTCTTGCTGGAAATGATACCCTTGTTGAAGTTCGTGGCACAGGTGACAATTTCACCCTGACAGACAGTAGCCTTGTTATAGGCACTGAGGGAACAGATACAATCTCATCAATTGAAAATGTATGGTTAGAGGGTGGAGCGCAGGCTCAGACTATCGATGCATCAGGGTTTACAGGTTCAACAACTCTGGTGAGTGGTGGTGGGGCTGATATTTTAAAAGGTGGGGCAGGTCAGGACACCTTCCGTGTTGATATCAGTAACCTGGATGCAAACAACAATAATATTGTCGACGGCGCTGAGAAGGTTTCGCTTGATATGGGCGGTGTTAGCGTCGACCAAGTCGTTATTTTAGGTGGCGGCAGTACAATACAGGATTCAGACTTCGAATGGTTGAATGTTGCTGGTTCAGATGGAGTCAAATTTGTATATGATGCGGGCAAAAACTTAACTGTTAATAATGATATAAATTTTGGCACCTTTTTAGCCGGTCAGGATATCACTCTGCGTGCTCAGGATATCCATATTGATGGTGCCAAAGTGAGTACTGATACGACAGAAGAAGCTGGAAATATCACCTTAGAAGGTAAAGAAATCATCATCGATGGAGGTTCAGTTCTCTCTGCAGTCTCAACAGGGCATCTCGGTGATACCAGCTATTATGGTGATATTACTATCAAGGCGGATGATAATTTTAAAGATCTGATTCTTGCAAATATCCTAAGTGGTTTTGATGTTTTAAATCATGATAATTTTCTCGATGTCGCCGCAAGTTTTTTTGGAAACGTAAATTACAATTATTCCAGTATAAGTGTCGGTGATGCTGAAATTCATGGTGCAGATGTTACCTTTACAGCTACAGCAGAAGCAGCAAAGTTTAATGTAGACTGGGGTGATAGTTTTATCGGGGACAATTTATCTAAAGCAGCGGGTGGAATTTTAGGTGCAGTTGAGGGGATATCCCTTATTGCCGGTGTTTCTATAGCTACCACAAAAACTAATATTGACCTCGGTGAGCAATCAACTGTAACAGCAGATAATTTTGTGGCCCATGCCAATTCAACCACCGCCGTAAAGGCAAAACCGAGCGGCAAATTTCTAGGCGCTGCTGTTGGTGTTGGTACAACAATTTCCAATGTAACAGTTGGTGGCACTATTACGGCAGCTGGCGATGTAACGATCAGAGCAACAGGAGATAATACTGCAAAGGTTGAGGCAGAAGTAAAAGATGATATTGGCATTGCTGTGGCGGTTTCAGTTTTAACATCGGATGTGAGTGCTAATGTTACGGATACAGCAAACCTAACCGTTGGTGACAACCTGTTTGTGCGTGGTGAAACAGTTGATAGAAATGTTACTGAAGCAAAGTCATCCACAGAAAAAAATGCCACGTTAAATCTGGCAGCAGCCGTTGGTGTAGAAACAGGGAAAACCACGGCTTACCTTGACGGCAAGGCAGATGTCGTCGGTGATATCAAGGTAGAGGCACTCCAGGAGCAGAAAAGCATTGATGGAACCCGTAAAGTCTTAAAACAGACCATCCAAACATCAGATAATGGGATTAGTTCTGAGGTGACCGTTGGTAAGGATAATGCAATTGGTGACTTTGGTGAGTTTATTGATGGAAAGATAGGAGAACTCAAAAAGAAGGTTAACAAGGAAATAGCAAAGGAAATTGACAACAAATATGGTCTGACGAAGTTTGCCAAAAAAATTACAGATCCGCTAGCGGAGTACGGCAAAAAGCAGATTACGAAAATTCCAGTTGTAAAAAAGATTACCGATTATATAGACAAGAAGAAAAGCGAACCTAAAAAAGATCCAAATGCTTCTATTACAAACAAGTTTGACTTTGGTGGTTCAGTAGCGGTAGCTGTTGATACCAATATAACAGAGGCAAGAATAGGTGATGGTGTAACATCTGATGGCAGTACGGCTGCTGATGTTGAGGCTGACGGAAATATTACTGTTTTAGCTGAGACCAGTAACAGACCTGCTATTAAGGCAACTTCATCGGTTAATAATGAAGTGTCTTTAAAAGCTGATGAAAATGGTAAAGTCCCTGACCCAACTCCAGAACAGGCTACGGCTGGTTTTGGTGTTTCTATTGCCACCAGTGTAGGTGTATATAATGACTTTGCAACTGCGACCATTGGCAGTGACGCCTCAGTCGATAGTAAAAAAGAGCTTTTAGTAGAGGCCAACACCTTAAATCAGATTGATCCAATGGGTTTATGGGGAGCCAATCTGATTGAGCCTTTCCTGAATAAAAATACTCAACCTGATCATAAAACAGAGAAACAGACAGATCCAAACGCATTAACAACTGTAAAATTCAACGAAACAGTTGAGGTGACTGCTGATCATACTGCTGCGGCAGATACGGGTACCTGGTATAAATACATAGGTAGTGCACTTGAAATAGATATTAATCTTTTAACTACCGACTTTAAAGATAAAACTATGTGGGAGAGCCTCGGCTCCCCAGTCAAAAATATCAGCGACAATTTCATTGGCACTTTTGCAACTTATTTGAATTCAAATTTTGGAATCATAGACACACTTGTCGATTCTTATTCCAACGCCACTGTAAGTGGTCAGAAAACAGCTCTCGCTGGTTCTGCAACGGTACTTGTTGTTAATCATGAAGCAAAAGCCACAATTAATGGTGGCGCTAAAATCAATCAAGACTTAGATGGCATTCTCAACAACACTATTTTCCGCACAGGAGAGCAGACCGTAAGAGTGGAATCTCTTAGTGTAAACGATGCAATTAACCTTGTAGGTAATATTGAAACGGATCTTGGCATCAAAGATAAAAAACTTACTGTTCCTGGGCTGACTGGTGGGTCAAGTGCCGCTGAAGGTGGTAACGGTGCAGGGGGAAGCGTTGGGTTCTTCTGGTATGATAATGACTCAACTGCCAAGATAGGTTCTGGGGTCAATCTCTATGCAGATAGTCTTGAAGTTGATGCAGATAACAAGGAACTTGCTGTCACAGTAATTGCTTCAGGCGGTGCTGCTGATAAGATTGCCTTTAACGGTGCTTTTGGGGCAAATGTCTTTAATAATAGTACAACAGCTCAGATTGAAAATGGAGCAAATATTGTAGTTGGTAACAAAGCAGTTGCCGATACCGATGCCAATGGTGCCTCTCTTTTTGTTGATGCAACAGACCGACTTATTGGCGTTGGGGTAGCGGGTGGTGTAGCAAGTTCTAAGAGTGTTGGTATTGGAGGGTCACTTGCAACAAATGTAAGTGTTCGTAATACCCAGGCATTGATAGGTAGTCTGGATGAAAACGCATCGGCAAGTGGTTCTGTATCCACCACAGGAAATGTTGTAGTTTCAGCAACTAATAGTGGTTTTGTGGGTAGTCTCGCTCTGGCTGGAGCAAAGGCTGCTGCAGGTCGTGATGAAGCCCCTGCCGATGATAAGGAAGATCCGGGTGTAACCCCGTTTAACGGTACCGGTGGAACCCAGGGGTCAGACGGTAGTACCAAATCAGATGAAGCTCTGTTGAATTGGCAGAACAATATGGCCAAAGCACTGCAGGAAATGAAAGACTCTGGCAAGATCACAGATAATGCAAAAGCCGTAAAAGATACAGTTGAAGAGGTGCAGAAAACAACAGGTGATGCAAAGTCCGGTTTTGCAATTTCTGGAGCCTTTACAGCCAATTTTCTCCATGATAACGCTAAGGCCTATGTGCGCAATGTTTCTTCATTCGGTGCTCAAGACTTAAAACTGGATGCTGATGATTTCACTTTGTCAGGTTCCATTGCAGGTTCAGCGTCTCTTGCAACCACTGAAGATGATAAGACCGCCGTAGGTATTGCTGGTGGCGCCGCCATCAATATAGTTACCGGTACTACAGCAGCTTTTGTTGACGGTGTAGGTTCCCTCATGCTTGCTGGTGGTTTGGTGATGAATGCTGACAGGAACAACTGGGTTACAACGCTTTCTGCTGGCGCTGCAGGCGCTAAGGGGAAAAAGGGCTATGCTGTTGGTGGCTCGGTGGCTTTTGCTCTTAGTATGGCGACCACAGAAACAGCTCTTAAAAACAGTTCGGGTACTGTTGAAGGTAATATTCTCCTTGAGGCTCATGATAAGAGTCATATCATTCATATTGCAGGTGCCGGCGGTTTCGGTGGTAAGGCTGGTGTTGGTGCTGCAATTGCCTTTAGTGATATCAAGAACACAACAAAATCTGGTTTTGATAATGTAACGAATTTCACCCATCATGGAAATGTTGATATTAAGGCTGTTTCCAGTGGGTTGACAATTTCTGCAGTAGGTGCTGTGGGTGTTGGTACTGGAGGTGGTGGTGAGAAAGGTTATGGTGTGGGTGGTACTATATCTGTTAATTGGATAGACAATAAAACAGATGCCTATATTATAAACAGCTCAACTCTTACAGGTTCAACTGGGAATATCTCCTTGTTAGCAGATGATTCAGCTGCAATATTCTCTATGGCTGGTGGTTTTGCCTACGGTAAAACAGCAGGGGTAGGACTTGCCTTTGCCCTGAATGTTCTGGATAACGAAACATATGCCAGAGTTGAAGATTCAACTCTGGTTACTACTGGCAACCTGTCTGTTCTGGCGCAAGGCAAGGGCTTGTTGTTTGCTGTCTGTGTAGGTGGTGCTGGTGCAGAAAAATATGCAGTTGGCGGTTCTGTTGCTGTAAATGTTGTATCAAATGACGTTAATGCACATATCTCAGCTGCAAGTAACATCAATGTAGACGGGGCTGTTGGCGTTGAGGCAACAGATAAAACCATTTCGGTGGTAGGTTCTGGTGGTCTTGCCTTTTCTAAAAAAGGAGCAGTTGGTGCTTCTATTGGCGTAAATATTCTCTGGAATAACGTAACAGCAACTATAGACAGCTCTCAGGTTAGTGCTGGCACGACACTTTCTGTGAATGCTAAAGCCGAAGAGTTACTGGTAGGTGTTGCAATTGGTGGTTCGGGTGCTGGTAATTTTGCAATTGGTGGCTCTGTTTCAGTAAATGACGTTAATAACACTGTTATAGCAGCGATTACAAACTCTCTAGCCCTTCCTCAAACAACAGCAAAGGTTACAGCAGAAAATGATCTTAATGTTGTAGCCAGTGACAGTTCAACAATAATCGCAATTTCTGGTGGTTTCGCTGGTGCTAAAAAGGCAGCAGTAGGTGCTGCTGTAGGTACAACCCATGTAGGCAATGAAATAACAGCTAAAATAGACAATGTCGCAGCTACTTCAAGAGCTGGTGATATCAATGTTCTTGCAGGTTTTGAAAAACCGGAAACTGATCCAGACTTGGCTGCTATCAATTCTAATTTGTTGGGCATTGATCTACCGACCGAAAATAAAGGGCAGTTACTTAACTTGACAGTGGGTGGTGCAGGCTCAGGAAAGGTTGCAGGTGGTCTTGGTATTTCTGTTAACCTTATAACCAACAAGGTTGAGGCGAGTATTGCTGGAGGCGCTAGTGTTGATGCAGGTCGGGATGTCAATCTCAAGGCGCATGATAAAGCTGTAATTGATTCTCTTGCCTTTGGTGGTGCAGGTGCAGGGAAACTCGCTGGTGGTGGCGCTCTAGCTGCAAATGTAATCACTAATACAATCTCTACAAAAATTGTTGGCTCTAATGTTACAGCTGAAAATGATCTGGTTCTTGAGTCAACCTCTTCTTCAATTATTCGCAGCCTTGGTATAGGCGTTTCTGGTGGTGGTACTGGAGCACTTTCTGTTTCTATTCTTGGTAATGTTGTAACGAATAGTGTTACTGCTGAGATCAGTAATGGTTCAACTATTTTTGCCAAGAATGATGTGAGTCTTACAGCAAAAGATGAAGCACCATTAGTGCTGCCTGGCTGGATGCTTACAGACGAGCAGCAGAAGAGTGTTGATGATGCCCTTGAGAATTCACCAATTGCACTTGATGCCAATATACTTGCACTACAGGTAAGTGTGGCTGGCGCAGGAAAGGCGGCGGTTGGTATTAGTGGTATGGGTAATGTGGTCACAAATAAAGTTAAGACAATTATCCACAACTCTACTGTGCGTGCAGGAGTTGCCCTTGATGGAACAGTTACAAATGGTAACGGTGATGTCGTACTGAGTTCAATCTCTGATGCAGGTATATTGGCAATTACCGTTGGTGTCGGTGCTGCTGGTAATGTAGGAGTTCAGGCCAGTGGGTTTGGTAATGTGATTACCAACCATATACGATCAGAGGTTGTTGTGGGGGCAAAAATCTACTCCGGAGGTAACATCAATATTGGTGCAAGTGATTCTTCACAAATCCGGGCACTTGCTCTAAGTGTTGCAGCTTCTGGAAGTGTTTCGGCTTCGGTACTTGTTGGAGCAAATGTAATTGCTAATACTGTGAAGACCACAATTTCTGCATCAACGTTAGATAGCGGTAGATTTCTTTTAGCACATGCCACCAATAATGCTAATATTCTTAGCTTTACTGGCGGAATAGCAGCTTCTGGAAATGTCGCCATTACTGTATCTCTTTCAGCAAATGTTATTGCGACAACAACCAAAGCGGTGATTGAAAATGGTAGTAAGATAAAGGCTGGAGCTGCTGTTACTGTATATGCAGACGACTCGTCCACTATTGATACCTTATCTTTTGGTGTGGCTGCTGGCCCTGTCGGTGCTGGTGCTGCTCTTTCAGCAAATGTGATTGTCAATGTGACTGATGCCTTGATTAGTAATTCTGAAATAACCCAATCATCTTCACTGAGTTTACTTGCTACTTCCTCACCAATCATCCGCTCACTTGCTGTAAATGTTGCTGCAGGTGGTGTTGGGGTGAATGTAGGCGCTTTAGGTAATGTGATTACAAGCCACAATAGAGCAACGGTAGAAAATTCTAAGATTACATCGTCAGGGGATATAGAAATCGCCGCAGCAGGAACAGCTCCAAATGTGATACCCGAATGGCTTGTTCCAGCAAGGTTTCAAAATACACTTGATTCATGCCTGGCTGAGTCTCCAATTAAGCTAGAAGGCAATATTGTCTCCGCTACAGTTAATGTGGCAGGTGGTTCTGTTGGTGTTAATGTGGCCCTGGTGGGTAACCTGATTGTAAACACCACACATGCGTCAATCACCTCAAACTCGACAGTAACCTCAACAGCGGGTAAGGTCGCCGTTCTCTCCACTTCAGATTCAGGAATTCTGGCACTCAATATAGGTGTTGCTGGAGGTGGAGTAGCAGTGAATGTTGTTGGTCACGGTAATAATATTGTCAATGTAGTCAGATCTTCTGTAGAGAGTGGCTCAATTGTGAATGCCGGAGGCGCAGTAGATGTTTCCGCAAGCAATAATTCTGTTATTCGAGCCTTAGGAATAGGTGTTGCTGCTGGCCCTGTTGCAGTTGGTGTAATGGCTGCTGGGAATTTGATTGTTAATACTGTTGAATCTAAAGTGAGTGGTTCTACAGTGACTAGTGGCACAACCATGGATGTTTTGGCACTCTCCAATGCGAAGATCTTGGCACTTACTGGTGGCGTCGCAGCCGGTGGAGTTGGTGTCAATGTATCCTTCTCGGGTAATATGATTACCGGTTTTGCTACTGCTGAAATAATATCTAACTCATTAATTGTTGCAGGAGAAGCATTGACTGTTAAATCAACCAATCTCTCCTCCATTGATGCATTATCTTTTGGTGTTGCTGCAGGTGGAGTAGGCGTTGGTGTAGCACTTTCTGCTAATGTGATAGTTAATACAACTGATGCTCAAATTATTGGCTCGACAGTTACCAAATCATCGTCAGTACAAGTATTGTCAGTTTCATCACCAATTATTCGTTCACTTGCTGTAAACGTTGGGGCTGGAGCTGTAGGTGTTAATGTGAGTGCTTTAGGTAATTTTATTACAAGCCATAACAGGGCGACTATAGAAAATTCCACAGTTAATTCGGCATCATATCTTGTTGGTTCACCAAGTGGACCTGTTCTTTCTACTGGTAATATTGAAGTTTCCGCTGAAGATAAAGCACCTGAAACAATTCCTGAGTGGATCGTCCCTGCGGACAACCTAGTTGCGCTTACAGCATGTCTTGAAGGTTCTCCAATTGCACTGGAAGGCAATATTTTATCAGCTACGGTTAATGTTGCTGGTGGTGCCGTTGCCGTTAATGTCGGTCTGGTCGGCAACCTTATTGTAAATACTACAAATGCAAAAATCACCAACTCTACAGTGACATCTACCAGTGGTAAGGTAGCTGTGCTCTCTACTTCGGATGCCGGTATCATGTCGCTCAATATAGGGGTTGCTGGTGGTGCTGTGGCTGTGAATGTAGTTGGATTCGGCAATAATATTGTAAATATTGTTAAATCTTCGATTGAAAATGGCTCGATCGTGAACGCTGGTGGGGCAGTGGAAGTTTCTGCAAGTAATAATTCGATTATTCGAGCCTTAGGAGTTGGTGTCGGCGCTGGCCCTGTTGGGGTTGGGGTTATGGCTGCCGGTAACTTGATTGTCAATACTGTTGCATCTGAGGTGAATGCCTCTTCTGTGATAAGTGGAACAACCATGGATATTAAGGCTCTTTCTAAAGCTAATATCATGGCTCTTACTGGTGGGGTTGCTGGTGGTGCGGTGGGTGTATATGTTGCTTTCTCTGGTAATATGATTACCAGCCACTCGACGGCCGAAATCCTGTCTAGCCCATTGATTTCGGCAGGAGGAGCATTGACTGTTAGCTCGAAAAACCTTTCTACTATTGATGCAATGTCGTTTGGTGTTGGCGCGGGTGGCGTTGGTGTTGGTGCCGCACTCTCTACTAACCTAATAGTTAATACTACAGACGCCAAAATTACTGGATCTACGATTACAAAATCATTATCATTAAATGTACTCTCAACATCTTCACCTATAATTCGTTCACTTGCCCTAAGCGTTGCAGCAGGAGCTGTCGCTGTTAGTGTCGATGTACTTGGTAATATGATTACCAGTCATAACAGAGCGACTATTGACAATTCTACGCTTAATTCAACGGGTGATATCACAGTTTCTGCCAATGATTTACCACCTGAAACCATTCCGGACTGGATCGTCCCGGAAGACAATCGATTAGAGCTTACCGCATGTCTTATAGATTCCCCAATTGCACTGGAAGGTAATATTATATCTGCTACGGTCAATGTGACTGGTGGCGCTGTTGGTGTCAGTGTTGGCTTAGTGGGTAACCTCATTGTAAACACTACACATGCATTAATTACGACAAATTCTACAGTAACTTCAACTGGTGGCAAAGTAGAAGTTCTCTCTACCTCCAATGCCGGTATCATGGCTCTCAACGTAGGTGTTGCTGGTGGTGGTATCGCGGTGAAGGTAGTCGGTCATGGTAATAACATTGTTAATATCGTTAAGTCTTCAGTTGAAGCTGGTTCGACAATCTTCGCAGGTGGGGCTGTGGAGGTTTCTGCCGAGAACAAGTCGACCATACGAGCTTTAGGGATAGGTGTTACTGCTGGTCCTGTTGCTATTGGTGTCATGGCCGCTGGTAACCTGATAGTCAACAACACTAATGCCCTGGTGAGTGCTTCTACGCTAACAAGTGGTACGACCATGGATATTAAAGCTCTATCCCAGTCAAAAATTACAGCTTTAACTGGTGGTGTTGCTGTTGGTGCAGGCGCTGGTAATGTGGCCTTTTCTGGCAATATGATTACCGCTAACTCAACAGCTGAGATTGCTGCCGGTTCAACGATTGATGCCACAGGTGCATTGACTGTAAAGTCGACAAACCTCTCTACCATTGATGCCTTATCTTTTGGTGTTGCAGCTGGTGGTGTCGGAGTTGGTGTTGCACTCTCTGCTAATCTAATAATAAATACAACTGAAGCAAAAATTACAGGGTCGACAATTACGGATTCATCATCTTTGACTGTCTGGTCTGTATCATCTCCTATAATTCGTTCACTTGCTGTAAACGTAGGGGTTGGCGTAGGGGCAGCTGGTGTTAGTGTGACTGTTCTTGGCAATGCGATCACAAGTACCAATAGGGCGACAATAGATTCTTCAACTGTTACTTCTACAGGAAACATTTTAGTTTCGGCCCATGACCTAGCACCAGATACAATCCCAACGTGGATAATTCCGGAAGATAATAAGGCAATTCTAACAGCATCTCTTGCTGGTTCTCCTATTAAGCTAGAGGGTAATATTATATCTGCCACACTTAACGTTGGTGTCGGTGGTGGCGCTGGTGTTAGTGTGTCGTTAGTTGGTAATCTTATTGTTAATACAACTGAGGCATTAATAACAAATTCTATTGTGACTTCAACCTCAGGAGCTATAGATCTCAAAAGTAAGTCTGAGTCTGGGATAACAGCTTTGACTGTAGGTGTTGCTGGTGGTGGGGTAGCTGTCAATAAATCTGGTTTAGGCAATAGTATAGTGAGTACTGTTTCTTCTTCTGTAAAAAATGGTTCAATTATCACTACGTCTGGAAACCATGATATTCAATTATTAGCCGAGGATGTATCTCGAATTCAGGCAGCTGGTGTATCTGTAAATGGAGCTGGAGCTGTTGCTGAGGGTGTTATTGTTGGTGCCAACGTCATTACTAATGAGGTCGTTGCAGAAAGTCTCGCCTCGGATCTTATTTCAGGTAAGGGCATCAAGTTATCAGCCAACAATGCATCTGATATCATAAGTTTAACCGCTGGAGTTGGTGTCGCTGGCGGTGCTGGTGGAATATTGTCTCTGTCTGGTAATGTTATTACGAATACTACTAGAAGTACAATTAATGGAAAAAAGACAAATGGAACAGGGGTAAATGCGACCGGTGAGGTCAGTCTTGTGGCAACTGACGCTTCGGAAATTAATTCGCTGGCTCTCGGTGTTGCCGGAGCTGGTGGCGCTGCATTTGGCGCTGCTTTAGCCATTAATAAGATTAACAACAGTGTCATAACAGAACTGGTTGACACAGAGGTAGACAGTGGAACCTTGAATCTTAACTCCACCTCTTCATCTATTATTCGCTCAGTTGGAATTGGTGCTGCTGCGGCTGGAGGTTTTTCTCTTAGTCTTACTGGAGTTGGTAATGAAATTACTAACACTACCAAAGCAACTATTTCTGGAACTACAGTACATACAACTGGAGATGTAACTGTTTCAGCCAAGGAGATAAATCCTAATGGCGATTCAGTGTTAACAGCTTTAGGCAATTATATTACCGGTAATAGCAAAGAGACCTTTACAAATGCCACAGATAAGACAGCAGAAGCACTAAATAGCAATATATTTAGTTTATGTATTAGTTTGGCCGGTGCGGTTGGTGGTGCGGTTAGTGGCGTTTTTACTGGAAACCAGATCGATAATACTATAACAGCCACAGTGGGAACAGGCTCTACTGTAACTTCTACGGTCGATGATGCGGATCCAATTAGTAGTACTGCTTCGACAATTACGTCTGGTGGGAATGTTCAAGTTATCACAGGTTCAGCCGCAAGGATTGACTCTATTAATGTAGGTGTGGCACTTGGCGTTGGTGGAGCGGTTAGTGATGCCTTGATGGGTAATAATATAAACAATAGTGTTGGGGCAAGTATTGGTTCCTCTTCAATATCAGCCAATAATATTTCATTTAATAGTTCTGATACTTCAGTCATTAGTTCTTATGGAATTAATATTGCTGTAAGTGTTAGTGGTTTTGCAGGTAGTACTCTTGTCGGTAAGAATGAGATAACAAATCAGGTGTATGCCGATGTTATTGGTTCAACTTTGACTGCTAATACAGCAAATATTAAATTGCTGGCTACAAATAACAGTGAGATCAATAGTACGACTACAGGTATAGCTGGTGGTGTTGTGGCAGGTTTGTTCTCACATTCCACTAATATTGTGGACAATACCACGCGTGCTAGCGTTCAAGGTGCAAGCGTTCTTGATGCAAGTAACGGTGATATTGATCTTGAGGCAAATAGTACTAGTAAAATCGCGGCGAATGCTGAAGGTTTTGCTGTCGGTCTCGGTACTGTAGGTGGTTTGATAGTTGAAAATATTATTACCAACAAGACTCAGTCATATATTACGGGAGATGTTACAAACTTTGCCAAGGTCAATAGTGCAAATAATGTGCGTGTTAAAGCTAATTCAGAAGATATTATAGATGCCACTATAAGTAACACCGCAGGTGGTTTTCTTGCAGGTGGTGCTTCTGTGGCTAAAAATAGCGTTGGTGGTGAAATTTCTTCCTATATTAATAAAGCGCTGATTGGTACAGAACCGGCTAAGACTGTTGGTGATGTCGAGGTAGCGGCTTTTGCCGAAAACAAAGCGACGAATACAAGCTCGGCTCTTACTGTTGGTATTGGAGCTGCAACAGCCAACTTGGCTGCGGTTATTATTAATCCTGAGGTAAAGGCATCTATTGGCCTAGATGGTAATTCAGTTGTGAAAACTACTGGTACTGTAAGCATTTATGGTGGCTCAAATCACGTCGTAAGTAATACAGTAGAAGGGGTGGCCGGTGGTGGTATAGCAGTGGGTGAATCAAAATCTACTTTTGTGTCAGGAACCCAAATTACTGCTGAAGCCGGTTCTACAATTCATGCAGACACTATTAATATTACAGCAGATTATGGTGGAGTTGATAAAAATAAATCAAACGAAGCTACTACTCTAAGTAAAGGAAGTGCTGGTGCTTTAGTTGGTATCAATGCATCAAGTAGTAAAGTAACAGATAAAGCAATTATTCTAAGTGGCGTTCGTAGTTCAGCCCATCTTGTTGCGGTTAATGATATTACTGTAAATGCTAAGAGTAACAGCAGTCAGATTGCAAAAACTGATAATCAGGCTTATGCACTTCTTGCTGCTGGAGCTGCTCTCTCCACTGGAAATGTTGAGACAGAGATGCTCGTTGAAGTTGGTTCTTCTGCCCAGTTGGACGCTGGTAACCATATAGAACTAACTGCCTTTGGGGCAGAAAAAAATGAAGTAGAGGCTTTCGCAGGTAGCGGTGGCATTGTAGCTGCAGCTGCCATCGTCGGAGTAACAACAAATTTAAGTCAAACAAATTTGAATATCGGGACCTCGGCGTCTCTTAATGGCGGTGACATTTCTATTAGTGCTAGCCACCATTCAGGTTATTCATCCACTCTTAACTCTGTAACTGCTGCTGCTATAGGTGCGAGCGGAAGTGTCGCTGTTAATAACTTAGCTGCAACTGTCGGAGTGAATATTGGCAAGGATGTTACAGACGAAGCAGATGTTGCTAAACTTACTGGTGACAATATTGCTATTACGACTGCGAACGTGGTTAAAGATGTGGGTATAGCAGATTTTGATGTAAAAGCAGGTGCAGGTGGTATCGGGGGAGGACCGGCTGCAACAATCTCCACTGTAATAAACAATACTTCTCAAGTTAACCTGTTAGACACTAATGTAAGTGCTACAGGTAATGTGAGTGTCAATGCCGATAGCCTTGTTGTGGTGAGTCAGGGGGTGAATCTTGATTCTGGTGGAGCGCTTCCGCAGGCCCGGGCTGAGAGTAAAGTTCTTAATACCAACAGAAATCAGATTACTGTAAAAGATAGTGACATAGTTACTAAGAAAGAACTTTCTTTTGCAAGTGGTGCAACTGAACAGGTGACTTCTGAGGTAGCTGTTAAGGTTTATGGTGCAGCTGGGTATGCAGAAGGTAGCGGTGTTGTAAGCTCAGAAGCTTTTAATGAAATTGATATTCTTGGCACCTCTTTGTTGCAGTCAGATATGGATCTTAATATTAGAGCCGGTAATAGTCCAATGTCTGCTGACTCTGTTGTGAACCTTTCTAATTACACTGTGTTTGCCATTTCAGATACTCCAACTTCGCTTGCGTCAATAACAGAACGGAATAACGTACTAGTTGCAGGGAATTCTCACCTTAAAACTGGTGGGGATATCAATGTTGAAACTGAAAAAGAAGCAAATCTAGGAGCGAATGGCTCATGGACTTATATTGATGGCGCAAGGGCTGCTATAGAAGGCATTGCTGGTGTTTTTGGAATTGATTTAGTTTTAGAAAATACGGGTGGTGAAGAGTTCGCTGATACTATATCAAAGGTCAAAATAGATGGAACTCTTGAAACAGGAATTTATAAAGATCAGAAACTGCTCATAGCAGAAGCCACAGGTGATTCTGATTATATTGAGATGAGTAGCTCGGCAGCAGGGCTCAATTTTAATGGTTCGACTTTGACGCGAACAGCTGGTGACTGGAGTAGCGATGGTTTCGTCGAGGGCAAATATATTCGAATTTTTGGTACAGCTAATAATGACGGCTTTTATAAAATTGCTTCGATTAACGATGGTGAATTAATTACTACATCGGTATTTAATCCTGAAAATATCACTGATAGCTCTGCAATGGATGCTGTAAGTATTTACTCTGTTGAGTCACATACATCATCTGTGCTTACTAGCTATAGTGGCGGAGGTGATCTTGCCTTTGCTGGAGACACAATTACCAGATCAGACGTCGGTGGTAGTTGGATTGAGGATGGTTTTGTAGCAGGTCAGGTAATACTCGTTTCTGGGTCAAACAACAATGATCGTACATATACTATTGATTCTGTAGGTGCCACTACGGTTACCCTTAGTAGCTCCTCTCTTAGCACTGAGACTTCTTCTGCTAAGATTTATGGCGAGAAGGTTACTCAGGGGCTGACTGTTTCAGGTATAGACAGTGCTAGTGAAAATGCAATTCTTGATGTTACTGTTCATGGGCAGGCTGCAACAATTGTTTTTCAAAATGATGTTAGAGATGATTTTATAGTTGGTGAACAGCTATATTTATTTGATGGTAGCGATGAGGTTTCTTACGAGATACATCGGGTTGATGGTAATAAACTTGAACTAATCACAGAGAATGTTGTTGAAGGTCAAGGTTATACAAATTCATATCTCAAAGTTAATACTACGGTAACTTTCGATCAAGGTGATGGTGAGCTTACTTTAGATGCAGATGTGATCGCAAAACTACAGGATGGAGACACTTTAGTTATTGGAAGTGGTGGAACTACACAGACCGTTCATATAACCAATATATCAGGTAATACGGTTACGTTAGGAAACAGTATCACGCTTGATGATGCAACTGATGAAACTATTGAATGTCAGCTGAATCAAACTTTAACCGGTGCTACTCTTACTGATAAAGCAAATGATCAAGCGGAGATTATTCGTCGTGACTCTGGTAGTTGGGTAAGTGACGGTTTTAGAGCGGATCAGCAATTGCAAATTAATGGTACTACTGAATATGAGATTGCGAGTGTATCCGGCACAACCATTTTACTCAAATCAGTTGGTACTGACATAACCTCAGGTTTAACCGATGATGACAATACAACAATTGGAACTCAAGTTGATGGTGCTGAGGTTACAGCTAAAATCAATGTTTCTGTTAGCGGTAATACTCTGACGTTAGACTTATCTGGTTCTGTTGGTGATCAGGTAATAGATAGCTGGTCGGGGTATGGCTATTATCAAGGCATGACACTGGTTATCAATGATTCAACCTATGAGGTGACGTCTATCTCAGGTAAAGACATAGAGCTAGCTTCAGCTCCACCTACAGCTTTAGTTATAAATGAAGCTGAAATATTTAGTGTGAACACACACCAATCAATAGAGCCTGTCTCACTTTCTGCAACCGGTGGATTAACCATTAATTATGGTGCTACAATCACCATTACTCGATCAACAGGGTCATGGCTCGCTGATGGTTTTCTCCAACATCAACAAATAACTATTCTTACAGACAATGGGCCTTTTGATTGTTCAATTTTTGAAGAAGTAGGTGTTGGTGATCAGGTTCTCACTGTTCAAGGGTTATCTGGAGCTTTAACTGGTGCTGATATAAAAGATATTATCATTACCAATAAAAGTATTGGTGATGTAAGGATTGTTGAACAAACTGCTGGTATTGGAGAAGTTATATCAACAGAAGAAGATTTAGCTGAAGAAATTGGTCTTGAGTTACAAGAATTATACAACAGTATGAAAGAATATCAGGCCGATGAAAAAACGAAAGCAAAGATTTTAGCTCAGATCCAATATCTTGAATATAAACAGAGAAAGCTTGGTATCAATACAGGTACAACCAGTAGGTTAGTGCAGGTTATAGAGGTACCTGAGATAAATGTGAACCTTGGAAATATTAATATTTCCTCTGATAATCTTGTGGGGGATGGTCTGTTAGATTCTCCAAGTGATGCTAAGATTGAAATTGAAAATAACAGTCCGGCATTCTTGCGACTCCAAGGTATCAACGTTACTAGTGAAGGTGGCAATCTATATTTTAATCAGGCTTTAGTAGAGAGTAATTCTGGTATTGAAGATCGTAATGCTGGTGATGGTACTACTGGTTTTACATTTGGCAAAACACCCGAGGCTGTGAATGCAGAGCCCGAAATAACTATCACTAATAACTTTGATCCAGATAAAGATACAACTGATAGATTTACCTATGCCCCAGATATTCAGATTGTCGGAGGAGTCAATAACCTTAAAGGTCTTGTCGAAATTGTTAATGTAAATGGTAGTATCATGGTTGAGTATGACTATGATGGTGATACTGGCTATAAAGGTTCTATCAATGCAAAGACTATTAAGATCACAGCAGGTGGTGATTTTGTTGTAACCTCAGATACTGTCCATGTAGGTGGTGACCCTCTAACACAGAATATTAAGGACAAGGCCAACACTGATGATGCCTCGACCGATGGCAAACTGGAAACCGATGGTGACACTCATACGATTACTGCTAATATAACACCAAACCATGGTGATACTCTTAGCAGCATAAACGCTGGTGAAAACGTTTTTGTTACAGCAAATATTTTAAACATAAATGGCCAGATTCAGAGTGGTATTGATGAACACACTCTCGTAATAGATGATTCTGTTGAAGCTGAGATTGATAGCCTTGTGGGTTTAAAGGTGGGGCAAAAAGTACTTTTAGAAACATTAAGTAAATCAAACAACATAAGGGCGTACTATGTTGCTCCTCAAATAGGTGAAGAGGGTGTTATTGAGGTTGAGCGAGTTCAGGTGAAAGGTGGCTTTATGCAACTAACCGGTCATATTCTGAACACTGGCACTGGCACATTAAATGTAATGGATGGTTATGGTCAGGTGGTAATTAACAACACCTCAAAGTATGAGATAGTTGTTAGTAATATTGATACAGGTGCTGATATAGAAGGCAAAATTGTTATTAATGATACCTCTTCGACACTAGCTACAGGTGTTTATGATCCAACTACTAATACCACTACTGGTTATGGTGCTGTTAAGAGAACAATTATAACAAGAATTGGTGATTCAATACAAACCAACACCTATGAAGTTACCTATGATGATGGTGATGAGGTACTTAGTTCTGTAGGTAGTATGGCTGTAGCGGATGGTTCTGATAATAGAGCTGCAAGCTATAATCCTCGTGAGGGTCTTCGTTACACATGGGTAACAGGTAGCGCGACAGATACAACGACCACGCTCACATGGTATAAAAAGTCTGTTCTTTACCAAGATTGGTTGCATGCAGATGATTACGGGGTAGCTGATGAGTCTGTCCCTTCACCTGAACTCCCATCAATTCTGACTAATGGTTCTTATGTTTTTGTAGACGAAGATAATACGAATAATGGTTATGTTTATAACTATGAATATACAGTTGCTACCCAAACAACAGGCGATCCTTGGATAGCTGATCATAAAGATTATTTCTTTTATCAGCAAACAACCATTATGAGAGTCGACTTTAAAGGAACTTACATTGTTAATACTCATAGTATTAAAGCTGACTATCCAATTAACATTAACTTTATTGGCTCTGATACCGGCTCTGTTTCCATTACATCAGATACAACGGTTCACCTTGATGGCGCTATTACCAATACTGAGGGTGATGTCTCAATTGTAAGTAATGGTGGTGATATTCTTCAAGATAGTGAAGCTGCGTATTTAAAGAGTGAAACAATTAATCTTACTAGCACTTCTGGGTCTGTAGGTAATGAAAATCAGTCGATTGTTACTGATCTGTTAACAGATGAGGCCGGCAGTCATCTGAATGTAAATGCTAAAAATAATATCTATTTAACGGAACAGACTGATGGCTTAGTGGTTGATCAGGTGATTGCTGAGGGTGATACTGTTCTGGTAGCCGATGGTAGTATCACAGGTTTTGATGCAACTCATTTGATTAAAGGAGATTCTATAAACCTTCTTTCTCGTCATGGCAGTTTGGGAACCACAGCAAGTACTCTTGTTGTGGATACTGGTTCAAATGAAAATGGTGTACTCATTGGCCAGGCTGTGGAGAGTATTCATATTACAGAAAACGATGGAGATTTATACCTCCAGTCACTTCACGCAATAGATGGAGATGTGAAGTTAACTGTTACAAGTGGTAATTTATTTGACGCTAACCATTTCAGTACGGTTGACGAGAATGCCGTGGCCAAACTCAAAGCATTATGGGATAAGATGGCCTTAAAAGGTGATGCTGCAGATGAAGCATTTCAACAAACGCTTGAAGCGTATCAAGAAGCAAAAAATCGTGACTATCATAGTTACTGGCAGTATCGCCTCCAGCAGAGTGATCCGTCTGTTTATGATCCATTGTTTAGAGTAAGTCTGTCAGAGGCAGAGGAAGAATGGTATCTAGACAATGGTCTTACTGAAGGTGGTGATAAATATACTAACGCTGATATTACAACCCTAGAAAACGCTCGGACCCAACAATATCATGACCTTCATGTCGTATGGGGAGGAGAGGGAGATAGCTATAATATAGGTTATCAATATATAGTTGTTGTTGGTAGCGATGAATATAATGAAATGGAAGCAGGTCATAAGTGGACCGATGAACAACTTGCCAATACTTTTAATGCTTCCTCATTTAGGGAAAAGACTGATACAGAGACAACTATTGAGCAAGCGAATATAACCGGCGTAAATGTTGATGTAACCGTTGAGGGTGGCGGTATAGGAACCGTTGGTGCAAGTAAGGTTGTTGAGCTAGATGGCGACTATAGCGATGAAGGGGTTGATTCGGAAAAAGTGTTGATGGCTGCTGCAGAAGCTGATGACATGGTTTTTTACTCCGGCGCTGGTGGCAGTGGTGATATCATCGATCCATTAAGCTCAGATGTAACTGCACAGAGCTTGGTGATTACCCTCCATGATGATCTGGATATTACGGCTAGTGGAAATGTGAATGTTGTGGCTGGCACCCATATTTACCTTGGTTCAGAGCAGGATATAAATATTGATTCTGTAACAAGTGGTAATGCCGGAAATAGAGACACCGTAAGTATAAAAACTCAAGCCGGTATTATTTCTGCTACAGGAAACAGTATTACAGGAAAAGATATTATCCTCGAAGCAGGTAACGGAGCAATCGGCGCTATCGCACAACCTGGACTGATTGAGCTTGATGGCGGTGACTTGGTAGCTAGAGCTGAAGGTGACATCGCTTTGCAATCAGAGAATGATTTATATATTAACAGTATTTATAGCGGTAGTGGCAATGTCAGTCTTACATCAAATACAGGCTCAATCCTCGACAGCACGAATAATGATCTTTGGAAGATCAAGCTAAGTGGGGACCTCACATTACAGGCTTTTGCTGCTATTGGTGAGGATGGTGATGCGTTAGAAGTTGATACTGTTCAGCCGCAAGCAGGTAGCTCTAATAGCGATATAAGTGAATATAAATCGGTTGGTGCAGGTGGCAATATCTGGCTTACAGAGCTTCTTGGTGATATGTATGTTGATAGTATTAAATCTTCAGGTGATGTGTTCCTTACCTCAAGTGTATCAATTTTAGATTCAGGTGATACTGGTTCTGTAAGCGACGAGGGCAATGTTGTATGGAATGTTCAGGCACATGATCTTACTCTTGTAGCTGATTTTGGGGCAATTGGATCATCAGGTAATAGCTTTGATATTGACCTTATCCCTGGCTCAGGGAGTACGGTTTCTGGCAGGCTTAGTACAGACAGCAGGCTCAACACCTATTTAATCGAAACCCAGGGTGATTTACACCTAGGCGAGGTGAGTACTGGCGTGGGAAGTACAGATGATATAGAGCATACGGCATATATCACCTCCTTGAAAGGGAGCAGTGATGAGGATGGAGCTATTTATAACGGACTGGTAAGCGGTTTCAATGTAGCTGCTGGTCGAACAAGGCTCTTTGCTACAGGAGACATTGGAACAGAAGCGTCATGGCTAAATACAGCTGTTGGTAAATTAGAAGGAACTTCTACACTTGGCGATGTTTTCATCGAGAATACAGGTGCACTTACAGTTGGACTTGGTGGTGAGTATGGAATAATGGCCGACGGGAAAATAGAGATCGTCGCTCATAGTCCGGTTAAGGTCGAAGCTAATATGATTTCTGGTTCTTCAATTTTAATTACCAGTGATGATAATAGTGATAATGACAATATTACCATTGCAGCAGGTGTAACTCTACAAACCACTGATGCTACTGATAATGATATAATACTGAATGCAGGCGACAATATCTTTGTTGCCGAGACGGCTACAGTTAACTCGTTAGGTGATATTGAATTTAATACTGATGTGGGCGGCGGGGATGTTGAGGGCGGTGAAGCTAATATTCTTGGTTCTGTCGTGGCTGTTGGTGCTTTTACCGTTTCAGGAAATGGTGAGAATGACATTTTTAACATTCAAGGAGACGTTACTGCTAGCAGCATAAATTTTAACGGCATGGCAGGTGATGACATCTTGGCCCTTACCGGGCTTAATACAGGTGTTAGTTCTGTGATTGATATGGGTGCTGGTAACGATCTTATCAATATAGGAAGTATGGCTACTCCTACCTCTAATACGGGTGGTGTTGTTGATACCATAAGTGGCGCTGTAATCATCGCAGGTGGAGATGGTTTTGATACACTCCATGTAGATGATTCTGGCGATGAGGATGGAAATATTGGCCTACTTACTCAGACAACCATAACCGGGCTTGGTATGGCGGTTGGTATCACCTATGCAACCTGTGAAAATATCATTGTTGATCTTGGTATGGGTAGTGATGATTTCAATATCCAGGGAACAATCGCAGGAAGCAGCACTCGCATAAACGGTAATGCTGGGAATGATACGTTTGTCGTCTCTTCTGATGCTCCGCAAAAGCAAGGTGGACTTGAGTTGATAGAAGGTGATCTGCATATTGATGGTGGCTCAGGAGTCAATAGCTTAACACTTAACGACAGAGGTAATAGCTCAGGTCAGAACGTTACTATAGATAGAGATGGTATTCATGGACTTGGTGGAAGTTCAGCCAGTATTACCTATGAGGCGTCAGGGTCATTTGAAGGCGGCGTAGGACTTGCTTTTGGCTCTGGAAACGATACTGTCAGAGTCCATGGCACTAACGCAGGCGATATTACTGAACTTTATCTTGGCGGTGGTGACGATACTCTGATCTTAGAAGACAGAAGCGAAGGTGAAGATGGCCTAGTGGTCGCCTTCGGTGAAGGTGGAAGTGATAACTTTGATGGTAGTCTATGGAATGACGATTTGAGGTTTGTTGGTGATTTTGGCACAGCTGAGGTTACCGATGGTGTTCTCAGATCAATTACCACCCTTTCTTCACAGAATGATGGAGATGATATTCTCGTCGGCGGTAGTGGTGATGATGTTATACTTGGTGGCGGTGGCTCTGATATTATTAATGGTGACAGTGGTGATGATATATTACTCGGTGACACCGGAAGAGTTGTTTTTGCTGGCACAAGTATAAAGTCTATCAAAGAGTTTCGTGATATCGGTGGTGATGATCAGATTAGAAGTGGAGAAGGTCATGATCTCATTATGGGTGGCCTAGGTGAAGACAGACTTTATGGTGACCTTTTTGAAGACCTTTTCTATGATGATGGTTGGAATACTTTTTCAACTTTTGCTGTAGATCCATTTGTAGTTAAGCAAACAAGTGATTTAGCTGAGAACGAGATCGCTTCAAAAGAGCATACCACTACAATTTATAGGTTCATAGCAAGCTCAGAAACGACTAGCGTTTACAGTGACGAGGATCGTCGTTCAAGGAGTCGAGGTACTCTTGTTGCTAATGTGGATGGTAAGCAGGTGGAACAAGCTCCAACTAAAGAAAAAGAGACTAATGCTCAGGAGTCACCTATCACACCAAAAGCTAATGATAATGCACCGATTACTCCAGTAAATAAGTCTGCATATAAACCGCCAATAGAGCATAAGGAGACTGAACAAAAGATTGCCTCGGTTGAAACAGTTCTGTTGGGTAAGAACACTGATTTAACAAGCGATCTTAAAATGGTTGTAGCTGGTGTTTCAGGTTGGGGTATTGCTTCTCAAGCGAGAAATAAGAAAAGATATCTTGATGATGGAAGATTATCAGAGTTAAGTCAGCGTCAGGCTAAAAAGTATAGATGGGTGAATGGAACACTTGAAAAAGATCGTGGGAACAAACAAGATATATGGGATAAACCGTTTATTGATCAAGTTGGATTTAAGAATTTCGACAAAAGCAGCTCTAGCTTGCTGCGCAATAATGTAAATCATTCAGGAGGACAAGTGTAATGGCAAAAGAAGAGAAGAAAGTAGAGCAGTCCGAGGAAAGTGGTCAGGAGCAAACAAAGATCAATTGGGATGGTTCAAAGATGCGCTCTACCTATGCCAATGTTTGTAATGTATCTAGTACACGAGAAGAGGTTACTCTTCTTTTTGGAACCAATAAGAATTGGCATGCAGGACAAAAAGATCTCACTGTAGAGTTATCAGATAGAATGACCCTTAACCCTTATGCTGCTAAACGCTTGTCTATTTTGCTTGCTAATACTATAAATGAGTATGAAAAAGTATTCGGAGCAGTTGAACTTGATCTTCCTGAGGATGGAAAGAACAGCTAACATTTTGTAATAAGTATCTGAAGACGATGTGGTTGTTGGTTAATTTAATAATCACATCGTTTTAATAGTAACCTGCTTTGTACCTGTTGATTATCATAATTTTCAGGTATTCTTTGTTTATATGGAAATATCTGAAAAAAATTCCAACACGACCCCAGATGAAATATTAGATGTGGCTCTCCAGGAAACTGACACCGATTTGTGGCAGACCTTTGTCTCCGCACGCACTGAAGGGGAATTTTATCAGTACTGGTTAGAACTTCAAAGTAAGATAATTAGCGGTGTTACAAGTAGCTTGTTGGTTGTCGATAAAGGTGATGGTGAGTTTTCCCCTGTTGCTGGTTGGCCTCGGGGTGGTACTGATTTTGCCGAATTGGGAAGTGTTGTTGAGCGTGTTATCGAGGAAGGTTGCGGTTTGCTTGTTGAACTGGGCAAAGATAATCATTTTGGTGCGGCCTACCCACTCATGGTCGATGCTCGTTTGCAAGGTGTTGTTGCACTTGAAATACATGCTAGTTTTGAAAACGATTTAAAAGAGGGTATGGAAGCCTTGCAGTGGGGTACAGGTTGGCTTGAGCTGTTAATTCGACGTAAGCAAGTAAAAGACAATGAGGCTGTACTTCACAGGCTTAAAAACTCTGTGGATCTGTTTGCTATTACTCTTGGTAAAGAGTCTTTTGCAGCAGCAGCTACTGCCTTTGCTACTGAATTGGCCATGGCTACAAAGTGTGAACGAGTAAGCCTTGGTATTGCGAATGGAACTAAAGTTAACCTGATGTCTGTTTCCTATAGTGCAGACGTTGATCAAAAAATGAACCTCACCAAAGCTATTGAAGCTGCTATGGAAGAGGCCATTTTTCAAAGATGTGAGATTGTTTTCCCCCAGGTGACAGATGAGTTAGTTATAAACCGAGCTCATGAAACACTTTCAAGGCAGCAAGCTATGGCTGTTATTGCAACGTTCCCTCTATATAAGGATGGAGACTATTATGGTTGTATAACTTGTGAAAGAAGTGGTGATAACTCTTTTAGTGAAGATGATATTGAATTCTTCCGAGCTGTGGCAGCACTTGCTGGGCCAGCACTTGAAGCAAAATATGTAAATGATAGGCCTTTGCCTGTAAAAGCGAAAAAAGCAGCTCAGAGTCAACTAAAGCGTGTATTTGGGTCGGGGTATTATGGACGTAAATTAGTTTTGTTGATAGTTACTCTTTTGGTTTTGTTCTTTAGCTTTGCTAAAGGTGATTATCGGCTTCCTGCAGATATTGTCTTAGAAGGAGAAATGCGTCGTTCTATTGTCGTTCCTTTTGATGGATTTGTCGATCAGGCCATCGTTAGAGCAGGAGATTTAGTAGAACAAGGAGACATTCTTTGTCGCCTAGATGATCGTGACCTCAGGTTACTTAATCTTGCTAAGAAAAGTGAACATAGACAGCTTCAACGTCAGTATCAAAGTGCAACCGCAAAGCATGATCGTGCACAGTCGAAAATAATTCGTGCTCAACTTGACCAGGCACAGGCTGAGATTGATTTGGTTGAAGAGAAGCTAAGTCGAACAGCCCTACACACTCCTTTTGCCGGCTTGGTTGTTAGTGGTGACCTAAGTCAACGATTGGGAAGTGCTGTTAAGCAGGGTGACGTACTTTTTGAGATTACACCGCTTGACTCTTATCGAGTTATCCTCAAGGTTGATGAAAGGCGGATTAATGATGTGAAGGTGAATCAGGCGGGTGCTCTTGTTTTGTCATCTTTGCCTCAGCAAAAATTTGACTTTACCGTTACTAGAATTACCCCCGTCGCAAAAGCTGAAGAAGGGCGAAATTATTTTAGGGTCGAGGCAAGTCTTGCGCGCAATGATGATAGTTTGCGACCTGGTATGGAAGGTGTGGGGAAAATCAATATAGATAAAAGAAGACTGATTTCAATCTGGACACGTGATATGGTTGAGTGGTTGAAGCTTTTCTGGTGGAGCTGGTTTGCATAATATTTGTTTCTGTTAGGAAGAAAATATGAGCGAAACTCTTTTTAGTCAATCATGGTATCGTGTTGCAGCGCTTCAACCTCGCCTGCGAAGTCATGTACAAATACATAAACATCGATATAGAGGTGAAGACTGGTATATCATTCAGGATCAATTTACTGGTCGTCATCATCGTTTTTCTCCTGAGGCCTATCAACTCATTGGTCTAATGGATGGGCGTAGAACTCTTGATCAAATATGGAAGAAGGTGTGTGGGAAGCTAGGAGATCACATGCCCACCCAGGATGAAACTATCGGTCTGCTGTCAACGCTCTTTCGTTCAGACCTGTTGCAGACCTCAATTATTCCAGATTTTAAAGAGATAGATGAACGTTTTAAAAAAGGTAAGCGTAATCGTTTACTGATGAATTTGCGCTCTCCTATGTCGGTAAAGTTCCCCCTCATTGACCCAGACCGCTTTCTGGCAGCAACCTTACCATTTGTAAGTCCTTTTTTAAGTCTTCCTGCATTTATTGTATGGTGTATTACTGTGCTAACAGCTCTTCTGTTAACAATTTTGCACTGGCCTGACCTTACAGAAAATGTCACCGATGCTCTGTTATCTATGGAAAATGTTTTGCTGATAACTCTTTTATATCCATTTTTAAAGGTTATTCATGAATTTGGTCATGGTTATATGGTGAAGCGGTGGGGCGGTGAGGTACATGAGATGGGAGTAATGTTTCTTGTTTTTATTCCTATCCCATATGTGGATGGATCATCTTCGTTGATATTTCAATCAAAATATCAACGGATGCTGGTCGGTGCCGCTGGTATAATTATTGAAATTCTTATGGCATCACTTGCTCTTTTTGTTTGGCTCAATGTAGAGTCTGGAATTGTGAGGGCGGTAGCTTTTAATACAATGCTGATTGCAGGTGTCTCAACACTGCTTTTTAACGGAAATCCACTACTACGTTTTGATGCTTATTATGTGTTAAGTGATTTTATTGAAATTCCTAACCTTGGGCAGAGAGCTAATAAATATTTTGTGTACCTCTGTCAGAAATACTTGCTTGGTGTGCGTCAGGCAGAGTCTAACGTCAGGGCAATTGGTGAAGCAAGCTGGCTTATATTGTACGCTGTTGCTTCTTTTGTTTACCGCATATTCTTATCTATAAGAATCATTCTTTTTGTTGCCGGTAAGTTTTTCTTTATAGGGATTTTGCTTGCTATGTGGGCAGGCTATGGGATGATAATTACTCCAATTATAAAGCTTGCCAAGTACCTTTTTAGGAATGTTACCATGAAACGAAAGCGAACTCGTGTAATGACTGTTGTTGTGCTACCGCTTCTGTTGTTCTGTTTTGTTTTTCTTGTTGTGCCATTACCGTCTTCCATTGTTTGTGAGGGCGTTACTTGGGTTCCGGAAGAGTCGCATCTTTATAGTAGTGGAGATGGTTTTGTTTCTGAAATTTTTGTTGAAAGTGGGCAACCTGTAGTGAAAGGACAGCCACTAATTAAACTTGAGAATGGCGAAGTAGACATGAGGGTAGAGCAGCTACAATTTCGTTTGGAAGAATATAGCGCACGACATGAGATGATATTTCAGAATGATAAATCTGAAGCAGCAATGGTTGAGGAAGAGATTCATCGCCTTGAAGCTGAACTTGTTAGAGCTATTGAACGTCGTGAATCATTACTCGTGAAAAGTCCAGCAAAAGGGGAGTTTATAGTTGAACGATCAAATGATTTAGTCGGACATTTTGTAGGCCGGGGAACTCTTCTAGGGTATGTGATTGACCATGATCAAATGCTCGTTCGGGTAGTAATTGATCAATCTGGTATTGAACAGGTTCGAAATCGACAGAAAAGAGTTGAGTTAAGGCTTGCTGAAAGTGTCAATGAAATCATTCAGGCCAAGCTTATTCGTGGAGTTCCTGCAGCAACGAGAACACTACCTAGTATGGCTCTTAGTCTTGAGGGCGGAGGGCAGTATGCACTTGACCCAAGAAGCGAAGAACGAACGGAGGTGTTAGCGCAGCTTTTCCAGTTTGATGTGGAACCAATTAATAAACAAATCAACCGAATTGACCAGCGAGTATATGTGAGGTTTCAATTAGTTCCAGAGCCACTTGGTCATAGATTCTATAGAAGTTTAAGAAGATTGCTTCTCAGTCGTTTTAGTTTTTAACGAGGTACTATGCAGTTCACTGTAACGAGAAGACCAGCAACCCATGATATACGACCGGAGCGGGCTGATTTTAAACCTAATCGATTGGAATCTATTGTCCACAATCTGAAAGGTCGTATACAAAAGATTTGTAGCTCGAAAAGGTCAATTAAAAGACTTATTAACCGAATCAATCAGCAAGGAGAAACGTTAAAGCAGGTAAGTGATGCTTGTTTAAAAGACAATATCAAGAATTTGCAACAGGAAGTGCTTGTGAATGGTTTGAAGGAGGAATCTGTTATTCAAGCGTTTGCTTATGTTCGTGAGTTAAGCGATCGAATCCTTGGTATGCGGCATTACGATTGTCAGTTGGTTGGAGGACTTCTTCTGCTATCTGCTAAAGTAGCAGAGATGGAAACCGGGGAAGGCAAAACTTTAACAGCGACCTTACCCGCTATTACCATGGCCTTAGCTGGTGTACCTGTTCATGTTATATCTGTTAATGATTATCTGACAGAGCGAGATGCTCAGAACATGAGGCCACTTTATAAAGCAGCTGGTTTTGATGTGGCGTGCGTTATCCATGGCTTAAACCCTAGCGAGAGAAGAGCTGCCTACTCTAAAGCTATTACCTATGTAACCAACAAAGAACTTGTCTTTGATTATCTGCGAGATCGTTTAACCTTAGGTGAACGATCAGATACATCTTTACTTCAAGCTGAACATATTCATAGTCGAGAGCAACGGAGTAAAAAACTATTACTTCGTGGTTTACATTACGGAATTGTTGATGAGGCTGATTCTATTCTAATAGATGAAGCAAGAACACCGCTTATTATTTCCGGTTCTGAAGGTGGTAACGAAAAGAAAACTTTTCTTCAGCAAGCTCTTCAGGTAGCAGAAAGCCTTAAAGAAAGTGACGATTACTTAATGAGTAAAGGTGAGCGTAGGTTACGGCTAACAAATAAGGGAAAGAATGTTGTTGAAGAAAAAGTAAGTGATTTTGGCCCCCTGTGGCAAGGATTGGTTCGGCGTGAGTCGACTATTCAGCAGGCTTTGACTGCTCTTCACCTATTTCATCTTGATGACCAGTACCTTATACGAGATGGTAAAATTCAAATCATCGATGAATTTACTGGTAGGGTCATGGAGGATCGTTCATGGGAGCAGGGTTTGCATCAACTTATTGAGCTTAAAGAAGGGTGTGAACTTACTGATCGAAGAGAAACCCTTGCAAAAATTAGTTACCAGAGATTTTTCAGAAGATACCTAATGCTTTCAGGAATGACCGGAACTGCAAAAGAAGTAGCTAATGAACTTTGGTCAGTTTATCACCTGCCAACGGTAAAAGTAGCCCCGAACCGTCAAGTACAGAGAAAGCACCTTTTAACTAGAATTTATCTGTCTGAACAGGAAAAGTATAAAGGGGTTATTGAGGACGTTATACGCGTTCACAAAGAGGGACGGCCTGTGTTGGTTGGGACACGATCTGTTGCTGCATCTGAGGCTCTTGCAAAATTAGTAAGAGATGCCGGGCTTGAGCACCAGGTTCTTAATGCAAAACAAGATGCTGAAGAGGCAAATGTAATTAGTGGTGCAGGCAAAGCTGGTGCTATTACAATTGCTACAAATATGGCAGGCCGGGGTACTGATATTATTCTTGAGCACGGTGTAAAAGAGAGCGGTGGGCTTCATGTGATAATGACAGAACTTCATGAAGCAGCACGTATAGATCGACAACTGGCGGGAAGGTGTGGGCGACAAGGTGATGCGGGGAGTGTTGTCGCCTTATTATCACTTGAAGATATTCTTTTTTCTGTGAAGAAAAAACATGTTCTGGTACAACTGGCTAGATATAGTATTAAAAAATGGCCGAATGGTGGGCAGCGATTCACTCTTGTTGTGATGAATTTTATTCAAAACCGAGTTGAAAAATACCATGCTGGTGTACGAAAAGAGCTTTTTCGAATGGATCAAATGCAGGGAAGCCTGTTATCGTTTTCTGGACGCATTGAATAATAATTAATGGAGAGAAATGTGGGTAAATTGCTTCTTGGTTTTATATTTACACTTTATGCAACTATATCATTTGCAACTGACTTACCTATGTTTGAGGGACTAATAGAACCTTGGGAGATAGTTGATTATAGTAGTCAGGTTGATGGAATTCTAGAAAAAGTTAACGTAGAGCGTGGTGATTGGGTAGAGCGAGGTGATGTCTTAGCTACGCTTAAATCAGGTGTAGAAAAAGCTGCTGTAGATACTGCTAGCGCACGAGTAGCATTTGCTAAAAGAAAATTGACACGAAATGAACAACTCTATCAGAAAAAGCTGATTTCTAATCATGATAAGGATGAATTGGAAACAGAAATAAGACTTGCACGCTACCAGCTTGCTGAGGCTAAGGAGAGGCTTGCCCTTAGAACAATTAAAAGTACTATTGATGGAGTGGTCATAAAACGAACTGGTGCTCCTGGTGAGTATGTTGGTGAAGACTCATTTATGACGATTGCTCAGTTAAGTCCATTAGCCGTAGAGTTAGCTATACCTGATTTATATATTGGTGCCATTCAAGAAGGGGAAATAGCGAAGATTAGTTGGGAATTACCTCAGCAGACAAGTGCGCAGGGGAAAGTTGTCATTGTTGACGATGTGATTGATGCAGCAAGTGGTACCTTTGGTGTTCGTTTAGAGATGGAGAATCCTGATCTAAGCTTTCCAGTTGGTATAAAGTGTCAGGTGACTTTTGAAAACAGTGTCTCTGAATAACAATTAATAAAAAAAGAGCACTATAAAAGAAGCTGTAATGAGATATATACTGAACGATTTAATTGAAGAGTTAGAGAAGAATTTACCCTGCGTAATTGCCACCGTAGTAGGTAGTTCGGGATCTGCACCACGTACTTCGGGTGCGAGAATGTTGGTCAGAGAAGGCGGTAGTTTAGAGGGTAGTGTTGGTGGTGGCGCTGTTGAAGGGCGCTGTTTAGCTCTTGCGAGAGAACTATTGCATGGCAAGGAGGATCAATGCCTCTTGGAGTTTGATCTGTCAGTGAATGATGCATCTGCACTTGGAATGGTTTGTGGTGGTGCGTTGAGTATTTTACTTCAAAAAGGCAAAACTACAGATCTTGAACTATTCAAAAGGTTACGTGTTGAGTATCGGGAAGGGCGTCAACCTACTCTTTTAACACACTTACCATCACCTGATGGAGATGCACGATTTTCACTGCTTGAAGATGAAGAAGATGTACTCAGAAACAAAATTTTCTTCAATCTACAACAACAAAGGAAAAGAATACCTCTTCTGTTTAAGAATGCTGAGAATAAGTATTTCATAGAAACACTTGTCCCACCTGGTACAGTCTACTTAATTGGGGCTGGGCATGTGGCTCTTGCTACAGCAAAGATTGCTCATTTTAGTAACTTTGAAGTTGTGGTAATGGATGATAGAGAAGAATTTGCCAATAGAGAGCGCTACCCTCAGGCAAAGCAAATTAAAGTCTTGGGCAGTTTTGAGAATTGCTTTGATAAATTAAGGTCTGATGACTATGTCGTTATTGTTACCAGAGGGCATATTCATGACAAAGAAGTCCTGGCACAGGCTTTGGCGACGGAGGCTGGCTATATTGGAATGATTGGAAGCAGAAAAAAGATACAAGCTATTTATAATTCTCTTTTAGAAGCTGGCTTTACACAAAATGAATTAGATGCTGTACATAGCCCAATAGGCTTGGATATCGGAGCAGATACTCCAGAAGAATTAGCCATAAGTATTGTTGCTGAACTAATTCAGGTAAGAGCCAATAGATGAGGGATCTTCTTTCACAAAGAAGCTGTGTTATAGGGGGTACTTAAGAAAGCACTTTGTTTCGTATTAAACAGATTTACTAAGTGTATTCTTTTGATAGTAAATCTGTTTAAACATCTTTTGAAGCTAGTTTTTCAACTTGTTTCTTCTTGTTCCGCCTCCTCAGAGACTTCATTTTCCTTGTCAAACATTTCGACTCTTGGAAGGTATGAGCTGAAAACATCACCGTAAATATCCCACAGGGTAATAAAAAGTGCTGTGATAAGTGGGCCGATAATAATACCTAATATGCCAAACATTGAAATACCACCCAGAGTTCCAAAAAGAACAAAGAGGTCGTGCATCTCAGTATCTTTACCAACAAGTCGTGGCCGTACGATATTATCAAGGTTTCCTGCTATGAGCCCACACATAACAGCCAAAATAATCACGCCTGTGAAATCACCTAATACGGCAAGAATAAGAAGAGCTGGGAACCAGATTATAGCTGTTCCCACAACGGGTACAATGGACATTACTGCCATAACTGTGCCCCAGAAGAAAGGCCCTTGAATTCCAGCCAAAGCAAAGCCTAGTCCGCAAACACTACCTTGCATTATACCGATAATAAGCGTTCCTTTAATGGTAGCTCTGGTAACGGAAGTGAATCTTTCAAGCAATTTTTGTTCGTCTTTATCACGTAGGGGTAAAATATAGAGAATTTTCCACAGTAAAATTTTACCTTCAGTGAGGAAGTAAAACATCACATAGAGCATGATTATTGAGCTGAAAACCGCATTGATAGTTACTTTTGTGAAAGAGCTTAACGAATTGATTAAAAAGGTTGAGATCGTACCAACGAGTTGACCACTTTTCTCGAAAATGATGTCACGATAAGGGAGGACTTGATCGTAATAAGGGAACTTCTGTAAATATTTGGTAGCCAGAGTTGGTTCATCGATAAAGTTTTGAATCCAGGGTGTGATGGATTGGCTAACGGTAATTGCCTGGCCAACGATAATTGTGATGAGTACCGCTAGAGGAACGAGCACTAGAGCAATAATACCAACTATAGTTAAAAGAGAGGCAAGGTTCTGTCGCCCTTTTAAAACCTTATTTATCGATTTATGTACTGGTGCAACCATGGCTGAAAAAAGACCAGCCATAAATATAGCCATCAGAAACTGATGTATCATAGAGAGAAAAACAGCTGAAATAGCTAAGGTTAACCCTATCAGAGTATAGCGGTTGATCATTTCTGGATTCATTAACTTTTCCTTTTTCAGGGTGGTGTTGCAGGATTTATATAAGCTACTTATTAAGACAGTATGATACACTGGAGTTGAGAAAAAACCAATGAGTCAGGAGGACTTCCTGACAAAGTTTTAGAAGAAAACTATATTTAAACCGATCAGGGAGGCAAGAAAGACTGTTAGCAAATGTCGAAGTTATATTAAGGATATTTTGATAGACAAATTATATCTTCTTGATTTATTTAGATTGTTTTGCAACAATTGTTGTTAGGTTGTGTTGATTGTTGAAATTATTCGAATAATGGAGTGAACCTATGCGCTGTCTGCTTTACTTTATTTGTCTCCTGTTGTTAACAGGTTGTGCCTTAGGCACTAAGGAAATTGAAAAGCCTACTTTTTTCAAAAATGAGTTGCCTTTGACTCAATCAGCTCAGGTTGCTGATGAGTATAGCTATGCAGCCCCACGGGTAGATTTTAAGAAGTACACCCATGTTTATGTTGCACCTGTAGTCGTTTATGACGATGAAGATGGCTTGCAGATGCCAAAATCGATGAAGGATCAGATTAAGGAAAATTATCGTTTACAGCTCATGTTGATCATGAGGGAGAAAGGGTTCAATGTCGTTTATACTCCAACCCCAGGAGGTGTAGAGTTAAATACTGCTATTACCTCCGTTCGTATCGGAAATGATGGTTTTGAGTTTTCCGATCTCCTCTGGCCCAGTTTTGATGATGATATAAGTAGTTCTTACGACACCTCTTCCAACCTCAACCAGAGACATGTTGAAGTTCGTGGAGAAGCATTTTTGTGGGACACCCGTGGAAAGGTAACTGTCGCTCAATTTGTCTCCGTAAAAAATGGTCCTACTTCTGCGGGTGACAATAATGAAATAACTTACAACGAGGTGCGACCTGTAATTGAACACTGGGCTGAGCGGGCTGGAGTATGGGCTGGTACACTGCTTAAAGAATAATCTTAGACTTTTGTGACAAGTATGAAAACTCCCACCATGTTGATCGATAAACGTCGTTTTGTGCAAAGATGGATGCTTGGTTTTTTCGGATTTTGTGTATTTTACACTTTTTTAGTAACTCCTGTTTTTGGAGCTGTGAACCCTGATGGTGAGATAAACTGGTTGAACCTTTTTATGGGGCTCTTTGGCGGACTCGCACTTTTTCTAAATGGTCTTGATATGCTTTCAGCGGGTCTTAAAAAGGCAGCTGGTGACTCCTTGCGTAAGCTACTCTCGAAAATGACAACCAACAGAATCCTTGGCGCTATTACAGGGGCTTTTGTAACTGGAGTTTTAAACTCATCGTCTGTTACCACTGTACTTGTCGTTGGTTTTATCACTGCTGGAGTAATGAATCTCACACAATCTGTTGGGGTTATTATGGGTGCGAACATAGGTAGCACTGTTACTGCCCAACTCCTTGCTTTTAACTTGGCCGCATATTCCCTGATCCCTATTGCTGTTGGTTTCTTTATGATTTTCATAGCGAAAAGGGAGAAGGTTAAATTTTTAGGTATGATGCTTATGGGTCTTGGCTTGGTGTTTTTTGGTATGGGACTTATGTCTAGTGCTATGACTCCTTTAAGAACCTATGAGCCTTTCATGGAGATTCTCTCCAAGATGGAGAGGCCGCTGCTTGGTATTCTTGCCGGAGCTGTTTTTACCGGGCTTGTGCAGTCATCTGCTGCAACAGTGGGTATCGCAATTGCCATGGCGACAGAAGGCTTATTGTCGTTGCCTGGAGGTATTGCACTTGCTCTTGGTGCAAATATTGGTACTTGTGTAACAGCGCTTCTTGCAGCACTAGGTAAGCCAGTAGAGGCTGTGCGTGCGGCTGTTGTACACGTTCTTTTTAATGTTGTTGGTGTTCTGATCTGGCTTCCGTTTATTGGGATTATTGATGATATTGCGGTTTGGCTGACACCTGCAACCGCAGATGGTGTTTCGTCTGTTGCTCGTCAGCTTGCTAACGCTAATACACTCTTTAATGTGGTGAACACGGTACTTTTCATCGGTTTTACCAGTTGGTTTGCAAGAGCTGCGGAAAAGCTTGTTCCTCATAAAAAAGATGATGAGGAGTTGGTTATCATAGAACCCAAGTATCTCAATGAAGGAGCTTTGCAGGTGCCAGCGGTTGCTCTCCAGCAGGTTCGGAATGAATTTGGGCGCATGGGAAGAATTACTCTCACCATGCTTCAAGCGTTACCAGATGCTATTAAGAGCAAAGATCCTAAGAAAGTTGATCATATTGTAGGTATGGATGACCATGTTGATATACTGGAAGCTGCAATCTTTAAGTTTCTTGGTGCGATTAGAAATCAGTCTCTGACTAATAGCGAAAGCCATGCACAACAAGAACTGATGGCCGCAACAATCCATCTTGAAAATATGGCGGATATTGTTGAAAACGAGATTTCTGATGTTGTTCGTGACTTCATTAGTAAGGAGCGCTCTGTTAGCGATTGGACAAAGAATATGTTTGAAGAGCTGTTTGAAGAGATATTCACTTCAGTAGAACTTACCTGTATGGCTGTTGAGAAGCAGGATCAAAAAATTGCCCACTATGTTGTGAAGAAGGGGCCACGTATTAGTGAAATTATGGATTCGATCATCGTTCACAAAGCAGAAGGTCTTGGTCTAGAGGGTGCAGGAAAGATGGAAACAGACAGGTTGGAAATTTCCTTGGTGGAAAAGCTTGGTCGGATTTATGACCTTGCCAAACGAATTTCGATGGGTGTTTTACCTGTTGAGGTGTATGACAAGATTTAATGCGAATTTAATTTTTTGATGTTATATAGTGCTCCTTTTAAGTGTTATTTATAACTGTTTTGAGGAGCATTTTTTATGTCTGTTAAGTTATTTCAAAGTAAGTCAGGCCCTTTAGAGTATAGTGATAATGGCGTTGGGCAACCTGTACTGGCTGTTCATGGGGCGATGGGTGGTTATGATCAATCAGAGATTTTAGCAAAGACTATTCTGCCCCAGGGTTATCGAGTAATAGCTGTTTCCCGACCAGGTTACCTCGGTACGCCTCTATTAAATAGAACATCTCCTGAAAGTCAGGCAGATCTTTTTGCAGAGTTACTTGATCATCTTGAGATAGATAAAGTCATTGTAGCTGCAATTTCAGGTGGAGGTTATAGTTCTATATTTTCTTCCAACAGATATCCATCGCGTTGTAGAGGAATGATTCTTTGTTCTTCAACTGGTGGACCTAATGACTCTAAGGTTCCTTTCAGTTTTTCAATTTTCACTTTTCTAGCTCGGTTTAATTTTCTTGTGAGTTTTTTACAAAAACAAAACAACAAAAATATTGAGAAGACATTAAAAAAGGCAATTCCTCAAGATGATATCAGGACAAGTTTTCTGCAAGATGAGAATTCGTTTGCCTTGTATAAGGAACTCTCAAATGGAATGTTTAATGATTTGCATTTACGGCTTGCGGGTACCAAAAATGATATAGAGGTGACTAAAGAACTTGTCTATCCCTTAAAGGATGTGATAGTTCCCACACTGATTATACATGGATCTAGTGATCAGGTCGTGCCGTTTGAGAAGCATGGTAAGCGTCTTAAAGATGAAATTCCAAACAGTAGATTATACTTGGCTGAGCGTGGTGAACATGTAACCATTTTCACACATCGTAAATCTGTGTGTCACGAAGTAGAACAGTTTCTAGCTGGTGTTTCTGAAGCTATGCAAGAAGGTGAATAAAAAGTGGTAAGGTGAGTGCGGAAAGTAATGTTGAGATAAAAACAGTGGAAGAAGTTTCTGCAGTATAACAATCATAGTTGGCTGAGATTACACAGACTGTACTGGCAAGTGGCGTGGCTGCCAGAATTATTGCACAACTTTTCCAGAGTGGATCAATGTCAGGAAATAGAGGGCATACTAGCAGAACAAGAAGTGGACTGACCAGAAGTTTAATTAAGCTGATCCATGCAACTTCAATCATTGTGTTTTTATGCAGTTTTAAATCTGCAAGTGATAGGCCAACAGCAAAAAGTGCCGCTCCCATTGTCGGTGAACCCAATAAGTCTGCACTTTGTAATATGACTTGGGGTATTTTTATTTCGAGTAAGGCACAGAACATTCCAATAAAACTGGCAAAGACAAAGGGCATTTTAAAGATATCGATAAAGGGTGCATACCAACTTTTATCAGTTCCTTTGTTGCAGTAGTATTGCAATCCGCAGACTCCAATTGCTGTTAATGGCATATTTACAGTTATTGTGCCAATAACTGCTGCAATTCCTCCCATCCCTCCAAAGAGACTAATCAGCATCGGAATACCCATGTAACCAGTATTGCCTAAAGTTACAGATAAGGTGTGTAGAATAAGCTCTTTCTTGTCTGTTTTTCTAAAGAAAAATTTCCCAGCGAGTAAACCAATGACCACTGTGAGTAGAGAACCAATGAGAAAGATGAGAGCAAAGTCATATCGTAGAATATCTTCAGGTTTTGCGGTGGCTGTAGTGTAAAACAGCATGGCTGGCAAAGTGATATAGAAGATGAAACGATTGAGAATCTTGGCGGCACTTGCATCCAAAAAACGAATTTTTCCAGTGATAAAACCGGCAACAATAACACCGAAAATTGGGATTATAGCACTGAGTACCTGAAGCATTCGTATTTGTCTTTAACCTGTTGTGGGAAAGTTGTTTTTACTTATGATTATGGCATCTGTTGAGAGCTGGAAATTTAACTGATTTTCTCAATTATTGCTTTTAGAATAACTCAAAATATTTCTCACTCATCATATACTCTTTTTAGAGGAATCGAGGAACTTCATTACTCGTAGCTATGATAACAATAAAATTAAATTAGGGTGTTATTTGTTTTGTTTTTCAACAGGTGATAAAATTTGATAAGCTCAATATAACTAGTTGTCGAAGCAGGAGGATAAAATGTTATCACTGAGAAAATTTGTAGCTCCGGAGATTGTATTTGGTGAAGGAGCATTGGAGTATTTAGCCCAATATATTGCCAACTTCGGTGGTCGGCGAGTATTTATTGTAACAGATAGAGGGGTAATTGATTCAGGAATAGTCGGTATTGCTGTTGCAGGGCTTGACGAGGCTGAAATTGAGTATGTTGTCTATTCAGAGGTGAGTGAAAACCCACGAGATAATGAGGTGATGGCAGGGGTTGAACTCTATGAAAAATCGGTTTGTGACGTGATTGTTGCTATTGGTGGTGGTAGTCCGATTGATTGTGCAAAAGCAATAGGAGTTGTCTCAACGAACAAGAAGCATGTTCTTGAGTTTGAGGGAGTAGATAATGTTGATGTCCCGGGGCCCCCACTTTTTTGTGTGCCTACTACAGCAGGGAGTGCGGCTGATATCTCTCAGTTTGCTATAATAAATAACGTTAGGAAGAAAACAAAAATAGCTATAATATCCAAAACAATGGTGCCTGATATTGCGCTTATTGATCCTGCGACAACTCTTACTAAACCAGCATTTTTAACTGCTTGCACAGGGCTTGATGTCTTAACACATGCTGTTGAGGCATATGTTTCAAGAGCGAGCTCACCAATCACTGATTTACATGCTTTAAAAAGCATTCAGCTTATTATAGAATTTTTACCTAAATCAATTGAAGATAAGCGAAATATTGCCTCCAGAGAACAGGTTATGCTGGCATCGCTTCATGCCGGTCTTGCCTTTTCAAATGCAAGCCTTGGTGCAGTACACGCTATGGCACATAGTTTGGGTGGGCTATATGATCTCGCTCATGGTGAATGTAACGGTCTTCTTCTCGAACATGTTGTGGCCTATAATTATTATGAAGCTCAGGAAAGATATAACAGAATTGCGGATCTTTTTGGCTTAGAGGTAAAGTCTTTTGAAAGTGATGATTTATGTGCTCAACTGGTAATAAAGATACGTGAGTTTCGACAAAATGTTGGAGTTGATAAAAAGTTACGAGAGCATGGGGTTACGAAAGATAACATACAGTTGCTATCTAAAAATGCCTGTGATGACCCATGCATGTTAACAAACCCACGCCACCCAAGTATCGATGAGGTTAATGAGATTTTTACAGCAGCTTGGTAGAGAGGGTGACTGTAGATGAAGATGTTATGCAATACTATTTTCATTTAACCAAATAGAGGTTTATGAAAGACTGGACAAGCGAGGTAAACAAAATAGTAGGGCTTGGTAGTAAATCTGTACACAAAAGCTACTACCCCGAATTGAAAGACAAAATTGATGAGTTAAATCAACAGTCAGTTTTCTACCAATCTGTCCTTAATTGTATTCCTAATAGTATAGTAATTACCGACTCGGATGGTTTAGTCAGGCAAGTTAACCCAGCTTTTGAGGAGTTATTTGGCTATAAGGCTGATGAGGTGCTAGGGCAGAACATTTCATCTATTTATAGCCGTCAGAAGAGTAACTTTGATAAAGATTTCATATGGGCCGATAGTGCAAAACTATTTTGTAAACGTAATGGTGAAGTGTTTATAGGTGAGTCTCAAACAACAGAAATTACCAATGATGATGGCCAACTACTTGCAAAACTTGAAGTAATAAAAGATTTAACAGAGAACATTTCATCTCTTAATGAACATAGAGAGCTTGAGTCACGTTTGCATCAGGCACAGAAGATGGAATCCTTTGGTGCGCTTGCTGGTGGTATAGCACATGATTTTAATAATATTCTCAGTGGTATTATTGGCTTTGGTGAGATGATAGAACATTTTAATATCACCGATTTGGATAAGATAAATCATAATGTGAATCAGATGCTAACAGCCTCATATCGTGCGCGGGATCTAGTCAAGCAAATCCTAGTATTTAGCAGGCAGGATGAGGAAAAGTTGAGGCACCTGCAATTAAGAAGTGTGATAGAAGAAGTTTTACAAATTTTGCGGGCATCTCTACCTTCTACCATAAAAATTGAAACGGAGTTTGAAGGTTGTTGTGACACCATTCTTGGCGATTCTACTCAGCTACATCAGGTGTTGATGAATTTATGTACCAACGCCTCACACGCTATGCGAGAAAAAGGTGGGGTGCTTAAAATTACACTTTCATCAATTGAAATTACCTCTCAGTTAATGACTGATAAGGTAGCTCTTCGCTCTTATATTAAACTTGAACTAGAAGATACTGGGGTGGGGATTGCTCCTGAAATTTTGGATGATATTTTTGAGCCATATTTTACAACAAAAGAAAGAACCGAAGGTACTGGTTTTGGCTTGGCTTTGGTGGACAGAATAGTACAAAACCATAACGGGAATATTGAAGTAAGGAGTACGCCTGGTGTTGGAACAACTTTTCAGCTTTTTTTCCCATATGCTGAAGAGAAAAAGCAGGATACATTAGGAAAAATAGAAGGTGATGAAGCTGCTGGGACAGTAAGGGTAGATAGAGGACGTATTTTACTGGTGGACGATGAGACGCTACAGATAAACTGGTGTGAAGATTTTCTTCTTCATTATGGCTTCACTGTAAACTCTTTTAGTTCTTCAGTTTTAGCACTTGATTCTTTTGTGCAAGATCCGGAAGCATACGATATCATCATTACTGACCAGACAATGCCCAATTTAACAGGTACTCAAATGATACGAAAAGTAAGAGGTATAAGAGCGGATATCCCTGTCGTTTTGTGTACAGGGTTGCCTAATGTATTGTCAGCAAAAGAATTACGACAATTGAATATTGAGAATGTGTTGCAAAAACCAATTCAGTTAAAAGAGTTGATTGCTGTTGTAGAGAAACTTTGAAGAAGTTTGGGTGCTAAATAGAGAAAGACTATCAATGCAGCAGCCTTATCGCATAGCAATCAGTATCTTTGGTTAATTTTGTATTAAGATAGTTGCAAAGAATCTCAATGACCTCCGCCTTTTCACTAATAATATCAAAAGAAAAATTGTTTGGTTGAAATAATATCTCTGTAAACTTGTCTGTATCGGTAACTTTTACAGTGAGAGTCTTTTCTCCTGTAGCCTGTGAGGAGTAAGCTGCTGACAGTATGTAGTAGGTCAGTGATTCAATAACCGGTAGTTCACCCGTAATAGCAGATGACGCATCGCACTCTACTGTTACACTCAGTTCAGTTCCCGCAGCTTTTCGCTCTGTTAGCTTAATAATATCTGTAAGGAATTGTAGTGTAGATGTTGTGCTTATAACTTTATCAGCAGTATGGGAAAAACGGTTCATGGTTTTTATGATTAAATCTGATCGGTTCACCTGTTTTAGAATGCTGTCGGCGGCTGATTGAACGCGATTAGATTCGATAGTGTCTCCTGACATCATAATAAGGTCTTCAAGTAAGCCACTGTTTTCGTTTATAATTGCAAGGGTGTTTTTTAACTCGTGTGAGGTAATTGCAAAAATTTCAGTAAAGGCTTGCAGGCAAATTTGATATACTCGATTTTCGTTTTCCATGATGTCTTCCTAATCTAGAATTTTGAAATTACCGTAAACCTTTAGAATCTCCTTAAGTTGCCTGCATCTTTTTATCATATGCTTCTTGTATTTTGTCCAAGAGATGATTGAGATCTACAGGCTTCATGAGGTAATCAAATGCACCTAACTTCATCCCTTCCATACCAGCTTCAAAGGAGCCATGCCCTGTTAGAATTATGGCCTCCACCTCAGGGTGAGTGCTTTTTACCTGAGCAAGTACCTCAAGACCATCTAGGTCTGGCATTTTTAAGTCGAGAACCATCACGTCCGGTGTATCTCTATCGATAGTAAGCAAGCCTTCTTCACCGGAAGTGGCCATTTGAGTTGAGTATTTTCGCAGTTTAAGGCGTGCTGCAAGGGTTGCTGCAAACTCAACTTCGTCATCCACGATTAATACTTTTATTTCTCTTATATCATTTCCCATCGTCATCCTTGCTCATTGGAAGTGAAATGGTAAAGGCGGTACCTCTACCAAGTTGAGAGTTCACAGTTATATTACCACCCATCTCTTTTACAAGACCATACGTAATTGATAAACCAAGTCCTGTACCTTTGCCAGTTTCTTTTGTGGTGAAAAAAGGTTCAAATATGTGTGCTAAATTTTTCTCTGAAATACCATGTCCAGAATCCTGGATTATCACCTGAATCTCACCTGCTAAATTTCGAGTAGAGATAGCTATGTCACCATCCTTATCAATGGCATCAATGGCATTGTTAATGATATTAAGAAAAACCTGTTGTAGTTGCATGTGATCTCCATACACTTCTGGAAGATCACTCTCAAGTTCTAAGACCATGCGAATTTTGTTGTGAATAAGTGAGTTTTCCAAAAAAGATAATACTTCACTTAGAATGTGATTGAGTTGTACTTTTTCCATCACAACTTCAGTTCTTCTGGCAAAGCCTAGCAGGCGGTGGGTAATCGCTTTGCACCTGTCAATACTTTGATTAATCGACTTTAAACAGTTGGTAATAGTCGTTTTATGCTCAAAGTCTGGTGAAATTTCAAGAAGATCTTCAGCTAAACCATTTTTTTGATTAATAATTGCAAGTGGGTTGTTGATTTCGTGGCCAACACCTGCTGCCAAGCGGCCGATGGAGGCAAGTTTGTTGGTGTGTTCTGCCTCTTTTATCATGTTCATCTGCATTTCATCGGTTTTATGGAGTTGTTTTCTGAAGGCCTTTACAAGGCCATACACAACAAATATGCTAATTGCATAGCAGCATACCAAAAGAAGTATCAGACGCCCTCTAAAATTCACCCACTTTTGATGGTGGATGTATCTTTTTTCGATCAGCACGAGTGACCATGGAGTACCTTCAATGTTTCCAATTGTATGAAAAAATGTTTCTCCATTAATTGTTAAATTTGGTGTGACGTCAAGAAGAGATTCATAATCATAGGAGGTGAGTGTCTCCCCAAAAGTTGTTGAGTTTGTTTGGAGTATACCTTTGTTGTCGATAAGAAAAAGATCTTCTGAAGCATTGGTTTTGATAGTATGAACAAAGCGTTGTAGTTTTTTTGCGTCGATGGTCGCTCGTAATATCCATGTCTTACCATTCTTTGGATTTACTTGACTTACAGCTATGGCAAAATGAGGGACGCCACGCATTCCTTTGTATACAGAACTGATATTCGGCGAATTTCGTAATACGATATCAAACCACGGTTCTTCTATATAAACCTGGCCTTTTAGGTCATAAGGGCCGGAGTATGTATGTTGTAGACCTGATTGGTTAATTACTCCAAGATCAGTTACAAAATGAAATTGACGTTTAATAAGATAAAAAGCGTCAGCTAATTTTTTATCCTGTTGTAACTCTTCGTAAGTGTAATTATTTGCCGTGAACTCAATTTCATGTTTAACAGAGTTAATCATTGATTGAAAAGATGTAATTGAACCTTCAAGACGCCATTCCAGTTGATCACGCTCTTCAACCTGTAGGAGGTTGATGTAATTCTGGTAACTGAGTAAGGCAATGAATGTAACTGGCCCAAGGGCAATAGAAATCATTGCTATAAACAGTGTAAAAGAGAGTCTTTTATAGTTGCGTTCGTTGACCCTACTAAAAGAATTGGCAGTATCAGAATTTTGAAGCAATCTGCGAAAATATGATTGTAATTTGTTCATAGACTCAGTTGTTTATCATCTTTAGCAAATATAACAGTGTGGCTTTCAATAGTTTTATCAATAGCCTTTTCAAGCACTGTTTCCCAGTCTCCAATCACTGAATCAAAGACTTTTATTTTTTTCCAAAGCAGAAAATTATAGTGCACCTCATCTAGTCCCCCACAAACAATTTCAGTCACATGTTCCCCAATTATTATTTGACATAGTTCTTCATCAGATGGGCGTTCCATTATGATTGTCTTGGGTTTATCAATAATCTCACCGTCTTTTACAATAGCTATGAGTAGTTCTGTTGCTAGATCAAATCTAGGAGCAACGAAATCCTGTTGTGTTGTGATAAGAATTTTTCGCATGTTTTATATCCTAGTTCTGGAGTCCATAAAGCTTCATTTTACGCCAAAGTTTCATTCTACCCCACTTAAGTGATTCAGCTGTTTTGGTTCTGTTACCTGAGCTTTTTTTCAAAGCTTCAATGATCATCTGCCTTTCAATGTCTTGCCAGGTCTCTTTGGCATGGTGTACTACCAGTTTTTCTTGTTGAGGCGGCTCTGACACCTGAGTAGATGTATGCAATAGGTTTGGGCTGTTGTTTTGCTCGTTACTGTCTTGACCTACACTACTTAAATATTGTGGTAAATGGTCACTGGTAATTTTTCTCTTTCTACATACATTTGCAGCATATTCTATGATGTTTTTAAGTTCTCGAATATTTCCTGGGTATTGGTAGGCGAGGAGTTGATTCATCGCTGCGGTTGCTATACCCGAAATATTTTTTCCTAAAGCTTTGGCAAAAGTCTGTAGAAAATGATCGCAGAGATACTGTAGATCACCTTCACGCTCGCGTAGTGGTGGCAGGTGAACATGTAGAACATGTAATCTATAAAATAGATCTTCCCTGAATTCGTTCTGTTGGATCTGTTCTCTGAGAGATTTGTGGGTTGCAGCAATTACTCGTACATCAACACTTATCTTTTTTTCTCCACCAACAGGAATGAATTCACGATCATCCAGAAACGATAAAAGTTTAACCTGAAGCGGCAGAGGCATATCACCAATCTCTGTTAGAAAAACAGTTCCGCGATGAGCAAGTTTAAACATGCCAGGTTTGTCGCGGGTTGCACCGGTGAATGCACCTTTTACATGGCCAAAAAGCTCAGATTCTAAAAGGCCTGGTGGTAATGCACCGCAATTTATTTTGATAAAAGGATAACGTGACCTGGATGAGTTCTTGTGTATTATTTCGGCTATTTTGTCTTTGCCTGTTCCTGTTTCTCCGGTAATCATGACAGACGCATCGGTTTGTGCAAGGAGTGGTACCAGATCAAGCACTGCTTGCATTTTGGGACTATAGCCAATTATTTCTTGTGAACTTTCAAATTGTAGATCAATGCCACCATCGATCATGTGGGCTGAAATGTCTTCTACAATTATTAAAAAAGCACAGAGTTCTGAGTGTTTGTTTTTAAGAGGTGAAATTGTGTATTGAACGGAAACTTTGTGTCGGTGTGTGTCTAGCACATCACCTGTTACAGAGATTAGTTCTTCTGTTTTTTTTACTTTTTTGAAGAGTTGTCCGTGATTGTTGCCAGTATTACTACGAATAACCAACTCGCCGTGGATTCCAAGTACATCCTGCTCTAGATAGCCGTGAGAAACCAGCGTTAACAAGTTTACAACGAAGTGTTTCGAAAACCAGTCGTTCGTCCATTGCATTAATAAATGTCATGGCAACGAGTAGGAAGAGGAATAGTTCTGCGTATTCGAGGATGTTATGGCGAATTGCAGTCTCTGCAACGCCGGTAATTCCATTCATCGCATAAACTAAACCAATTAGACCCCAGATAACTGCGGCCGCAAAAAGGACTGGCTTTGACTTACGCATATGGGTCACTTCTTCAAGCATAACCAGAGCGTAGGCGATAACAAATACTGCTATAGCAATATAGCCGATCTGATGGGTTGTCAGGTCAAGAACAGTTCCTGTAACGGGACCGCCTGCAGCAAATGCTGAACCTGCAAACAACGTAAGTAGCGTTGTAAGTGTAAGCGCACCTATTGCGCCAAATTTAACTCTCATGTTTTATCTCCTGAAAAAAACAAATTGTTGCCCGGAAGTTTAAAAGCTTCCGGGGATATATTCTATATGATTACCCTGTTACCGCTGGGACGTAGATGGTCATACCCATCATCGGCCAGATGAACTCAACTGCAAGCCAAACAACTACCATTAGGAGGATACTTGCCGGTACACCGTACATGGCAAACTCACCTGTGGTGAACAGTTTAGAGTTATAAGCGATTGCGTTCGGTGCGGCGCCAACTAGGAACAGGAATGGCATACCTGCGACCACCAGTGAGGAGAAGAGGATTACCTCTCCACCCACACCAAGATATGGGGCAACAACCAGAGCAACTGGTAAAGAGATGGCAATAGCAGCAACGTTCATAATGAAGTTAGTCATCATCATAACAAAGAATGCCATACCAAGAATGAATACAATGGCAGGTGCATCTGTAAACAACTTGAGCCAGTTAACCGCAAGCCATTTTGCAGCACCGGTATCCCATAGGCAGAAACCGATAGACATAGCACCTGCAAAGAGCAGAATAATATTCCACGGAATTTCCTCTAGATCCTCAACATCAAGGATGTTGAGAATAAAAAAGGCTATTACTGCGACAAGCATGACACCTGTCTTATCAAGCATAGAAAATGCTGGGATGAAATTTTTCAGGGCGATAACAAGAATTGCTGAGAAAACTATGAAAAGAGTAACGAGCTCTTTCTTAGTCCAACCGCCAAGCGCTGTATACATATCTTTCGCACGCTGTTTCAATCCTGGGATAGTATCTTTCTCTGGTTTGCAAACTATCATGAAATAGCCCCAAAGGAGGAAGGTCATAAGCCAGCCGATTGGGAACATGTACATGGACAGTTCGAAGAAGGATATGTCTATGCCTGTGATATCTTTGTAAAAACCAAGCGCTACTGCACCGCGAGCGGCACCAAGTAGAGTAACAATGGAACCAGCGCCCGCGACAAAGGCCATACCAATGAACAGACCTTTACCAAACTTAGTCTCTTTGGTCACATCCTCTGAGTAGAGGGCATATATGGCCATGAGCATAGGAAACATCGTGGCAGCTACTGCTGTATGTGCCATTAAGTGAGTAAGTGCTGCTGTCATCACGAAAACACCAAGATAAATGCGACTGGTCTTTTCACCGATAATAGACAGCATTTTGTAGGCGATACGTTTGGTTAAGCCTGTCTTGGTAAAAACCATACCAAAAACAATAGAACCAAAGATAAATAGTACCGATGGATCCATGAAATCCTTGAAAGCTACCTTTGCAGGACGAATAAGGAAGAGTGCCTGCATGGCACCAATTGCAAGGCTTGTAACACCGATAGGTACTACTTCAAATACCCACCAAACAGCAGCAAGTGCAAAGAGTCCAAGAGCACCTTTAGCTTCGTGACTCAGTTCAAAGTTAGCACCCAGTGGATCAATCGCATCTGGAAGTGGTGGCATATAGTAAATGCCTAAAAAAAGACCAATTCCGAGCAGGGTAAAAAATAAACGTTTCCAGTCAAAATTGGCAAACTTGCTTCCTGGGGAGTTGTCCTGAGGAAGCTCACCTTCATTGTTAAGTGTATTTACTTGTGACATTTTCTCTATCTCCAGCTAAACACGCACCTCACCTAATATCTCTAGGCGTACCTATCCTCTCATAGGCAGTGTTTGCCTATCCCAGGTGAGGCGTGTCTGGCTTTTTATTTAAATTACCAGGCCTTGCTTCTCAGAATACCCTTTATCTCTTCTTTGGACTGCTCTTGCAGTACAAGGATCCTTCTGTCTTTAGCATCGCTGATCTTCTGTAACAGTTTTGGTAGGTCAAGAGGCTTTTCCAGGAAATCCTCGGCGCCAAGCTTGATAGCCTCAGCGCTGGCCTTGATGGTTCCGTGACCTGAGAGCATTATGATCTCAGTTTCAGGTGAATCTTCTTTCATCTTTTTCAGAACCTCAAGGCCATCCATTCCAGGCATACTCAAGTCGAGCACCACCACGTCGAACTTTTGATCGTGAACAAGATCAACTGCATCTTGTCCTCGTGTGGAGGTGCTCACTGTAAGTCCTCTTACTTCAAGTCGGCTTGAAAGGCTTTTGATAAACTCTTCTTCATCGTCTACGAGAAGAACCTTTGCATGCAGCTCTTTATCCATTACTTATCTCCGTGTTATCTTTTTATAATGTCAGTTAAGCTGCTTTTGCCTGCTGGGCTGATCGAGCATGAGCTGCAGCAATAGTTGTCGACAGCTCTTCAATGTCGACAGGCTTATTCATGTATGCAAAGGCACCAAGTTGCATGCATTCTTTTTCGTCATCAACACTTCCGTGACCAGTAAGAATGATAACTTCAACATCTGGTGAGATATCCTTTGTTTTCTTAAGGACTTCAACGCCGTGCATTCCAGGCATCTTAAGGTCAAGAACCATGACATCTGGTGTGTCGTCGGCAATAACCTCGAGAGCATCCGCACCATTAAAAACTCCGTAGGTGCCAACATCACGGCTTATGAGTCGTTGGGAAACAGTTTGCACAAATTCTTTTTCATCGTCAACAAAAAGTACTTTTGAAGGAAGCTCAAATCGTTGCTGGCGGTAAATTGAGTCGGAGTAGTCACGGGACTTATGTACTTCAACTTCATTTACGCCTTCTACTTCTTGAGCGAGTTCCGTGAGCTCTTTTTTGAGGCCGTCAAAATTTATGACACTTTTGCGAACAGTAAGGTGAACAACACCGTTTTCGGCTTTTACCAGCAAGGTATGACCTTTTTCCAACAGGTGCTTTTCGGCAAGGGCACCGAGTCTCATGTCTTCAACTGCTTTCTGAGACTCAGGGGTACGTAATACAGAAGTTTTTCTGAAAAAACTGATAATAGATTCAACCACGTTTGCTGAATCCTGGTTTTCAATTGGAATTGTAAGGTCGTAGAGTGAGGGTTGAAATGCCTCTTCATTGAAAAGAAACTCAGTCCAGTAGTACGCCTTGGTATCCTGTTTCTTAATCTCTTTTTGAGCATCTTTTTCAGTGTTCCCTTCACTCATCGCTTTAGCAACTCTAGAGCTCTTAGATCCAGCAACAAGTGTTGTTAGAACTTCAGTGATCTCTAGTGGGATGAGTAGGGCGTGGTGACCATAAAAGAGAAAGTTGTCTTCGCTAGCGAGTTTGTTGGTTAAAACCAAACGAAACATGTTAACAGTTTTCTCTTTATCTAGGGTGAATTGATTGAAAACAGATGTCTTAGTAAACAACATGTCTTCCAACATTTTTTCCTTGCAGTCGAAGGTTGAGGCAGTTTCCATAATCAGGTCTGCGTCAGTGTAAACCTTCAGGTTGAGTTTTTCTGATAGTTGACGAGTAATCTCGTCACCGCCAGTAAACATACATGGAAACATTGCAATTGATGACATAACGTTCTCCTTTAGTTAAATGAATTGTTACAATTTGTATTTATCGTTTCTTTTAGAAGAGCATCTTCTGTGCCATAACTGCTTTTGTCTCAAATCTCCTTTTATTATAGATGGTTACGTTGTTGTTGTTGTTTGTTTAGTGGGTTTCGTAACATTGTGTAACGAGTATCTCTTTAACTCTCAGTAACTATATGTATCATGATGTATCGTTGTTGTTTTTCTCTTTTCTTTTATTGTATCAAAATGTAATTATTATTTTAGCTTTTTAAAGAAAAAAAATGATTAAACTCTCTTTTTAACGTGTTTATTTAGAGAAAGTTGTTTGTTTGATGAGTTTTGTGATATAATTAAAATTTGTAGAATAGTTCGTCGGTAAGATGAGCATCTGTTACAAGTGTTTTAGGCTGGGTTTGCCATATCTTTATAGTTGCGACAGATATTTCGACCATCACGTTTTGCCTGATAAAGAGCATTGTCAGCCTGTTTCATCAGGTCGTCTAGAGATGTATTATCGTTGTTTGAGGCTGAAAATCCAATACTGACAGTACAGTTGATGTTAACTTCATCAATTAGCCAAGTCAGTTTTTCTGTTGTTTTCCTGATTCGCTCTGCAATATGCGCCCCTTTCTCGATGGAAGTGTTTGGCAGTAATACAGCAAACTCTTCACCACCGATTCGACCGAAACAATCAACATCACGAAGCATTTTTTTTGTGCACTTGGCAAAATCTTTCAGGACTATGTCGCCCACATGGTGACCATAAGTATCATTGATGTTTTTAAAATAATCCAGATCGATCATGAGAAAGGTGACAGGTGTCTCAGTACGATGAGATCTGCTTAGCTCCTTTTCCCCTTGTTCTAAGAAATACCTGCGATTGCTGATTCCGGTGAGTGTGTCTTTGGCTGCGAGGTCAAGTAATTTATTTTCTCTTGCCTCAACCTCATCAGCAAAATACTTAAAACTATGGGCCATGTCGGTAATTTCATCATTACCATGAACTTCAATCGTGACATCTTGCCCTTCCATCTTATCAAGAATGGCACGGTTAAGAGTGAGAAGGCGAGAAGTGAGGTTTTTACGAAAGTAGTAAACGACTCCAAAAGCGGCTGTTATTCCTAGGATAGAAAAGAAAAGAAATGTCCAAATGAGTTGATCAACTTTTTCGGACAATCTTTCGATATCATTTGCAGTTGCTTGATTTATAGTATTGAAAAGGTTTGAGGAGACTCCTTCAAACTCCTGAACAAGGCTTCTTGTAAAATTTGCTCTGGCAGCTGTTTGGCTAGAAATTCTGATTTTTTCACCAAGTAATTTGACTAAACCCTTTTTGCTTAAGGTTATACGACCAAGTTTGGCTTCCAATAAGCTGACTTCTGCTTGTAAATCATCTGGCAAGTCAGCAGAAAGATTCTCAAGCTTTTCAAGTTCAGTAAGTAGGCTTTTCTCAGCCTTGTTTATTTTGTATAGAATGTTTAGAGATCCAGCGTTACCAGAAAAGCTAATGATAGACATTGCTTGAGAGGCCCACTTTGAAAAATTGGTTGCTATGGTAGGATCCTTGAGTTTTGTTCTTGTTAGTTCCACATACTCAATGAGTACGTTTTCGAACTGATAAAGATCCGATGTTGCTTTTTTGGTTTCTATGTTAACGTTAATGCGTTGTGCAACCAAGGTGTCCAACTCTTCTAAAGTGGTTGCTAGGCCAGAGAGATTATTGGTGATAATATCATCTTGAAAAGTCTCTCCATCAACGATCTTCGTGAGGCTGATTATTGTTTTATTAACGTCTTTGCTGGCAATTCGTCTTGCCGGATGTGATGTTGCACCAGAAAGATGCTCTGTTGCATAGAGTAGATGTTGGCCTAGGCTCACCAACATAGATCCTTCTTCTGCTGCTGGTATCGCAGACTCTGAGAGATTATTAAGGGTCGTGCTAAGGTGTAGGATTGACCACAAGGTAAGACAAGATAGACCAGCCAATGACACAACTAGGATTGTAAGCCCATAAGCAACTTTTTTGGCAATAGATTGCCTTTTGTCATTTTTTCTGACTAAAAGTTTAAATGTGTTTGTTTTGCTATCTATCATTTGGTGTTAATCTTGTGATTATTGACACTTTGTTGCTAGCCTTCCATCGATAACAGAACTGATGGTTTTTGTTTTTTCGATATAACTGCGAAGAATTACCCAAATAAGTAAGTTGTTTTTGTTATGGTCAATCGCTTCACCTTGTTTGAGCATGTCAAATCCATCTCCCCCGTTTAAAAGATAGTCGTTTGCTGCAAGAGTGTAATAGTGATTAATATCAAGTGGTTTACCATCTACGAGTATAGATTGAATTCTACTCCCTATTGGTTTTTCTGTACAATATTCTACCTTCATTCCAGAGACATGTAGAAATCTACCTTTGATTTTTTCAAAAAGGCTGAGGCCATGTTCCATGGCCTCTTGTATGTGAATGCCCTTTATCTTAACGAGTTGGCCGTGATTGAGAAATGGCAACTCTGCTTGAATGTGCTTTCTTGTAATGTCAATGTTGGCAGGGTATAAGCGATCTCCTCTAAAAGTACCGCCATTGATCAAAGCGATGTCTGCCTTGTAGTAATCACGAAGCGCATCGGTGGTAAGGTTTGCAAAACTATTTTCACGTGTTCGGACAGCTTCTCTGGTAGTGTCTTGTGGAGTTGTGGTTCTGCCAATTATGACATCCATGATTTTGGATAGTTTGTCAGTGTAATAGTTTATTCTTTCTTGAATGGCTGGGTCTGCTTCAAAATTGTTAAGGTTAACAATTTCAGCTTTGTAACTTTTTATAATTTCATCACCATTTTCTTCAATGATCAAGTCAACTACTGCAGCTTTTCCTTTATTTGTTCCTTGAATCACATGAAGGCCATTATCAAAGATTACTGCTTCATCTATATTCCCGTCAGAGGTAAAAACAGCATCAACCACACCTTCTTCAAAGAGTGTATTGAAACCACCAAAGTGGTAACCACTGAGTAAGATTATGCTGTCTGCACCACCAGCTTTTAGATTATCTGAAATTCTTCTTATCCGAGTTGGGCTATCTAAAATCTGAATACGATCTGGGAGGTAGGTGGTCAGTACTGCAGGATCAACTATGGAAAGAACACATATTTTTTTGCCGTTGGTGTTGAAACACTGGTAATCTTCTACGCCATCTAAATTACTGTTTGTGTATGGATCATAAATGTTACTAGAAATAAATGGAAAAGCAGCTTCACTAAGTCGAATAATGAGTTCATCTTCACCATATGTGAACTCTCTCTCATTTACAGCCATGAGATTTGGGCCAAGGCCGTTGAGTATGTCAATCATGTGGTTGCCATGATCAAAGGATGACATTGCACTCGGGGCCAGTGAGTCCCCACCATGTAAAAAGAGTACGTGGTCGTTGTTGTTTCGTAGTTCTTTTACAAGGGTGCTGAGCTCTGCAAGCCCTCCGTAATTATCATTTTTGGGCTGGATGTCAGTGATTTTTGAAACATAAACAATCTTGATAGTAGTTGTCTCAGAAGATGCAAAACAGTTGTTAAGTAGTAGAGTGACTAGTAGCGTAAATGAGAACAGTAGCCATCGAGTTTTTTTCATATCAATTCTCTGTTGTAGTTAGTTGGGGGTGATAAATTTTATTGTACTACTAACAAATGAAGTAAGGTGATTGTACCATCCTAGAGTTTTTACTGTCAAAATAATTAAAGAAGCAACTAATAAAAGAATAACTAGTTAATAACGCCTTAAAAGGAGCATGTTATCACTTGGTGCCTGTCGCATGACTGGGGTTGTATGTGGAGCAGAGAGGAAGGAGAATGTTAGTTTTGAAGATTATGAAAAAGCAGTAGTAAAACTCGTTAAAATGTTAATTTTTAACGAGTTTTACATAATTGTATTTATTACTGGACAGGTACAATCACAATTTCAACACGTCTGTTTTGGGCAAAGTCAGATGAAACTGGCATTGACTCACCATAACCGATAGCGCGGATTCTGCCGTCAGATACACCATTTTGAATAAGAACATTTCTCACCGCATTGGCACGTTTTTCAGAAAGTTGCTGATTGTAGTTCTCGTCACCCCGTGAATCTGTGTGGCCAGCAACCTGAATGGTTGTTTGTGGATACTTATTTAAAACACGAGATACGCGTGTAAGTTCACTGTGTCCTCCTGGTTTAACAGTGTAAGAGTCAGTATCAAAGAAGGCTTCACCTTTAAAGGTTGCAGTGAGAATATCCTGTTCTCTTCTAAGGCTAGCTGCTTCTGAGGATGCAATTGCATTTTGTAGATCACGTTCCTGCTGATCCATATATGCACCTATTTGATTGCCAGCAATACCACCAACAAGGGCGCCAATTCCTGCACCAATGAGGGTCGCTTCAGTTGAGCTACCTATCGCCTGTCCAAGTATAGCTCCTGCTGCTGCACCACCACCTGTTCCTATCATGGTACCTCTTTGCTGGTTGTTTTGAGGTTGAGCACAGCCAACGAGTGTTACTGCAAAGAAAATTACTAAAATTCGAGAGAGGTTTGAGCTAATTTTTGCCATTATTGTCTCCTTTATAGGCTCTATGAAAAATTATAAAATTAAGAAAAGCAGTATAACAATAAGTCATTGTTATAAGATTTCTATAAAAATTGAGTGTTTTTATTAATGAATTATTTTCTCCCGTATTCATGCGATTGGCGTCGAGTGATCTGGGTATTGTGTTTTCTGTTATTAATTTTCCCTTCACAGGAAGGGGAACCTGTTTGAATCATTTTGATATTAGTCGGATTGCATCAGGATCAATAATGATCAGCCTCTTCTTATAAAGAGCACCAACTGCCTTTTTGAAAACCTTCTTGCTAACTCCAAAGAGTGCATAGATTTCCTCTGGAGGACTTTTGTCTGTAACGTTAACAGTTCCATTCTGGTTTTCTATTGTATCCAGAATTTTCTGTGAAATATCATCAACTTGTTGGTAGCCAGTCTGTTGTAGGCGCAAATCTATTTTATTATCTTCTCGCACCTTTTTTATGAAGCCTTGAAGCTTTTGACCAACACTAATCTTTTGGAAAACTTCATTCTCATAAATCACACCCACATGAGAACCGTTGATAATTGCTTTATATCCAAGTTCTGATTTTGCATAAACGATAAGATCAACAGCTTGGTCTTCAGAAAAGTCATGAGGTTCTAAGTTAAGAAACTGGTGGAGTTTTGAAGACGCAGTGATACGGTTTGTTTTCTCGCTCAGGAATATAAAAACCACATAGTCGTGTCCTTTGCGCATTTTGTTGTCTTGTTCACCGTTTGGTACAAACAAGTCATCGTCGAGGCCCCAGTTTAAGAAGGCTCCTGCTGGTGTGGTTGCAACAGCATGTAAAGTGGTAACTTCGCCCATCATCGCATATGGTTTCTTTTTGGTTGCTATCAAACGTTGTTCTTTGTCTATATAAACAAAGACATCAAGTTCATCATGGAGTTGATGTTGTTTGGTCGAACCTTTTTCTCTTAGAAGAATATCCCCCGACTCCCCACCATCAAGATGAACGCCATATTCCTGTATTTTTTTAATGGAAAGTTTGTTCATTTTGCCAACTTGTACCATTTTATCCTCTGTGTTTACTATTTTATTAAAATTACAGCCGTAGATACGCTGAGATGTTGTTGTCGTTAAGGCAATATTTTATATTTGTGATTGAGTATTGCGAGCTGCTATTGATCTAACGTAACACACCATGTCATTGACGAAAAGAAAAAGCCCTTCAGGGCTCTAAAGGAAGCTTGTTTGTTCTATTTTGTGTTCGTTACATTTTTCGTTTAGTTCGTGATGTCGCCTGAGCCTCTAGAGGGTTGTCGGGCCAATAGTGTTTGGGATAACGTCCTGCCAGTTCTTTTTTTATTTCAGGGTAGGTCCTTCGCCAGAAAGAATTTAAGTCCTTAGTGACCTGCATTGGCCGCTGTGCGGGGGAGAGTAGGTGTAATGTTAATGGTAGGGTGCCTCTGCAAATAGTTGGTGTCTCTTGTAAGCCAAAAACTTCTTGGAGTCGTACTGCAAGTGTTGGATCATTGTCGAGGTGGTATGATATTTTTATGTTCGATCCACTAGGAACTTTAACGTGAGTCGGTGCTAGAGTGTTGAGCTGCTGCTGTTTGTTGTATGGAAGTATTGATAATAATGCTGATTGAAAATCTATCTGTTTTAATTGTTGTACTTTGGTGAATCCATAGCAGAAAGGCTCTAACCAGCTGATATCTTGTATAATAGTTGTATCTGAGAAATCTTGCCAGTTATCTGGGTCATGGTGAAACAAAGTCTGGAGTCGAGCTTGTAGTTCTCGACTTGATTTAGACCATGGTAATAGTTCTGGCCCTGTTTCTCTGATGCCTTTGAGTAAAACATCAAGGGCACTCTCTTTATCTGGAATCGGGATCGGTTTTGAAGATATTTTAGCCAAACCAATACGAGTGTCATATCTTGCCAGTACAGCAAGCTCTTTCTTATCCCACCTGACGTGTTCAGAGGTTGTGATAAGGTGCGGATGATTGTTTTGTAACTCAGCAAGTGTAACAGGAGCTGCAAGGAAAATCTTTCCACTCCCAGCTCTAGCATCCACTTTTGGGGCTACAAGGATCTGTGTATTACTAAGGCTATCTTCAGCATTAGTTTGTGCTTGCCTTCCATTTGCAAGCTGGAAGGTAGATTCTGTGTTTGATCGGTTAATTGCGATACGATCTGGGTAACCAAAACAGAGAAGGTTGCCTGTCTCTTCTGGAGAGATTTTTTCTGTTTGACGGATGTCTAGTATTTTACGCCATTGCTCCGCCTGCTTTAAGGCTTGTTTACATACCTGAATGTTAAGATTTTTCCTTTGTAATTGATGTAAAGATTTGTTGCTAAAGGAGGCCAGTGTTTTTACTCGATCACGTATGTCGATACCATTGTTGCGACCATGAAAAATATCTCGCTCTGAGAGGATGCCTGCAAGGTAGCAGGCTGTATGACCTAAAGAGAGTTCTGTGGCCATAATTAACATGTGACTCAGGCGTGGGTGGAGTGGGAACTTTCTTAGCTTTCTGCCGATATCAGTGATATGTCTCTTTTGGTTCAGTGCTTTTAATTGAGCTAATAGGTTAACCGCTTTTTCCCATGCGCCTTTGCTTGGAGGGTCAAGCCATTTGAGTTGATCGGCATCATTTACACCCCAGTGAGCAAGCTCAAGCACTAAATTGGCAAGATCAGCATTGCAAATTTCAGGGGATGTGAAGGGGAGTAAGCCGTGGTGTGTTTTTTCATCCCAAAGCCTTATGCATGTACCGCTTTTTTGTCTGCCGGCACGACCGCGTCGTTGTTCGGCAGAAGCCTTAGATATCCTTGAGGTGACAAGGCTTGTTAAGCCACTTTTAGGATTATAGATAGGATATTTGTGTAAACCGGTATCAATAATACAATCTACACCATCAACCGTGAGGCTTGTTTCAGCCACAGGGGTTGCAAGAACAACTCTTTGTTGATTGCTCTGCTTTGGGGCGAGAACTTGGTCTTGTTGGTCTATTGGTAAATCGCCATACAGAGGAAGTATTTTTGCATTGTGGTTACTATTGCTGAGTTCTTTTTCAACAGCTTTAATATCTGCTACTCCGGGCAGGAAAGTTAAAATATCACCATCATAGTTGGCGAGTGCGTGGCAGATTGCTGAAGTGACACTTGTTGATAATGGGGTAAATTCTGTTGTAGGAGGTTTGTAAACTACAGAGACGGGAAAACTCTTACCTTCACTTTCAATTGTATGAGCGTTATCGAGGAGTTTGGCTAACTTCTCACTATCTAAAGTTGCGGACATGATAAGCAACCTTAAATCTTCACGAAGTGTTGCCAGGTCAAGGCAAAGTGCAAGGCAAAGATCTGCGGTAAGGCTTCGTTCGTGATACTCATCGAAAATAACTAAACCGATATCAGAGAGTTCTTGGTTATTCTGGATTGTTTGTAGAAAAATTCCTTCAGTAACGATGAAGATTTTTGTGTTAGCTGAAATTTCTCTTGAATACCTCGTGATGTAACCTACCGTCTCACCAACTGATTCCCCTAAAAGAGAACTCATTCTGTAGGCTGCCACTCTTGCTGCAACCCTTCTTGGCTCAAGCATGTATATTTTTTTGCCTGTCAGCCAATCTTGTCCTAGAAGAGCAATTGGGACAATAGTCGTTTTTCCAGATCCTGTGGGAGATTTAAGGATGGTGTGCCCATTTATGAGATTTTCCTGCAGCTCATCAAGTACTGTGTTGATTGGGTAGTCAGGTAACGTTTTTGTTGTTGTAGGTTTATGCATACAAACATGCCGAGAGGTAATAGTTAAGCCTTAAATATTGTTATGATTTTTAGTGTGTTTGCTAGAGATGGTACTTAAGGATATCTAGTTACGCTTAGTTCCTGAGTAGGTGAAAGATTTGGCAATCATTTTATAAAATGTGCCTTTATCTATGCCAAGTTCCTTGCCACAGGCGCAGTATATTTTATGGTCAGCTTCACCTATTGGCGGCTCATAGAAAAACTTGTCGATACGCTCCTTATGGCACCTGAGTACTTCGCCTTGCCCAATCTTGTCGTAGCGCCATAGTTTTTTTTTACAAGCAGAACATTTTAGTATGAGCATCTTGGCGTTACCTATATTTTCTGGTGGACCCTGTCGAGTTCGTTTTCATTTGTGAATTTGAAAAGTCGGATCTTGCGCGATCTGGGAAACTCGTATTTCATCCGTTTCTTGAGGTGCTTTTGCAGATGGGCAGCCTGAAGATTTTGTTCTTCTTCTATGTAACCTCGTTCACGAACAAGGTAGCAGTCGTTATCAAGTACTATAACAGCTATGGTGCGATTGCGCTTATACGACATCATTTCGATGCCGCCACCTACAGGAGCTGATTTAAGAAAACGGATGGTGTCAGTGAGTGCTGAGTCGATATTAATGAGTGCCATGAATAAAGAAATTTTCTTTTTATAGTTACCTCAAACTTGTTGGCGTGACAATAGAATATGTCCTATAGTATGGATCAGTTATGATTTTTGATAAATAAGATACGAAAAGTCGATAAGGAAATATAGTATATGAAACTTTTTAAGAAAAAAACCTTGATGGGGTTGTCTCGAACCTGTGGTTGAGCTGCGAAAATTGGTCCGGCGGATCTGTCGGACGCGCTAAGAGGGTTGGATACTCCTGATGATCCAAATCTACTTGTTGGTATTGAAACATCTGATGATGCTGCGGTTTATAAAATATCTGATGATCAGGCCATGATCAACACGGTTGATTTTATAACCCCACCAGTGGATGATCCGTATTGGTTTGGACAGATATCAGCAGCTAATTCAATTTCAGATGTTTACTCAATGGGTGGTAAGCCATTAACAGCTCTTAATGTTGTGATGTTTCCAAGTGAGCACATTGATCTTGGCGTTTTACGTGAAATTTTAAAGGGTGGCTTTGATAAGGTAACAGAAGCTGGCGCCTGTCTTGTCGGTGGACATACTGTCGATGATAATGAACCAAAGTATGGGCTTAGTGTAAGCGGTATAGTGCACCCAGACCGTATTATAACTAATGCTGGCGCCAAAGCTGGAGACGCACTGGTTCTTACAAAACCCTTGGGCTCAGGTGTGCTTTTTAATGCGGCAAGAGCTGGCAAGTTCCCTTACGAAAAGCTTGAAAAGGAAATTTTACCGACGCTGGCAATGCTTAATAAGGCTGCCATTGAGGCAGCTCTTTCTTATAATATTCATGCTTGTACCGATATAACTGGTTTCGGAATCCTAGGGCATAGTCTTGAAGCATCACTGGGGTCGGGCAATCATGTGAGGTTAAATTATAATAATTTGCCTTTTTATGATGGTGCGCTTGATATGTATAAAAAGGGGCAAACGACAGGGTCAAACAAGGCAAATAGAGCAATGGTTAGTAGGAGTCAGTTGTCTCTTGATTGTGTGCTTGATAAAAACGAAGAAGAACTACTTTATGATCCGCAGACATCAGGTGGGTTGTTGCTCAGTCTTCCAAAAGAGGAGGCTATAAAGCTCATAGCAGACCTTGACGCATTTGGTGCACCGGCATCTGCCTTGATAGGCGAGGTGGTTGAAGGTGAGGTTGGAATAACTGTAGTGCGTGAGTAAGTTAGATAACTCCCTTCAGAATTGTTTGTTGAAGGGAGTTTTCTTGTCGAACAACCTACCCAAGTGCTTTGTAGGCATCGTCTCTTGAAGGATAAATGTCTATAAAGTTATCAAACCCTGACATTTCAAACACTTCTTGGACATGTTCCTGCAAGCTGCAGGTAGCAAAAGTCCAGTCTGTTGGTTTAAATGCGCGGGTGACAGTAAGCACAACACGAAGGCCTGCACTGGAAATATAATCCATATTCTCAAAATCAAGAACGAGATGTGCATTTGGTGGGCTTGTGTATTGCTTGAGCTGCTCTTCAAGACTTGGCGCTGTGTTTGAATTAAGTTTACCTGCAAGAACGCCAGTTATCCTGTTTCCTTCCTGGTTGAATGTTACATCCATTGTTTTATCTCTTCTCTAAAATTAAAATTATTGTGGCGAATTATCAATTGTCACAGTAACAATATTATGATCGTTTTCTCTTCTGTATTCAAATTTCTTGCTCTTTTTCTTAACAAGGTGAATGCCAAGCCCACCGATACAGCGCTCCTCAGCCGGAGCATCTATGTCGGGTTCTTTTAATTCAAGGGGGTTGAAAAATCCAGCATCATCTTCAATAGTGACGACTACTTCATTTTCCAGCTTCTTGATAATGAGGTCAAGTGTAGCATTCTTCTTACAATGCATAACAGCATTAGTAACCAGCTCGTCTATCGTGAGTTGCAGGACGAACATGGTCTTAAAAGGTAGTTGCCATGTATCTTCTAGCTCTTCGAGTTGATCTCGAAGACCTTGAAGGTTAGTCATTGTATTTGTTTTGCGCCAGGTGAATTCCATTAACAAATCCTGTAGTTGTTATATCATACTGACACCGCAGCGAGGTTCAGCGGCTTTTAACTGTTGCGCATCCCAGCGTTGAATATCCTTGATTATGTTAGTAACAGATTGATTATAAACCTCTGGAAACTCATTGATTATTTTGCTGAATGTTTTGCGGTCAACGGTGAGTATTTCACTTTCTTCCATTGCAATCATGCTGAAAACTGAAGGGACAGGTGACAAAAGAGTAAGAGTGCCTGAAAGATCACCGGCTTTACATAAACGTTTTGTTGTCGGTTCAGAGTCATGTTGAGAAACGAGTGAGAAAGATCCAGAAATAATATAGCTGCAACCGCCCGGATCATCTCCTTCATTAAATAATGTGTCACCCTTTTCAAGAACGTTTGTCTTTGAGAGAAGGGCAATGATTTTTAGAGCCTGAGCTGGAAACCCGGAGAAAAAATTGACTCCTTGTAGCAGCTCAAGATTTTTATTCATCTGACAAACTTGATCATTATTTTCCGAATATGAGCTCATGAAAAAGTCCTTTTTTATCAATTAATTCCTGATAGGTACCTGTTTCCAGTAGTTTACCTGCCTTCATGACACCGATTCGATCAAATGATGCGATGTCGTCCATTCTGTGGATAACGGCAATTACGGAGCGCTTGTTTTTCCACCGTGTATCAATCAGTTTTTGTATTCTTGCCTGTGATGCATTATCAAGGGCTGAAGTTGCTTCATCCATAATAACAATAGATGGATTTTTCAAAAGTACCCGTGCTATTGCAAGTTTTTGTCGCTGACCTCCAGAGAGTTTGTCTCCGGAACTACCAACTTCAAATTGCATACCAAGATATGCCACCCTTTCTAGTGCATCCTCCTCAATAAGAAGCTGCATAATCGCCTGATTGATCTTTTCTTGAGCATGGGTCATTCCAGTTTTAGCTCTACCAAAAAAGATGTTATTTAATAAGGACTGACCTTCAATATAGGTGTCCTTATTATAAAAGGTAAACGCTTTTGGAAAATGTTCCACTGCCCATTTACGTAAGAGCTTTCTGGTCTCTAGTATTTTGCCTTTTAATTCAACGGGCAGGGCAACCATCGTGTGGACAGCTGGAATGAAATTAAAAGCTTGAGCTATGAAAAAACGACTATCAGAATCGGATACTTTCTGCTTTTTATAATTAGCCAGTGCCTTTTCAGCTCTTTCAAATTGAGAAACAGGGATAGGGCTGTGTTCGGAGATAAGTTCAGGGTTGTCCAGCCCTGCAAGTAAGCCAATGGTCTCTTTGGTGATTGCACAGCCAAGTTCTTCAAGAGGTTTGGTAAGCTTGCTTTCACTGAGAAAACTGTAAAAGTCGTTATTCTCAGAGATTGTTCTCAAGGCAAATTCTTTATCTGTCGGTACGCCGAAGATAATGTTTTCAATCAGCGAAGAGTGGTAGAGATATTCACTCTCGTTGTAAAATTCAACATAGCGGGCAAGTTGTTTTCCATAGCTTTCCCTGAACTTCGGACGCGCGTTGTTAACTATTGGTTCAATGTTTTGACTCTTCGGGTCAACAACTGTATCTAGACCAAAGCGCATTACATCAACAAAAAATCCTGCCTGCTGAAGAGAAAAAATAAGTCGATCAATATCCGGCTCATTATATTCTTCACCGTTACCAGAGGCATCTTTAGCAGCACGGTCAGCGTAGAGTAGATTTTCTATTACAGTACCTGTGAAAATAAATGGTCTTTGAGAAATGTATCCAACCTTATCAACAATACTGTTTTTGCTGATATCAGCCATGTCATCGCCATCCAGCAAAATCTTACCATCAGTGTACTGGTACATCTTGGCAATACATTGGATCAAAGTACTTTTGCCGCTACCCGAAAAGCCAACAAGAGCCATATGCTCACCTGATTTCAGGTTGAGATTGATGTTGTTGAGTAGCTTATGGCCTTCTGGTGTTTCAAAGGATAGATTTTTAATTTCAATAGCACCTTTTCCAGAGATAGATTCAACCGGTGGTGGTGCGAGCATGAATTCTGGCTCAACATCGAAATACTCCATTGTTCGTTTGTAGCGAATAGATGCATCCTGATAAGTTTGGTAAAAGTTTATGAGCTCTTTCCATGGATCATAAAGCTTTTCTTGAGCAGAAAGAAAAGCAACCATGGCACCCAGTTCCAATTCACCGTGCATAACTAAGAAACCACCGTAAATGAAAACCAGGAAAGGTCCGAGGCTCACAAAGTAATTATTGGTGGTTTTAATAGTAAATTTGAGGAGGGACCATCTAGTACGAACGACTTTTAGCATGGTGGTTAGGTCAAGAAATTTTCGACCTTCCTGTTGGTATGCACCATGTACCTGAACTTCATGAACACCTGTTACTGATTCGGCAATATGCGATGAAATTTTTCTTGCAAGATCAACACGTTCTTTGTTGGCTTTGTTCGCTTTTTTCTGCAATAGAGGTAGCACAAAGATCACAACTGGATAAATTACCAGTGTGAGTAAGGCAAGTGGAGTATGTAACCATGCAAGGTAAGCTGCAAACGCAACAAGGGTAAGCACGTTGGTGATTGGCACAGCAAAGGCCATGCCAGCAAACGTTCCTGCAGCACTGAGTTCAGTCATCAGGGCAGAAACAACCATGCCAGGCTGGGTTCTTCTGAAAAAGCCAAGAGGCAGAGTGATGATATGATTATAAAGCCCTTCACGCATGGCAAGCATCGCTCGCTCACCGATTACCGCTTGGATATAATTAGTTGCAAGTTTAAGAAGACTAGCAAAGGTGACTGCAAGTAAATAGACGCCACAATAAAGAACTAGTTTGTCCAAATCCTTTAAAGCAATGGCTTCGTTAATAACACGTTTTTGCATCTCAAGTGGTAGGACCCGTGCAAAAACTATAGCCACAATTATAAAGAACAGGAGAACCTGTAGCTTAAAATTTCCATGAAAAGCCCAAAAAATCATCGATGTCTTGGTGATAGGCTTTTTGGGAGAAGCCGCATTTTTACCTTTTGTCATGCTCAGTTTCCTTTGGCAGGAGTTTTGATAATTACAAGGGTGATATCATCAGTTTGTTTATTGTCACCCTGGAATGCATTTATCGCCTGAATAATGTGTTTAACTATTTCTTGAGCTGAAAAATGAGCTGTTTCCTGCATGAGTCGATGTACTCGTTCTTTACCGAATTGTTCTCCCATCTCATTTTCAGCATCCCAGACTCCATCACTACCGACTAATATTATCTGTTCTTCGCCAGAAAATGAAATGTTTTCTTGTTGATAGCTAAAATCATCACTTATTCCAAGTGCAATACCCTGGCCTAGTAGTGATCCAAACTCTTTGCTTGCTGGTGTATAGACAATTGCTGGCTCATGTCCGGCTCGAACCCATGAAAATGTTTGTCTATCTGTGTCTATTAACATAAGGAATAAGGTGACAAAATTATTGGCCTCCATTGTGTCCTTGCACAAGAGAGAGTTGACGTCGCTTGTAATTTCACCAATATCTCCAGGCTGACCAAGTCGAGAGCGCAAGAGTGCTCTGGTGGTAGCCATAAGTAGCGCTGCCCCAATCCCATGGCCTACGACATCTGCAACAGCAACAGCCAATTTTTTACTTTCTTTGTTAAATTGCAAGATGTCAAAGTAGTCGCCGCCTGTCTCGTCACTATACTGACTGGTTCCAGCAATCTCGATGCCGTTGTCGTGATAGCCTGTGTCCGGTAGAAGTGTTTGTTGCACTTCGTGGGCGATTTGCATTGCTTTCTGTAGTTGGACACCTTGCCGAAGCTGTTCGGTCATCTCGTTAAAGTTATGACTCAATGCTCCAATTTCGTCTCGACTTCGAACAGGTAGTGGTTTGCCAAAGTGGCCTTGGGCAAGTTCTGCTGCAGCATCTGAAACTTGATTTATATCTTTGTTGATAAGCGATGTTAGTACGTAAATGATAAGTAGGATTATCAAAATTGCACTGAAGGTAACAAAAAGATAGATCCGTCTATAATCTATCAAAGGTTGCAGCACACTTTTGCCAGGTGCAACAACAACCAATGTCCAAGGTGCCTGATCAAGCTGATAAAAGACACAGACATCTTTCGGAGGTTTCCCTTCTCCAAAAATTGTGCCAAGCTTTTTACCTTGCATTTCAGCCCATGCATCTTTGTCGATTACACCGTGATCGCCAACATTATGCTCTGTTAGTTGCTGTGCGGTGGTACTGTTTGAGCTACCTAGGGCACGACCATCCCGATCGATAATAAAGGATCTGTTATCAAGCCACCAGGAGGATTTAGATATATCTCCGATGAGGTCAAGAAAAGAAATAACCACCTCAACCTTACCAACTACATCATTGTTACTATCTAAATACTCTGAGGTGAGTGAAATATGCTGGCCATTTTTGAGCTCAGACGTGTACTTGGGAACAGTGGCTTCCAAGTTTTTAATGGGATCATGATAACGGGTGAGGATCTTAGCTTTCCCTTTCATGGGCATGTTCATGCTTGGGTCACCCTCAAGCCCTGGCCAGTCAACATTTACTGCAATGACTCCCTGGATCATTTTAAGTTGTCCAATGAGAAACTGGTGTGTCTGGTATCCTCTACGTCCTCCTGGTGCATCTTGGAGCAAGAGGAGAAGGCGGCGAGGTGCCTCAAGGCGTCTGTCAATTTGACTTGCTGCATTCTTAAGGTGCTGGTTCGCAAGTTCTGTCCACTGGTTAAGTAATATGTCTTTTCCAGTATGAAAGCCGATATCTCCAGCAACGAGAAGAATAATTAACGTTGGCATCAGTACATAGAGAATTGTGCGCTGTCTTAAACTCGTTGGTGTAAATTTTCTAATCATAAAATAATATTCGTTTTAACTTGATGGAACAGAATTGTCGGAGACTGTAGATTTATAGTTATCTGTTCGCAGTAAGACTTTGAAATAATATTTATTATCTTGCTTATGATCAAGGTGGTTTTATTATTCTAGTTATAACATTTGATTGTAATGAATTACACCTCATAATGAAAGGAGCATGCTAATGATAGTTGGTTCCCGTGATGTTGTTGAGAATAAGTTGGTTAAGTTGTTGGCCGATCACATAGCTCAAATAATAGCAGAGAGGGGGCGCGTGTCGATTGGAGTTGTTGGTGGTAGAAGTGTTTCTGCTATTTTTAATGCGCTTAAGAATTGTGACATTGATTGGTGTAAAGTTCATATAGGTTTGCTTGATGAGCGCTTTGTGGACCGTGGTGACAGTGAAAGTAACTTCAAGTTGCTTGAAGATGTTATGGCTGATGTAGCTGGAATAAACTTATATCCGATAGTAGATGATCGAGCCAGAGATGGTTTAGAGGAAGAGTATACTGTGACAGTGGGTAAGCTCGGGGGCCGTTTTAACATAGTGTTACTTTCAAGTGGGGAGGATGGTCATGTTGCAGGCTTGTTTCCGGGGCATCCTGTGTTGCACCATGAAGGTTCCCAATTTGTCCGTTTTTATGATTCACCAAAACCTCCGGCAGATCGTGTTACTGCAACACCAAAGCTTGTAAAGGCGGCTGATGTAGCCTTTCTAATGTTTATGGGTGAATCTAAAAAAAGTGCCTTAGAGTTATATTTATCTGCTGTTTCTTTTGAAAAGTGTCCTGCAAAAATAGTTGAGTCTATTCCTGTGTCCTATGTGTTTACCGATATTACAAGTGAGGTTGGCTGATGAGTGGTGCTGAAGCAAAAATGATAGTAATCTTTGGGGCGACAGGGGATCTTACTCGTCGTAAATTGATCCCATCTATTTATCATCTGGTTGAGAATAACCAGCTGAGTGAGAACAGTCCGATAGTTTGCTTGGGCCGCAGAGAGCTAAGTGTTGGTGAGTTTATACAATCCCTTGAAATAGAAAGATTTATAAATCCAGTTGATCAAGAGGTCTTGCAAGACCTTCTTAGTCGTATTGAATATGTACAGGTAGATTTGCAGGCAACCACTCCCAAACAGTTCAGTGGTAGCCTTGAGGAGGTTCGTGAAAAATATAAAATTGGTCAGAACAAAATTATATATTTAGCTTTACCTACAACCATGTTTCAGACAACAGCGGAGCTGCTAAAGCCATTAATTAACAATCAAGGTTGGCAGCGAGTAGTGTTTGAAAAACCTTTTGGCCAAGATTTAGAAACAGCCTGTGAGCTTAATGATGCAATAAAAAATGTGCTGGATGAGGAGGACATTTACCGAGTTGATCATTACCTAGGTAAAGAGCTTGTACAAAATATATTAACTATGCGTTTTGCTAATCCTCTCTTTGCTCATGCTTGGTGTCATGAGGTGATTGATCATGTGCAGATAAGTGTTTGTGAGAGCTTGGGGGTTGAAAAACGTGCAGGGTATTACGATCACAGTGGTGCTGTACGAGATATGGTGCAGAATCATTTGTTACAATTACTCTCACTTGTGGCGATGGAGCCGCCAGTAAGTAATGATCCAGAAAGCTTGCGGGATGCGGCTGCTGATGTGATGAAAAAGTTAAAAGAAGTAGATAGAGGTGATGTTGTAACTGGACAGTATGGGGCTGGAAGAGAGTCGTTGGCCTATTTGAATGAGGAGGGCGTTGCTGACAATAGCAAGACTGAAACTTATTGTGCGCTACGGGCATGGGTTGACTCTCCACGCTGGCAGGGAGTACCTTTTTATCTGAGGACAGGCAAAAGGCTAAAGCAGCGTTATGCGGATATAAAAATTGTATTCAAAGATGAGAAACAGGTCAAGGTTGCCGGTGATTTGACGAAACCGAATATGATTATTCTAAGAATTCAGCCTGATGAGGGGATGGCAATTGCCTTTAATGTTCAGAAACCGGGTGAGGCTGGTAGTACTGAATCTGTGTTGATGGATTTTTGTCATCACTGTTATTTTGGACCTAACACTCCAGAGGCTTATGAGTCTATTTTGCGTTATGTAGCTGATGGCGATCACTCAGTTTTCCCGCGCTGGGATTGGATTAAGGCAAGTTGGCAGTTTACAGATAACTTGCGAAATAAAGCAGGCGAACCAGTTGTCTATCAGGCTGGAACTGATGGGCCTAAAGAAGCTGACGCCCTTCTAGAAGCAGATGGGCGTCAGTGGATAAACGAAGAACCACAATTACAGCGGTTTTTGGTTACAACTAGTTAGACTCTTCTACAATTTCTGTTGGGATTTTTCCTTTGGTAAACATTGATTTTGCGATGTAGAGAAAAGGGGTGTCAATTGAGGCAACAATCCATTTTAGAACGTAGGTGGAGATGAGAATTTGCATAAATTCATTTGTTTCAAGAAGTCCCCAGAAAGCAATAAATGTGAAAATAAGCGAATCAAGGAGTTGGCTTACCATTGTTGATGCATTGTTTCTAAGCCATAAAAACTTGGTAGTAGGAAACTTTTTCTTCCAGAAATTGTATGCCCAAATGTCATGAAGCTGAGAAAGACCATAGGCAACAAGTGATGCAAAGGCAATACGGGGTAGGATTGAAAAAATATTTGCTAGACTATCCTGAATAAAATCGAACTCATTTGGTTTGAAAAGAAGGGCAATGTTCATGATGACAACCGTGGCAAGTAGAGAGAAAAAGCCGATCATGACAGCCTTCTGAGCAGATTTTTTACCGTAATTTTCTGATAAAATATCGGTTACCAAAAATGATGAAGCATAGGTTATGTTGCCTAGGGTGACTCCTATTGTTACTAGGTCGACCATTTTAAGCACTTGTATGTTGGCTAGGATGGTTGCAATTGGAACCCAGATATAAAGTCCTGTTTTGCCAAAAAAACGATAGGCAAAGAGAACACAGAGAAAATTAGCGATGAGCAGTAGTGCCCAGTAAACTTCGTTTGAAAGTGATGCGAGAAAATCCATTTGTAACCTCTTGGTTGTTTTGCATGAGTCCGTTACTAGTCTTTCGGAGTCAACTATGAGGCCACTTTGGTTCTGTAGAGAAAATCGATACTATGATATCCCGGTTTTGATAAGGCGGGTAGCCGTGACCGCCGCAAAAAGCGAGGGCAAGATAGCAGATTGTTTTCACCTTTGCAAGAGGGTTTAGTAAAAAAGTCTTATCTTGTAACTAGAAAATTTACTGATATAAAACAATCTATGATCTTGTCTATCGCGAAAAGAGCTTTATCTTGTCAGGTAATATGAGAAGATTCTTAATGTGTGACATAAAGATATAAAACCAATGGTGTAATTATGAAGATAGAATTAAAGCTTATCGGTGTTGATTCAAGTGCACGTATTCGACAGGATAATGGTGATATTGAGGCGCTTAAGCTATCAATTTCAGAAGTAGGCCTTTTGAATCCAATAGTCGTTGATGAAACATATACACTTATTGCCGGCTTTAGGCGTTATACAGCTTGTAAAGAATTAGGCATGGAAGAAATCGAGGTAACGGTGCTTTCCTGTAAGGGCGATAAACAAAAGTTGCTTGAAATAGAAATGGCTGAAAATTTAGCTAGAAAGGATTTTACAATAGAAGAAATTGAGTTAGCAGCTGAACGAAGAAGGGAAATAGAAGAAGAGCTTAAGGGTGGCTTTTGGCAAAGGCTCTGGCAGCGCATTAAAGATTTCTTTGCAGGTGATAAAGGTAAGGCTGAAAGTGAGGCACATTCAGACAAAAAGAGTGTAGTGGAAAAGCAAAAAGATGTAGAAGAAAAAAAAGAGTCGGTTGCTTAGTTTTTTTATATTTTAATGATTTAAGTTGTCGGCTTGTCTTTGGTAGGCTTTTATTTTGAGTTGCTATTTTTCTGATTTATTTCAAATTTAATAAAAATCAAAAATGGCCAGAAAAAGTAGCGTGTCTGCACTGTTTCTGGCCATTTTTTTACATACTTATTGGGACTAACTAGTCGTTTGAATCAAAGCGATCCAGACTCATTACTTTGTCCCAGGCTTTTACAAAATCCTGAACAAATTTATCTTTGGCATCTGAGGCTGCATAAACTTCTGAGAGTGCGCGTAATTCTGAGTTTGCACCAAATATGAGGTCGACCCTGGACGCAGTCCATTTTATATCGCCAGTTTTTCGATCGGTGCCCTCAAAGAAATTCTCATCAGAGGTCGGTTTCCAGACTGTGCCCATATCCAGAAGGTTGGTGAAGAAATCAGTTGTTAATGTACCCGGCTTATCAGTAAAAACACCTTCGCTAGAGCCTTGATAATTAGCGCCTAAGACGCGCAATCCACCCACAAGAACTGTCATTTCTGGAGCGGTTAGTGTTAAGAGCTGGGCTTTATCAACAAGCAACTCTTCACCTGTTACAGAAAAACTATCCTTAAGAAAGTTTCTAAAACCGTCCGCCTTTGGTTCGAGGACACTAAAAGATCCAACATCAGTTTGTTCTTGCAGTGCATCAGTTCGACCTGGGGTAAATGGCACTATAATATCAAATCCGGCAGCTTTAGCTCCCAATTCAACACCAGCACAACCCGCTAGAACAATCATGTCTGCAACAGAGATGCGTTTACCGCTACTTTGGGATGAATTAAATTCTTCAGCTAATTTTTCAATAACAGGCAGGACTTTATCAAGTTGTTCTGGCTCGTTAACTTGCCACTGTCTTTGAGGTTCAAGGCGAATGCGACCACCATTGGCACCACCTCGTTTATCTGAGCCACGAAAGGTTGCTGCAGATGCCCATGCAGTTGAAACAAGTTGTGCTACAGATAGGCCGGAATCAACAACCTTGGCTTTAAGGAGCTTAATGTCTTCCTCATCAACCAAGGGATGATCTACTGCAGGTACGGGATCTTGCCAGAGTAGTTCTTCTTCTGGCGCATCCGGCCCAAGATAAAGGGCTCTTGGGCCGAGATCACGATGGGTGAGTTTAAACCAAGCTCTTGCAAATGCATCAGCAAATTCATCCGGGTTTTCATGGAATCGCTTAGCAATTTTTTTGTAAACAGGGTCCATACGAAGAGATAGATCCGCTGTGGTCATAATGGTTTTAACCTTTTTACTTGGATCATGAGCCGCTTCAGCAAGATCTTTCTCATCTGGCTCAACCGGTTCCCACTGCCATGCACCAGCCGGGCTTTTCACTAGGTTCCAGTCATAGCCAAAGAGCATATCAAAATAGCCCATATCCCACTTGGTTGGTTCCGGTGTCCAAGCACCTTCAATACCACTGCCTATTTGATCATCGCCTTTACCAGAGGCAAAGTCTGATTTCCAGCCAAGTCCTTGCTGCTCAATTGGGGCGCCTTCTGGTTCGGGGCCGACATGTTTTGGGCTTGCTGCGCCATGGCACTTACCAAAAGTGTGACCGCCTGCCACAAGTGCCACAGTCTCTTCGTCGTTCATAGCCATGCGGGCAAAGGTGTCTCGAACATCTTTGCCTGAGGCAACTGCATCTGGTTGTCCATCCGGCCCTTCCGGGTTGACGTAGATTAGACCCATCTGGACAGCAGCTAGAGGGTTATCAAGCTCACGCTCACCTGTATAACGATTATCCCCAAGCCATTTATCCTCGGCACCCCAGTAGATATCCTCTTCAGGCTCATACACATCTTCTCTACCGCCGGCAAAACCAAAAGGTTTCAGTCCCATGGATTCAATGGCACAGGTTCCTGCAAGAATCATTAAATCGGCCCAGGAAATTTTATTTCCATACTTTTGCTTGATAGGCCAAAGCAGGCGTCGAGCCTTGTCAAGATTGACATTGTCAGGCCAACTGTTAAGAGGTGCAAGCCGTTGATTACCGGTTGCAGCTCCACCTCTACCGTCACCTACGCGATAGGTGCCGGCACTGTGCCATGCCATACGAATAAAAAAGCCGCCATAATGTCCCCAGTCAGCTGGCCACCAATCCTGAGAGTCTGTCATTAGATTATGTAGATCTTTTTTTAGACTTTCATAATCGAGTTTTTTGAATTCTTCTGAGTAGTTAAAGTCGCCACCCATCGGGGTAGATTTTTCTGAGTGTTGATGGAGAATTTTGAGATTAAGTTTTTCTGGCCACCAATCCTTATTAGAAGTTCCACTGCCAGCTATTTGTTTGCTGGATCGACCTGTTACTGGGCACTTACTTTCTTGTGACATAACTACACCTCCAACGTTGTGTGGGTTGCCATCAGCCTGAGACTGATGGCTGACATTTGTAGTAGGACGTCTCAATAGTTTTCGGGCTTAATTTCAAAATGAGCCTGTGCGTGAGCACATGCAGGGCATTGAGATACTGCTTCTTCTCCTTCGTAACTGTACCCGCAGTTTCTGCAACGCCATTTGGTTCCGCTTTCTCGCTTGAATACTCTGTCTTTTTCTATATTTTCGACCAGTGCCAGATAGCGCTCTTCATGGTACTGCTCTGCTACAGCAATGGACTCAAAAACAGCTGCAATTTCATTAAATCCTTCTTCTCTGGCAACCTTGGCAAAATCAGGATACATTGTTTCATATTCATAGTGTTCACCGCCTGCTGCCTCTTTCAAGTTTTCGACAGTGGTACCTATACGACCAGCTGGAAACGATGCTGTAATCTCTACCTCGCTACCGGTTTCAAGGTATTTGAAAAGTCGTTTTGCATGTTCTTTCTCATGATTTGCTGTTTCTTCAAATATTGCCTGAATCTGTACATATCCCTCCTTTTTTGCCTGAGAGGCGAAGTAGGTATATTTATTTCTTGCCTGTGATTCTCCTGGCTTGACTCTAGCGTCATTAGGGTCAGTTTCTCTGACTACATACTCATCTTTTTTTAGCTTTTTAATCAGATTAAGCGCAGAAACTTTGCTGCGATTATACCTGTTGGCAAGCTCCTGCTGAGAGATCCCGTCCTGCTGTCCTAGATGGACAAGAATGATCCACTGTTCAGTTGTTATACTGTAGCCAGCTTCACGAAAGCGTTTGTTTAAACTTTCACGCATATGCTTCTCGCAGTTGGCAATTAGCATTGGAAATGATTCATTTACATCATATTTTTCTTGATAATCTTTCTCAATCATGAAGGTTATGGTATTAACTAAATTAGAGTTCGTCAATAGAATTGCTCTGTTTTTTTGTAAAAAAATATCAGAGTAATGAGAGAAGTAAACTATGAACGATTACCTTTTAAATAATTTGCTCAACTGATTGCTTGAACTCTCTAGTTATACAGCCAAGGTTAATTGATTAAACCGCATTATAAGTAAGTTGCAAAGGAACTACATGATAGTGATGAACAAGTAGGATTAACGATATAATAGGGAAGGTTTTCTTGGTGGAATTGTTTTTACAATAATGAGTGGCTTGCTCTCTTTTTAATGTGACCAGAAAGTTGTCACAAAAAAAGAAAAGTTGATTCAAAAATGTAAATATATTACCTTTGTCTTAGTACAAATGAGAGCAAGTATCGGTTGTGTTCTCACGTTATCTTTAGCGCCTGGAGTTCTTTTTGGCGCACCTGTCATTAGTAAAGTATCCAAGCATTTTATACTGTTGTTCTAGAATATCTACGGAACATTGGGAGGATGTTTGAGTCTAGTAAATCATTCAACAAAGGAGAAACTTTATGAAACTGACCTCGTATCTGAAGCGTATTACAGTTGCCACACTTGCAGCTGGTTTTCTGTTTGCTGGAACTACACAAGCAGCAGAAAGCAAAGATTACCTTCTTGCAACAGCCAGTACTGGTGGAACCTATTATCCTGTAGGTGTTGCTATTTCCACGCTTACAAAAGTGAAGCTTCAGCCAAAACAGAAAATTGGTATGTCAGCAATTAACTCTGCTGGTTCCGGTGAAAACGTGAAGCTGCTTCGTGAAAATGAGGCTCAGTTTGCAATTCTCCAAGGTCTCTATGGCTACTATGCTTGGAATGGTGTTGGACCTCTCGAAAAAGATGGCCCACAAACCGAGCTTCGTTCTGTGTCCATGCTCTGGCAGAATGTAGAGCACTTTGTTGTACTCTCTGATTTTGCCAAGACAGGTACTGTATCAGATATGGCAAACGTAAAAGGTAAGCGCGTTTCTCTTGGTAAGAAGAACTCTGGTACTCTGGGATCAAACACTGTTCTTTTAAAAAATCTTGGCATGGATGCTAATAAGGATTTCGATCTGATTCATGTTGGCTATGGCCCAAGTGCTGATGCAATTCAAAATGGACAGATTAGTTCTTTCTCTATTCCTGCAGGTGTTCCTGCTTCAGCTGTAACCCGTGCAATGGCGACCATGGGTGACAAACTCACTCTTCTCTCGTTTACCGATGAACAGGCAAAGCAAGCAGATGGTGGCTTTGGTCTTTGGACTCCTTTTAAAATCTCAAAAGACGACTATCCAGGTCTCACCAAAGATATCATGACTGTTGCTCAGCCAAATTTCCTTGCTGTTCGTGCAGATCTTGACGAAGAGTCTGTGTATCAAATTACCAAAACACTTTATGAGAATCTTCCATTTTTGAATGCGATTCACAAGGCAACAAAAGCCATGCATGTTGACAAGGCTCTTGCTGGTTTACCAGTACCTCTACATCCTGGTGCAGCGCGTTATTACAAAGAAGTTGGTTTAGATATACCAGAAAAACTTATTGCTAAGTAATCGATAGCTTTTGGTCGTAGCCCCTTTTTCGTTATAAGAGAAGGGGCTTTAACTAATGGCTTATATGTACTGTTGTGTCTTGAGAAATACCGAATAGGAGGGAGTTTTGGCTACAGGTAATGTTTTCTCAGAGGATCGAACTGATCTTCTATCAAAGGTAAGATTTTCTCTTGCTGTTCTGGTATCTCTTTTACATGTCTATTTTAATATATTCACCGTTTTGCCCACCTTATGGCAAAATGCACTTCACTTTGCAGGCTTTGCCCTTCTCTGTTGCCTTGCCTATCCACTTAACGGTGATAAGGACAGAAAATCAAAAGTAATACTTGGCTTAGATATTTTCTTAGGTGTACTTGCAGCGAGCGCTGCTGTCTACATGATTTCAATGGAAGACGCTATATACGATAGAGGTGTGCGTCTTGTTTTAGGAGAATGGATAGCAGGTGGTGTTTTGATCTTTGCTGCACTGGAATTTACTCGAAGAACTACAGGCTGGATTATTCCTATCTTAATTATTCTGGCTCTCAGCTACGTGACTTGGTGGGGAGGGATGCTGGATGGTGTGTTTAAATTCAGTGGTCTCAGTAACGAAACCATTCTTTTTCGCTCAATCTATGGTGATGATGGCTTATTTGGAAATATTGCCAGAATCTCTTCAAGTTTTGTTTTTATGTTTATTCTCTTTGGTGCCTTTTTACTTCGTTCAGGTGCTGGAGATTTTGTAATCAACCTTGCTCGGGCGGTTGCTGGTAAAACAGTTGGTGGCCCTGGCTTGGTCGCTGTTTTCGCATCTGGGCTTACAGGTACCATTTCTGGTTCCGCTGTTGCTAACACAGCGTCTACTGGTGTTATTACTATTCCGCTTATGAAAAAAGCGGGATTTAACGGGAAGTTTGCGGCAGGTGTTGAGTCTGCTGCATCTACTGGTGGTCAACTTATGCCACCAATAATGGGTGCTGGTGCCTTTGTTATGGCAAGTTATACCCAGATTCCATATACAACTATTGTTACTGTCTCCATTCTGCCAGCAATTCTTTATTTTGCTTCAGTCGGTTTTTATGTTCGTATCGAAGCCAAACGATCTGGTGTGCAATTGGTGGACGATGAACAGGTGAAAGTACTCGATGTGCTAAGAGAAGGTGGTTTGCCATTTTTGCTACCAATCGCGGCATTAGTCGGAATGCTTATTTATGGGTTTACTCCCACCTATGCTGCAGGTATCTCTATTCTTGCCGTTATAATAGCATCTTGGCTTACGCCAAACAAAATGGGGCCAATAGCTGTGCTGGAAGCTCTAGCCCTTGGTGCTAAAAATATGATTATGACAGGGATTTTACTTTGTAGTGTTGGCTTGATTGTCAATGTTATCGCTACAACAGGGATTGGTAACACTTTCTCACTGATGATCACTGAGTGGGCGAGTGGTAATCTTCTTATTGCTATTACACTAATTGCTCTTGCCTCCCTTGTGCTTGGAATGGGACTTCCGGTAACTGCCGCATATATCGTTCTTGGTACACTGTCTGCACCTGCACTTTATAACCTGATAGTGGATGCACATATCCTTGAAATTATAGCCTCCGGCCAGTTGCCAGATCTTGCAAAGTCTATTCTGATGATTGCAATACCTGATAAAGTTGCCTTGCTTGAACAGCCCATGAGCCTTGAGCAGGCAAAGGAGATAGTGGCGCTTATTCCACCAGATCTTCTATCAACACTAAGAGAGTCGGCAATAGATCCGACTACTGCAACATTTTCTCTGCTTGCAGCCCACCTTATTATTTTCTGGCTGTCCCAGGATAGTAACGTGACTCCACCTGTTTGCCTTGCAGCTTTTACTGCCGCCGCAATTGCAGGAACAAGGCCAATGGTGACAGGTTTGTATTCATGGAAACTTGCAAAAGGACTTTATATTGTACCACTGCTCTTTGCCTATACACCAATGCTTGGCGGTAGTTGGGCTGATGATTTTACTGTTTTCGGCTTTGCTTTCTTAGGGTTATATGCTTTTGCCTCAGCTTTTCAGGGACATATGGAAAATAGGCTTAATCCATTTATGCGTCTTCTTGCACTCGTGCTGGCATTTTTTCTTATTGCTCCATGGTCAATACCAATACAGCTTGGTGCGGCAATAGTCTTGATTGTTCTGTTTATTTTTAATAAAAGAGCAACAGTTGAAGTTGTTACAGTATAAATTGAACCGGGCAGGGTAGAAAATGATATCATATATAGATTATGGGCCACAAAAGTTACCGATATTTTTCCCTCACCAAACACGTAGATTGGTGGTTGGTGACCCTGTCCCTGTAATAACCAAGGGCCTGTTTAGTAGCAAGTTAGAAGCTTTCTTAGAACAAGATGAGCTTGATTTGACGAATCCAGTCCTTGTTGTTGCTGATAAAACCAGACTCTGTGGCTATCCTGAATATTTACCTGTTCTGGTAGAAACCCTGGAGAAAGCAGGAATGAACAGGGATAAACTGAAAATAATCATAGCCTACGGGACACATCCACCACAGAGTGATGAGGAGTGTTTGCTGGGATATGGTGAAATTTATAATTCCTGTAATTTTGTACACCACGACTGTGTAGAAGGCTATTTTGAGGAACTTGGTACAACCTCGTTGGGAACTCCTGTTAGATTTCGTAAGGATTTGCTGGAGGCTAGTGCGATAATAACCATGGGAGCAGTCTGCCATCATTACTTTGCTGGTTACGGTGGTGGTCGTAAGCTGATATTTCCAGGCTGTGGTGAAAAAGGAGCTATCTATAAAAATCATTCCCTTTATCTTGATAAGGCAAAGAAGGAACTTTCTGCAGGTTGTCAGCCAGGAAAACTAGCAAATAATCCTCTGGCGGAAGATTTGTTTGAGATAGAGGAACAGCTCCCGGCTCATCTTGCTATTCATGGTATTCTTGATTCCACAGGGCAATTATGTGATCTTCTTGTTGGTCGTGGTCGTGAACATTTCTTAGAAGCGTGTCAGCAACATGGGCGCAATTGTGAAATTGAATCAAGTCAATTTGATGTTGTTGTTGCTTCATGCGGCGGTTTTCCAAAGGATATCAATTATATTCAAACCCATAAGGCCATACATAACGCAGCCATGTTTGTTAAAGATGGTGGGCAACTTATTTTGTATGGCCAGTGTCAGGATCAGGTCGGCTCAAAGACGTTTCTGCTATGGTTTGATAAGGGTTCGTTTGATGAAGCTTATGATGCACTTGCGTTAAACTACGAAGGTAATGGTGGAACGGCTCTTGCCACAATGACTAAGGCAAGGCGCATTAAAATCGGTCTGGTTACAGAGCTTGATTCGGAAATTTGTCAAAAAATCGGCATCGAGGTGTGGGCTCATCATCAAGTCAATGATTACCTGGCGGATTTTCCTGTGGATAAATCCATTGCCTGTATTCCAAACAGTAGTCTTTTGGTTTTTTCTAGTTAACAAGGAAGATCAAAGGACCTTATCAGCTTTAAAAGCTATTGAGTAACTCTTTTCTTTTAGGGAATTGTTCTTATTGTTTCAAATCTTTATTTCTAGTTACTTTTGCAATTTTACGATTTTTTTATGTTTCGACTTTATAGTCGGTAATAGGTTTAGAAAATGGATAGTCAAATATTAGAAAAACTCACTGCCATTGTAGGCGAAAAGAATGTTTCAGTAGCAGTGACAGATAAAATTACCCACTCTTACGATGCAACGCAGGAGAGGTTTTTGCCGGATGCGGTAATCTATGCCAGCAGTACAGAACAGGTTAGTAAGGTAATGAAACTTGCGAGTGAACACAAAATACCTGTGTTACCAAGAGGGGCTGGCAGTGGTTTTACTGGTGGCACGCTTCCTGTACAGGGTGGAATTGTTCTTGTTCTTACCAAGATGGATAAAATTCTTGATATCGATACAGAAAACCTTATTGCGGAGGTAGAGCCCGGAGTTATTACAGCCGAGTTACAGCGTAAGGTAGAAAGGCTCGGTCTTTTTTACCCACCCGATCCAGCTTCTAAAGAGTTTAGTACCCTTGGTGGTAATGTTGCTGAGTGTGCTGGCGGCCCACGTTGCGTGAAGTACGGGGTGACCAAGGATTATATTCTTGGGCTAGAGGTGGTTACTCCTCAAGGAGATATTATTCAAACTGGTGGCAAAACCCTTAAAAATGTTGTGGGATACGACCTCACTAAGCTTTTTGTTGGGTCCGAGGGGACACTTGGGATTGTTACAAAAATCATCCTAAAGCTTCTGCCAAAGCCTGAAGCTAAAAAGACTATGCTCGTACAATTTGACTCCATTGATGGTGCGGCTAATGCTGTATCAGAGATTGTTGGAGCTAAGATAATACCAACGACTCTGGAGTTTTTAGATAAGTCTACTATTGGTTGTATTCGCAGTGCGTCGAGTATTCCTCTTTCAGAGAGTTGTGAGGCGGTATTGATCATTGAAGTAGATGGTGACAGAAGTGAACTTGATCGGCAGGTAGAAAGAATTACCAAGGTGATTGAACCGCTTGGTGTGGTGAGCACGAAAATAGCTGTAACAGATGAAGAATCAGAGGAGATTTGGAGTGTACGAAGGATTGTGTCACCAAATCTTAAGAAAGTAAATCCAGACAAATTCAATGAGGATATTGTGGTGCCTCGATCTAAGGTGCCAGATATGATCCGTGCCCTTGAAGCTATTGCTGAAAAATATAATGTCACCATAGTTAATTTTGGTCACGCAGGTGATGGTAATATCCATGTAAATGCCATGGTTGATTTGAAAGAAGAGGGGATGGCGGAAAAAATAGAAAAGGTGCTGGATGAGATTTTCTCATCCGCAGTTGGTCTTGGTGGAGCTATTTCCGGCGAGCATGGGATTGGAACATCTAAGGCTAAATATATGAGTGTTGGCCTGAATGAGGAAACTATCAACTGTATGAAGCAGATTAAAGCAACCTTCGACCCACAGAATATTCTTAACCCGGGCAAGATGTTTTTAAATTAAAAAGTTGTTTTGAAAAACTCTGAACGACAGAGTGTCATAAAGATATAAAGATTAGGGCCTGTGTAAAATGCGGTGTCTGTCAAGCACATTGCCCTACATATCAGGCCAACAAGGATGAGGGCAGTGTTGCCCGTGGTAAGATTGCTCTGGCAGCAGCTATTATAGATGGTGAAACAGAACTAGAAGATCGTCTTAAAGAAGATATGTCGATGTGTTTGATGTGCGGTTCCTGTGTTTCAAAGTGTCCAAGTAAGGTGCCAACCCATGAAATAGTCGGTGCGATTCGCAGACAGGTAACAGATGATGAAGGCTTATCTTTTATAGGAAAAAGTATCTCTACACTACTTGGTTCAAAGCCTTTAATGAAAACTCTCACTAAGAGTGGGGCGGCTGTATCTTCTCTGTTTCTTAAAAAAGTGCCAGATACAAGTGGCCTGCGTCTGCGTTTTCCTGTCTCGCTCATGAAGGATAGAACTCTGCCAAAGGTTGCCTTTAAAAACCTTTTTGACCGAGTTCCTGAGTTTGTTGAGGGGGTAGACAGTAAACCTGTTGTCGGTTTTTTTGCTGGTTGTTCCATTACTTATGTGTATCCAGAAATAGGTGAGTGGATGGTCAGTATTCTCAAGGATATGGGATATTCTGTTTATACTCCTAGGGCTCAAAAATGTTGCGGTATACCTGCTCTTTCATCAGGTAATGGCAAGCTTATAGAAGGGCTGTCTGCGAACAATGTTGACGCTTTTAGGGGCAAAAAGGTTGAACATATTATTACAGCTTGTGGCTCGTGTAACAGTGGCATTGGTGAGTATTACTCATCTATGGATGGCAGTGATGATGATTTTACTGATAAGGTAATTGATTTCAGTGTTTTTCTAAAAGAAATGGGCCTGTTTGAAAAGCTGGCAGAGATGGAGAAACAGCAAAATGCTATAACTGTTGCCTACCATGACCCATGTCATTTAAAAGTGCAGGGGATTACTAAAGAGCCTCGTGAGCTTTTAAGATTATTACCCAATGTGAATTATGTTGAGGCTGAAGGTGCTTCCTATTGTTGCGGACTTGGCGGCACTTTTTCTGTGTATCATTACGATACCAGTAAGAAGATTGGGGGTAGAAAAATGGAAGGCCTCGAAGATAGTGGGGCCGAATTAATTGCCACAGCTTGTCCGGGTTGTATGATGCAACTTCAGGATTCTATTAATCATGCAGATTTGAAAATAAAAGCCGTTCATATTTTAGAATTGCTAGCAAAAGCATTAAAGCTTGAAGAAAGGAAAGTTAAATGAGCATAGAAAAAGAACTGAAAGAACGTAGCGAATCAGGTTGTGAGCTTTGTAAAAGTACAGAAAGTCTTTTGGTCTATACTGTGCCACCTGAAACTGAGGAGAGTGTTGATACCTCAGTACTCATCTGTAATACCTGTTTTAATCAGCTTGAATCCTGCGATAACGTCAATCACTGGCGTTGTCTCAATGATACCATGTGGAGTCAGGCTCTTCCTGTCCAGGTGATGGTATGGCGAATTCTCGATTCCATCAAGACGGAGGGGTGGCCGCAGGATATGCTTGATATGCTCTATCTTGAGGACGATGTGTTGGCGTGGGCGAAAACTGGTATGGAAGATGAAGGATCAGGTGTTATCCATAAAGATTCCAATGGCGCACAACTCGCTGAAGGAGATTCGGTAACATTGATTAAGGATCTCAATGTTAAAGGAGCCGGATTTACCGCCAAGCGTGGAACTATGGTGAGAAGCATCTCACTGGTTTCCAGCAATGCAGAACATATCGAAGGGCGTGTTGAAGGCCAGCGTATAGTTATTTTGACTAAGTTTGTGAAAAAGGCGTAAGATTTTCCCTATTAAGGTGCATTAAACAGGAGTAAATAATGGAATACAGATATATTGGTAAAACAGGTTTGAGGGTAAGTCCAATTTGCCTTGGAACCATGACCTTTGGCTCATCAGTCGATAAGACAGAGTCTTTTAGAATCCTTGATAAAGCCTACGATGCTGGTATTAATTTTTATGATACGGCAGAAGTATACCCTGTTCCTCCTAAAGCTAAGACCTACGGTGTTACAGAGGAAATTGTTGGTGAATGGATGCAGACCAAAGATCGTGATTCCATTATTCTTGCCACTAAAGTAGCGGGTGCTGCTTCTGGTTGGTTTGTACCACCAGTTCGTTTTGGTCTGACTGCAATTGATGCACATCATATTAAGAGAGCTGTTGAGTCTAGCCTGTTGCGATTAAAAACCGACTATATTGATCTGTATCAGATGCATTGGCCTGATCAGATCGTACCTAAGGATGAGAGCATGGAAGCTTTTGATGCTCTTGTACGCGAAGGTAAGGTTCGTTATCTGGGGACATCAAATGACACTGCTTACGGAACGACAAAAGCAAATACGATAGCTGAGTATCATGGCTTTAAGCGTTTTGAGTCTATTCAGAATAATTTTTCTCTACTCAACAGACGTTTTCTGGATGAGATGGTTGAAATGTGTGAGAAAGAGAAGATCTCTCTTTTGCCATATTCGCCACTGGCGGGTGGTGTGCTCAGTGGTAAATATAATCTTGACCGCAATGCGGAAGGGCGTTTTAGCAGATATGTCAACGACCCGGAACCACGGGTTCAAGCCATGGCAACACGATTTCTCAATGAAAGGACCTTGGCCTCTACATCAAAGTATATGGATATCGCCAAAGAGATTGGTGTTGCGCCTGTAACGCTTGCAATTGCCTGGTCAAAACAGTTTGACTTTGTTGCTTCAACAATCATCGGGGCTACAAGCTGTGAGCAGTTAGATGATTCGTTTGCTGCAATGGATCTTGTACTCAGTGATGAAACTCTTGAAAAGTGTGAAGCAGTACATCAGGAAATTCTCTATCCAATGGGGTAACCTAAAAAACTAATTGTGGTTCGATAGGTCTTTGTACATAGTCCAATCTAAAGGCTATAGGCCTATCGTAGCTTCTCTTTGCGTATACGTAACAAAATCTAATATACAGTTGTGCCTAAAACTTATTGTTTGTTGTTTTTTATGATCTCTTGACTTTTGTTTTCTGCATCCATGCTATCTTTAGCCATAATCGAAAAAATTTCTTGAGTGGTTTTTTGAGTCAATTCATAACTGTTATCCGCAACATACTCTAGGATCCAATCTCTCCATTGGTGGACAATTCTTCTACGCATATTCTATATACCTCTCTCAAGAGATTTGAAGTTAGTTTTCATGTCTCAGTGGAGTTGTAGAGAATTGATAACAAGCTATTGTTTCTTTTGTTTTGCCGCTGTATCAATCTAGTCATACACTCGAAACAAGAAAGAACATAGCCCTAGCTCTTGCTATGCAGCAACTGTTTCACCGACATCTTTCATTGTTTTCAAGATACTAATACTACCTTGCAATCCTTTTACATTTTTTGCCATAACTAGACAAACCCCAGCTATCTGTGCTATTGCTTGAACAAAAGTTATATCTTCCAAAGTAAAATCCCATTCTTCTGCAGCATATACACGCATCGCGCCAAGTACATGCCCACTAACGATCATTGGTACTGAAAGAATTGAAGCAATGCCCTCTTTTTGTGCCTGATAGGGATATTGCAATCTTGGATCATTCATAACATCAACAATGGCAACAGGACCTTCTTCAAGAGATTGCGTAATAGATTCATTTGCTCTAATTGGTCCTTTTCCAAGATACTCTTTACTTAAACCAAACGATGCGACTATGTTTAATTCGTTGGTTTTGTTCTCGAGAAGAAAAATGGAGCACCCTTTTGCATCAAGAACATCTTTGACTGCCTCAACGGTCATTAACACGACTTCTTCTGGATTTTTTGAGTGAGATATCGCTTGAGCTACTTTTATTAAAGTTTCATAATTAAGAATTTTTTTCTTCATATTTTCCTCCAATTGGGTAAACAAGCAATAATTCTTCTTTGATTACATTCAAATTCCTGCTTGTCCTTCTTCATTCTTAATTCTGTTTTTCAGTGCATACATCGTGGTGGAACCAGATGACCAAAACATGAGTTTGCCATCTTTTACCAGGCCATTTGCAACGTTTTTCATCTCACGAGGTTTCGTTTCAGGATCACAAGCGTAAAAATCCTTAATGTATAATTGAGACTTCGTTGATGTTTTGGCTTTCTTGAGGATTGCTTTTTCGAGAGCTTCTTTTGATAATTTCATTTTGAGCCTCCTTTTTACTTTGATGTCAACTTCAAATCAGCTTGATCGTTTGTCGGCAAGCTATTGTTCAAAACACAAGGAAATTACAATCTCTATTGCAATGTCTTAGTGATGGTGTTGCAATCTTCACACCAAGGCATGAGTTATCTCAATTTCAACTTTAACATTATGTTTTTACTCGGTAATTACATTTTTCTGACGATACAACCGAAAGGTTGTTCCTCTAAGACACGATCATATATGACCGATTGTTTATATATGATCACCAAGATAGGTGAAAAAAAGTAGCATCATGACTTGCCAGGATGGAGGTGAGAATTTTTCTAATCCATTAAGTTTTCTCAAAAGTCTAACAATGTAAATTATTCGTAATTTGATGAAATCATATTCAGATATAGACGCTAAAAGATATGATGTGGTCAAATGCCACCTATTGGACAAATATGACCTTTAGCGGAGGCAATTGTTGGTGACTTCACATATCCCTTCAATCAAATAGTACTAATAAAACAGAACTATAGCTGCTCACCTCTGATTTAATATTAGCTGGCATCATACTTGCTCTTTTTATTACAAGCATTGAGCTTTTATTCAGCTTTCATCAGGTAAGTCTTATTCTGAACATGCAGAAGGGATCTAGGAGGCAACAGTACAATTTCAAATTGGTAGAAATTGTTTGTTAATCCACAAACACTAATGGAGACAAGGCATGGGAAAAGATAAAACCTTTATAGAAACACTGGAAGCTAATGTCGCTCTTGTTAAAGCTGAGCTTGTAAGGTTCAGGGTTCGTGGCATGGCCTTTACTGGTGATGCAAAAGACCGTCATGATAAGCATGTTGCACAATTGGAGCTGAAGGTTGACAAAATTAACAGCGACCTTAGAAATCGCAACAAAGCAGGGAAACATCTGTGGAGGTATTGGGAAGAGAGGCTTCAGGAAAGCTGGAAGGAGCTGCAAGCAGATCTTCGGCATGCGATTATTAAATCATTTCAAACTGAACCGAGCCTGACAACGCTTCATGGTGGTGACGACTATTTTCGATATGATGAGTTAATCGCTTTGCTAAAAAAATAAGTTAACGAGGAGCAAGATTATGGGAGACAGAGGTGGCAAGAAAAGCAAAAGTAAAAACCAAAGACAGTGCAAAGAGAAGCAAAAACAAAAAGAGAAAAGCAGGGTTGAAAAACAACCAAATATGAATTCGGACCCTAACAAAAGCCGTTAGTTGGCTTGGAGGCAGAAAGACTATCATTTAAATGTTTCTAGAGAGTAGATGGTGGATATATGTCCGATCTAAACAAACAGGGAGAAAATGGTCAGCCCAGCAAACCAAGTGTTAGCCTGTGGTATGTGACTATTATCATATTACTGTTTTCATACCTTCTACCATTTGTCTTTTCTACTAAACTTGAGACAGTTCCTTATAGTCAGTTTAAACAGTACCTCACCGAAGGCCAGCTAGACGATTTGATCGTCGGTGATGAAAATATTACTGCAACTCTTAAAGGTGTACCTGATCGAAAGATTACTGTCATCAGAGTTGATGATCCGGGATTAGTGAAGGAGTTAGCTGAGAGTAAAGTTCGCTATTCAGGTGAATACAAGAATAGATTCCTTGGCAAAATTCTTTCTTGGTTAATACCGCTTGGAATCTTTGCTGTCTTCTACTTCTATGCCATGAAAAAGATGGACCCAGGGATGGGAGTTATGTCTTTTTCAAAGAATAAGGCAAAGATTTTTGCAGAAAATGATACCCAGGTATCCTTTGCTGATGTTGCTGGAATTGATGAAGCGCAAGAAGAACTCGAAGAAGTTGTTGAGTTTTTAAGCTCTCCGGAAAAGTCACAAAAACTAGGTGGTAGAATACCAAAAGGTGTGCTTCTGGTAGGTCCGCCGGGTACAGGAAAAACTCTTTTAGCTAGAGCTGTAGCAGGAGAGGCGAAAGTTCCTTTTTTTAGTATCAGTGGTTCTGAATTTGTTGAAATGTTTGTTGGTGTCGGTGCGGCTCGAGTTCGCGATCTCTTTTCCCAAGCGGCTTCGCAAGCTCCCTGTATAATTTTCATAGATGAGCTCGATGCCATTGGTAAAGCCCGTGGTGTAAATAGCATGGGAGGGCATGACGAAAGGGAACAGACTCTTAATCAGTTACTAGTAGAGATGGACGGCTTCGAAGCTAATAAAGGAGTAATTATTATGGCTGCTACTAACCGTCCAGAAATTCTTGATCCAGCCCTGTTGCGACCTGGGCGTTTTGATCGACAAGTACTGGTCGATCGACCAGATATCAATGGTCGTAAAGCCATTCTGGAAATTCATACAAAGAATGTGGTACTCAGCCCAGATGTAGACCTTAGTAAACTTGCAGGAAGAACTCCAGGCTTTGTTGGTGCAGATTTGGCTAATATCATCAACGAAGCAGCACTGCTTGCAGCTCGGAATAATAAAGAATCGGTGGAATCTATAGATTTTGATGAAGCAATTGAACGTGTGGTAGCTGGTCTGCAAAAAAAGAACAGGGTTATGAACAGTCAAGAGAAGGAAATTGTCACGTACCATGAGTCAGGACATGCGATAATTGCAGAATCAGTTGAACATGCTGACCCTGTACATAAGATTACCATAATCCCTCGTGGTATATCGGCATTAGGATACACCCAGCAACAGCCAACAGAAGATCGTTATCTTATGACACGTTCCGAACTGCTTGATCGTCTAACTATTCTCCTTGGTGGTAGGGTGGCTGAAGAACTAGTTTTTAACGAAATATCGACTGGTGCTCAAAGTGATTTACAACAGGCCTCAGATATTGCCCGCACTATGGTTACTCAATATGGCATGAGCGATCGTCTAGGATTAGTCAGTTATGAACAGTCACGTCAGGTGATGTTTATGCCAGAAGGTTTTCCCTCCGCAAAAAATTACAGTGAAGCCAAAGCTGCAGAAATTGACAGTGAAATTAGCAGACTGATCGACGAAGCACACAAGACGGCACAAAAGATTCTTTCAGAACGGCGAGATGTTCTAGATAAACTTGCTGAACTCCTCTCTGTAAAAGAGAGTATACAAGGTGATGAACTCAGAGAAATATTAAAACGAAATGAAAACAGAAAAGACTTGAGTGCATAATCGCCACTTGCTGATGGTAGAAATCCAGTAATACCGAATATAAATACATGTTCCATAAAATAGTGTAGAAAAATTTATTGGGTTTAGAACATGCTAAAAATAAATAGTGATACATCATCTTTTTTGGAAACTGAAGCAGATCGCCGCCGTGATATACTTGGTGATAACTCACTTACCGTAGATCTGGTTTCTGCATTTGCTGGGGATCGACTACTTACAAAAAATGAGGAGTACCGGCTTCATGAAATAACGAAAAGAAGAGGGCCTTTTTTTTTCTCGGACCTTCTTTACGCCATTTCTCATCAATATTTTCCTGCAGAAATTGCAGAGACTCTTTGGACTGAAATAATTCAGCATAAACAGCTGATATCAGGGTTACTAAAGAGAGATGTAAGGGTTGTTGTGGCAGCACTCGATTATCTTTCCAATGTTACTTGTAGAATGAATTCACCCACATTGGTATGCGAAACCGTTATTGAAGAAATCGTTGGACTTTCCTTGCGAGATGGTTTGACAGGCTTATTCAATCACACCTACTTTTATCAACAAATCGATCTAGAGGTAAGACGATCACAGCGATACGGCACAATAGTGTCACTATTACTGATTGATATAGATGATTTTAAGGCAATCAATGACACCTACGGCCACCAAGGTGGAGATAGGATGCTCAAATTAATGGCCAAGTCGTTGCTTATCGAAGCTCGTGATTCAGACATTTGCTGTCGTTACGGGGGAGATGAATTTGCTGTGATCCAGCCCTGTACAGATATTAATGCCACATCAATTATTGCCGAAAGAATAAGAGCAATAATGTTAGAGCAATTACCAAATGGCAGTGAGGCAACTGTCAGCATAGGAGTGGCTTCTCTGGGCGACAAAATACGAACAACTTATGATCTTGTGAAAGAAGCAGATGCCGCTTTATACAGAGCCAAAAAAAGCGGCAAAAACAGAATTGCTATTACAGACAGGGAGCTGGGTAGTGAATTTGAAAAGAACATTTAGAGAACAGCCTCTTATAAAAAGGAAGATGGAGATGTGTACAGATTTAGGAGATGTACACTAAACTTCCATGGGTTGAATACGGGAACTGCCAATGGAGGGGAATGTTTATTCCCGCTACAATAGAGGTGTATTATGTCAATAGTACGATGGAATCCATGGCGAGAATTTGAAGATACGGTCGAGCATTATGCCAGAGCAGTAGGACAACCTCGGTTAGGAAGCCAGGAGGTTATTGCTTCAGGAGATTGGGCACCCAAGGTAGATATTGTTGAGACGATAGAAGCATTTGTAATTAAGGCGGAACTCCCAGAAATAGAGAAGGAAGATGTTAAGATTACAATCGACAATGGTACTTTGACGATTAGAGGAGAACGTAAAAAAGAAATTGAAGAAGAAGGTAAAAAAGTCCATCGCATTGAGAGACATTATGGCCTTTTTACCCGTAGTTTTACTTTGCCTGATAATGTTGATGAAACCAACATCAAGGCTCTCTTCAGAAAAGGTATGCTGAACCTGCATATTCTCAAGACAGAGGTGAAAAAGCCACAAGCCATTGAGGTGGCAGTTGAGTAAAAAAAATTTCACTTGAGTAAGATAGTGCCAGAGGGGAACAACTGAAAGTTACACTTACATAAGTAATCAATGGCAAGAAGTACTCATTGACTACCTGCATGTAGAAGAAAACAGTTGAACCTCTCTGAGCACACTAGTTCAGTCTGCTAGAAATTACCGCTGGGCAAAGGATATTATCTGAAAAACTTCCGAGATAACAACGAATCAAGATATTTATATGAAATACAAAGACTACTATAAAATACTTGGTGTTGCAAAAAATGCTCAGGAAAAGGATATCCATCGAGCCTACAGAAAACTTGCACGTAAATACCATCCAGATATCAGTAAAGAGAGTGATGCTGATGAAAAATTCAGAGAGATTAACGAGGCAAAGGAGGTTTTAAAAGATCCAGAAAAACGAAAACTTTATGATAGGTATGGTCAGGATTGGGAGCAAGCAGGCCAGCAACCACCTTCAGATTGGAACAGTGGGGCTAACCGTGCAAGCAACGAGTACAAATCATATCAGAACTTCAATAGAGGTGAGACATTTCAAGGAGCCGAGGGGTTTAGTGAGTTTTTTAGTAGTTTATTTGGAGACCGTGCAACAGATGGATACGAAAGAGGTGAATATAAAAACTTCTTTACAGCTGCTGGGCGCTCTCGTGAGGCCGAAATTGAAGTCCAGCTATCCGAGGTTTTCTCTGAGCTAACACGAATCATAACATTTCAAGTTTTCGAGGCCAATATTGATGGAAGGGTCACACCCAAGGAAAAAAAGCTACAGGTAAAAATCCCCAAAGGTGTAACAAACGGTTCAATTATTCGACTATCCGGTCAGGGAGAAAAAGGAGTTGGAGGTGGTAAGGACGGTGATTTGCTACTCAGAGTCTCCATTTTGCCAGATCAGAGGTTTTATGTTGATGGCCATAATCTGCACACATCAGTTTCGGTTTCTCCATGGGAGGCTGCTCTTGGTGCAAAAATACCTATCAAGACAGTCAATGGTAAGGTAAATCTATCCTTACCGCCTGGCAGTCAGAGTGGACAACAATTCCGTCTCAAGGGACTCGGTATACCAATAAAAGGAGCATCTCCTGGTGATATTATTATAGAAATAGATATCCAAATACCTAAAACGCTGACTGACAAAGAAAAACAGTTGTTTGAAGAGTTGTTGAACACTTCTAAGTTCGACCCAAGAGAAGAAAAGAAGCAGAGGGCGACACATTATGAAAAAATATGAGCTGATCATCTATAAACAACATGTCGAGACGAAATTTATAACATTGAACGAGCTTGGTCGGCTGGTAGGAAAACATCCTGCAATATTAAAAAGATATATAGCCTATGGATTAATTGATCCAAAAGTTGAAAGCCCCGAACCGCTTTTTGACGATAGTATCGTGGTCAAAGTTCAAAAAATTGAGCGATTGAAAAACGATCTCGGCCTTAATCTTATGGGCTGTGGCGTTGTGATGGATCTTCTTGAACAAATTTCAGACCTAGAGAAAAAGATACAACACATTCGTAGAAAAAAAATAGCTTAAAAATGCAGCAGGCTTGCTGTTTGAGACTTGTTTATATGCAAAAATCATGACCTTATTTTGCATATCTCAACATAAATTTTGAAAGGTCATTCAGTTAATTGACCAGAACAACCTAACTCATTAGCACACCAACAACACCTGCCAATATTATCTTTTAATTAAAGGTCATATATGACCAAACGGTTAAATATGGCCTGCTGTTAATACTCTCTGACGTTTATTGGCAGTATATTCATTCAATTTTGTAGTTGAATATCAGGAGCATGGGTATCAAACAGAATTATTTCCATTATCAGGTATGGAGATTGCTCTATCTTTAGCAAAGATGAATTGGACATAATTTCATTATAACAATCAACATTTTCTCCCAATATCCCGCAATGCCATTGCTGTCGTAACATTCTATGGGAGACTTTGTATCCAATGCTCATCAACTTTCTATCTGGAAAGAAAAGAGAGGAGTACAAAAGCCTTTCTCGGTAATTGATAAGCTAGCAAGAGGCAACTCAATACTACAAAAAAAGACGTTCTTGAATCGGTAGTATTACTCTGTTTTCTGTAGTTAGAAGGCGATAGACATATGGGGGTAGTATGGCTACAACCACATTGATCGGATATTACGCAGATAATGGTGACGCTCGTACAGCGCTTAAAGGACTTACAGCCAAAGGTTGTCGTCGTATTGTTCTTATACACAAAAGTGCTGATGATCAAGTTCAACAGACATCGCCCTCTTTTTTCCAGTGCATTTCTTCTTATTTTTATGCAACAATTATCTGTGCTATCATTACAGGAGTTATTCCGGTTGCCTTTCATTTTTTTAAACCAGATGTAGTAGAAATTTTCAGCAAACTACCATTTTATTTAAGCGCATGTACCTTTGCTTTGCTCGCAATCCTTATTTGGTTGCAGAATCGAGCCAAAGTTATTGATGCTACTATCTTGCAAGAGCATCTTAACTGGCTCATGCCTGGAGAGTCTGTTCTGATAGTTCAGTCTCAGGTTGATTCTTTACCTACTTTAGTTAACTACTTGCTTCAGAAAAGTGATATCCCGCCTTCAATCTTTATTTTTCACCCAAGACATGACAGGCGTTCAACCGCGCGGAAAGCCGGAGCCCTCTCTGCACCAACTCAGATAGTCGAGCATGCTTTAAATTTTGTGAACAAGCAAAAGGTTGATCCAGAACTGGAGAGTGGCGCTCATTTGATTACCCGGTTAAAGAAATCAAACAAATGGGTAAAAGCTACTTGCGCCGATCTTGCTACGGCAAGACAGTTGGAGCAAAAAGGCACTCAGGCCACTGATTGGATTCTTGAGAATGAATATATCCTAGAGCTCAATACCAAGGATGTTCTTCGTAACCTACCTCAACGATTTTTTCACCAACTACCAGTGCTGAGTTCAGATCCTTATCCTGGAATGCCATATGTTTACGGATTAGCAAAACACCTAGTTTCCCATACTGAGTTGCGCCTAGACAAGAAAAATATCTTAGCCTTCATTGAGGCATATCAAATTGAGCATGTACTGACGATTGGAGAGTTATGGGCTATTCCCCAAATGTTACGTATTGCACTGATTGAGAACATCCAAAATATGGTGATCACCGCTATGGAGGATTTGCGCCAACGTCAGCTGGCGGACTTTTGGGGCAACCGTATTTTATCGGCCAATAAACAAGATTCAAATACACTTTTTTCAATTCTGGCAGAACTTTCCAAGAGAGAACCTTCTCCTAGTTCCTATTTTAGCATCCAACTGGTTAGTCTTCTGTACGATGAACCATCTGCTTTGTCACCAGTTCAAGATTGGCTTGAACGTTTACACAAAAAGCCGTTACATGATCTTGCTCTACAAGAACAGAAGCGACAGACAAGTGAACAGATCTCCTGTGGTAATGCTTTTACCAGCCTTCGGCAACTAACACAGTTAGATTGGCGTGAGATGTTTGAAATATTGAGCAAGGTAGAGCAGGTTCTACGAAAAGATCCTTCCAGCACTTATAGCATGATGGACTTTGAGACTCGTAACCGTTGTCGCGAGGTGGTTGAGGAACTGGCAAAGAATTCAGAACAGTCCGAAGAGCAGGTTGCCCTGCATGTTATCGACTTGGCTACTCGGTCAGCGGAGCAATCGCCTGACGCTCTTCGAAACCATGTATGTACCTGGTTAATCGGTGAGGGGCGAGCTGAGCTTGCCACTCTAATCTCTTGTAGGGAAAACATACGTCATCAGATTCTCTCATGGGTATACTCCCACCACACAGCAGTTTATCTCTTTACTGTGGTCACAACCACGATTCTATTTGCAACACTCATTCTTGGTATAAGCCTTCCTGCCGGGCTGTTGTCTTATCGGCTTCTAGGTGATGGATTGGGCGTCTTATTTGTGTGTTTAGTATCTATTCTAGCAAGCCAGTTAGCAATTGAGATCGTTAACTATCTGTTTACTCGATTCCTACCCCCTCGCCGCTTGCCAAAAATGGATTTCAAAATATCAGGTATTCCAGATGATTTCAGAACGTTAGTAGTTGTGCCTATTATGTTGGTAGACGAGGAGTCAATTGATGATGAGGTTGAAAAACTCGAAGTTCGTTATCTTGCTAACAAGGAAAATAACTTGTTGTTCAGCCTTTTTTCCGATTATACCGATGCAGAAACACCGGAACTAGAAAACGATGCATTACTTTTACAAAAAGCTATTCAAGCAATCGAGGCAATGAATGCGCGTCACGGTAACAGTCGATTTTTCCTTTTCCACCGTGAGCGAACTTGGAGCAAATCTGAACAAAGTTATATCGGTTGGGAGAGAAAACGTGGTAAACTAGAAGAACTCAATAGTCTTATCGACGGGACAAGGCCTGAAGGCATATCCTCTCTGGTTCAAGTAGGTGACTCACTGCAGTTGGCAGACATCCGCTTTGTTATTACTTTGGACAGTGACACTCGCCTGCCACACTCGACCGCTAGGAGGATGGTGGAAACCCTTGCTCATCCGCTTAATCAACCTCGCTTTGCTGTAGACGGAACTATCAAAGAAGGCTCCTATGCCATCATCCAGCCCCGTGTGAGTTCCACTCTAGAAAGCTCATGCCGCTCACTATTTAGCCGACTGTTCAGTAATCCAGTAGGTATTGATCCCTATTCGGCAACAATTGCAGATGTCTACCAGGATTTGAGTGGTGAGGGATGCTATCACGGTAAAGGAATATACGATGTACGCGCTTTTAATCGTTTACTCTCCGACCGTTTTCCTGAGAGTCGAATTCTCAGTCACGACCTCATTGAAGGTGCCTATGTCCGAGTTGGCTTGGCAAGTGACATTGAAGTCTTCGATGATTTTCCCTCTAAATATCAAGCATACAGCAATCGTGCTCATCGTTGGGTTCGCGGTGACTGGCAGGTCGCAAGCTGGATATTTAGTCATGTACCACAATCAAAAGGTGGATATGAAAAGAACCCTCTTTCAGTTTTTAACCGCTGGAAAATTTTAGATAATTTACGGCGCAGTCTGGTTCCAGCAGCAACAGTTTGCTTACTTGCTTTTTCTTGGTTTATATCCCCTGCAGCGGCCGGAGTGATTACCCTGTTGGTCTTGGTGCAGCTTCTTTTTCACTCAGTATCTCATCACTTTACCATTATAACCAATGGCAAAAGCTTTCGACACTTTTCCATCTCAAAATTGATGCACGAGCTACTCCGGGCTACAGCAGATGGAATTTTACTGCCGAGTCAGGCGGCCGTCTTTATAGATGGCGCTATCCGTGCTTGTTATCGCTGTTTAGTTTCAAGCCGACACCTGCTTGAGTGGAAAAGCGAGGCCACTGGCTGCTCCGCACCTTGGTGGAGATCTCTCTTTGTCCTCACTTTAATTTTTAGTAGCGTCCTTAGTCTTGTTTTAGGTATTGTTCTTTGGCAGTTTAATCCGAAAGGTCTTGTCTGGGCGATTCCCTGGCTTGCAGCTTGGTTTTTTGCACCTGTTTTTGGCTTGTATCTCAACATGGAGGATGGCCACCATCATAAGAAGCCGTTAGCTGATGAAAGCATCCGTTTCCTTAAACTGGTCTCCAAGAAAACCTGGCGATATTTTGCCACGTTTATAAGCATTGAGACCAACTGGCTACCGCCCGATAATTATCAGGTTGCTCATCAAGATAGTCTTGCCATGCGGACCAGCCCGACCAACATCGGACTCTGGATGACAAGTGTCCTTGGAGCCTATGACTCAGGGTACCTCACTGTCAACCAGGCTATAGACAAACTTTCAAATACCATAGCAAGTATTAATCGACTACAGCGCTACCGTGGGCACCTGCTTAATTGGTACGATATCAAGACACTAACACCATTAGAACCGCGTTATGTTTCCACTGTTGACAGCGGCAATCTGCTCGGCTGTCTCTGGACCTTGGAACAGGGACTCGAAGAAATGATTAACTTGCCACTTCTTGATATTAAGGCACTCTCTGGCTGGATTGACACGATAGAACTATTTGGAGAGGATCCGGTTCTAGCTGATGTATATACTGGTTTGAAAAACATACTTGCAGAGACTGTTGACAGCCATTTGCCCCATCAAGTAGATGTTATTGGTCTAATCCGCCTACAGAAATCACTGGAAGAATATGTTGGGTCTATACATGGCATTTCTGCAAAAGTTGACTTAGTCAATGAGCTAAGCGAGGAGATGGCAGCCTGGACTCTAAACAGAAAGAGTTATCTCATGTGGGTCGAGATTCTTACAGAAAAATCAAAAGAAGAACTGATTCCTTTGGGCGCTGAGTTTTTCTCGGCTGTTAATCATGATCTGCAGCAAGCTCCGTCACTTACAGCTCTTGCCGCTGGGCGGATTGAGACGCTGACACTTCTTAAACGAATTGACACAACAGGCTCAGAAATTTCACCTCCACTGTTAATTTGGTTGAACCGTGCCACGGAGGCATTTGAAAAAGCACAATGGTTAGCTGGAGAAACATTGAGTCAGTGCAAAAGTCTTGCTGCTAGTATCAGTAAGCTGTCAGCCGAAATGAAAATGAATTTTCTCTACGATAGAGGTCATAAGCTGTTTGCTATCGGCTACAACGTTTCTACCTGTTGTCTTGATACCTCAAGATATGATTTGTTTGCCAGTGAGGCACGATTGGGCAGCTTCGTCGCTGTCGCACGGGGAGATGTCCCGCTTGATCATTGGTTCACCATGGCCCGTATTTATGGATCTCTTGGTCTCAAAAGAGTATTGCTCAGTTGGACTGGCACGATGTTTGAGTATTTAATGCCGCTTCTATTTCAACGCTCTTACCCACATTCACTTCTTGACAAGGCTGTGCGTGAGGCCGTTTCTGTTCAAATTACCTACGGTAGAAGAAATGACGTTCCTTGGGGTATTTCTGAGTCGGCATATGCTAATCTCGATCTTAACAAAACCTATCAATACAAAGCTTTTGGCGTACCTTCTCTTAGCCTAAAAGGAAGCTCTGAGGATCAACTAGTTGTGTCGCCCTATGCAGCTCTCCTCGCACTCGCTATTGTACCGAACGAGACTGTAAAAAATCTGAAAAAAATGGTGACGCTTGGCATGCTTGGTGACTATGGATTTTACGAGTCTATGGACTTCAGTCGCCAAAACCAACGGTATGGCAAACGCGGTATAGTTGTCGAGGCGTATATGGCTCATCATCAGGGTATGGCTTTTCTGGCCTTAATCAACTTTCTTCATGGTAAACCCTTTTCTCGCCGTTTTCATAATGATCCACGAGTACGTGCTTTTGAAGGACTGCTTCAGGAACGTATCCCAGCACTTCCTCCGTTGCATCTCACATCAGCCAGACATAGCGAACAGGATTATCTTGGTGACGACTCGTCTACAGCTGAGGGCAGTGTTTTCTCTTCACCCCATACACTAACACCAAGGAGCCTGCTACTGAGTAATGGTGTTTTTTCCTCGATGGTAACTGATAAAGGTGATGGATACAGCCAATGGAGGAATCTTGAGCTTACCCGCTGGCGGTCCGATCAGACTTGTGATGGGATAGGTACATTTTGTTATTTCTATGAATTGGAAGACGACTATCTCTGGTCTTCCGCATATCAACCAGTTAGCACAGACGCCGAAGATTGTTCAGTCGAGTTTTCCCTCGATCGTGCTGTTTTTAGACGTGCCTACAAAGATCTGCACAGCGAAATGGAGGTGATCGTCTCGCAGGAAGACAATGTTGAAATACGCCGAGTCACTCTCACTAATAAATCTTCTCGTGACCGTACTTTTGATATGACCAGCTATATAGAACTCTCAATGGCTTCTCACAATGCTGATCGACAGCACCCAGCTTTTAATAAGCTTTTTATTCAGACAGAGGCTCTGAAGAATGAGCAGATTCTTATTGCAGAAAGACGAATGCGCAGCAGCAAAGATATTCCCTTGGTAGTTGCACATCGTATCCTGAATTATGACAATGAAGATGAAGTCACCTCGCCTGCAGACTGGCAGTTTGAAACGGATCGGCGAAGATTTATCGGCCGTGGGCACACTCTAGCCAACCCAATGGGTGTAAGACAAGATCTAAGCAGTAGTGAAGGATTTGTTCTTGATCCTGTCTTATGTGTCAAGCAGCGTCTAGTCCTCAAGCCGGGGCAACGCAGCCAATTTGCCCTGTTGTTCGCGGCCGGAGAAACTCGAAATGAGGTTTTACTGCTCTTGGATAAATATAGTCTCAGCCATGCTGTTGAGCGGGCAATGAATTTTTCCTGGCGTTCTGCACAATTACAGCTTCAGGTGCTGCAGATTCAGCCAGATGAAGCACGTAGGTTTCAGCAGCTAGCGAGTCACTTGCTCTTCCCTAATCGAATGCTCCGTGCTCCAGCCAAGATTTTGCAAGAAAATCGTAAAGGGCAGTCTGGTTTATGGCCCTATGGTATTTCTGGGGATCTACCGCTTGCACTTGTTAGTATAGGCGAAGTACACGATCTTAACTTGATCAGGCAGATGCTGCAGGCCCATACGTATTGGCGAATGCACGGGCTATCCACGGATCTTCTTATTCTTAACGAGGAGTCGGCTGGGTATAGACAACCTCTCCAAGAACGGTTGGAAAAAATGATCCAGGTTTATGCTCCAGAGGCAGCCTCGGGACATAGTGGTAGTGTTTACCTGTTAAAGTCCGAACAAATTTCTGAAGAAGACCTAAAACTACTCAATGCCTCGGCCTCTGTGGCGTTGCTTGCAAGTCGTGGTACTTTGCCGAGACAATTGGCAAGGGCCATTGAGGTTGTCGAGCTACCAGAAAAAATCGAAACAAAACCTGAATCGCAAGAGCCTTCCACAGCACTTCCTTTTATGGAGCTGCATTATTTTAACAGCCTTGGTGGTTTTACTCAGGATGGCTCGGAATACGCAATTTACCTAGGTCCAAACATTAATACTCCGGCTCCATGGGTAAACGTTATGTCTAATCCTACTTTTGGCACTTTGGTAAGTGAAAGCGGAGCGGGTTTCACATGGTTTGGTAACAGCCAGCGTAATCGCCTGACCGGATGGTCCAATGATCCAGTTCTTGATCCGGTTTCGGAGGCACTCTATATCAGGGACGAGGAAAGTGGGTATTTTTGGTCACCAACTGCAGCTCCTATCCGTGAACAAAGTGCCTATAGGGCACGACATGGAGCAGGCTTTACCGTTTTTGAACATAACAGCCATGGAATTGAGCAGGAGCTGACTGTCTTTGTCCCTGTTGATGATAGTGATGGTTTGCCCATCAAACTTCAGAGTCTTCGCCTTATCAATACTTCACCCAAGCCGCGCAAGTTATCAATCACCTATTATGTTGAATTGACTCTTGGTGAAAATCGTGAATCATCACAGATGAATATTGTAACCAATTGGGATGAAAGCAGTCACTCTGTCATGGCAAAGAATTATTATCATCCTGATTATGCGGAGCGTGTATCTTTTATCTCTCTTTCTCCAGAGGCAGAAAGTTATAGCGGCGACCGGACTGTATTCATGGGGAGAAATGGTTTAGCTGCGGCGCCTGACGCCATGACGTTTACTAAGCTCTGTGGCCGAACTGGAGCAGGACTAGATCCATGCGCGGCATTGCGAGTGACTGTGGAGATCCAACCAGGTGAAGTACAACGTATAACAACAATGCTCGGTCAGGCAGGATCAACTGAAGAGGCTAGAGAGCTGGTGAGGAGTTTCGAGAGTGAAGCATCGTTTACAGACGCTTTTAAAAAGACGGTCTCATGGTGGAATAAACTCTTAGGGACAATCGAGGTGCAGACACCTGAACTTTCTACAAACATCATGGTGAACCGTTGGCTCCAGTACCAGAGCTTAAGCTGCCGTATATGGGGACGCTCAGGGTTTTACCAGTCAGGCGGTGCTTTCGGTTTCCGTGACCAACTCCAGGATGTAATGGCCTTTCACTATGTTCGTCCAGAAATAGCTCGACGGCAGATACTCCTTGCAGCAGGGCGGCAGTTTAAAGAAGGTGATGTACAACACTGGTGGCATGAGCCTTCTGGGTCCGGTATCCGCTCACGTATTTCAGACGATCTCCTCTGGCTCCCCTATGTTGTTGCTCAATATGTTCGAGTAACAGGTGACAGTGACATACTAACTGTTGAGGTGCCTTTTCTTGAAACTCCAGAGCTTACGGATGAGCAACATGAAATCTTTTCGACACCAGAAGTCTCTTCTGAAAAAGCTACTCTCTTTGAGCACTGCAAACGAGCCGTTAATCGTGGATTCACCAAAAGCTCACTTAATGGGTTGCCTTTAATAGGGACGGGAGACTGGAACGACGGTATGAATCTGGTAGGGCACGGTGGGAAGGGAGAAAGCGTCTGGCTAGGTTGGTTCATCTGTGATGTGCTGAAGGGAATGTCAGAATTGGCGGATCTCATGGAAATTGAAGATTTAGGTCAAAACTATCTTAAGCAAAGAAAAGAACTTATCCAGCTTATTGAGCAGAAAAGCTGGGATGGGAAGTGGTACTTACGGGCGACATTTGATAATGGTAGTCAGCTTGGCTCACACCACAACCGGGAGGCAAAAATCGATTCCCTGCCTCAGTCTTGGGCCTGGCTCTCCAGAGCTGCAGATCCTTTACGTGCAAGAGTTGCATTGGAATCTGCTTGGGAGCATCTGGTTCTTAAAGATGAGGGTATCGCAATGCTTTTTACTCCTCCATTTGATAGTGCAGATCCGACTCCTGGTTATATCAGAGGTTATCCACCCGGAGTACGAGAAAATGGGGGTCAATACACTCATGCATCTCTTTGGATGGCAATGGCAATGGCACGTCAGGGTGATGGCCAGCGAGCGGCCGAATTACTACAGTTTCTCAATCCCATTGAGCATTGTCGTGATACTGATTCAGTCTGGTTGTATAACGTAGAACCTTATGTCGTTGCGGCTGACGTATATTGCCTGCCTAGTAAAATCGGCCAGGGAGGCTGGTCCTGGTATACTGGCTCGGCAGCCTGGATGTACCGGGCTTGGATAGAGGAGGTCCTAGGCCTACAAGTTAGAGATGGAAAGATGACGCTTCAACCTGTCTTTCCTGACAACTGGAAAGGATACAGCCTTCGTTATCAATACAGCGATGCTGTCTACCAGATAAAGGTTGAAAATAACCATGGCTGTGGTTGCTGTGTCGACTCGGTTATGTTGGATGGCAAACTACAGCCAGATGGTATTATATTCCTTGAAAAGAATTGTATTACGCACAATGTGGTGGTCAGAATGAGTGACAAGAAAAAGAAGTTGGAGAGTGGTCCTCTCTTAAGAGGATAGACAGTTGGTTAAATCATGTTTTACAATTATAAATCTCACGAATAACTATTAAATAATCATTGATAGTTTGTGTTGTATTTCCTTTATCAAAAAGAACATCGACATATAGCGCTTTATATCCATCGTTTTATCTTAAAGAGACTTACGACTATGGCAACAATAGCGGTCAGAATTACCACAAAAGCTAGAAAGGCGAATTTGTTATCAGCTCCAGGAATTCCACCAACATTTATTCCAAATAAGCCGGTTAGAAAACTTAATGGTAAAAAAATAGCTGTAACAAGAGAAAGGACATACATCCGGCTGTTTATCTGCTCTGAAAGACTATTCGTTAACTCTTCTTGAAGAATTAATGCTCTATCTTTTATAGAGTCTAAATTCTCAATATATCGATACAGATGATTATTGGCCTCTCTTATGTGGAGACTGTCAGATTCTTTCAACCAGAAAATATTTTCTTCAAAAAGCCGTTGCATTGCTTCTCTTTGAGGAGCTAAAAATTTTCTCAATGAAACAATTTCTCTTCTGGTCGTAGACAATTGACGTCGTTTTGAGTGATCTCTTACATCAAGAAATTGCTCTTCAAAGCTATCAAGTTCTTCTTCAACAGTTTCAATAACAGGGCCAATTCTTTTCGTAATCTGGTTGACAAGAGCTACTAAAAACTCTGACGATGTTTTAGGGCCACAACCTTTTTGTAGTGAATGTACGATATCCTCTATTGAAAACAGTTTTCTTTTTATTGTGGTAATAATTATAGAATCGTTAGCCCAAACCCTTAAACCAATCATATCTTCCGGGTCAGAATGCGGATTCGAATTAACTCCCCTCATAGCTAAAAGTAGTGCATTGTTAATAGTTAACACTCTAGGTCGAGTATCTTCTGTCAATAGAAAATTTTTTGACACATCATCTAAAAATTGTTGATTCATTAACCATTTAACTGAATCGTTGGTGGTGTAGTCAAAGTGAAACCATATAAGATCATTTGATGCTTTTTCCAATCTATCATATGGGTTTTCGATGATTGATTCAGCTCCACCCTGCCCATCGATGAGAAGAGCATGTAATAATCCATCTTTGGCCATAATTTACTCTTCCTTTTCTGTTAGGTAATCGTTTTGGAAAGTTTTTCCGTAACTTTTGGGTCGAAATGGATGTCTAGTTGTGGGTAGGCAATAGTAATGTCAGCCTTTTTAAAAGCAAACCAGATATCCTTACGAAGCTCCGACATGTAGGCACGTTGTTGCCAAGGGTCATCGATACTGACATAGACACCAAAATCTACTGATGAATTTCCAAATGCCTGTAGTCTTACCGCGGCTGGTGGTTCAGCGACTCTCCAATTGACTGCATTGGCTGTATCTTCTAATGTTTTAAATACAAGAGCCATGTCGGAGTCATAGGAAACACCGACTGTTACACCGAGTCGGTAAGTATTATCTCTTAAAGTTTAATTTTTAACTGTTGATTGAGAAAAAACCGAATTAGGCATAATAAGTTCTTCATCCACAAGAGTTCGGGCGATGGTAGTTCTAATTCCCATATCAATGATTTTAACGATATGGCCGTCTACTTCTAGAACGTCTCCCGGTTTAATGCTTCGTTCGAGTAACAAAATGACTCCGGCTACAAAATTCTGCACTACATTTTGCATAGCAAAACCAATTGCAATAGCAAACACAGCTCCAGCCGTAAAAAGTGTGCTTAAGTCAATGCCAATTACCTGTAGTCCTATTGTCAGGCCAACAACAATGATAAAGTAGTGTAATAATCTTGTGAGAGCTGCAAGGGTTCCTTCTCTTTTAGAAAACTTCTTTCGTAAGGCTCTGTTTAAGGAGCTTTGTGCAATGCGTGAAATGATTATTGTACCGATAAAGATGAGTAAAAAAAGAAATATTTCGAATATCGTAACTTCAGCTCCTGATAGTGTGAATACCTTTGTGTCAACAATGCGATGGGAAAACTTGAGAAAATCATCCATAGAACATCAACCTTTGTTGTTAATTGAATAGGTGAACTATTATAGACCCTTATTGAAAATATGTTTTATTCCTAGTTAAAGGAGTATAATAAAAACATTTCAAGAGCAAGTCTAATCTAGATTCAAAGAATGATTTTTTTTGGTCAAATAATATCAATATAATTTGTGAGATTTGTCATGAGTCATCAAATAGTTCTATGGGAAACACTTGGGCAACTGATTGAAGAAGAAAAAAACTCTGAAATAGTAGAGTTCCTTGAACGTTTATGTGCTTCTGAAACAGCGCGAGTAATTTCTCGTTTATCAGATTCAGATCGTAACAAACTTATAGCACTATTGAGTCCTGAAGATGCAGCAGACATTATCGAAGATATTTCTGAAACACAAGCAGCTGATATAGTTGAAAATATACCTATAGAACAAGCTGCTGCCATTATGGAAGAATTAGACAGCGACCATATTGCCGATGTATTGGGTGAGATGGAAACAGAAAAGAGTGAGTCTATTCTTCTCAAGATGGAAAAAGAAGATGCCAGAGAAGCACGGATTTTACTCAACTATGCATCTGATGTTGCAGGTGGTCTGATGGTGTCAGAATATCTTGCCTACCACGTTAACGACACTATCAAAGATGTATTGACAGACCTACAAAATAATCAAGAAAAATATAAAGAATACAATGTTCAGTACTTTTATGTTTTGGATGAAAATGATCGCCTCGTTGGCGTATTACGAATGCATGATCTGTTATTTCCTGCCAAAAAAACAAAACTTGTAGAAATAATGATACACCCGCCACTCAGTGTTTCTGATCAATCAACACTTTTAGAATTGAAAGATTTTTTTGATGAACATCATTTGTTAGGAGTGCCAGTTGTTGACGATAGTCAACAACTCTTAGGTGTTGTACTTCCACAATCTGTAGAAGAAGAAGTAAGTAAACAAAGAACTAATGCATATCTGCGTTTTAGTGGAATCATCGGTGGTGAAGAGTATAGAACCATGCCACTTAAGGTTCGCTCTGGTAGAAGACTTGCCTGGCTGAGTATGAATATTGTTCTAAATGTTATTGCAGCAAGTGTTATTGCTATGTACCAAGATACACTTGCTGCTGTTATCACACTAGCTGTGTTTCTACCAATGGTTAGTGACATGAGTGGATGCTCTGGCAATCAAGCTGTAGCTGTGTCTATGCGTGAGTTGTCTCTAGGTCTGGTGAAGCCCCGCGAAATCCTCTGGGTAATAATAAAGGAAACTAGAGTTGGAATTATAAACGGTATAGTTTTAGGTGGATTACTTGGCTTAGCCGCATTTTTGTGGCAAGGAAATATGTGGCTAGGACTAGTTGTTGGAGGAGCTCTTGCCGCAAATACGCTGGTATCAGTAATTATCGGAGGGGCTTTACCTCTGATCTTGAAAAGATTCAAGGTTGATCCTGCTCTCGTATCAAGCCCCTTGCTAACCACTGTTACTGATATGTGTGGTTTCTTTTTTGTGCTCAGCTTTGCTAGTGCTGTACTACCAAAGCTGAGTGGGATGTAATAAAGATATGTCTATTCAACAATAATATCTTCAGGTGGGTCAACAACAAGGACGTTAGAACCTAATTCGTCTGCGACTTGCTGTTCAAGTCCTCCCTCTCGTGAGCGTAACTTTGTAAGCTCTGTAGGTTTGTATTTCTTGGGAAGTTTGCCAAGATTACAGATTGGCTCACCTGGGCTTAAGGATGGTAAGCTTGTCATACCCATAACCACGCCATTAAAAGGTGCCACCAGAGTGGATTGATCATCTCCTAGAATGGTGGTACTGGTTGTAATCGGATCTCCTTTTTCAAGGATGTCACCAGGTTGAATATGAAAATCAAGGAAACCACCACGTTCAGCTCTTATCCACTTTGATTTTTCAATAATAACCTGATATGGAGGCGGTTCTGTTTTAACCTCTATCATCTTCAGTTCATGGAGTACATTCTTTATTCCACGGACTGCTGTTTCAACAATGCCTGGTTCAACTTTCCATACCTCGCCACCTTCCATTATTATGGTCGGACATCCTGCGGTACATGCTTCCCTACGAAACGAATTTTTAGGTCCCTTTCCATTAATAATAATTTCGGAGCCAAAGGCTTCTGCTATTCTACGCACCTCAGGCTGTGATAAATCAGCACGGATTGTCGGGTAGTTTGTTCTACGAACAGAGGCTGTGTGTAAATCTATTCCATAATTACAACGGCTGACTAGCTCACTAAAGATTGTGTGTGCCATGCGACTGGCAAGGCTTCCATCAGGAGTGCCTGGAAACGATCTGTTCAAATCACGTCTATCCGGCAAATAACGTGAGTGACGTTCGAAGGCTGGTAAATTAAGCACAGGAACTAAAATAATAGAGCCCCTCTGCAGCTGAAAATCTTCATCTTGAATTAATTGTCTGACGGCACCACAGCCATTCAGTTCGTCACCATGCAGAGCTGCCGTAACGAAAACCACAGGGCCATCTTCGATTCCTCTGCGAATATGAAGTTGTATTTGTATTGCCATACTGCTGTAACTTTCACCAACAGTAAGCTGTACATTACGTGATTCTCCGGGTTCAATTTTTTCTCCGAACCAGTTACCAATTGTTTTTTGTGATTCTGCTTTATCCATAGTGCTAATTATCTTTATCTATTGTTATTTCTACAGATTCGATCGGGCCAGATTCCTGATATACTTCTTCTGCTACCGGTAGCTCTGGTAAGTCTTTAATCTTAGGTTTTCTTCTTCGCCTTGTTTTAATAGGAGTCATTTCACGCATTAAATCTAATTTACCAAAACAGAGAAGTCGATCACCCGCCATCAATTCACGTTCAGATTTCGGATTAGGGATAACTTTATTATTTCTATGAAGCGTAAGCACAGTGATGTCTTTTTCACGCAAACCTGAATCGATTATGGTTTTGCCAATAAAATCTGACCCGGCGGGGACCTGAATTTCAGCGACACCGTAGCCTCGACTTACGGTTAGTCTCTGTCTAAGATCAATTTCTGGAAAATTTACTTGAGCAGCAATATAATCTACAATTGCCCCAGCAATATCAAGTTGTGTACATCCTTCAATACCTTCTAAACCTGGAGAAGAGTTTACCTCCATTATTTGTGGACCATTCTTTCCTTCAAGAAGATCAACACCAGCAACCTTTAAACCAAGAATTTGAGCAGCGCGAACAGCAGTTTCCTCATAAAGTTCATCAAGAATGACAGGCTCAGTGATACCTCCCCGGTGCACATTGCTGCGAAACTCCTGTCCTTGGGCAACTCGCCTCATTGCCCCAACAACTCTGTCACCAACAACGAAAGCACGTATATCACGTCCTTTGCTTTCTTTGACAAATTTCTGAATGAGTACACTCTGCTTTTGACTTTGTAAAAGCTCCACAATACCTGCAGCAGTATTAATTGAATTAGCTAAAATAACACCAATCCCTTGAGTTCCTTCGATTAACTTAATAACAACAGGGGCACCACCAACTCTTTCAATTGCAGGGAGTACATCTTTTTTATCACGCACAAAAGTAGTTTGTGGGATTCCAATATGATGACGGCTCAGTATCTGTAAACTTCTTAATTTATCTCTTGAGTTTGAAATACTTGACGATGAATTTGTACAAAATACATCCATTTGCTCAAACTGCCTTACAACTGCTGTGCCGTAGTATGTAATTGAAGAACCAATTCTTGGTAGAACTGCGTCGTAGTCAGATAGTAATTTTTGACGATAATATAGCTCAGGCATTCCTTGTTCAAGATCGATTGCAAACTTGAGTGTGTTGAGTACCTTGACTTTATGACCGCGCTGTTCTGCTGCTTCACGAAGTCTCCGAGTACTATAGCATTGTGGGCTGCAAGAGAGAATTGCAAGCTTCATGTTTTTATCCTTTTTAATGTACGATATATCACTTCAGAGCCTTTTGAGGTTTACCACCGTAGTAAGATTTTCCTGCATCAACGAGAAATTTTCTTCTAAATGCTTCGCGTCCAAGGAGCATCCGAAATCCCATATTGTCTCGACTGGCAAGTGTGAGTTCAACTGGCCACCTTTCACCAAGTAGCTCAATTTCAGTTATAATTACAGGTCTGATCTTAGCAACTCCACTGGAACTTTTGACAGATCTATGTTCTAGCACTTCTGCTTCTACAGTTATGGATGTAGTCTTTGATCGCTGCAAAGGATGCACTTCAAAGCTAACCCATTCAGCGCCATCTCTTTCAAATTTTGTTAGATTAAAAGCATGCAGCGATGACGACCTAGCACCTGTATCAACTTTTACTTTGATTTTTCCAATACCAAGCTCAGGAAGAGCGACCCATTCTCGCCAACCAATTACAGGTAAACATTTTTTAACTTTTTTAGTCATTTGAGGCTCTTAGCTAATATATTTTTCTCTTTCCAAAACCTGATCCTATTACATTAAAGCTATTTTCAACAATAAACAAGGCATTAGGATCAATGGTAAAAACCTTCTCCTCGAGACGTTTAACCTGCAAATTGTTTGTTATTGTCATCAGCATCTGTTTATCTTTTCCAGTATATGCTCCTCTTGCACCAATAATTGTAGCACCTTGACCTAATTCTTTGTTTATCTTTTCAACTAACTTGCTGCTTAAGTCACTAATGATGTAGACAATCTTTCTCTGATTGAAAAGTGCTAGTACATACTCAAGTGTGATTGATGAAATAAAGGTTAAGATAAATGATGCGATAACTAAATCGATATCATACATTATCATCGCAACACTAAATAAACCTAAGTTGTAGACTATAAAAAACTTACCAATACCAATATTATATCTCTGATACACTACAATAGCTAGTATGTCCAATCCTCCACCAGAACCTACTGATCGGAGGATAATACCACTACCAGCACCACATATAACGCCACCTGCGATAGCTGCATATAGTTGGTTAACTATATGCAGATCGTAAATAATAAACTCTGAGCTAAAGGTGATAACAAGTACTGTGTAAAGACTATATAATAAAAAACGCCTACTAACAAAAAGATAGGCAATGAGTATGATAGGGATATTGGCAATCAAAAACAATGTGCCTGGGTTTAACACATTAAAATTGTAATAAAAAAGAAGACATGTGCCGTAGAGACCGCCCATGATAAAATTATGGTGCACGAGTACTGCCTTTGCACCAAAAGAAAACACAATTCCTCCAACTGTTAAAAGCAGGAGATTCCATAAAATAGATTGAATATTGGTTTTATTTAACATTGCTCTTTATAGTCGATATACAAATTACACATAAAAAAAGGCTGGATTATAATGAACCAGCCTTTGATGTTTCAAATAAATGATTGTTGTATGAAAAATTAATCAAATAACATTTCTCCGAAATAATCGTCTGGGTCATATACACCTTCTAGCATTGCTAGCTTTACGGGGTCCTTGCCTTCCAATCGATATTCCGTACCGCATTCATAGCAAATTATAGTATCGCCTTCGCTGAAATAGTATTCTATCGGAATATACTCCAAACAAATTTGACATTTGCCAACTCTTTCTCTATCGCTTTGTCGTCTGTTGAATTTGCCCATAACATTCTCCTTTTATAAAATAAATAATGGACAGAATATTGTTTGTGTAATTGTTTTCAACAAACGTGCCAGCTTAAGCAATGTGTCTTATTGTGTTGATAATACGAAAGAAAACATGTCGTAGCCCAAAGAGGACGATAAGAGAAGAAGTTTTTGAAATTTTCCGATTTTAAGTCAAATGAATACTAAGAAATCTTTTAACACATTGTAATAGTTGTATAAGTATGATTTTTCCGGTTTCCTCTTTTTATTCTGATTTTCTGAAGTCATCTTTCTTTTTTCATATTTATAAAAAGTTGTACAAGAAAAGAGATATCTTCTGTTTTGTCTCGAAGAAGGATGTTAATCTGAAAAACAGTGAGACTATAATATAGGTCAAACCTGCGTTTTGATCACCTTCTTAGAAAATCATTTTAACTGAACTTGTTCGCCTTCCACTGAACCTTGAGTAAAAAGATTAAATAAGGTATACTTAAAATTGTATGTTATTCCTTTTGATTTCTTATGCCTCACAACTGAAAATCGATTTTAATTTGTATCGAATTAATGAACTATGCAACGTAGATGTAGCATCGTTCAAGGTCATTGTGAAAAATTATGGAAAAAGCTTTTCTCGAAATTTTCGATGACATATTAGGGTCGGTGCGCGAACCCCTACTAGTGCTGGATTTCGATTTTAAGGTAATTAAAGCCAACCAAGCTTTTTACTCTATTTTTGATGTTAATCCTACTGAGACAGTCGGAACCATTATCTATGAACTAGGAAATAATCAGTGGGACATCCCGCAATTAAGAGAACTGCTTGAGTCCATCCTTCCCCAGAATACCGTTTTTAAGGATTTTGAAGTTGAACATACCTTTGATAATATCGGCCTAAAAATAATGCACTTAAATGCTAGACGGGTATATGATAAGGAAAATCAAACCCGTTTGATTCTTCTGTCAATTGAAGATGTAACTGAACGGGAATACTACAAGAGACATCTAGAAGAAGCTGTTTCAAAGCGAACAGTCGAGCTCAAGAACGCACAAAAAAATGCAGAAAAAAGCAAACAGACCACTGAGAATGCTCTTGTAGAGGTCCAGCAACTCAAGGATCAACTGGAGGCTGAACGTGCATATCTTCAGGAAGAAATAAAACTCGAGTTTAACCATGACAACATCATTGGGCAAAGTGATGAAATTAATTACGTCTTTTATAAGGTTGAGCAAATCGCAGCTACCGACACCAATGTTTTAATCTTAGGTGAAACGGGTACTGGCAAAGAGCTGGTAGCCAGAGCAATTCATAGTTTAAGCAAAAGAAAAGACAGAGCTTTGGTTAAAATGAATTGTGCAGCATTGCCGGCGAACCTTATTGAAAGTGAGCTTTTTGGTCATGAAAAAGGAGCCTTTACCGGGGCTCACTCTAGAAGGATGGGGCGTTTTGAAGTGGCCAATGGCGCAACCCTGTTTCTCGATGAGATAGGCGAATTACCGCTTGATTTACAACCTAAACTGCTCCAGGTCATCGAGAGTGGAAAATTTGAAAGATTAGGTAGTTCAGAAACCCGCTCAGTTGATGTCCGTATTATTGCAGCTACCAATCGTAACTTGGAAGAAGAGGTGAGCAAAAAAAACTTTAGAGAAGATCTCTGGTATAGGCTGAATGTTTTCCCTATCACACTCCCACCTCTCCGTGACCGCCTAGGAGATATTCCTCTATTGGTACAATTTTATGTGGAAAAAATTTCTAAGCGACTAGGAAAAACCATTGAAATAATTCCTTCCCATGTGATGACAGCATTGAAACAGTATCATTGGCCGGGCAATGTTCGAGAGTTGGAAAATGTCCTTGAAAGAGCGGTGATCAACTCCTCCGGTCCCAAGCTCCATCTTGCTGATGAATTGAAAAAGGCATTTAGTGATCTGACTGCAAGTCAAAGAACACTTGAAGCGGTTGAAAAAGATTATATTCTTAGAGTACTAGAACAGACCGAATGGAAAGTCAGTGGTAAAAACAGTGCCGCTGAAATACTTGATCTTGATCGCAGCACTTTGCGTGCCCGTATGCGCAAGCTCAATATCGAAAAACCTTGATATTGAGACCCGTCATTATAAGTATACTTGCATCACTTTCAGACTCCCACGAACACTCTTCATGTTTATAGAGCTAGTAAAAATAATTTGTTTGTCATGTAAAGTTATAAATATTTGTTTTGTTAACTCTTGTCTATAGCCCTCGTTCTAGCAGGAAAGGTTAAATTTGGCCATTTGGGCAAATATGACCATCTTTTTTTTAATGATTTTCGCTTTCCAATACGTATCTTCCACATATATATACATAATAATATCTTGATGTTATCTAATCACAGTGAAACATGGGTTCTTCTGGTGCAAAGATTGCTCTGTAAAGAGTAGTACCCCTGATCATGAATTCAGTTTTGTACTATGTATCATGCTCTTCGTTGCACTCACCTTCGAACGTTTTTGGAGGTGTTTACCTTGCTTTCAGCTCTTAAGGAGGATCTCAATGCATACAAGGGAAACGTTTAAGAAAAAAGTAGAATCTGAAATCAGAGGTGTTCAGGTCAGGCTTCTTGCTTTCAAAACCAAAGCTGATATGGCACACCCTGCTATTCGAAACGATTATAACAAACAGATCAGCACGATTGAACGTCATGTTGAAACAACAAAGGCCCGCTTAAACAAGTTAGATTTGGCCAATGAGCACACTTTAGAACAGTTGAAAGATGGCGTGACGGATGCATGGAGTGCTTTGCAAGATAGTCTACAGGATACAATCTCGAAATTTGACGGAAAACATTAAGAGTATAGAAGTCACTCTATATTTCATATTTCAAAACGGGAAGTGAAGAAGTGACAGAACGGGGTTACTTGGTAACCCCGTTCTGTCACTTCTTTCGAGGGGTTGGTACACGATGATAATCGTCAGATCTGTATTGAAAAGTTTGCCAGAGAAGCAAAAAGAGGTTCTGCAAACCCTTCTCTCGATGGTTGAACCGCCGACCAATGGCAATGGTCTTCTTGGTTATGGAATTTACAACGACATTGAAGACGAGAATGTTTTTAAGGTGACGTCGGAATGGGAAACCCGCAAACATGCTGATAAGTATTTAGGGTCAGATCAGTTCAGTGTGCTGCTTGGCATCAGAACCCTGCTACGCATACCGGTTGAGGTACAGATATATACAGTATCTCTTGTGGATGGAATTAAAGCAGTGCGATTGGTCAGAAAAAATAAAGAATGAATTCAGAATATTACAGTGGGTTAGTTAACTAGCTGTAGTGTTGTTGATCTATAAAAGACAGTGAAAATTGAGAGGTCTATGATGGCTGAACTATCAGACAATTTGCAAAAAGTTCTTCGTCCATTTCTCGAAATGCTGAAAAAAAGTCCTTTGAAAAATGATGGTTCTAAAGTGGGATTTGGTGCGATAATTATCGGTGTAATTATCCTAATCTTTGCTTTCAATACAGTTTGGTTCACAGTTCAGCCTGAAGAGACAGGGATTGTTCAACGGTTTGGTAAAGTAATACGATCAACTAGTCCAGGTCTGCATTTCAAGCTGCCCTTTGGTGCTGAAACAGTCATTCTGGTGCCCACAGCTAGGGTACTAAAGGAAGAATTCGGATTCAGAACCATGTCAGCTAGGCCCGGTCAAAAAACCCGGTATGCACCAAGCGGTTCACACAAGGAAGAGTCGTTGATGCTCACCGGAGATCTTAACGTTATCGATGTTCAGTGGATTGTCCAATACAGGATTGAAGATCCAATTCTCTACCTTTTTCAGGTTCGTAATACACAAAAAACTATTCGTGATACGACAGAGGCAATCATGCGACGTGCCGTTGGTAACCGTCTTGGTAGTGATGTTCTTACTACGGGCAGAGTTGCAGTAGCTAGTGAGGCGAAAATTGAGATCCAAAAGGTGCTGTCCGAATACAAAAGTGGAGTACGGCTAGTAACCGTTGAACTACAGGATGTGACGCCACCGGATAGTGTCAAACCAGCTTTCAACGAGGTTAATGAATCTCGTCAGGACAAAGAACGCACTATCAATAAAGCTCAGGAGCAGGCTAATCGCAAAATCCCGATGGCACGAGGCGTGGCGACCCAGAGCATTAGTGAAGCCGAAGGTTATGCTCTTGAACGGGTTAACCGAGCTGAAGGAGAGGCAACTCGTTTCTCTGCAATTCTTGCAGAATATATGGAGGCGCCGCAGGTAACCCGAAGGCGCCTTTATTTAGAGGCCATGACTGGTTTTCTTGCTGAGATGAAAGGGCTTTATATCGTGGACAAGGATCAAAAGGCAATGGTTCCTTGGATACCAATAGAGTCCACTAAAGAGCCATTGTCTGGAGGGCCACAACAATGAATCTAACAATCAGAACAATCATAGCAGCATTGTTGGTTGGTTCATTTTTCACCCTTTCTAATGCTGTCTACACTCTTGAAGAAGGATTACAGGCAATTGTGTTGCAATTTGGTCGGCCAGTGGGCAATTCCATAACAGAGGCTGGCTTGCATATCAAACTGCCCTTTATTCAGGAGGTACGTCGTTTTGAGAAGCGTCTGTTGGTCTGGGATGGAGATCCGAATCAGATACCTACCAAAGGGCGAGAGTTTATTTGGGTGGATACCACCGCACGTTGGCGAATAGCTGATGCGAAAAAATTTCTTGAGAATGTTGCCAGTGAAGAAGGCGCTCAATCACGCCTCAATGACATTCTTGATTCAGTGGTGCGTGATCAGGTGTCGAGTAGTGAACTGGTTGAATTAGTGCGTAGTGCCTCTTGGGAAGCTCCAAAGGAGGCTCTCAAGGATATCCCAAAAGAAAGAGAGGAAGAACTAAAACGTGCTATTGCAAGAGGTAGAGAAGAAATTACTAGAACAATCCTTGTTGAGGCTCAAAAAATCATCCCTCAATACGGTATCGAGTTGGTCGATGTACGTATTAAGCGCCTTGATTATGTGGAAAGTGTCCGTGAGAAAGTCTACGAGCGAATGATTTCAGAGCGTAAACGAATAGCAGCACAGTTCCGTTCTGAAGGCGAAGGACGAAGTGCCGAAATTTTGGGAGAGATGGAAAAAGAACTACGACAAATCCGTTCAACAGCCTATCGCAGTGTTCAGGAAATTCAGGGTAAGGCTGATGCTGTTGCCACACAAGTTTATGGTGTCGCGTATAATGAAAATCCTGAATTTTATTCCTTTCTACGAACTCTTGAAAGTTACAAAGACAATGCTAACCAAAACTCAGTCCTCATCTTGACAACAGAGAGTGACTTTTATCGCTACGTTAAAAAAGCCTATCCTGGGAAAACCGAGGAGAAACTCGATTAAATCGATATTCCAGGAGCTGCACCATTTCCGACTGCATCGAGCAGGGTTGTCTCACATTATTACAGGAACGGGTCGGCTATAAATCATGGGAGCAAAAAATGAAAAACAAGATCTTTTACACTGACCAAATAAGTGGACCAGTAAGAACAGCTCTACTGTTGGCTGCCGGAACCGGTAGCCGCTTAGCTCCCTTGACTGACTCGATTCCTAAGTGCCTTGTCAAAGTTAATGGAATCTCGATCTTGGATAGATTAATTGATTCTCTCCAAGAACATAATTTTAACCGTCTTGTTGTAGTAATAGGGTATCAAGGTGAATTAATTCGGAACTATCTAGGATCTGAGAAAGGAGGAATGACTATCACCTATATAACAAGCCCTTTATACAAGACAACTAACAACATATACTCCTTGTGGCTGGCAAGAGAAGCTATTAATGAACCATTTTTATTGGTTGAGAGTGATTTAGTTTTTGAAAAAGATATGTTGAAGAATATGCTTCCTCCGGATCGAATCGCAGTCGCGAAAATTGAACCATGGATGAATGGCACTACAGTGACAGTAAATGACCATATGGAAGTCGACGAATTTCATAGTACTATCCTCTCACCAGATGAAGAACATTTTAAAACAGTCAATATTTACAGTCTTTCATTAAGTACATGGTTATTGGTAAGGCAATGCCTAGATCAGTATATTTCAAGTAATCAGGTTACTGGTTATTATGAAACAGTTTTTGCTGATATGGTGAAGGAAGGCTGTCTCTCTTTTACTCCTGTTTTCTTTGAAAATGGTAGTTGGTATGAGATTGATACGATAACAGATCTTCGGGCTGCTGAAGTGATATGTGCGCCGCTACAGCCGTCTCCCTTTGATGTCATAGCAGCAGGAAAAGACTCTTCCAACGTTAAGACATCTCAATCAATATCAGTGACTTCAAACCTACTACAGTAAATAATAATGACAAACTTAAAAAACTCTTCAGAGGAACTATACGAACATGTCTCTCGTCAACACGGAGGATATTGGCGACATGATTTTGTAGATCACAACTATCTTTATAATCTCTATTTTCCGCCAGAGGATTTTTTTAGTCATGCTTGTGATCATATCAAGCAATTGGTGCTTAATTACCCAATGGCTCAGAAAGATTTGGCTAGGTTAGTAGGAACATTGATAGATCAGCCTCCAGAGAAAATAGTTGTAGGTAACGGAGCGGCAGAACTCATCAAAATAACTGCTGGCATGAATAGGAAAATTATTGTGCCTGTTCCGTCTTTTAATGAGTATGTAAATGCGGCACCAATTGACAATGTTGTTCAGTTTGATCTTCCTCAACCATCTTTTCAACTAGATGTGGATAAGTTTGCTACTGTCGCAATTAACTGTAAGGCAAAATTAGCAGTAGTGGTATCACCAAACAACCCAACCTCTCTGTTAGTTCCAAAAGAAGAGCTTTTGCGACTTACGAGACTATTAGCACCACATAAATGCATGCTCATTGTTGATGAATCTTTCATTGATTTTGCAAAAAATGGTGACAGTGAGACTCTAGAAAACGAAATTGATGAACACCTTAATCTGGTAATTTTCAAGAGTATGAGCAAGGCATATGGGATTTGCGGTATTCGAATCGGTTATATGCTCACAGCTAATGCTGAATTTTTATTAAAAGTTCGTCAGGGACTACATATCTGGAATATAAACGGGTTTGCAGAAGAGTTTTTGCGCTTAGCACCACAATATAAGCAAAGATTCACTGAGAGTTGTGCAAAAGTTATGGCAGATCGAGATCTGTTTTATAAACAGTTGAAAACAATTCCAGATATGACTGTTTACTCTCCTGATGCCAATTATATTTTTTGTCGTATTCCGGAGCACAGCATGTCGGGGCCAGAAGTAACTAAAAAACTGTTTATTGATCATAATATCTACATAAAACATTGTGCGGAAAAGACCATGCCTGAATCCGATCGTTATCTACGTATAGCGAGTCGTACGCAGAAGGAGAATCAGCTTTTGGTAGAAGCATTGCAAAATATTCTTGTGGAGGAGAGTCAAATATGAAAACACCAACATGTAGTGATAACGCAACGCCACTTGACTCTCAAAGGACAATACTATCATTTGTGGCAGATTTGCCAAATGTCTGCTCTCTGATAGGCCTTCTCTGTACAGTTTTAGCCATATATTTTGCGGCTATCGGTATGTTTCATGCGTCAATGATTGGTTTGATCTGGGCTGTCTGGTTTGACTGGAGCGATGGGATAATTGCCAGAAAGATGAAAAATAGAACAGAGGTAGAAGGTCATTTCGGAGCCCAGCTTGATTCACTTATTGATATTGTCAGTTTTGGAGTTTGTCCTGCCATAATCCTTCTCAGTTATGGCTCGTTTAGTGTGTGGTATATTCCTGGTGCATTTGTCATTATTGCCGCAGTTGCTGTTCGTCTAAGCTACTTTAATATCTTCGGCCTAGTAGATAAATCAAGTTATATAGGAATGGCAGTGGATAACAATGGTATAATTATTGTCTTTGCATTTCTGTTTAATGGTGTGTTCAGTCACAACACATTTTCTGTAATCCTGTATATCCTCATTCTGCTGTTGGCCTTACTCAATGTTGCACCGATCAAAACTCCAAAATTTTCTGGTCACTGGTATTACGTTCTTATCCTTTATGTGATGGTGACAACCACAATACTGGGCTGGCAATGGTATCACACTTAACATCGTTGAGAGATATTTCTAAAATATGGATATAGAACAGTTATAAGAATTCGGTTAGAGGGGAGGTGACTTCAAATGACAATATATCGTTTGTTAAGAGATTGTATATCAAACAAGGACAATGAACTTGTGATTTGGGGTGCAGACAGTTTTGCTCAGTTTCCATCTCGTGATTCTTCCATAAACTCAAATTGTGATCGTGGCCTGCCTGGAGCCTCAAGTCATGACTTGGTAGTGTTGCGCGGAAACCAAGACCATACATATTGCAACTGGCTTCGCAAACAAGGGTTAGGGCCTGATTATGTTGTTGAATATAGGGAATCATCAAGGGAGTTGTCTCTTTCAGAGTGTATCATTCAAAATCCAGAGCCAATTTTAAAAATAATTAAAGAGACCTGTAGAAAACCTATCTATGTGCCATGGTATTCTGGCAGAAAAGAAGCTGAGGCTGCGAAGGTACTTGAAGCTGATCTTTTTGGAGCAACCGAGAATACGACGATAAAATATAACGACAAGGCTCAGTTTAAGGATATTTGTCAGCAAATTGGTATACCTGTTGTCTCCGGGACTGTTTTTAAAATCCATCCAGATGATGAAACTAATGCAGGAGCTATGGCTCGTGTGATCAATGATATTCTCGTATCTCATAAAACTGTAATTATTCGAGGTACGCTGGGAGAAACCGGCATGTCCTTATATAAGACGACAGGCGATGATCTTCCAGAGCTGTATGAAGAGATTGCATCTACCGGCGAAAAAATGGTCCTAATAGAGCCATTTTTATCCGTTATTTCTAGTCCAAGTGATCAATGGACAATAGACAAAGCTGGGAATATCAACCACATTGGAGTGACAGATCAGATATGTGAGAGAGGAATGGTTCATATTGGCACACAACACGGCCCACCAATATCCAGACGTCTCTATGAATTAATCAGTAAGACTTCACTTAAGATTGTTCAGCATATGTCACAATTTGATTATTGTGGAGTTGTCGGTATTGATTACATAGTGACCGATGAGAACGTTTATCCAGTAGAGAACAATGCTCGTTTCAATGGATCTTCTTATCCTTGGCTTATCACCGATAACATTCGAAAAGTCATTCCCTCGATTGACTATTGGAAATTCATTAAGATAAAAACACTCCCTTGTACATTTATTGAATTGGTCGATCGTATTCACGATATCCTCTACGACGGAAAAATGATCAACTCCGTTTTACCATATAATTGTAGCTCTCTAAGTGTTAGCGGTGCATTGTCAGTTCTCTTACTAGCCGAAGACTTGAACAATCTCATATATCTTGAACATCTTTTACAAGAGCGGGGGATAAGAAGGGGTTAATAGCTCAACACATAAGAGTGAATGTTATGTCTTAGTAAAAAGGTAGAAACGATTCCATTCGATTAGAACAAGCTCAATTGTTCTTTTAAAGTTCATCATTTATCAATGAGGCAGGTCATGGCCAAACAAAAAAAGAGTAATAAAGAAAATAAAAAAAAACCAGTAATGACAGCCAAAGAAAAAAAGGCGGCAAAGAGGGATAAAAAGAAACCTAATGTTCTTGGACTGTTATAACCAAAAGCTAGTTGTTTATTCTTTGGCTTCGTGAGTCTTGTCTGAAGCCAAAGAATACAGTGAGTACTGGTAACCTAAGACTGTGTTTGCAATACTTCCTGGGCCTTATATCAGCAGAGACAAGGTCTGACTTAAATTTTAAATTGAACTGGTGCCTAACGTACTCAAATGAATATATTACATATCTCAGATCTGCATTTTGGGCCACGACATTGGCTGGGAGACGATCAAATGTTGTTGGATAAAATCAACTCCTATAATGCTGACATTGTTATAAATACAGGTGACAACACAACGGATGGACTAGAAGATGAATACCTTAAAGCAGGTACTTTTCTAAAAGCTATTCAATGCAAAAATGTTATCTCTACCATAGGTAATCATGACAAAAGAAATATGCGCTCACATGAACTCTTTCGAAAATATATTTGTGATTCTGAGATAATTACCATCCCTCAATCTGCAATTCTTCGAAAAAAACACCTTTTCTTGAACCGTGAAATAACCAAAGTCGATGACAACTTTACAGATATTAATTCTATTAAACAGGTATATGTTGAAGGTAGAAAAGTAGTTGTTATCACGATTGATTCTAATGAGCTTTATAGCGATGATGGATTTGTTGAAAAAGAGGTTTTGAAAGCTATATCGGAGAAGATCACTCAGCTAGAATATGACTTTATCTTTTTGATGACGCATTACTCAATTCTGGGTACCGATGAATGTCCGCTTAAAAACTCTGCGATATTGATCGACTTTGTCCATAAACATAAAATAGGATATGTCTTTTGCGGTCATACTCACGATCTCGAATTGATGCGAACTACGGACCTCTATAAAGGATATACCTTTAACCATTTTAGATGTGGTTCTTTATCATCTAGTAACATTGAAAATGATGATAACATGTTTGTTTATTACGAAAATATAGGTGACGCGGATATGCACCTACATCTCGTTAGAATTTTTTTAAAACAGGATAAAGTGATCTTCAAAGAAGAACTGGTTTTTTAGGGCAAACTTGTTTTCAAAATCTACCTCTAGCCAGAAGCCTAGCATTTGAAACATTATCCGGGCAGATATTCTCGCAGAAAGGTGTCTGTAGCCGAACACAACGTTGTGTCGCTTGCGAGGTGTCGCATGACTAATGATATTTTCGTGTTGTGAATCAAAGCAATAAAGTGCCCGTGAGACCTGGCAGTAAAAAGGGATTAGAGACAATAGCTTATCCATGATATGCTTAGATTGAATAGGTTCACATGAAACAGTCTTATTTGTGAAAAGTGTTTACTATTTTGTAACGCATAGAATTTGAAGACAAAAGAGAGAATGTGGTACTATTTGTTTAGTGTTAATCAATAATATTTGTTTTCTAATGTTTAACAAAAAAGAGAAGAGGACGGTTATGGCAATCAGTAAACCACTTTCCGGTATGAGAGTTCTCTGTTTTACAGGGGATCTATATGAAGATCTTGAACTCTGGTATCCTAAGTTACGATTTATCGAGGCTGGAGCTGAGGTCATTGTTGCAGGGATTACAGCAGCAGTAACCTATAAAGGGAAAAATGGATATCCATGTACATCGGATGTTGCGATTGCTGAGGTGAGTGCAGGCAACTTCGACGGTTTACTCTGCCCTGGTGGATTTATGCCAGATCAGCTACGTCGTGACTCTAAAGTTTTGCAGTTGATTCGGGACTTTCATGAGAGCGGTAAACTTGTTGCAGCCATTTGCCATGGAGGCTGGATGCCTATTTCTGCAGGTGTCTACAAAGGGGTTCGAGTTACAGGGTCACTTGGTATTAAGGATGATTTAGTAAACGCTGGTGCAACTTGGGAAGATGCACCCGTTGTTACTGATAGGAATTTTGTTTCAAGTCGTAAGCCAGATGATCTGCCAGATTTCTGTGTTGGTTGTATTGACGTGCTTGTCCAGCAGGGGGTTAAATAAGAACCTCTGTCTTATATTGGATTGATTCAAGGCCTTGAGGTTTTCATCAACGAGCCTAAAGCTAATCCATGAATGCCTTTAATCTTAAACAGTCTTTCTAAACCCCTCAGAAGAGGGGTTTCGTTTTTATGAAGACATTCTATGTTCGCCCTCAGGTCTTTGAGCAAAGAAAATAGTATCTCTTTCATAGAACTGTTTTTAAACAGGATACTTCACAATTGAAGTAAAATTATATCCTTTTAACAGATCTTTGCCTCTAAGGTCTTCAAGTTCTATAAGCATGACAATTGCAACAACTTCTCCGCCCATCTTCTCAATCAGATCGACCAGCGCCTTTGTTGTTCCACCCGTTGCCAGCAAGTCATCAACAATGACAATCTTATCTCCCTTTTTTATGGAGTCAGAATGAATCTCTATGGTGTTTGAGCCATATTCAAGGTCGTAAGAGACGCTTTCGGTGCTACAAGGTAGTTTACCGGGCTTTCTTGCTGTTATAAAAGGTTTACCATCTTTGTAGGAGAGAGCTGCTCCGAAAAGAAATCCTCTCGCCTCAGGACCAACTATAGAGTCATAAACAACCCCATCAAGAGCTTTTGAAAATTCATCTACAGCGACTTTGAATGCTTCTGGATCACTTAATAGCGTGGTTATATCTTTGAAACTAACTCCACTAATGGGAAAGTCCATTATTATTCTTATTTTACTTTTTAAGTCCACCATGTATACCTCTGTTTCTGATGCTTTTTAACTGAACATATTAAATTCATAGACTACCAGTAATTATTTTTACTTTCTGGTAGTGCTTATACTAATAGTTTAGCAGATTTTTTTCCAGAAACCTCTCAGCTATTCTCTTTTACTACGCTGCAAAGAAGCTATTACCGTTATTTCAATAGAAATTGTGGCAGATTGACTGTTCGTTTTAAAATTGAATAGGGCAGAGTGAGAACATCTTCATATGCCGAGTGTTCAACCTTGGGATCATTGAAATCACCGGTGACCTTGAGGCGAATTGACGGCTGTTTTTCATCACCAACCAGAATATACCCAATCAGTGGAATTTTACTCAGGTGACTCTTTGCTTTGGTAAACATGTTAAAATCCAGATTGAGTTTCTGAGTGTTTCGATTTGCCCATCCTGTTCCGGTCATGGAGGTTACCGGGGATTCCATGTTAAAGGATTCGATGGTCAATAAACCTTTTTTTGCGGTTACTCCAGCAACAACAGAGGTAACGGGAAAGCCTTTTGTGCTGTACTCTGGCCAGGAGAAGGTGATGAGGGCTGGAATGGTATCCAGAAAGGCCAGGGTATTGTTGAGGGGGGTGAAATCTTTGATGATCAGGTCATTGGCGTTGATCAAAATGGAATAGTCATCGGGGCTACCTTGGGCAACTATGTGCATCATTCCTTTTTCAAGCTGAATATGAGGACTCAGGGCTTCCATAAACTGTTGGTTCAGATCTTTCCCTTTTAAGAAAAATTGATTTTTTGCATAGGTGAAGTCTAGCGTTCCCTGGTCATGGTCAAGGAGTGCTTTAGTCTGTCCATTTTCATAATTGATATAGAGCTTGTCTGACAACACTCTGGTTTCATGATCAAACAACAACTCAATGTCATCTCCTGAGAAAACTACTGGTTTGCTGGTTTTAGATTTTTGTGGGTCAGCTTTAACTGTAAAAGAATCTATCAAATCCCAGGTCTGGGGAATGTTGATACTAAGGGAATTTCCTTCGATATGTATTTTATCTGTAAGGTTGATAAGGATGTCTTGGTTGATTTTAACAAAGGTACCCTGTTGGGTGTGCTGACCTGAAATTTCAAGAAGCTTAACAGGGCTATTGTTTTTCAGGAAGATAGCTTCCTGCAGTTGCAGGTGAACAGAAAAATCGATTTGTTCTTTGTTCTCAGATGTGAGAGTAAACGTTCCACTCTGTATAAGGTCAGACGAGAAGGTAGAACTGTTGGCCAAAAAATCTACAATGTTATCACAATGTAGCTGCCATTTTCCTTTTCGGTCTATTTTGCCGGTGACAGCCATTTCCGGGAGATTGATTATGGTTGTTGTTTCAGATTTGGAAAGGTTGAGCTGCAGAACTTTACCTATGGGGATGAGATTGGCCATTATTTCGTTAGCTATAGATAAGGGCTGAACCTGCAGCTTTGTCTCGAAGGACTCAGTGGAAAAGGTTCCTGAAATATCTGCCTTGAACATATCGCTATATGAGATTATAGCAGGTGGAAAAGAGAGTGTGTTCCCATTGAGGATAAAGGTGGGTGAGGCGATGTTGACCGGTACATCTTTGTAAGTCCAGCGGCTTTCAGCAATGTTCACCTCGATTTGTTTATCACTTTTTATCTGCAACTGAATTGGTTCCTGTAAAATTGCATCTTGAAAGTCTAGGTGGGTTACTTGGCAGAATAGGTCGGTTTTGATGGGGTCGACAGTAATGCTACCAGACAACTGAGCATTGAGTGTTTTATCAATATTCAGTGGCAGCTTGCTTACCTGTATGCTCCTATTCATGAAAGGAGTCTGGAACGGATCAAGTTTGATCTGGTGCCCACCTAGCTCCCAGTAGGACTCTGATACATCTAGCCAATCATTTTCCGGTTGGACATGATAGGTGATAACCGGATGAGGCATAGTTTGGTGAAGAGAAAGTTTGTTTGGGAAAACAGGGTAGGAGAAGTCTTTCACTTCAATGGAAAATAATCCGACATCCTGACTGGCATTAAGCTGACCTGTCGCCTCTACTGTGTAAATTTGATTGTATGAGATATTGGAACGTTGCAGAGTGACTAGGCTGTTTTGCAGATGAATGCTTGCATGATTGACATGATACTTCTTCTGTTCATAGCCAATAATACTGTCATGCAGTTGGAGATCTCCGATGATATTAACATCTGAACTGTTCAGGTTTATGTCTAAAGTGAGGTTGGATTTAGTTGTTCCACCAAGCTGTTCAAGGGGTAGTGAGATTTCATAATATTCGAGTAAATCAATGATATCCTTATTGGCCACCGCCTCTGTTGTTATGTAGGCTGTGAGTATGATGTTGTCGGAATCATTGAAATCTATTTTAAGCCAACTGGTCTGGGTATCCTGACCATAGTAAGAGCCATGGTGAGGGAAGATGTTTAATACTCCATTATTAAAGTCGACTCTGGTGTACTCAGTTTTAATCGGCTCCAAACCCTCAGCAAAGGTGTACTGGCAATTATCTATCTTTATTTTAGCCTGTAAGGTCTGAAGAATTTGTTCAGGTTGCTGCCAGGGAATGGTTCCGCTGAATGATTCTAGGCGGAAACGACTGGCTACGGTATAATCTGTTATCCATGGCTGCACATCTGAATCGAGTTCAAAGAGTTCGATTAAAGGTATGATGGTCGTTATGGTTCCACTTTCTTTGCCCTGAAAGGTGAGTTGTTTCTCATCTCCTGAAAAATCTACTATTACTGGAACTGAATCTGCTATTGTGACCTTGCAATCACCTGTGAAGGTGTTATTAGCTGGTTGTAGCGACAGTTTAGCCGAGCCGGTTAATCCATATTGACTGTGTGAGAATTGAGGAAGGTTGAGATCAATAGTTTCATCAGAGAAGAGGATGGAAGCTGCCAGCTGAAGATTTTTTCCGGATAGGTTCACCTGAGCGATGTTGTTGACATCTGAATAAGAGAGCCTGCCGTGAAGAGATCCAACTTGCAGTTTGTTAATATTTATGGAGGAAAACATTTTCCTGAAGCCATTGAGATTTTTAATCAGGTCTACCGGTGAAGATAAGGATGTGTTGGGTTTCTCTTGAGTGGTCGTGAAACTGATCTGTTCAACATTAAGGATTAGCTGTTTATTCCAACGGAGAGAGAATCGCTCAAGGCTGATTCCTGCTACAGATAAACTGTTGATGTGAATTCCGTGGAGTAGAAAAAGAACGCAGGCAACAGTTGTAACGAAACAGGTGAGGAGTATTGCCCGTATCAGCTTTTTGAGTGTTGAGCTGTCGGTGCTTCTTTTCATCTCTTCCTCTTGTTTTTTTAACATGGTTATTTTCCAGAAGTTGTTGATCCTGCAACTCAATCTATACTGTAACAAAACACTCTTTAAGAACCAAGTCGGGAGATTGCTAGATTAAAGTTTATCCATAAAAATCTTTCAAATCTACTTGTGTAGATTGTGTTAAACGAAGATGCTTGACATAAAGTCACACTTTTGTACTATGTGGCAATCTTCATATAGTTGTTTTTTAGCTTGCTGGAGATAATACAATTTGGCGTATATGAACAGATAATTGTTCATATACAAACTATTCTCAGGGCGGGGCGAAATTCCCCACCGGCGGTAATTCAATTATTGGAAAGCCCGCGAGCGCTTGCAATTGCAAGGTCAGCAGATCTGGTGAGACTCCAGAGCCGACGGTTAAAGTCCGGATGAGAGAGAGTAGGTAGAATGACGGGGTAAATTGCTCCGTTTGTGTGGCACTGTGTTCACATTGCCGCTCTGTTCTGCTCTATGCCCTGGTTCTGGTAAATGAAAAGGAGAAATTACCATGAATCAGTCATTACTTGAAAAATTTGGTAGTCCGTTAGAAAGAGTTGAAGCTGCACTTACCGCACTTCGTGCTGGAGAAGGTGTGCTTTTAGTTGATGATGAAGATCGTGAGAACGAAGGGGATCTTATTTATTCAGCAGAGCACCTAACTAACCAGCAGATGGCTTTAATGATCAGAGAGTGCAGTGGTATTGTTTGTCTTTGCGTAACTGATGAAAAGGCAAAAACACTTGAGTTACCTCAGATGGTTGTGAGTAATTCCAGCAAAAACCAAACAGCCTTTACTGTATCAATTGAAGCAAAAGAAGGTGTCGATACTGGAGTTTCAGCAGCAGATCGTGTAACCACAGTTAAAGCAGCTGCAGCAAAAGATGCAAAAGCATCAGATCTCTCACGACCAGGTCATATTTTCCCATTACGTGCTAAGTCCGGTGGTGTTCTTGAGAGACGTGGACATACAGAAGGAACTGTTGACTTGATGACTCTTGCAGGGTTTGAACCTGCTGGAATCCTTTGCGAACTTACCAATGTAGACGGAACCATGGCAAGATTACCGGAAATTGTAGATTTTGCAGATAAGCATAAAATGGTTGTTTTAACTATTGAGGATCTTGTTCAGTATCGTCAGCAGCTTGCTAAAGCGGCTTAGTTATATAAGCCTCATCCCGGTTCAGCAAGAAATGGGATGAGGCTGTTTTGTTGAGAAGTGTATTCTATTAACTAAAACTGAAATTGAGAGACTAGCTTATTGAGTCTTTCTGCAAGTGTTGAAAGTTCGCTGGCACTATCGCGTACGGAGTTAGTGCTGGAATTGATCTCCGTTGTAGCCTGATTTACCTGAGAAATGTCTTCACCAATACTTGTGGCTACAATTGAACTTTGACTTACATTTTCATTGACCTCTTGAATACCAACAGAAGCTTGTGTGATATTTTCAGAGATTTCTTGTGTCGCAGCAGATTGTTCAGCAACGGCCGTTGCCATTTCATTCACAATCTCATTGATAGACGCTATAACTGTACTTACCTGATTAATCTGATTAATAGATGTGTCTGTTGTTGATTGAACATCTTCAATCTTACCTTTAATGTCCATGGTTGCCTCAGCAGTTTGTTTTGCAAGTTCCTTGATCTCGTTTGCCACTACTGCAAAACCTTTACCTGCTTCTCCTGCTCTTGCTGCTTCGATTGTTGCGTTGAGTGCTAAAAGATTAGTCTGTTCAGATATTTCGGTAATAGTCTCTGTGACCTGACTAATATCATTGGCAGCTTTGCCTAAGCTCTCCATTGACTCAGAAGCGTTTGACGCTTGTGTTACAGCATTTTCCGATATGTCTCTTGCCTTATCTGCGTTATTTGCAATTTCGGAAATTGTAGCAGACATCTCTTCGGTAGCCGCAACCACAACATTTGTATTCGTTGCTGATTCCTCCATTGCTGCTGCTACTGCATCCAGGTTAGCACTCATCTCTTCTGCAGCAACAGTGACAGTATCTGTTCTTTGAGATGTTTCACCTGCTGAATCACTTAACTGTTCAGATGTATTGGTTAAATCATTAGCGGAACCAGTAAGAGTGTTAACACCTTCGACAATGTTGGAGATGGTGCCTTTTAATTGTTTTTCCATGGCATCCAGTGATTTCAGGAGGTGGCCAATCTCATCTTTTCTATCAACAGTCATGTTGGAACGGAAATCACCCGCTGCCATTTTATCTGTAAAACCAATTACCTGGTTGATAGGGTTTAATATCATCTGGCTGACCATAATTCCGAGGATAACACTTACAATGACTCCAATGACAACAACGATGCTAATGACGAAAATAGCATTCTTGCCCTTTGAAGCTAGTTCATCGGTAACTTGAATGATCATTTTCCTTGTTTCTTCTGAAACTAACTCAACACCTTTTTCAAACTCATAAATATGATCCTTGATTGGCCCCATAAGTTTGTTTGCTTCTTGTGGGCTAATTTCCTGTTGGCTTAGTACTGTGTTTGAAAGTGTTAGAAAACCAGATGTATAGTTTTTATAAGATGAGATTGTACTGTTCATTGAACTTCGTATTTCAGGTGTAGCCGTTGATAGTGAGGATATTGCGCTGTTAATATCGTTGAGGTTCTCCTCTGTGTTCTGAGAAATAGTTCTGAAGCTTTTAAGATACTTTTCTTGCTTTTCAGGTTTACCAATATTGAGGAAAAAATCTTTTTCATATCTTCTATGGGTTAGAGCTTGTGATTTTAATTCCTCTGCTTTGAGTAACAAAGAGAGGCTATTAGTATTAAGATCATTGATGCTCTCGGTATTAAGGGTGATAATCTGCAGTGCTTTCAAACCAACAATTACGGTAATAAGAGAGGTTAAAAGAAAGCCACCAATTAACTTTTTACGGAGTGAAATATTTTTTAGTGAGATCATTTTCAAGGTCCTTTTTAATGGATTGTTTTATTCACACACTAGTTAAATTGAGTGTCATTACAATTAACAATAATTTTTATAAACTAAAAATATCAGTTTAATACGCTGATATTTTTAGTTTATTTTAAAATATTAATATTAAGTCAAGGTTGCATTAGGAGATTGTTAGAATTGTGTTAGGAGGGCGCATCTGTTAAAAAATCGATAGTTAATCTCAGTGGTTAACTGAGAAGGGAGTGATGTTAACTGGAATTGTTAATATATGTTTATATAACAATTGTCTTTTTGAGGTGTAGACCTTGTTGTTTATTTCTTGATGGTAGTTTTGGTTTAGAAAAAAGTACCCTTCTTTTTCCTCCGGTTGAATTTTATAAAATAAAGCAACGTGATATTAATTATATAGATTAAACTCAGAAACACGCATCTTGCTGTAAATACAGTTAAAAAGCAGTGTTTTTGTGGTATAATATGCATGTCAAATGATCAATTCATTTAAAAAGGCATGCACATGATTAGATATAAAAGTAGTCGTCAATTAAGTTTAGATGGATTTACACTTCCCTTTGGCGGAAAATTAAACCCAGAAAATCGTTGGGTGAAGTGGAGTGAAATAATTCCTTGGGATGAATTAGCAGTTGCCTACTACCATACAATGGACGCCAAGCAAGGGCGACCTGGCAAAGATGCTCGTTTGGTAATCGCAGCACTCATCATTAAGCACAAGTTAAACTTAAGTGATGAAGAAACAGTTCTTCAACTCCAAGAAGGCCCATACTTGCAGTACTTTGCTGGTTTTTCTTCGTATAAAGATGAGCAACCATTTGCTCCAAGCCTGTTCGTCGATATTCGCAAGCGCATGGGTCAAGATGTGTTCAGCTCTTTTGAGCAGATAATCTTAGAAAAGATTGGTGAGAGAAAGCCACAACCAGCAAGCCTTCCTGAGCACAAAGGTAAGATGTTGGTTGATGCGACTGTTTGTGAACAAACCATTCGATATCCCACAGATATAAACCTGTTAAATGAGGCTCGTGAAATATCTGAAACTCTGATTGATAATCTATACTCACTCAGTGAGTTGGAGAAAAAGCCTCGCACTTACAGGCAAAAGGCCAGGCGAGGTTATCTGAAACATGTGAAGAACAAACGACCAAGTCTTAAATTAAGACGTCGATGCATGCGTGAGCAACTGCAATATCTTCGTCGCAATCTTGGTCATATCTCAGCATTACTTGATTGTGTTGGTTGCCCACCATTTCCGCTCAAGTTTAGCAAGCAGCGTCAATACTGGATTATTCAACATTTGTATGAACAACAGTCCGGAATGCATAAAGATCGCCGACGAAAGTGTGATGATCGCATTGTCAGTATATCTCAACCGCATGTGAGACCGATAGTGCGTGGTAAGGCAAAAAGGAATGTGGAGTTTGGTGCAAAGATCAGTGTTAGCATGAAAGATGGCTTGGCTTTCGTGGATAACATTGGCTGGGATGCCTTTAGCGAAGGTAAGGATTTACAGCAACAGGTTGAGAGTTATAAGCAAAGACACGGGTACTATCCTGAAGTGGTTCTCGCAGATCAGCTTTATGGTTCTAGAGAGAATAGAAAGTACTTGAAAGATCGAGGTATTCGTTTTGGTGGAAAGCCACTTGGGCGCCCCAAAAAAGTAACCTATGAAAATTTAGAAGAGATCAAGCGAGCTCGAAAGCAACGTATTTGTGATAACCGTGAACGAATCCCTATTGAGGGAAAATTTGGACAAGGAAAGAACGGTTACCGACTGAACCATATTCGAGCAAAACTACAAAAAACATCAGAAGCGTGGATCAATTGTATCTTTTTGGTGATGAATTTGATGGTTTTATTGAAGGAGGTGGCGAAAGCTATCTTTTTTAACTATTATTTTTGGGCTAAACGCTACTTTGATACCCAAAAAGAAATCATACGAACGTTGAGTCAGAGATTCGTAGTATTTCTTCTTGGTTGTGGCATCTTCAAAGCGAACTGTTTCTGAGGAAACTCTATATAGTGAATGTGAATAAAGAAATTGTTTGTAATTGTTTAAAACTCAAAAAGTGATTTGACGATAAGTGTGAGTGAGGTTACTGCCAATGTGATATGAATAAAATTTTTATAATGTGTTTCTCTCATGACTTTGACAAGGTAGTAGCCTAGTAAAACACCTATCGGAACCAGTGGTAAAAAATAAATACTAAAAAGAAGTTGGTCAGAGTTGAACCTGCCATAAAATGCAAAAGGGGCAAGCTTTACAGCGTTGAGTATTAAGAAGAAATAAACTGTTGTTCCGGCAAACACAGTTTTACTGAGTTTTGTTGGTAAAAAATACATCTGCATAACAGGGCCGGCTGCATGGGCAATTGTTGATGTGATTCCAGCTGCAATTGCAAAAGATGTAGGCCTGATCTTTTCCGGGAGTTTTTTACCTAATATACTTATTTTTTTTTTGAAAAAGTGTAAAGCTGAAAAGGAAAGTCCAAGGATACCGATGGTAAGTTTTAATAAATGATCAGAAACAACAATGCCTTCATCCGCCACAAAAATAAACGATGCTACCAAGACACCAAAGAGCATGCCTGGAAGAAGCTTTCTGATATGATTCCAACTAACGTTTTTTCTGTACATCCAAGCGCCAGCTAGATCCATTGCACAGAGTAGGGGGAGCATAAACGAGACTGCCGATCTAGCAGCTTCGCCTTGTTCGGGCCAGAGAAGTACCAAAAGAGGTAGTGCAATTCCTGCAACCGGGAAACCGCCCTTGCTCATTCCCATAATGAGAATAACAATGCTTATACTAAACCAGTCGCTCGCGGTGAAAATAACCATTTTATGGGCTCTGTTATTTAGCCACTTTTAAGCCTTCAATAATTAGTGAAACTGTGAAAATAACATCATCTTCAATTTCCGAGTAATCGATCGGGTTTCCTGTGTTTGGTGCATTCTTTTCGAGAACGTGGAGTTTGTAGGCTTCAGCAATAGCAAGTATGCTGGCTGCAATCTTGTGAGTATTACAAGCTTTTAGCTCACCATTTTGAACACAATAATCAAGGATTTTTTGGATAAACGCTATTTCGTCATCTTTGCATTTTGTGCAAAGTTCCTGAAAAACAGGACGCAACTTGAGCATGTTATTATGAGAAAGATTATGTAGGTTGATAACTTTTTCAAAAATCCGATAGCGTTCAGTAAGGTAGGTGTTGATTCTTTCTGAACAGTCTGATGTCGCTTCAACCTTTTCTCTGAGAGTTTCAAAGTATTCAGCTGATTCTGTTAAAATTACATCTAGAACAAGAGCTTCCTTGTTCGGATAGTAGTAATAAAGAGACGCTTTTTTTAGTCCGACTATCTTGCCAACGTCATCAAGAGTCATTTTGTCGAAACCGAAGCGAGCCAGACATGTTCTGGCCGCTTCGAGTATTTTTAAACGTCTATTTTCTTTGTTTGAGGCGATGGTCATTTAGTTCTCCTGAGAATATCCTGAATCTGTATTCCCAGTGTACCGTATTTTAATATTCATCCCCACAATAAAGGCGCCAAGTGAACGCTGGATGTGGACAATAATTGATCCGGCTGAATGTGAAGTATGGCCGCTATAGAGAAGAGCAACACTAATTCCGCCCAGATCGACAGTCATATTGGTGTCAAAAGTAATTGTCGGAGGGGTTACTCTGGTAGTAGCCCAAAAATCTTTCGGCAAACCAAAAGATACAGGATCAGAAGTAACGTGATCTTCTTTCTTAATCAGTGACTTTCGACAATTGCTGTGCCCTATAATTATTGCTCCTTGATCAGCAAAAACATTGTTACCAAGAGCATGGTCAAGGTGGTAATGGGTGTTCACAACATAGCGTATCGGTTTGTCAGTAATCTGCTTTATTTTATCAAGTAAAATTTTGCCTTCATCTGCTGATGTGAGAGTGTCGACTACCAGCACCGCATCGTTACCTATAACGATTCCTGCGTTGGCTGAGAATACATTGCCGGGCGAGCCCTCTGGAACTCCAACATAGGAATATACTGAGTCAGATATTTTTTGAAGTTGTAATTCGGCCATAGCGTTTGAACCTACCCCTATGGTTATGAACAGAGATAAGGTTAATGTGAAAAATAGTTTTCTTTTCATTGTTGTCTCTCAAGTGGATGTTAATGTTTTATTTCGACTAATAGTTGATTCAAACAAAAAGTAAGAAAGTTTTAAAAATAAGTCAACAAAAAGTTAGAGGGAGGAGTAGCTAAAAGATATTGAGAATAACTTATAAGTAGCGCAACGAAAACATAAACTGGGGGTGTATACCAGTTGTATTGCACCAGAGAGTTCGTCGTGACTCAATGAGTTGTGACGAGGCAGAGGTGAAACCGATTTCATTAGAACTGGGGGTAAATAATTCAAGGATGCCTTGCCAATGTCCTCTGCTACGAAGGTGTTTAAGGTATTGTGATGTTTGAAAGTCGGTCAGTCGTTTTGTGCCAGTACCGTCTTGGACTAACCAGGTTAATTGGCTTTGTATGGCTTGATCTTCCAGCATGGTAGCGTATTTTTCCGGTTGCATTTGACCGGTAAAAAAGGTGGAAATCATCACAGGAGTATCGTTTGCACTAAGTGAAGAGAGTTGCTGTGTCATGAGGCTTAGATGATTGCTGAGCAGTTGCTGTCTGGCTTTTGTTTCCCAGTTTTTATCATCAATCTCTTCCGGTAGGTACCAGCCTTGAAGGATGGTGTTGTCATCGAGTAGTTCAAGTAACTTTCTTGCTTGTTGTAGATTTTTTGCTCGAACTTTTGTTAAATAATATTCAAAAGCCTGGTCATCGTTGTTGAGAGTTGAAAACCAGCTTGGATCGGACCAGAGTCCGAAGATTATCTTCATATCATACTGAGTTGCAAGTTGAATGATCTTGGCTAAAAGAGGTTCGTTTAATGTGTTGTTTTCCTCATGTGGCTGTACGAAGTCAACATCCCCATAGGCTGTCCATTGCAAAAGTATGGTTTTAATCCCAGTATCCTGTAGCTTTTGAAATGTAGCTTCCCAGGTTTTCACATTTTTTTTTGCATCTACCAACCATGGTTGATAGATAATTGCTGTTGACGAGTTTTGGCGACAGTCAGTAGCTAATGCAAACTGACCGCCAAAGAGAGTGATAAATGTGCATGTAACTATGAGTATCAGTGAATGTTTCACAAGCTTGTTCCCATTCCTTTGTTAAAAGAAAAATTCATAAATCAGGCGAACAGTCTGGTCATCCTTGGTGTTGCCGCCTATCTTATTTCTCGCTTCAAGGCGCAATTTACTATGGATCGTAGACGCTCTGTAATGTGATTCATGATGCCAACTAAAAAGCCCTAGTCCAACACCAAGATCAAGACGCTCAACATGCTTTCGTTCGTCATTGGCGTTGTTGCTGGTGTAGCCACTGGTGATATAGGGGACTATTGTGTACTTGTGTTCATTATTTTGGCTCAGTTTAATTTGACGACCAAGGTTGAGGTGGGCTGTTTTATAGAGAAAATCATCATCAGACGTGTAGGCCAGATCACCATAGGCCTCCCAATATAACCAGTTCTTTTTGGATGGTTCCCAGTCTCCACCTTCAGAAAAGCTGCCGGAGAGTCGAAACATCCATTCATCTTCTATTTCATCTCCTGTACCGATGATGCGCTCTGCAGAAAAATGAAGATTCTGATCTGCTAACAATTTATATCTCACCCCAAGTCCCCATTGCAACGTTTCTGACGTTGTTTCAAGAGACTGGTCTTTCATCCCCTGTAAAAATCTTCCGAATAGTTGAATGCGGCCGTTGAGATCTTGAGCTACCCCAGAGAACTCCTCAATTTTATAACTGACTTCACCACTATACAAGCCACCATATCCTGCATAGGCTACAGGTGGCACTAATAAAGAGGTTTGCTCATATTCATCCAGTCGAACAAAGGCAGTCATGTTAAAGTTCCATTGATCCTCTATTGTTTGCACGGTTCGGCGTAAGTCATAGAGTGTTTCTTCTACAGTTTTCTCATTTTCTTCTCGGTTTGGGTAACTGGCTGCTTCATCGATTGCCTTGTAAAGCCAGGGAAGAGCACCTTTTCTGTTGCCCGTTTTTAGTTGCTCATAGGCAATTTCAGCAAGCAAACTTGTCCGATTCGGTACAAGATTGTAGGACTGAGTAAAATCTTGTACAGCACCTTCAGAGTTCCCCTTGTTAGCTTTGAGATAGCCTCGTTCAGCAAGGATGACACTGTTTTCTGGTGCAAGTCTCAAGGCGTTGTCAAGTGCGGCCAGAGCTGCGTCGTTATTGTTTAATTGTCGCTCAGTGTTGGCGAGAAGATGGTACAGTTCAACTCGTTCTTGTAGTAAAAGTGATGCTTCATAGAGTATTTTCGCATGGACAAAAGAGTCTTGCTGATAAGCCTGTATGCCGAGTGCGAAGAGATAGTCAGCCATCTGCTTTGGAAGCTTGGGCTTGTTTTCAAGGCGAGTAAAAAGGGTTTGTACAAAGTCCTGGTCTTGTTCGGCAAGGGCAAGGATCAAAGCACTCAGTGATGTGTCAATATCGTTATTTTCATTTTGCAGATAACGTTTCCAGGCAGCAAGAGCTTCGCTGTTATTACCGGTTTCGCTATACAGGTACCCCAGTGATCGATTAAGTGTACTCTGCTCGCTTGGCAAAATATCACGTCTGTTTGCTTCAAGCAGATAATCAAGAGCTATACCCGGTTTTGAGTTTTCAAGGCAGTAGCCGGTAACGAGATACGTACGACCTGTTGCACTTTTCTGTTGCATTAACCTTTCTGCAAAAGGAACAGCAAGATCGCACCTTCCTGCAGCTTGTGCCCTGTTCAGTAATTTATCTGCTAGCGATTGACTAAGAAGTTTTTTTTCGACAAGTGTTTTAACGAGTTGAATCGATTTGTCAAATTGCTGTTCAGTGCGATAAAGATCTAACAGCTCGAGGGTTAAGTAATCTCTGTGAACAGGTGGTGTGTTTTTAAATGGGACATTGGCTTCAAGAAGCTTTCTGCGCTGTAAATCATTTCCATCAAGTTCATACGAGTAAAGTGCCGAGAGAAGATCCTGGTAATTCCCATCTTGATAAAAATTTTCCGCTTTGAGTTCAGCTAGTTCGCTCCAGCGCCCTGTTTTGGTTAAAAGAAAGATTAACTGCTGTCTGATCGTATTTGAGTCTCCCTCTGTCTGGCCCATAAGAAGCTGCACTTGTTCAAGAGCTTGGTCATATTGCTCAGTTGCAACAAGAAGTTTGGTTAGTTGATTGCGAAGTTCTGGGGTGTTGTATTTCTTAAGCGCTTCTTCGGTAAGAGCTGCTGCTTCTGTGAGTTGATTGAGCTTTATTAGCCTGTTTATAAGTGCTTTGTAGAGTATCTGGTTCGAGTCGGCAGCGGCGATACCCTCTCGAAGTGTACGGAACTCATCATCTATCTGATTTGCTTTTTGATATAGATAGGCAAGTTGTAACCAGTATTCAGGTTTATTTTTGTTGGCAGTTGCCGCTAAACTCTCAAGAAGTAGAGCAGCTTCTGTATTTTTGCCCCATTTCTCAAAAAGTGCTACACGGTGTTTGATTGCCAGTCCATTACTGGGTAACCTGCTGTAGAGAAAGTCTGCATCTGAATAAAAGCCACGTTCAACAAGTTGGTTTGCCCAGTTTAAAACGTCTGTTTGTGAGATAAAAGGTGTTTCACGTTGAGTTCTTCTCCCCCAGACAATAGCTTCTTGTATCTCTCCTAAGAGAATCAGATCATCAATGAGTAGACGTCCTATCAGAATCCTGCGCTCAACGCTTAGTATTGTGTTTTGGTAAGCTGTCTTTGCATGTTTTACTGCTTTGGTGAGCTGCCCAGATTCATGGTAGGCGATGGCTGAATAGTAGTCTGCAACAGGATTATCTGTTGTTGTCTTTTTCCATTTGTCTGCCTGTAGGGTCACACAATCATATTGTTGAGTTTCAAGACAGACCTGGAGAAGCACTTTATTGGCTTCGTCGTTGTCAGGGTCAATTTGAATGACTTTACGAAGAAGTGGTATTGCCTCATTATATTCCTTTTGCTTGATCAGCTTATATGCTCGATCAAGGCGTGGGAATATTCTAAACCGCTTATATTCATTGCTCAGCCAGTTTTCAGTAAGCACCGAGCTGCCTGCTGTAACAGGAGTAGATGTACAAAAAAGAAGGAGCAGTAATATGGTGAGTAGGAGTCTTGTCATGGATGCAGATCAGGAAAGTCGTGACTGGTTTTATCCCATACAACAGGGCGTCCTGTTTTTCGGGCGGTTCTTGTTTGAGACAGTGCCCTGAAAAATGCTGTTATGTTGACACCATTTGCGACGACTGCTCGTGGAATGGAGAGTAAACCGTGGATAAAGCCGTATTGTCGAGTGGTAAAATAAAACCTTTGAGTAAGTCGGTTTAAAAGGAAAAAGCCGTTTATGTACAGTAGATTCCAAAGCCAGCTGTCGTATGGAATCAAACTTGGAAACCACCAGCTATCATCATTTAAACCTGTATTGATTTCCATGATCAGGATGTTGAGTAAGACAAAATAAGCAATGAGAGTTGCCGGGTGAGCAATTACAGCTTTACGATCACGCATCATAATGTAGCGCATCGACCATTGTTTTGGCCAGCCAATGTTTTTCCAACCTTGAAACACTATACCAACTATCCAGCGTGACTTTTGTCTCACTGAAAACCAAAATTTTGCAGGAAAATACTCTCGAACAGCAACAAGCTCGAGTGGTGCCCCTTTATCAGGTTGAAAGCGACCTGGCATTTTATCCTCGAACAGGACGGGAAAGCGTACAAAGACCTCTTTGGCACCGAGTTCTTTTAAGCGATAGCCAATTTCATAATCTTCAGTGAGTGATCCTGTGTCAAAAACCATCCCATTGTTTAAGTTTGAAAGCATAAAGATGGCACGTCTACTAAAAGCTGTGGCAACACCAGCGCTTGGAACATTTCCTGTTAAATGTTCTCTTACAATGACATCCTTTCCGTGGGCTTCGGCAAATTCATCCATATAATGTCCACCAACAAACTGACTGTATCTTCTTGGCAGTGGCAAAACAGGAAGCTGGATGAGATCTTTTCTCGGAATCAGGTAGTTGAAAAGCTTTAACTCCAGTGGGTGAACAACATCTTCAGCGTCATGGTATGCTAAACAGGCAAATTCAAACCCATTTGCTTTTTCAAACTTGAAAATATGATCAATAATATGGTTGAGACAATCAGCCTTGGTGGTAGGGCCGTGTTCTGTTGTGATAACTTTGTGAATATTTGGATACGCTTTAACAACTGCATCGACCTCAGCCTGGGTTTCTGGGTCATTTGGGTAGGTGCCAATAAAAATATGGTACCTGTCGTAATCAAAGGTCTTAGCAGAATTATCTGCCATAAATTTGATCACATCTGATTCTTGCCATGCTGGCACCATCACTGCTATTGCTTGCTCATCTTTAGTATAGAGTTGAGCTGCTTTCATTCGAGGGTGTTCAGTGCGGACAATAAATTTTCGGTAGGCAGTATATACCCAGTAGTACAGGTCAATAAAGGCATCATCTGCACTGCTGATGCAGATAAAAATTGCACTCAGGTACAAAAGAAGTTTAATTCCCAGCCAATAAAGAGCTATTGCATCAACCCATTCAATCATACAAACTCTTCGATTTGCGCTATTTTTTCAAATTGACCTGTCATCAGATAATCTAATGCTTGGTATATACGTTGACTTGCCTGTCCATCTCCAAAAGGATTATTTTCTTTTCTCATGGAATGATAGCTTTCGGGATGATTAAGAAGATCTGTGCAGCTGGCAAAGATCATTTCCTCGGAGGTGCCTATGACTTTGGCCATACCTTCCTGCACAGCCTCTGGTCGCTCAGTTACCTCTCTTAATACCAGGACAGGCACATTGTAACTCGGCGCTTCTTCTTGAATGCCACCCGAATCAGTTAAAACGAGCCATGAATTGACTAGAGTAGCTTGTAGTTCGAGGTAACCCATAGGTTCGGTAAGGTTGATACTATCTATATCACCAAGGATTTTTTGAACCTGGGTTTGTACTATAGGGTTACTGTGAACTGGGAATATAAATGAGAGTTCATCGTATTTTTCCGCAAGTCGCTTTATTGCATTGCAACTTTCAGCGATACCGCCGTCCCACGACTCTCTTCGGTGCAAGGTAACCAGAATTTGTTTTTTGGGATCTTGTTTGAGAGGTAGTTGTTTTTTTATAAGATCGACTGCATCTACGGCAGTGTTGCCAACTGTAATTATTTTATCAGGAACAACACCCTCCTTGAGTAAATTGTCTTTTGCAAGTTGTGTTGGTGCAAAGTGGAGAGTGCCAAAAGCAGATATAATTTTTCTATTAGCTTCTTCGGGGTATGGATGGTTAAGATCACCCGAACGAAGACCTGCTTCGATATGAGCAACAGGTATGCGATGTGAAAAAGCCGCAAGACCTGCCGTCATGGCAGTTGTTGTATCACCCTGCACCACTATGACATTTGGTTGATATTTTTCGATAAATTCTTCCATGACCTGCATGAGTCGGACTGTTAATTGAGCAAGAGTTGAACCAGATTTTAAAACACTTCGCTCCTCATCGGCCTGTACGTTAAAATCGTTTAACACCATTTGAGCAAGAGATGTGTGTTGCCCGGTTAAGACAAAGTTAACAGGATAGCTTGGTGAACTCTCCCTAGCATATTTTACAACCGGTACCATCTTTATTATTTCTGGGCGGGTGCCAGCTATGAATAAAATTCCGCCTGTGGAATTTTGCATTTACAATCTCCAGATTTTTGAGAAGAATAATTAATATCTAAGGGTGCAAAATATTAAGAATTATATATGAGATAGCAAGAGAAGGGTAGGAGATTCTGGGAGGGTGATAAGCCAACTCTGAAGCCTTCGGAGTTGGCTTATGATGGGGAAGGACTTTTTTTGATATCAACCAAAACGACCAGTTATATAATCTTCAGTAAGTTGATGTCCCGGGTTGGTGAATATTTTATCAGTTGGCCCAACTTCTACAAGGTCACCTAAGTGGAAGTAGGCTGTTCTTTGTGAAACTCGAGATGCCTGTTGCATGGCATGGGTAACGATAACGATGGAGTATTGTGTTCTCAGTTCTGCAATAAGTTCTTCAACTTTAGCTGTTGCAATAGGGTCGAGTGCTGAACATGGCTCATCCATTAATATAACTTCAGGGCTTACAGCTATTGCACGGGCAATGCACAGTCGTTGCTGTTGACCACCTGAAAGGCCAGTACCTGGTTCGTGGAGCCTGTCTTTTACCTCATCCCAAAGACCAGCTTTGGTGAGCGAGTTTTCAACGATAGCGTCAAGTTCAGGTTTGTTTTTGGTCAAGCCGTGGATGCGAGGTCCGTAAGCAATATTATCATAAATTGATTTTGGAAATGGATTTGGCTTTTGAAATACCATTCCAACTTTTGCACGAAGGGGTACAACATCAACTGAAGGATCATAGATATTGATGCCATCAAGGGTAATAGACCCACCGAGGTCCGAGAACTTCAATCTTAGTATTTGGAAGGGCTGGGTTAACCTCTTTCCAGGTTTTGTATGGATTTGCAATGAGCTTTCCTGGATTTTTTGGATCAGGTACATCTTTAGCAAGAGCAAGGAAGATATCTTTGCGGCTAAGTTTCATCGGAGCACTTTTCTTAGAGTTGGCCAGTACGATTCCATCGTAGCCAATTTTTACTTCAACGATCTCGGTTACACCGTTTGCTGCGCATTTTTCAACCTCGGAAGATTTGATAGCACGGGATGCATTGGTTACATCTGGGTAGGTTACGCCAACACCACCACAAAAGAGTTTGAAACCACCGCCTGACCCGGTGGATTCAATCTTTGGAGTCTTGAAGTTGGTGCTTTTACCAAACTGCTCTGCAACTACAGTTGCAAACGGGTATACAGTTGAAGAACCAACAATGGAAATATAATCACGAGCTGCCATTGCACTTCCTGCGGTTACTATCATAGATGCAGTCATTGCGCTTGCTACCAGAAGACTTCTTACTTTCATTTTCATTCTCCTTAAAACTTCTTGTTTGATTTGTACTACTTTAAAATTGTAATTTAGTTTTCTTGTTATATGAAAATCGCCATAATAGGCTAAGTTCAACTTGTCTCTTGTTGCTTACCATTTGGTTTCAAACTTTTTTCTAAAGAAGACCGCTGCAGCATTCATTGATATTAAAAATGTGAGCAATATCATGATTGCAGCGGAGGTTCGCTCGGTAAAGCCGCGCTCAGGACTATCTGCCCAAAGGTAGATTTGAACAGGAAGAACAGTCGCAGGATCTGTAAAACCGCCTGGAACATCAACGATAAATGCGATCATACCGATCATAAGAAGTGGGGCAGTCTCTCCAAGAGCCTGTGCCATACCAATGATGGTTCCGGTGAGCATTCCTGGCATTGCAAGTGGCAGTACGTGGTGAGTTATGGTTTGCACCTTAGAAGCTCCTATGCCAAGTGCCGCTTCGCGAATAGATGGCGGCACTGACTTTAATGAGGCTCGGCTTGCAATAATAATAGTTGGTAGTGTCATAAGGGTGAGTACCAGACCACCAACAATTGGTGTTGAGCGAGGCAGGCCAAAAAGGTTGATAAAGATGGCCAGACCTAATAGTCCAAAAATAATAGATGGTACAGCAGCTAGGTTGTTGATGTTGACCTCGATTAGATCAGTCCATTTATTTGTTGGAGCAAACTCTTCTAAGTAAATAGCTGTTGCAACACCAATTGGAAAGGATAGGCAGAGAGTTATGACTAGGGTGTAAAAAGAACCGCAAGCAGCGCCCCAAATACCCGAAAGTTCTGGTTCTCTGGAATCTCCGGCTTTGAAAAAGGTCGTGTTAAATCGCTTTTCAAGACGGTTGGCAGAGATCAGTTGATCGACCCATGCAAGTTGTTTGTTGTTAACACGCCTTTCAGACTCAGGAAGTTCACGATCTATATAACCTTTGGTAAGCATATCGATGTCATCGTCTGCCACAACCCAGATTGACTTTGTGGAACCAATTAGGCTTGGGTTTTCAACAACAATATCCTGAAGGTCAAAGACCGCACCTGGGCTTATAAGTTTGTAGAGTTTGCGTTTGTCGCTTCTTCCAGTTACATCAGGGAACATATTGCGCAATGAGCTGCGGATAAGAGCCTGATAATTTGCAGCAGCTAGGTTTTCGTTAGTAAACTCGGCTTCATCAAAAGTGATATCAAGTTGTATGTAGGTCTGGTTGAATGCCTTGTATCCTTCTGAAAAAATGCTCGTAAAGAGAAAGCCGACAAAGAATAAAGCCACTGCAATGGCGCTGATTCCAATCCCTTGAAAAACCTTTTCAGCACGATAGCGACGCTGTAGCTGTGCATTGGTTTTCATGGAAAGTGTGTTATTGTTTTTGCTCATTTTTTAATATCTCCAGCGTAGTATCAGTCGTATTGTTCTCTGTATTTGCGTACTACATGCAGAGCGATAATGTTTAGAATCAGGGTGAATATGAAAAGGAAGAGTCCGAGAGCAAAAGCAGCTAGAGTCTTCGGGCTGTCAAATTCTTGATCACCTGTAAGAAGTGTTACGATTTGAACAGTTACGGTGGTGACAGCTTTGAGTGGGTTAAAGGTAAGGTTTGCTGAAAGACCTGCTGCCATCACAACAATCATTGTTTCACCAATTGCTCTTGAAACAGCCAGCAGGATACTGCCAACAATGCCTGGAAGTGCTGCAGGAAAGACAACATTTTTAATAGTTTCATATTTTGTGGCGCCAAGGCCATATGAACCATCTCTGAGTGATTGCGGTACAGCATGAATAACGTCATCAGACAGAGATGAAACAAATGGGATAATCATGATTCCCATAACAAGACCTGCGGCAAGTGCGCTTTCTGATGAAACATCAAGGCCAAGTAGTGTTCCTGTGTCTCGAACGAGTGGTGCGACAGTCAAGGCTGCAAAAAAGCCGTAAACAACGGTTGGGATGCCTGCAAGGATTTCAAGAATCGGTTTTGCCCAAGTACGAAGTCGCTCTGACGCATACTCAGAGAGATAGATTGCAGCCATGAGACCAATAGGTATGGCTACCATCATGGCAATGAGGGCAATAAGCAGAGTTCCCGCAAAGATTGGTACTGCACCAAAGGCACCGGATGATCCTGCCTGATCAGCACGCATTGCAACCTGTGGGCTCCAGTTAAGGCCAAAGAGGAAATCCACAGGAGAGACAGCTTTAAAAAACTGTAGTGCTTCAAAAAGCACTGACATTACAATTCCAAGAGTTGTAAAGATTGCAACGGCTGAGCAGCAAATAAGAATAATTTTAATGATGCCCTCAACGATGTTTCTAGAGCGAAGTTCTATATGAATTGATCTGTGGGCAAGAAATGCTCCTAGTAGTGTTACCCCGAGTATGACGAATTGGACTATTGTCCTGCCATATTCCTGACTGTTGAGGTAAATTTGTGCTGCATCATGGATAACCTGCTTGTTTACCGAGGAAACGATATCACCTTTTACAGCATTTTTGATATCGTTCATTACCAAAGAGAACTCGTTGGCAGACAGTGAAAGCATTTCTGTAGGAAGGCTCTGCTTTGTAAGCCAAGTTATTATGCTTGTCTCAGAGACCTGCCAGATACCAAAGAGAAAAAGACCAGGAATTGCAGCCGAGAGTGCAAGCAAAAAGCCATGGTGACTTGGTAGTGAGTGAAGGTTACGTACTCCTCCACTGGCTTCGGCGGTTGCCTTTGCCTTGTGAACCCCTAAAAAGTAGGCACTGGTCGCAATTGCAATAATTGTTGGAAATAGATATGAATAAATCATTCTTGTTAGCCTGTTATCCTATGAGGTTCTTACTATTGCACCTTCAACAAGGTGAATGACTTCTTCTGCAATGTTGCTCGCTCTATCCGCTATTCTTTCAAGGTGACGTGCGACTAAATAGGTGTTGATTAAGTAACTTGGGTTGCTGGAATCTTGAAGGAAGAGTTCTTTGATGTGGTCATAAGCTTTGTCACGGAGGTTATCTACATTATCATCGAGGAAGAACACTTTGCGAGCAATACCAGAATCACGTTGGACGAGAGAATCGATACTCATTCTTAGCATTTCAATTACTTGATTTGACATTGTTGTATAATTGATAGCGGGCGGCTCATCGTTTCGATGACGAGCAATTGATTCGACCCTGAGAGCTATACTGACTGCAGTATCGGCTATCCGCTCCATCTCGTTGTTGATCTTGATTACAGCAACAATAAAACGAAGATCGCTGGCAACTGGTTGATGAAGAGCAAGGATTTTTAGACAGTCCTCTTCTATTTCTACCTCAAGCTCATCTATCTCATAATCTGAGCGGATGATTGATTGTACTTCTTCTTCGTTATAGGCTGCTGTGACAGCAACAGCCCGGCGCACACGATCTTCAACCAGTGTACTGAGGTGCATGATCTTTTTGTTTAAAGTGTTCAGCTCGTGTTGGAATGTGTAATGGAGCCCCATGGTAGCCTTCAAAAATTAAGTTATTAAATAGGTGCTATAAATCGTCTTAATTAACGATGGCGTAAATATAGAGGGTGATTATTCACTTGTTGTTAAGTGATTATTAGGATTAGGTTAGTTATCGAAAAGAGCTTGCAAGCGGTGGAAAAATCCTGCACTTATTTGGGGGAACAATTGATGAACCAAATGATAATCCCAAACAAATAAAAGGATTGGGTGAATTTCTTCTTTTACAACTTTTAAAACAATAGTGAGTTTAGAATGGCAAAATTGAACGTTCTTATAGTAGAGGATGAGGCCGATATTCAGCAGCTTGTAAGTTATAATTTGATTAAATCCGGGTTCCATGTGACTTGTGCAGATTCTGCGGAGGAGGCCCTTGATTACCTAACAAATGAAAAATTTGATTGTATGCTGTTAGATATTATGTTGCCGGGTATGAGTGGTCTTGAACTCTGTGCTGCAATTCGGAGTACAGAGGGTAAGTTCAATACTGAAACACCTATTATTATGATGACAGCAAAAGGTGAGGAGGAAGACGTTGTCACAGGCCTTGAAAATGGTGCTGATGACTACATCACCAAACCTTTTAGCCCCAAAGTACTTATAGCCAGGGTAAAAGCTGTCGTGAGACGTTCTGAAAACACAAAAAAACTAGAGGAAACAGATAGTGAAACAAATATCACTGTTGCAAGCCTCGCAATTGATAAAGGACGCCACGTCGTAACACTTGATGGAATGGAAGTTCATTTGACAATTACTGAGTTTGGAATCTTATCTCTTCTGGCGGGTAAGCCTGGTTGGGTTTTTACAAGGCAGCAAATAATCGATGCTGTGCGCGGCTATGACTTTTTAGTAACCCCACGGGCAATAGATGTGCAGATATTTGGCTTGAGAAAGAAGATGGGAGATGCAGGTCAAATGATTGAGACTGTGCGTGGAATAGGTTATCGCTTTAAGGCCACAGAAGATTCAGAAGAGTAGTAAAGAGGAATATTATGCGTCCCAAAAAAATATTTTGGCAGTTATTTCCAGTAAATATTCTCATTCTTGCTGCCGCATTGATATCGATTTCCTGGTATGGCTCTGTAAGTATTGAAGAGTTTTACCTAGGCGAAGCAAAAAAAGGGCTAGAGGCACGTTGTAATCTTATCAAAGATAGGATTGGTGCTTTGGTCGCAGAAAAAAGCCTGGATGAATTACGTAAGATGGTGATTAGGGCAGGTAGAGACTCTGACACACGTATTACTGTGATAGATGGTGATGGAACTGTACTTGCAGATTCTAACGAAGATCCTGCTAAAATGAATAATCACCGCACCCGCCCTGAAGTTGCAAAGGCTTTTGAAGGACAAGTTGGCAGTTCATTACGTTACAGTAAAACACTCAATGATACTCTCCTGTATGTGGCCATACCTCTCTATTTAGGTGAGAGAAAAAGTGGTGGCGGAGATATTGTTCTTCGTGATTCGTTTTCCGTTGCTTCACTTTATGATGCAATTGATAATGCAAAGCGCAGGGTTGCATTTGGCTTTTTGATTATTGTGTTTTTGGCAGTTGGTGCAACTCTTTTTCTGTCGAGGAATATTAGTCGTCCACTTGAGGAAATACGTATTCATGCAGAACAGTTTTCTAAAGGTGATTTCAGTAAAAGGTTGAAGAATCATTTTGATTCCAAGAATGCGTCTCTTGAGGTTGTCAGTCTTGCGACAACTTTAGACCGTATGGCTGAAATGCTGGACGAGAAAATCGATGCAATCGTAACTCATAGAAATCAACTAGAAACAGTTTTTTCCAGTATGGTTGAGGCTGTTATTGCCATTGATTCCGAAGAAAGGGTGATTTCTATAAATGATGCAGGTGCAAAGCTTTTTGGCGTTGATAAGCGGGATGCACAAGGTAAGCTTGTTCAGCAAATAGTGCGGAACCTAGAGTTACAACAGCAGATCAGCCAGATCCGTAAAACCCGTGAGTCCGTTGAAACAGAAATTATTTTGTATGATGAGGATGGAGAAAAATTTCTTCAGACCAATGTTGTCACACTGTATGACGGTAATGGTGAGAGCGTTGGTGTCTTAGTGGTTCTAAACGATGTTACTCGTCTTAGACAACTTGAAACAGTACGTCGTGACTTTGTTGCCAATGTCTCTCATGAACTGCGTACACCTATCACATCAATTCGTGGTTACGTGGAGACACTTCTTGATGGTGCCATTGATAATCGTGAAGATGCGGAGAAATTTCTTCAAATTGTCTTAAGACAGTCAACAAGACTTAATGCAATTATTGACGACCTTCTCTCCCTTTCTCGTATTGAACAAGAATCAAATAGTGGTGATATGGTGGTTGAAGAAGCACCACTTTGCACAGTGCTCGATGCGGTTAAACAGACCTGTCAATTGCAGGCTAATAAGAAACAGGTGAGTATTGAACTTGATTGCAGTGAAACAGAAATGATGACCATGAACCCAACTTTACTTGAGCAGGCAGTAGTGAATTTGGTGGTCAATGCTATTAGGTACAGTGAGGATGGAGGAAAGGTATTAATTAAGGCCTCTGCCGCACCTGATAACATGGTTGATATTTCAGTTCTTGATAATGGTATTGGTATTGCCAGTGAGCATCTGCCACGATTGTTTGAAAGGTTTTATCGTAGTGATAAAGCGCGCAGTAGGGCACAGGGTGGAACCGGTCTTGGGCTTGCAATTGTAAAGCATATTGCTCAGGCACATAAAGGGACAGTAAATGTTGATAGTACGCTTGGTAAGGGGACTAGCTTTACTTTGACCTTGCCTAAATAATATTGCTGTTGCAGGTGGTATGAATCACTACAGCGAAAAATTGATTACAGATTCCTGATGATTTTGATCTCTTCATCAGGAATCTGTAAAAACTCTAAAAAGGCCTGATGTTCCTTTGGTGCAGATTTTTCAAACTGCATATGCCAGTTCACCATCATCTCTTCAGAAAAGCCAGATGCTTTAAGAAGGCTAGTCCATAAATGCTTCGTCATTGGTTCTGTGTTATTGACTAGGCTTGGGCTGTGCAGCATGCCTGCTATTATTCTTTGTTGCTCTCGTAGCTCTGCAATCTCTTGATTAAGCTGTTTGAATCTGACCATTAAACAATTACTGGCATTAGATACTTCATTGTCTAGAATCTGTTTAATCTCTTTGAGTGCAACTCCAGCCTGTCTGTACAGGCAGATTTGTTGGAGTCGCTCTTGTTCTTTTAATCCATAAGTCCTGTATTCTCCTTTTTCATGGTTGATCGGAGAAAGCAGACCTATCTTGTCATAATAGAGTAGAGTTGATCGAGATAAACCATATTTCTTTGCCAGTTTACTAATGGTCAGATTTTTATCACTCTGCGCACTTGCCATTTATCAGATAGTATTCGAGTAAGTTGTTGATGTGTCTCATCTTTTCTTGATAGGTTCTTTCAGTCACCTCCTCAATGATTTGTCCACCACGCTCATCAAGGCTTGTGAGTTCTTGATTCCATTCAATGATTGAACCTGTATCCGTAGGTTTTAATACTATGTTATAGCGAGTTGTTGTATGGTTGCTTGTTTTAATAAAACCAATTTCTCTGTCTTTTTCAAATTTGCAGACAACCCATGTTTCCAACCCATTAGGGTCATTAAAGTCAGTCGTGAAAACACAACCCAGTTCAGCGTATCCTGATTGAGAATAAATTACTTCACAGCGCCAAGCTGGAAGCCAGTCATATTCTCGAACAGGGCACAGCAGTGGAAAGACACTTTTGGGTGTCGCGGGTAAAGGTGTAGAAAAAAAACGTGTAACTCTTTTGCCAGTCATTGGTGCCTCCAGTTTATAGTGAGTCTTATTGTAACTGCTTTAAGGGACTATAAACTGTGAAGCTATAGACAGGTCAAAGGCTATTTTTGAACTTTGTTGAAACTTGTCAAAATTTTGTTTGTAGTTTCCCCACCTTCTGTCTTAGGTACATTTTGACCTAAGATAATAGAGATTATTTTATTTTGATCTATCTGATTCTCCGGTGCTGCTGGAACGAGATATTGTTCCTCCACCAGGTGGATTGCACCTGCTTTACGAAGTTGCTGAATTGTATCAAGTAGCGAACCTTGTTGATAACTAGAGAGTTCAGACGTGACTTTTTCTATAGATATTTTTTGTTGTTTTTTAAAACAGTCCTGAACGAGTTTCATAATGTCAAAAGTGGCACTGAGTTGTTTTGCCGGGCTCTCAGGAGTTGGGTCGAGATTGTATATTTTACTGTTTTGTAGACCATAGGCAAATTGAGCTCCCGCTAGAATGAAAACCCAACCTAAATATATCCAGACGAGAAAAAGTGGTAGAGTAGCAAAGGAGCCATATATGGCGTTATAGTTTGTTACTCCCACCTGCATCACAATGTATATGTTTTGCACTGAAAACCAGCAAAAGCCAGCGATAGAGGCACCGAGCAGGGCGGGAATTGTTTTTACCTTAGTGTTTGGGAAAAAAAGATAAATCACATAAAGGGTTAGTGAAATAAAAACGACAGGGATAAGTTGAAAGATAAGGGCTTGGACCAGAGGGAATGGGATTAGAAAGTCTACCTTTGAAGCAAGGGCTGGGTGTTTTAAAAAGGCACTGGCTGCAAAGGCAATGTTGATTGTTATTGGTACTAGTACGAGTAGGGTGAGGTAATCTGAAATTTTTCTGAGTATAGACCTCCCTTGCTTAACTTTCCATATTGCATTCATGGCCGTTTCAATATGGCTCAATACTAGAATTACACTGACAAGGATACCTGCAACACCAAATGAACCTAGTGTTGCGAAATTAGTACGGTCAACATAGTCAAAAATCTGATCAACAGCAGAGCGCAAATGTGCTGTGAGTTTTGAATCAGTATCTTCTGTTTCTTCCTCGGTCTCAGATTGGTCAATTTGTTTATTGGTGCCGGGGATCTGTAGCATGGATGGAGCATTTTCAAGGGTGTCAATGTATGAATAAGCTACTTGCCTGAGTTGGTCGCCACCACCTAGGCCTTTAACAACTGCGGTACTCATCGCAAGAACTGGCACAAGTGATAACATGATAGTGTAGGTAAGTGCTCCGGCACGCAGAGAAAGATTGTTTTTTTGAAACTCTTTCACTGTGATAATAATCGACCGGACAAGATGAACAAAAAGAGTATATTTAAAACTATGGCTGTCATCTGGTTGTTGAACGTCATTAACTAAACGACCAACTTTGTCGGAATTGAGTATTTTTTTCTTGGCTTGTATCATGTTTTCCATTCTTAGCTAATTGCTAAGCCATTTCTCTAAGGTTTCAAAGGCGATTAGTTTTTGTATAGGTTTGGCAATGAAATCATTCATGCCTACTTCATTGCACCTTGCCTTATCTTCATCCATCACATTTGCAGTCATGGCAATAATAGGTATATCTGTGAAACCAGCAGCTCTAATCTTTTCAGTCGCTTCATGACCATCCATTACTGGCATCTGTATATCCATGAGGATTGCTCCAAACTTATCTGGAGAGTGAGTGAAGGCCTCAACAGCTTTAACACCATTTTCAACAATAGTTACATCATACCCTTCTTTTGTGAAGATAACTGTTGCAAGTTTCTGGTTCACCGGATGATCTTCAGCAATAAGCAGTTTTATTTTAGTCTTTCTGTCTCTCGTAGTTGATTGCTGACTTGGTTGAAGTTGCCTCTCCTCCTTAGTAGGAGTATCAGGTGTTCTTTTTGATTTTTCCAGTTTGACGGTAAAGAAAAACGTTGCACCTTCTCCATATACGGACTCGGCCCAAACCTCACCGTTCATAAGCCCGGTTAGTCGTTTGCAGATAGATAAACCTAATCCGGTTCCACCATATTTTCTGGTTGTTGAGCTATCTGCCTGTTGAAACATTTCAAAAATTGACTCAAGGCTGCTTTTCTTGAGTCCGATTCCAGTATCTTGTATTGAAGTAAGAAGTGTTATGGAGTCTTCAGTTTCTTCTTTGATTTTTAATGAAAGTTCAATGTAACCTCTTGATGTAAATTTGATGGCATTACCTAGTAAGTTAGTAATAACCTGTCTGTATCTACCCGGATCGCCAATTGTATAGTGGGGAAGGTCTTCTGCGACATTAATTCGTAGTTCTACGGGACCATCTTTTAACTTTGGCTGTATGAGTTCGCAGACATCGCCTGCAACTGTTGCTGGTGAAAAATCAACTTCCTCAAGGGTTAACTGACCAGCTTCAATTTTTGAGAAATCCAGAATGTCATTGATGATAGACAGAAGAGCGTTACCACTTTTTATAATTATTTGAGTTGATTTTAACTGTTCATTGTCAAGGTCTGTACCTAATAACAGGTCTGCAAAACCCATTACTGCATTCATAGGGGTACGAATTTCATGACTCATTGAGGCGAGAAACTGACTTTTTGCTTTGTTTGCATCCTCAGCTTCTTGTTTTGATTTAAGAATTTCCTTTGTTTGTGACTTGATTTCAGCTTCTAATGTGGCTTGGTAACTTTCTTGCTGTTCACGAATTAGTCTGTTGTTTCGCTCAACTTCTTCAAGCATTTCCTGATGCTTTTGCTCAAGAACGTGCACCGTTCTCTTGAATTGTTCTTTTTGGATAGCTTGTTTTTTATCTTTAGAAGCAAGGGTGCGAGTTTTAAAGAAGAGATCGAGGGTTAAATCAATTGCCAGGGATAACTCTTTGCTGCTGCAATTCTCTGAAACGGAAGTAATACAAATAGAATCTATTTTGTTAGGGAGCTGGCGACAAAATAGAATTAGATTGTCTGTTGTTATATTAAGGGGAAAGTTAGGTAATTGTTTTTCTAACTCTTCTAATATAGGCTGTGTAAAGACAGTATTATCATAGTTGCCTTTTGGATGACCTTCTTTTGATAAAAAAACAGAATTTGTTGTAGGCAGCTTGTGCTGAAAAAATGTTAAGATCTCTTCTGGCGTGACTGTGTTTTTTTTGAAAAGCATAGGTTTACACAAGGGTTAAGGGTACATTTGCTGAATGGCCTCAAGTTCTTCCGGAAGATCCTCGAGCAGCACTTCATATTCATCAATGTTTCTTTCAATGTGATCTGTAAGATAAGGCGAAATATGAGCGTTGTTATTTGGTAACATGGTGTAGCCCAATTGTGATACCAGATACTCACTGATCTGTAGTATACCAGCAAGGCTTGAGGGTTCTAGTTCATCTGTGTAGTTATGATGGGCAAGAATGGTTTCAGATACCTCAGTTGGCATGTTCCAGTGTCTGGTAATATGGTATCCAATTTCACTATGATTTGTCTGAAAGGCTTTTTGCTCTAGGCTTGTGAACTGAGTTTCCTCTTCGCACTGTTCACAAATATGGAAAAATTCATTTGGAAAAACTTGAGCTTCTACAATTATGCCAATATCGTGAAGAATGGCACAGAGGTAGGCTTCATCTCCTTTTTTACCAAATATACGTTCTGCCACAGTTTTACTGGTGAGTGCTGTTGCAGCACTGTGGAGCCAAAGTTGTTTGCGTGAAAAGCTAGTGGCAGGACCAGAGTCTTCACCAAACATACCATGTAAGGAGTCAGTTACTGCAAGGTTGTGGAGGTTTCTCATGCCAAGAAAGGCAATAGCTCTAGCTATGGAGTCTACTTTTTGCATGAGGCTGAATGCACTAGAATTGACAAGCTTTAGTACACGAACAACAAGGATTGGGTCCATTTGAATAACATCTTCAAACTGCTTCATAGTAGAGCCTGAGTCGTTAATCAAATTTGTTAGCTGAGCAACAACGTGTGGAAATGTGGTAACTTCTGAAAACTTTTCGACAAATTCTTCTGCTGTAGACATGGTTGGTGGTCCTTTAACTCGTGTTAACGCCTTTTGGATTTACTCAAACACTTCTCTTTTGCTTATTGCTTCGGCTTTAACCCTATCGAGCATATCAGCTAATACTGGTTTGATGTTTTCACGTATGTCACCAGCAACCATAATAAAAAGGAGGTCATCACCAGGTGAAAACTTACCTGAGTGAGGTTCAATTATTATTTCGTATATGCCTTCTTTTTTAAGATATTCCTGACGTAACTCCTCAATCTTCACAGTGTTTGCAGTTACTTCTAGGTATGAAACGGAACCTTCTGTTGCCCTCGACCAACTTCTAACAACACCATTGTGGGTCAGAATCATACCGACATTTTCGGCAAAGTCTGGTCGCTTTTTCATTTCTGCAATTGTTTTTGATATATCCATAGTTCTCTCCTCGGTGGATTGTCTGTAAAAGTCTAATTATTCTAGGTTATTTTAAAGAATATAGCAAATTCAGTGAATTTGGTGATAAGCAATTAGGTATTCGTTGTTAAGGAATACGTAATTTTTGGTTCACTAAGATTTTTGAATTCATGCTCAGGTTGTTGGCATGAAGCAATTTGGTAAGAGGTACTTTGTGAGCTACTGCAATTGATCCAGCTGTATCACCATTCTTTACTCTATAGTACCCGCCAGGTTTCTGTTTTTTCTTGAAATATGAGGGCGGAATAGTGTTTAAGTTTTTTGCGACATGCTTGGTGTGTGGTAAACGCAACTTGTACCCTTTTGGAATGAGCTTCTCACCTTTCAAAATTGGAGATAGAAGGGCTGGGTTGTATTCAGCTATAATTCGATCTGGGACTTTAAAATGGCGAGCAAGGCTTGCTGCTGAAATATAACCTGAAGTAGATAGGTAAAGTGAACGAAGAGGCTTCTCTGGTTGGAGATAAGGACTTTTTTCATACTGGCTGGCAACTTTATAAGCAGCCAAAAACTCGGAGTAGAAGTTTCTTGAGGCAAACTTGAAATATCCCTCATTGTATTGAGAGAATATTTTCTCATAACTGCCCATGGCGTTTAAAGCCCGCTTCATGCCAGCAGGGCCGTAATTATAGGATGTTAGTGCTAGAGGCCAGTTACCAAGGGACTTGTAGCTTTTCTTTAAGTATCTCGCCGCAGCACCCGCTGCTATTATCTGATCTTTTCGCTCATCAATTAAATAGTCAATGCGAAGGTATTGCTGGCCTGTAGATTTTGTAAACTGCCAGATTCCTTGGGCACCTGATTTTGAATGAGCATTGTTCATAAAACTCGATTCAACGTGAGGTAGATAAGCAATTTCCTGAGGTAAACCATAGCCGATGAAAATACGTTTAATTTCATTCATGTATTTTCCAGATTGCTTTACTCCTTCCCTGAATTTTTCTTTTAGTCCATTTTGGATACGTACGTTTTTCGCTGCTATTTTTATTTTGTGTAGTTTTCCGGAGCCTCTGAATAATTTATACACTCGTTTCTCTTCAGCGGTTTTTGGGCTGCCATTTTTGGCAATATTTGAGAGAATCGCGCTGTATTTTTTTTCAATTTCTTTACGATATATTTTGTTGATACGTGCAGCACCAGGAAGACTAGTGTCAAGAAAAGGGATCACTTCATAAACGATTGATAGGTTGTTTTTATCGTGTACGACACCTTCCAGTCTTGAATAATGACCATATATTTTTTCCCAAAAATGAACGTTGTTGCTGATTATGGGATAACTGGGGAAATCTCTTTTAAAGGAACCATAGCTGCTGCTAGTCAAAAAGAAAAAAAGTAAAACAAAAAGAATCAGTGGGAGGATTTTCTTTCTTTTTCTGTATGTTGCAGTGTATAGTTGCCACTTTAACCTGCAGGACATTATTTTTTTTATGAGATGAATCATGATATTGCAAATATATCATAATTGTAGACACAGTGAAACCTGATGTTGACTGCTTTGCGGATATATTTTTTGTGTCTTTATTGAAAAAAATTGCATAAAGGCAGTTGTTCAACTCGGTTGAATTAGATGATTTAACAGGACTATGTACACACCCATTTTAGCAACACTTGGTTATATAATATCACCGGATGGAAAAAAAACGTTGCTGGTTCATCGCAATAGACGAAATAATGATCAACATCTAGGGAAATATAATGGTCTTGGCGGCAAGATGGAGCCGGGAGAGGATATAATTGAATGTATTTCTCGGGAAATATATGAAGAAGCCGGTATTAGCTGCAAAGACATTGTTTTAAGAGGAACCATAAACTGGACTGGGTTTGGGCCCAATGGTGAGGATTGGTTTGGTTTTATTTTTCGAATAGATAGTTTTGAGGGTACTCCTTATAAAAAAAATGAGGAGGGCGACTTGTCATGGGTGGATATAGATAAGATAATGGATTTACCCATGTGGGAGGGAGACAGGCATTTTCTTCCCCTTGTCTTTGATAATAACCATAAAGTGTTCCATGGTTTTATGCCGTATGAAAATGCAACACCGTTATCGTGGAGTTATTCACGTATTTAGTTTGTTTAAACTGATGTGAGACATGAGTTAGAAAGTTTTATTATAGATGATAAATAAAAGAGTGTTTTTAGATAGAGGAGCGAAAATGAGTGAGACTAATGAGCTGCAGAGACTGGAAACCTTTGTAACCAAACTTCTTGAGCAGTACAACGGATTGAAAAAAGAAAGTGAACAACTTCAACAAGAGCTTGAGTCAAAAAAGGCTGTTATTGAAGAGTTAAATGAACAACTAACTACTCAACAGCTTGAGCGTGAAGAAATTGGTTCACGTGTTGGTCGCATTATTTCTCAGTTTGAAAATTGGGAAAAAGAAATGGTTGTAGAGACTGAGAGTCAAATTGTTAAAGAAGATGAGCAGCTTGAACAGGAAATAGCAGAAGCTGAAAAACAGGTTCATGAGCATGAGCTGTTTACTGCAGTTCCAGAGTATACGAAAGAATAGTCTGATAGTTTGGGGTTAAATAGCGGTGAGTTGAGATATGTCAAAGCTTGAAAGACTTGTTCAGTTCGAATTACTTGGCCAGGATTTTTCGTTTTATACGAAAGAATCTGAAGAGGATATGGAGCAAATTCTTAACCTTCTCAAGGGGATTGTTGAGCAAGATGCGCCGGCTCCTACAGGTACTGTACCTGTAGCTAAGATTGCAATACTAGGTTGTTTGACACTCGCTTCCCGTTATGTGAAGCTTGAGAAAGAGTTTCGTGAATATAAGGACAACTCCACTGAACGCTTAACGCAACTCAGTGAAGAGATTGTTCGTAGTCTTGATAAATGATTATGGGCTGTAACGTAATTTAGTTTTAGTTTGTGTAAAAATTTGGTAGTCTATAAGCAAGAGTAATAGTAAGAAAGAAAACTTACTTTACTGATTAAAAGAAATTGTTCCCTGCGCTGTTGGTGATTATCAATGTGTGTTGAGCCAACTCTCATAAAAAGGGCGTTTACTCTGGTTGATTAAGGTAACTTGTCTACAAGATACCTGACGCTTCTATTAGATTGCCCACCTATTAATTTAGGTTTAACAATCTTGATGACACGGCAGTGTGGGGGATTTTTAATATTAAGCAGTATTGACAGACGTAACAGAGGCATTCCTCTGATGAAATAGAAGCATTTATCTTGTTGACTAAAAGTTGACATTATAAAAATATAAATAATTAGATTGACCCCAGCAGAAATGCTGTTGAGATATATACAGTTTTAATGAGGATATGCAGGTGCAGTGCATATTTTCACGACCAGGTTATCACGCTTGTGTGAAAATAGTGTCTATACAAGTAGTTGATTGTTTTCAATAAATCCTTTTGTTGAAATATTCTGACCTGTACGGTCTCATCGCTTTTTGTTTCGTCGATCGTTTCCTATAGGCGAAATTTCCCATGTTAGAATCACATCCCTTTCTTTTTCTGGGGCTTGATCTGGTCACAGGTTGTTTGATCGGTTTTTTTCTCAGAAAGCGCTTCTTTGAAGGGCAGCAGAAAAGTATTCAGGCCCAGTCAAAACAAATAATTGAAACTGCTATTGTTGAAGCCGAACAGCTTAAAAAAGAAGCATTGCTTCAAAGTAAGGAAGAAGGTTATCAGGCAAAACAATCCCTTGAGGCAGAAATTAAGCTTGAGCGAGATGATCTGAAAGATGAGCAGCGCCAGCTTAAGAAAAAGCGTGAAGGTCTTAAGCGCGAGTGGGAAAAAATTGAAAAACGTCAAAGTCGCCACCAACAAACCGAGAGTGAACTTGAAAAGCGTGAAAGTGGTTTAGATAAAAAATATGAAGACCTGGAAAAAGAAATCCTTAAGCAGAGGGATGAACTTGCCAGAATAGCAGGTATTACTCAGGAAGAAGCCAAGAAGTTGCTAATGGAATCAATCGAGAGTGAAGCGCAGATGGATGCTGCTAAACGTCTCTTAAAGATTGAAAACGAAATGAAGATGGAGGCCGACAGAAAGGGCAGATCCATTCTTGCATTAGCTATCTCACGTTATGCTGGTGACTATGTTGCAGATAAGACTGTTTCTATGGTGCCTTTACCTAGCGATGAGATGAAAGGTCGTATTATCGGTCGTGAAGGACGTAATATCCGGGCTATTGAAGCAGCAACGGGTATAGACATTATCATTGATGATACTCCAGAAGCAGTTATTCTTTCAGGTTTTAATCCTGTTCGTCGGGAGGTTGCTCGACTTGCACTTCTTCAGTTGATTGGTGATGGTAGGATTCATCCTGGTCGTATTGAAGAGGTTGTTGAAAAGGTAACAAAGGAACTAGAAGTTTCCATGCGTGAAGCAGGGGAGCAGGCAACATTTGATGTTGGTGCTCATGGTGTTCATGTTGAGTTGATTAAACTTCTTGGTCGCCTGCGTTATCGTACATCCTATGGACAGAATGTTTTACAACACTCTCTTGAGGTGGCCTTTTTATGCGGTATTATGGCAGCTGAGTTGGGTATTGATGTGAAGATGGCAAAACGTGCAGGTCTGCTTCATGATATCGGTAAAGCTGTGGATCACGAAATTGAAGGTTCTCATGCTGTTATTGGTCGAGACCTTGCCAAGAAATATGGTGAGTGTGAAGAGGTTGTATATGCTATTGGTGCTCATCACGCAGATCAGCCACCCAAAAGTGTTCTTGATGTTCTTGTTCAATCAGCTGATGCACTCTCTGGTGCTCGCCCTGGAGCGAGAAAGGAGATGTTGCAGAGTTATGTTAAACGTCTTGAGGATCTGGAGGGTATTGCTAACGAGTTCCCAGGAGTTGAAAAGTCGTATGCTATTCAAGCGGGTCGTGATTTAAGGATTATTGCAGATTCTCAAAAATTGACTGATGGTGAAGCAACTCTTTTGAGTAGAAATATTGCAGAGAAGATTGAGGAACAGCTCACATATCCAGGGCAAATTCGAGTTACGGTGATTCGCGAAACTAGATCAGTTGAATATGCTAAGTAATTGTTCGAGTAGAAATAAATAAAAAAGGCTCTGGAAGATATCTTCCAGAGCCTTTTTTGTTTCTGATTGAAAAGTTGTCTATTCGTTAATGATTTTAATTAACTGTGTTTGACATATTTTCACTACATGTGGAGCAGAGTCCTGAAAACTCAATATGATGACTGAGTACGGTGTAGTTTGATACTGACTCAGCTTGCTTATTGATCTCAATCTTAACAGGAACATCAATGTCGTCAACTTTGCCACAGCTTGTACATCTAATATGGTGATGTGGGTCAACTGTTGCATCAAATCGTTTTTGGGTGCCACCGACTTCGAGCTTTAAGATAATTCCGCTTGCTGCCATTAATTCGAGGTTGCGATAGACAGTACCTAAGCCAATTCGTGGTAAACGTTTTCTTACCATGTCATAAACTTCATTTGCCGTTGGGTGAGTTTTTACACTCGCAAGTTCTTCTAGAATTATTTGCCTTTGTGTTGTGAGGCGCATGTTTGGTAATTGATCCATTTTTTCCCTTCAAGTAGATAATAGCTTGTGGTACATAATAATTTTTATTAACAAGGTGATTCGCAGAATAATCTAGATAAAGCGAAAAATCAACCGTCTTATTACACAAAAAAGACTAAAACTTGGACAGATACGGGTTGAAGTAGCCGAACTTCAGCTCTGGGAAATTACCTGATATTTTATTGAACCACGTTTTTATTCCCATTGCCTTTGAATTATCTGGGAATTCTATAACGGATAAATACCAGTCAGGATCCATGTTTAAGTTTCTCAGCTGGATAAAATCTGGAGAATAAGTTGCAACAAAATCACAAAACTCGTCAAATTCATCAAAAGAATCCGTTACACCCGGCAATATAAAATAGTTGATAGATACAAACTTACCCGCACTTTTCATGTTTTTAATAGAGCGTTTAACATCTGAAAAGGAGTAGTTATTTGGGCGATAGTAGCGGTTGTAGTATTTTTCCTGGACTGAATTCATGCTCACTCGGATTGAATCAAGGCCACAATCAATCAAGTGATTAACCTGATCAGGAAGACTAGCGTTTGAGTTTAAGTTAATAGTTCCACGGTCGGTGGCTGCGCGAATTTTCTTTATCGCCTTACCGATCGTCTGGGCCTGAAGTAGTGGTTCTCCTTCACATCCTTGACCAAAGCTAACTATAGGCTTTTCGGCGACTGCTATATGAGCAATTGCCATTTCACTGATCTCATTTGGTGTTGGTACAAAGTTTAATCGATCCTGTGTCGATGGACAGCAGCCGGATTCTTGAAGTGAAATACATCCGACACATCTTGCGTTACAGGTGGGTGAGGTTGGTAAAGGAGCTTCCCATCTGCCTAGAAAATAATTTCTGGCAGCAGGACATCCGTAGGTGAGACAACATTTTCCTAAATGTTGAATAAGCCTGTTTGACTTATTTTCCCTGAGTTTTATTTTCGTTTTTTTCTCAATGATTTGTTGATCAAAATTGGTGAAATCCTGTCTCTGATCAGAATCGCTTCTAAAACCTGCAACCCAGAACCTGTCATCTAGCCAACCAACTGCGCTGTAGGCGAATAGAGGGAGTGTTGTTAGATCTTCTTGAGATTTTTGATAAGCAGCTGTGTAAATAGAGGTGTGTGCTGGTGCCATGAATGCGGCAACAGCTTGAACAGAATTTCCTGTGCCAAAGGGGTCTTCTTCGAGAAGAACGGGTTCATCGTCTTCGGGATGCCAGGCAACTGGAAGGCGATCAGGTAATGTGAATAGTTCGCTACCCTCTGGAAGTGGAATGAGTTCGTCTAGCTTTGGTTTAAAAAACTGTCCATTACTCATCCCGACCATTTGAAGGTCGGGAAATTCTGTAATGTTGCCGTCTTGGTCAGCGAAGACCAGGTTTGGAAGTCTGCTGGGTATCACTGAGGTCCTCTTAGAACCCGAAAAACGGAATCAACAGCTCTGTAGATATCAAGATCATCACCATACACATCAAGTACCGCAGGGTGATCAACAAGATCTTCAATAACGTACTGAGTGAAATATAAACTTACAACGTTAGGATCTTGAGCGACTGTACGTATTGGCGCAATCTTATGTGAGAAATCGAATTCATCCATACGATCAAGAGAGAGCAAATGATCACGGAATTTTTCACTAATTCCCTGAGTTGCTTCAACTTCAATGACTTTACGATCAATTAATCGTTGAGTCAGACGAGTTGCGAATTCGTCGGCATGTTCTTTGACAGCACGAAACATTCTCTTTCGTTCTTGTTCGCGTTTTCTGTCAATCGCCCGGATTGTTTTGTCAGTAGCCCGGTTTGGGCTGATGTGTGCTTTGGCCATAATTCCCCCAATTTATCAATCTGCCGTTTAAAGCAGGAATCTAATTATAATTTTCTTGTCTCATTTATAAACCGAAAAAGCAAATAGCACTATAGTTAAAATGTGTCAAGATACCATTAGTCTCTAACGGTGAAAAAGCTAGCTAAAAAAGAAATGAGTTTGTTGAAATGAGTTATTGTCATTTGGTGCAACATGCGTTGTTGTCCCAGCAATTAAAAAGAGTAGTATTAAAAAACTAAAACTATATCCATGGAGAAAAAAATAAGTGATTTTCATAAAATATGAATCAAATAGTAAATATTTATTAAATATTTATTAAATGTTTAACAATATGTAACAGAAAGTGAAGATTAGAAAAAATACCTTGAATTTAAGAATGGTGGCATATATATAATATAGATATGTGTCTGCCCTTAGGCCAAGGGTGTCTTTTAAGTTGAGCTCAAATTTTTATAACAAGACAGATTACTTGCGGAGGTTGTCATTATGGCTTTCAATTTCAAAGTATTGGTTCCAGCTCTAGTAGGTGTAGCTTTGCTTACCTTAGGTGGATGTACCTGCAAAAAGCCAGAATGTCTCGAACCTGTTTTGGCTGCTCCAGCGAGCACTGACGAAGAGTCTCTGGATGCAAAAGGATTTCCAATCGGCGAAGGACGAACTACTAAGGGTATGCTTCCTGTGTACTATGATTTTGATAAATCTGATATCAGAGCAGATCAGCAGCCACGGATGCAAGTGAATGCAAGTTTCATGGCTACTCACTCTGGGGTCGATGTTAGAGTTGAAGGAAACACTGATTCTCGAGGTACTAATGAATATAATATGGCACTTGGCGAACGTCGTGCAATGAGTGCAAAGAAGTACCTCATAAGTCTAGGTGTTGATGAACGTCGTCTTACGACTGTAAGCTATGGTGAGGAACGTGTCTTACTAACAGGCCAAGATGAAATGTCTTGGGCGCAAAATAGACGTTCTGATTTTGTTGCGGAATAATTTAGTTAGAGAATGATTGCGATTGCAAAAAACGTGATTATTTTGAGTTGATATTGTTGGCTGTATTGTGGCAATTAGCTGCTTCACATAAAAGTAATTTAAACAAGAAAAAGATTAAAAACTGGAGGTTTTTTTCATGAATGTTACCGTTAAAAAAATGATCCCTGCTCTTCTGGGCGTTTCTTTGCTTACTCTCGCTGGTTGTAATTGTAAAGCACCTGCTGAGCCTGCGCCAGTACTTGAGGCTGCTCAGGAAGAATCTCTTGATACTAAGAAAGTTTTTGGTATTGGTGAAGGACGTACCACAGAAGGTATGCTTCCAATTTATTATAGTTTTGACAAGTCTGATGTTCGTGCAGATCAACAGCCACGCGCTCAAGTAAATGCTGATTTCATGGCTGAAAACAGTGATCTTGATGTACGTGTTGAAGGTAACACTGATTCGCGCGGTACCAACGAGTATAATATGGCTCTTGGCGAGCGTCGTGCACTTGCAGCAAAGAAAGCTGTTATGATGCTTGGTGTTGATGAAGAACGTCTTACCACTGTTAGTTATGGTGAAGAAAGACTCCTTCTCACTGGTCAGGATGAGGACTCCTGGGCTAAGAACCGTCGTTCTGATTTCGTAGTTGTAGAGTAGAGTTTGTGGAGTTGTACTATTTTAATTAGAGGTAAAAATGAATTATAAACACATTCTCTCTGCAATTGTTTTATCTTTGTTCTTGGTTTTTAATGCTCAGGCTGCAGCTACTAAAATTGCAGTTATGGACGTTCAAAAGATTGTTGCTGGCTGTAAGGCTGGTAAGGCTGCCGGTGTTCGTTTTGAAAATAAAATGAAAGAGGCACAGGCAAAGGTTCAGACAGATCAAGATAATCTGGAAAAACTTAGAGCTGAGATAGAAAAAAAGAAAAGTGTCTGGAGTGAAGATAAGACCAAACAAAAGTTTGCTGAGTATCAGCAGGCAGGTCGCAAACTTCAAGAAGACTTTCAAGATTCCAGAGCAAAGCTTAAGCAGCTTCATGATAAAGAGCTTGAACCTATCTTGAAAGCTTTGGAGAAGGTTGTTGCTGAGTTTGGTAAAACAAATGGTTACACCGTTATTCTTGATATCAAGAGTGGTGTTGTGTATCATGACATTTCCGCTCGGGTGACAGACGATATTCTTAAAAAGCTTGATAAGGCGATGAATAAATAATCTTTATTAGCTTTGATAGTATTATATGTTGTCTTTTAAACGATGCAGGGATTATATCTCTGCATCGTTTTTTTTTATACATCATAATAAGGCGATGATTTAGGTAATAGGTTAAGAGGTGAAGTCTGACCGCTTTAGTAGGTGTAATTAATTATTTTTAACTGGAATGATATGTCTGTAAAGAGTATGACCGGCTTTGGGCGTGGTGAAGCTGACAATGAGAATCGTGGTTGGAGTGTTGAGGTTCGTGGTGTAAATAATCGTTATCTTGATATAAAGATGAAATTGCCACGGGGCTATACTGCTCTTGAGGAAAAAATTCGTACTATTGTCGGTACCTTTTTTGAGAGAGGTAGAGTTGATCTAGTGGTGAGCGTTAATGGCGATTTTACTGACCTTGTCGAGTTGAAAGTAAACAAGACACTTGCTATGCAGTATAGAGAGGTACTGGCCGATATCGCAAAAAGTTGTGGGGTTGAAGACAATGTGGCGCCTACAGCAATAGCCAATTTTCCTGAAGTCTTACAGCGTGAACAGAAAAGTGAAGATCTGGAAAATGAAGTCTGGCCAAATTTACAGGAAGCTTTACATACCGCCCTTGTTGAATGTAATAAAATGCGACAACAGGAAGGGCAGAGCCTTCAGGAAGATTTGCTCGCTCGATTGGCATTTTTTGAAAAAACAATTGATGAGATAGAACAGCACGTACCTGTATTGGTTGAGCAGAAAGAAGCAGGTCTAAAAGAGAGGCTTGAGAAGCTACTTGACTCTAATGTGCAGCTCGATCCAATGCGTCTTGCTCAGGAAGTTGCACTGATTGCAGATAAAACAGATGTAACAGAAGAGATTGTAAGATTACGCAGTCATATTATCCAATTTAAGAAATTCCTAGAAGAAGAAGGTGGCGTTGGTCGCAAACTGGATTTTCTTATTCAAGAGTTTCTTCGTGAAGTAAACACAATTGCATCTAAAATTAATGCAGCAGAAGTAGCGCATCTCACGGTAGCTTTAAAAAGTGAGCTTGAAAAGATGCGTGAACAGGTTCAGAATATTGAATAGTAGAGGGTAAGGTGTAATGCAGTTACTTAATGTCGGTTTTGGTAATACTGTCATGGTTGATCGTGTGGTTGCTGTTGTAACCACTGGTTCATCACCCGCCAGAAAGATTAGAGAGATTGCAAAAAAAGAAGGCAAGCTTATTGATGTAACTGAAGGGCGACGAACTCGTTCAATGCTTATCATGGACTCGAATCACGTAGTCTTATCATCTGTGCAGTCGGATACTATTGGACAAAGAGTACAGGCTATGCAGATGTCGACACATATGGATGAGTTAGAAAAATAGAAGCATTGTTTATTCAATAAGGTTAAAAGTAGGCCCGACTGGATAGTATTCGATATGCAGAAGGTGAAAAGATATGAACAGCGGTAAATTATTTGTTATTTCAGCCCCGTCAGGTACAGGAAAGACAACTTTGTTAAAAAAAGTTATGTCGGAGTTGCCTAAGTTGAGGTTCTCTGTGTCCCACACAACTCGTAAGCCTCGAGTTGGAGAAACTAATGGTGTGGATTATCACTTTGTTGGTGAAGACGAGTTTCTTGCTTTACGTGAGAAGGATGGGTTTCTTGAGTCAGCGTATGTGCATCAGAATTATTATGGTACAAGCAAACAAGCAGTTTCAACCTTGCTTGCAGAAGGGGTTGATGTTGTCTTGGATATCGATGTACAGGGTGCAGCTATCTTGATGAAGAATAGTGATGTTGAGGCAAGCTTTATCTTCATTGCACCACCTGATTTGAAAGAGTTGGAGAGGCGACTTGTTACTCGTGGAAGTGACAATGAAGAGACCATAAAGGTAAGGATGAATAATGCTAGAGGTGAGTTGGAATCAGCATATCAATATGATTACCTCATTGTGAATAGCGATTTGCAAGAGGCAGAAAAATTGCTTTCATCAATTATCTTAGCTGAAAGATCTCGCTCAAGAAGAGGTCTGAACGGCGATGCAGTAAGTATAAATTTATAAGTGAGCTGTGTCCGATGTTCATTAAACAATTCGTGATGTAAAAATGAAGATTAAGAAACCTCAGAAAAAGAATACTGCACCTTCAAAGCCAAAGGGAGCAGGTAAGAATCATAAACAATCGCGTGGAAACGAACGTACCATTAAGTTTAGTGAAGATCTGAGCTGGGGCGTACATCCTGTTGTTGAGATGTTGAAAAATGAATCATCTCGTGTATCTGAGATTCTTATTCAAAAAGATAAGCGTGGTACAAAGTTTGACGAAATTTTTGATCTGGCAAAGCAGAACAGGGTAAAGGTAACTCTAGTTGACTCTATTCGCTTAACCGGTGAGGGTAGCTTCAATGTAAGACACCAAGGTGTTATCGCAAAAGTTAGCCAAGCTGATCTGATGGACTTTAAAGACTTTTTGGATAAGTTTGCTATAGCGGTAAAAAATGGTGAGAAACCAAGGGTTGTTGTTTGTGACTCCCTTCAGGACCCTCACAATGTTGGGGCCGTGGTTCGCTCCGCTTTAGCTTCTGGTGCCGTAGGCGTCTTGTTAACTCGTGAACGATCTGCACCACTCGGCGGTACAGCGTATAAATCTTCTGCTGGAGCAATGTCACATATTGATATCTGTCAGGTTACCAATCTTGCCACTGCTCTTGCGGAACTAAAAAAGGCAGGAGCCTGGGTTTTTGGTGCTATTAAAGATGCTGAAGCAGTGTCTTTGTATAAAACTGACTTGAATCTGCCATGTTGTATTGTCGTTGGTAGTGAAGGGAAAGGCATTAGACCTCTTGTGCGCAGGGAGTGTGATGTGTTGGTTTCAATTCCTATGGTAGACAAACTGGATTCTCTTAATGCCTCAGTGGCTGCTGCTGTGATTCTCTTTGAGGCAATGCGCCAGACAGAACATAGCTAACTAAATGTTTTGACCCTAAGAAACATTTACTGCCTGCCACTCTAAAGTTTTACCTGCCAGAAAAGGTTTTACTTGATCATACTTTTCTGGCACACGCCAAGGTTGCTTTCTTAGTGTTACTTCTTTTCTGACTGGAGAAATATTATAGATTTTTTGCGCAAAGCCGCTCACAAAATTCTGTAATTTATTAAGGCAGTCGTTCTGCTCAAATAGTTCTGCTAGCATAGGTAGTGCGACAGGTGCCGAAAAGATACCAGCAGCACATCCACAACACTCTTTTTTATGTCTTGGATGTGGTGCGGAGTCTGAGCCAAACATTATTTTTGGGTTGCCTGCAAAAACAGCTTCTTGGAGAGCTTTTTTGTCAATTGGTGTTTTGGCAATGGGTTTACAGAATAGGTCAGGTTGAAGAAGGCCACCAGCTACATCATCAAGGGTAATCAAAAGGTGGTGTAATGTAACTGTTGCGAAAAGATTGTCGAACTCCTCTAGGAGTTGAACTGATTCAGCGGTGGTGATGTGCTCCATTATCACCTTCAGGTCTGGAAATGATGAGGCCATCCATCTGTATTTTTCAAGAAACTCACGCTCTCTATCCATAACAAAACCGTTGGTCTCACCATGAACGAGCAAAGGAATGTCAAGCTCCTGCATATATTCCAAGGTCTCACTAATCTTTTTGAAATCAGCAACACCAGATTCACTTTGTGTAGTAATTCCTGCAGGGTAAAGCTTTATTCCAATAATATTTCCTTTCATTAATTGAAGTTCTTCAAAAGAGTAATCTTTAAAAAACAGGGTCATATATGGGGTAAAGCTTTTACCATCACAACATCCTAGGATATTATCACGATAATTTTGTACAGCTTCCAGAGTAGTCACTGGCTGAACAAGATTGGGCATAATCACACCACCTGCAAAGTGATTTGCTGAAAGTGGTGTAACTAGCTTCAACATTTGACCTTCACGCAGGTGCAAATGCATATCAAGTGGAGACTGTAAGGTGATTTCCATATTATCCAATGAGTGTGAAAGAGAAAATTTGGATCTTTCCGGTAAGTATAAATTGACTGATTGCCAACATGGCAAGGGTAATTGAAACGATAATTACCCCAGCCAAGATGTAGCGAAACGGATGTGTGGTTTCAGGGTTACTTTTTCTTTTCATTAAATTTAGCCTGTAAAAGCTGACCTAGGCTACCCATGGAGTTATCTTGTTTTTTCTTGTTAGCCTTTGCATACTCCTGATATTCAGCACGTTCTTTTTTCTCTGTGCTTTCTGTAGAAACATAATCAGCTGGAGCAAGACTGATGCGACGTTCATCACGATCAACACTTTCAACCTTAACCTCCACTTCTTGATCTACCTCAACAGCTTCTCTTGGGTGGTTGATTCTGCGGCCACCACCTAGTTTCGAGATATGAATCAAGCCATCAACGCCTTCTGCAAGGGTTACAAATGCACCAAAAGGGGCGAGGCGAGCAACTTTACCTGTGAAGGTTGATCCTTCGGTAAAATTTTGTACAGCTTCATCCCAAGGGTCTTTAAGTGTCTCTTTGTAGCTTAAGGATATGCGGTCACTTTCCCAGTCAATTTTTTTCACAACAACCTGAACTTTTTGACCAAGTGTAAAGTGTTCATCAACTTTTTCCACACGGCTCCAGCCAATTTCAGAAATTGGTATTAAGCCGTCAACACCACCGATGTCAACGAATGCACCGAAGTCACGAATGGAGGTAATTTCACCTTCTATGGTTTGACCTTCTAGGAGTGTCTCTACAAGTTTTTCTCTTTTTTCAGCACGTTCTGCTTCTTCAACAGCTCGCGCAGAAACAACTATGTTACGACCACTTTCCTCAAGTCTGCTAATAAGAAAAGTTTTGTTTTGATCGATATATTCTTTAGCTGGATCCTCAACCCTTCTCAGTGACATTTGAGAATATGGACAAAAAGCACGAGTTGAGCCACCAAGGGTAATTTCAAATCCACCTTTAATTTCTGCTTTTACAGTACCAGCCACAGGGATGCCGCTTCTCCAGGCTTCTTCAAGATGTGCTATGTCAGATCCGGAACCAATCTTGGTGGTAAAACGCTGTTCACCTGATTTTGCTTGTAAAAAGTAAACATCAACCTGATCTCCAACGGAGACAGTGATCGCACCTTCGTCATCAGTAAACTCGGAGCTGTTGAGTATGCCTTCACTTTTGCCACCAACATCCAGAAAAATTGTTTCCTCAGTTACCCCGACCACTGCAGCGGTGAGCTTTTGTCCTGGTTGTAACTTACGTACTTTTTTTGTCTCTTCTGCCTGAAAGAGATCTTCGAAGCTCTGTTCCATCGTTTATCCTGTGTTGAGTTGTTTCTTAGAGTTAATATTACTATAAACAATAAGGCTATTATTGTTGAATAATTTCGGTACCTGCTGGAGGGTCAAAGTGGAAAAGTGCTCTGGCTGTTTGAATATCTTTTAATGTATCCACTTCTATATTCCCAAAGCTAAGAGTAGTAACTGTATCAAAATGATCTTTGATTTGAATACGGCTGATAAGAGCATCTTCCCGTACCCAGAGATGAATATTTTGTACCTGAGACTCAGATTTATTTGGCACTAGTTTAACTATAGTAACTTTGTCGGAATCAGTAATAGTTTCTTTCGTGTGCTCATCGGGGGCTAGAATATCAAAATCTTCGATGAGGTTCCCTTTTCCTGTAAAAAAGGAATAGGTTATGTCAGATTCTAAATTTTCAGCAGGAGTTACTATCTGTTGGTTCATTTCCTCGAAATACATAGAGAATACTGTCCCATCACTGGTAAGCACCTGTTTAGATGGTTCATTGTAGTCCCAACGCATAAAGGATTTACTGTCTGCTTTTAGAAATTTAGCGGCGCCTTTACCAACTTTTGGACGACCTGTAACACTTCCCTGTGTATGTTGATAAAAATCAAACACCAGACTAGACATAGTGTCATATCGACTTTGCAACTTTTCAACTGTAGTAAGAAGGTTGTCTGGTGTGGTAGCTTGGCTTGCAAAAGAATTACTTGCAAGGGTACAACAAAATAGAGCTATAAGGTAAGGCAATTTAGATAATGATCTCATCAAAATATCCGGGTTAAGTTGAAATTATATTTGCATAAATCTATGCATTAAGCGGAGATATGCCAACGTGAGATAAGAACAGAATTTTTATACCAGACTTAGAGCCCAACAACAAGGTCAGCCTTCTTATTAGAGTAATTGAAAGGCCACAAAGGAGAAAACGGATAAAACAAATTGTATGACAGAGGTATAAGATTGTTTTCTGGTCAAGAAAGGATTATTATCTCTTGTTTTATGTGATTGTACACTCGTTTTTATTTCCCAAAATTATAAATATAAAATACCAAGAAAGCGAATTATGAATTTTGTTGAAGAATTGACATGGCGCGGCATGATCCATGACATCATGCCAGGAACAGAAGAACAGCTTAAAAAAGAGATGACATCGGCTTACGTTGGTATTGATCCAACTGCTGATTCTCTTCATATTGGTCACCTTGTGAGTGTGATGATGCTTAAGCATTTTCAGCTTGCAGGGCACAAACCATTAGCACTTGTAGGTGGCGCAACAGGGATGATTGGTGATCCATCTGGTAAGTCTGCTGAAAGGAATTTACTGGATGAAAAGACTCTTCGTCATAATGAGGAATGTTTGAAGGCGCAACTTGGAAAATTCCTCGATTTTGACTCTGATGCAGACAATGCAGCTGAGCTAGTTAATAACTATGATTGGATGAAAGAATTCGGTTTTCTTGAGTTTATCCGTGATATTGGCAAGCACATTACAGTCAACTATATGATGGCGAAAGATAGCGTCAAACAACGCTTAGGAGATGAGTCCAAGGTTGGCTTGTCGTTTACAGAGTTTACCTATCAGCTTGTACAGGGAACAGATTTCTTACATCTATACAAAGAAAAAGACTGTAAACTGCAAATGGGGGGCTCTGATCAATGGGGTAACATTACGACTGGTACAGAGCTTATTCGTAAAAAAGAGCGAGGTGAAGCTTTTGCTCTTACCTGTCCACTCATAACAAAGGCTGATGGTGGCAAATTTGGTAAGACAGAAAGTGGTAATGTCTGGCTTGATCCAAAACTGACTACACCTTATAAATTCTACCAGTTCTGGTTGAATGTTTCTGACCTTGATGCTGAAAAGTATATTAAGATATTTACACTTCTTACAAAAGATGAAGTAGATGAACTGGTTCAAGAGCAAGAAGAAGCACCGCATCTTCGTCCATTACAGAAGCGTTTGGCTAAAGAAGTCACCTGTATGGTGCATGATGAAGACGTGTATAATACAGCTGTTGATGCCTCTCAGATTCTGTTTGGTAAGGCAACGACAGAGAGTCTTGCAAAGCTCGATAAGGAGACATTTTTAGCAGTTTTTGAAGGTGTTCCAACTTTTGAGATAGAAAGTGGTAAGCTTGAGGCGGGAGTACCAATTGTTGAATTACTTGCTGCAGAAACAACTGTTTTTCCATCCAAAAGTGAACTACGCAGAACAATTAAAGGTAATGGTCTCAGTCTGAATAAGGCAAAAGTTACAGACCAGGAGTACACTGTGGGTTCAGCAGACCTAATTAATGAAAAGTATCTTCTTGTTCAGAAAGGTAAGAAAAACTACTTTATTATTGAAGCTGTATAGTTCTATTGATTATGCCCTCGCTACAGTTGTAGGGAGGGCATTTTTATTTAACTATTTTTCTGATATGCAATTTCCACTTATTGACAGAAAAGAGTACGAGAATTAATATTGCTCGGTCTTGACTTATCTTGTTCGATCTTCAGGTAATCATACAATAGACTTCGACCCTATTGGAAAAGTATTTTTTAAAGTCAAGTTTTCTGTTTAATACGTGATATGAGTTGTTTTAAGTTTGAGGTGAATTAAATGCCAGTTTATGAGTATGAATGCAGTAGTTGTGAGAAAGTTTTTGAGATTCAGCAACGTATGAGTGATGACCCGTTAAAAGATTGCCCAGAGTGTGACGGAGAGGTAAAAAAAATTATGTCAGCGAACTCTTTTCAGTTAAAGGGTGGTGGTTGGTATGCTGACGGTTACTCTTCCTCCTCAACAAAGGCACCCGCTTGTCCATCCGCTGGTGGTGGCTGTGGCGGTTGTCCTGCGGCATCCAAATAAAACCTGTAAACGCCTTAATCCATAAAAGATTCAGTGTTGTTTGATCAATTGGTTGAAGTGACTTTATCGCTCTTTCTAGGTTCTAGAAGGAGCGATTCTTTTTTAACCAATAATTGCCATAGCATCTCCATAGGAGAAAAAGCGATAATTCTCTTCTATGGCTGTCTGATATGTTTTCAACAGATTTTCTCGGCCGCAAAGAGCTGAGACAAGAAACATTAGTGATGAATCTGGTAGGTGGAAGTTGGTAATAAGATTATCAACAACATTAAAGGTAAAACCAGGATAGATATAAAGATCGCACCAACCTTCAGTAACAGTTAGGTCTCCATCGTTTTCCTTGGCTGCATACTCTAAAGCTCGAACTGAAGTTGTGCCAACAGCCCAGACTTTTCCTCCATTTTCTTTAGTGTTTTTGATTTGTTCAACAGTTTCTTCTGGTACTGTTATATACTCGTGATGAATTTGGTGTTCTTCAATATTATCTGTTCGAACCGGAGCAAATGTCCCATAGCCTACATGTAGGGTTATGTTACCAATGATAATGTTATTTTGTTGAAGATCTGCCAGAAGCTCTTCTGTAAAATGTAGACCAGCGGTTGGGGCTGCTACAGCGCCTGGCTTTTGGGCGTAAACTGTCTGGTATCGCTCCTTGTCGCTTTCAGTCGTTTTACCATCTCTTTTTATATATGGGGGTAAGGGGACGTCTCCAGTGTTATTTAATATCTCATAAAGATCTTGATGGTTAGCAATAATAAATGCAAGTTTTGCTTTGCCACCCTCAAGTTGTTCAACCACTTTGCAGCTTAAATGTTCGTTAATGATGATTTGGCTATCAATCTTTGGCTTGCGAGATGCTTTGAGTAGAGCTGTACTATGAAAAATATCGTTTTCGTCTTGTTGTGGTAGTTCGAGAAGAAAAACCTCAACTTTCCCTCCACTCTCCTTAAAACCATCAAGGCGTGCTGGAAAAACTTTAGTATTATTAACAACTAACATGTCGCCTGGCTTAATATAGTCGACAATGTTATTAAACACTTTGTGCTGAACTGTATTCGACGTCCTGTTATAAACCATCAGCTTAGAGTGATCTCTTTTGTCAGCGGGTGATTGAGCGATGTTTTCTTCTGGTAGATGATAGTGGTATGATTTGAGAGAGAGATCTTTTTGCATTGTTTTCTTAAAACTGTATTATGAGTTTAACGATTGTTTGTGGCGTGGCTTATACCATGTCACCTGTATGAGTTGCAACTGAAATGGAAGAAGATCCCTTTTCAAAATAGTAGAATTACACTCTGGTATGAGGTTATCTGTGCAGACAACATACACACTGCCGCCGCTTTGGGCTTGTATATTAATTGGTGGTCAAAGTTCTAGGATGGGTCAAGCTAAGCACTTGATCAAACATCCCTCTGGGAAAACATGGTTAGAGGAGACTGTGCAAAGTCTGGCGCCCTATGTCGAGAATATTGTCATTGCAGGTAAAGGGGATGTTCCTGTAAGTCTATCACATGTGAAAAGAATAGATGATTATCCTGGTGTAGTAGGACCACTTGCAGGGATAATAGGAGCAACAACTATATATCCTGATGTCTCTTGGTTACTTATAGCTTGTGATATGCCATTGGTTACAGAAAAAGCAATTAAGTGGCTTTGTGATAAACGAAGGATTGAATGTTTGGCAATTGTTCCCAAACAACAAGGAGGAAAAGGCTTTGTTGAGCCGCTTTTTGCCTGTTATGAGTCACAGTGTGGTATACTGTTTCAAAAGATCATAGCAGATGGTTCACTCAAGATTAGTGATGTCTGCAACTATGAAGGTGTGTGTGTCGAAAGAGTTCCTCTAGAAATGGAACAGTCATGGACAAACGTCAATACACCACAAGATGTTAAAAGGATCTTTAATTAATCTAGGTTCTCTTTGAAAACCTCACACTCTTTGCAAAGAGTGATTTTTTCACTCCATGACTTTTGTGGAGATCCTTGGCAAACTGTACCATTGATCATCCAGCAATGAGTCCCAGATTTGAATTCCCAACTTGGGCATTTCTCTCTTTTATCTTTTGGACAATCAAGAATATCCCAACAATTCTGTTGCTTTGTGTCAGTGTGCTTGGCTTGGCATACTAAAAAAAGCAACTGTCTTTCAATGTGATGTGGGATAGAGCGCCAACCCTGTTCATAGCTGCCAATTGCCTTTAGTGAGACACCAAGTAAAATGGCCAACTCTTTTTGGGTTTTTTTTAACTTTTTCCTAAGCTCTGCAAACTCTTTACTTTCCATAATATTTTTTTTGATACAATATAAAGAGTGAATGTTATTACATAAAAAATTATATATTTTAAATCTAATAGCTCATTTTTTTTCACAGTACCACCATTGTAGGATAAGCACAATACTTTATGAGAAAGATTCTCTTCTGATAGCGCAGTTGGCCTTTTAAGGAAAAGAATTGATTAAATATGTCTTAGATGTTCAGGTTTTGATTGATCTGACAAAAAGATGAGTCTCATTAAAAGGCTCACAAGGAGACCCAGATGAGTGTTGATTCCAGTAGGGTGATATCTGATTTTGATCCTCACTTTAAAGTTTTTCATGAACTGATGCCGTTTAAAGTTCTTGAGATCCTTCTTGTTTCAAGCCCGTACGATGCATATATCCTTGAAGAGGACGGTAGCCTTGCGACGAGGTTAATAGAAGAGTATCAAGGGCTTAACCTTAGTAAAGCCCCTCGTATTACCCGTGCTTCAAGCCCTGAAGAAGCATTTGAACTTCTTCCGACTAAGCATTTTGATCTAGTTATCACCATGCCCTATCTCAATGGAATGAATGGTTTTGAGTTGGGGGCAAAAATTAAAGAATTTAGACCTCTTTTGCCCGTGATTTTGGTGGCTCATAATACCCGGGCAACGGAGCCACTCAACCCTGAGTATGCTCATGGTATTGATAAATCATATCTGTGGTGTTGTGAAGCCGACCTACTGTTAGCCATTATTAAGAATATCGAAGATAATTTTAATGTTGATGCTGATACAGATAGGGCAATGGTTCGGGTAATTATCTATGTTGAGGATTCTCCAACGTATCGATCTCTGTTTCTACCTCTTATTTACCAAGAAGTAGTGCGTCAGACACAATCTGTGTTAGATGAAAGTCTTAACGAGCGGCACAGGCTTTTACGAATGCGTGCAAGGCCACGTATTTTGATGGCAGAAAATTATGAAGACGCCTTGGAGTTGTTCAGAAAGTATCGTCCTTTTGTTTTTGGTATAATTTCTGATGCGCGCTTCAAAAAAAATGGGGTAATTGAACCCCATGCTGGTCCTGAGTTTTTGCAAAAAGTAAGAAAAGGTGAGGCTGATATCCCTGCACTTTTAATCTCTTCTGAAGAGGAAAATAGAGAGGAAGCAGAGAAGGTTCAGGCCGTTTTTATTAGCAAAAATTCACCAACCGTGAGAGATGAAGTACGTGATTTTTTCTTAAACTGTTTAGGGTTCGGGGATTTTGTTTTTAAGATGCCAGATGGCACAGCTGTCGGAAAAGCATCTAACTTGTACGAGTTTGAAAAGAACTTAAAAACAATTCCTATTGAAAGTGTAATTCATCACTTAGAGCGCAATCACCTTTCTAATTGGGTCATGGCTCGAGCTGAGGTTATTTTGGCGAGGCGTTTACATCGCGATTACTTCGCCTCACTTGATAATGAAGAGGCTGTACGTAAGGAAATTGTTAAAAAGGTAAGCCACCTCCGCAGGACTCGACAGCGTGGAGTCGTCGTTAACTTTTCAGCCCGTGATTATGACCCAGAGGTGATGGATTTTGTCAAAGTTGGCAATGGATCAATGGGTGGCAAGGCGCGTGGTCTTGCTTTTATGTGGGCGTGTTTGCAAAGTGTTTGTAGAGACAACCCTCTCCTGTCGCCTGAAATGGTAACAATTCCAAAAACGTGTGTGATTACAGCTGATGGTTTTGATGCATTTATTTCAGAGCAAAACCTTTACTACTCTCGGTATATGACTGATGAAAAAGTTGCTGATCTTTTTCTTGATGCAGATTTACCTGAGTGGTTACGTCACAAACTGAAGACATTTTTGCTACAATGTGATGTGCCTATCTCAGTCAGGTCATCCAGTCTTCTAGAAGATGCTCAGTTTAAGCCATATGCAGGCTTATATTCGACGTATTTTCTGCCAAATAATCATGAAGACTTTGAGGAGCGACTAGACCAATTGGAAAGTGCTGTAAAGCTTGTATATGCATCTACCTGGTTTGACAGTCCACAGGCTTTCTCGAAAAGTTCTGTCTTGGGGCGAGATGACGCAATGGCTGTCATCATTCAACAGCTTGTAGGTGCCGAGCATGATGGCTACTGGTATCCTGCTATATCTGGTGTTGGTCAGTCACACAACTTTTATCCAGTAATGAACATGAAAGCTGAAGATGGTATCACTCAAATTGCCTTGGGGGTTGGTAAAACCGTTGTAGAGGGAGGTAAATCTCTTTCCTTCTCACCAAATCAGCCCAAACGACTCGTTCAGTTTTCATCAGTTGATGATATCTTGGCCAATAGTCAGCGTCAATTTTATGCTCTTAATATGAATTCAGGGAATTGTTTGCATAGACGATTGTCAAACCTTGAGCTGCGAACCATTCAGAGTGCGGAAAATGAGCAACCAGTAAAAATGTTGACTTCAACATATATGGCAGATGAACATCGCATTCGGGATGCATCTCTTCCAGGCATGAAAGTAATGACTTTTGCTCCACTGTTAAAATATTCAACCTACCCACTTGCAGGTATTTTAAAAGAATTACTAGCAATAGGTAGGACTGCAATGGGCTGTGATGTTGAAATAGAATTTGCTGTCAATTTAAATGAGGAAGATATTAGTAAGTCAGTTTTTTATTTTCTCCAGATCAGACCTATGATTACGGGTGGTGAGCAGGTTGATGTTTTGATTACGGATGAAGATGTAGAGAATGCTTTTTGTGTTTCGAATAACTCTCTCGGTCATGGCAGATATAGTGAGATGCAAGATATTATTTATGTCGTCCCTTCTTTGTTTGATCCGGCAAAAACCCAACTTATCGCTGGAGAAATCGGTGTGATTGCAAGAAAACTAGCTGCAGCTGATAATCCATTTTTACTGATGGGGCCAGGGCGTTGGGGATCATCGGATCACTGGCTTGGTATTCCGGTGCAATGGAGTGATATTGCGGGCGTGGGGGTAATCGTCGAGGTTCAAAATGATACCATTAAGGCTGAACCGTCACAAGGGTCACACTTTTTCCAAAATATCACTTCACTGGGGATCCCTTATTTAACAGTAAAGGAACATCTCATATCTTCTGAGGGTGATGGGGAACAATTTAAAGAAAGAATTGAGTGGGGTGAGTTAGAAAAATTTGAGGTCGTTGAAGAGGGTCAGTTTGTGAGACATGTTCGTTTACCAAAGGCATTTATTGTTAAATGTGACGGTAAGAAAAGCTGTGGAATTATTCAATTAAATAGTTGATTACTGTACTATAAAAAATTGAGAACAATTCTATAAAAAGAATAGATGCTTAAGGTGACGAAACAGTTTGAAATAGCAATGGAAATAGTGTCTTCTAGCGAAATGTTAGTTGCTCCCCCCTTTCATTATGAATTTGGGGTAAATTTGTTATACATACTTACTTACTTTAAAGGAGAACCGAATGGAATCCGTAATTCAACAAGTTCGTGCCAAAGATCCAGAGCAGTTTGAGTTTCACCAGGCGGTAGCAGAAGTAGTAGAAAGTGTAAAACCGGTTTTAGACAGAAACATTGAGTATAGACAACAAGCTGTTATAGAAAGAATAATTGAGCCAGAACGTGTTATCATGTTTCGCGTACCGTGGATGGATGATGATGGCAATGTTCAGGTGAATAGAGGTTTTAGAGTCGAGATGAATTCGGCTCTTGGACCATATAAAGGAGGTTTGAGATTTCATGCCTCTGTAAACCTTGGAATTATCAAGTTTTTAGCTTTTGAGCAGGTGTTTAAAAACTCCCTTACTACTCTTGCTATGGGTGGTGGTAAAGGTGGTTCTGATTTCGACCCGAAAGGACGATCTGATATGGAGGTGATGCGTTTTTGTCAATCCTTTATGGCTGAGCTTTTTAGACATATTGGACCAAATACGGATGTACCTGCTGGTGATATCGGAGTTGGTGCTAGAGAAATTGGTTATCTCTTTGGTATGTATAAGAAAATTAAAAACGAATTCACAGGCGTTTTAACAGGAAAGAGTCTTGCTTGGGGTGGTAGTTTAATTCGTCCAGAGGCAACTGGTTATGGCGCTGTATATTTTGCAGCTGAGATGCTTGCAACCCAAGGTAAGACCTTAGAAGGAAAGCGTTGTCTAGTTTCCGGATCAGGAAATGTAGCACAGTTTACAGCAGAAAAAGTTCTTGAGCTTGGTGGTACAGTTCTCACATTTTCTGACTCGTCTGGTTATATTTACGATCCAGAAGGTATTGATGAGGATAAGCTTGCCTTTGTAAAAGAACTTAAGAATATTAAAAGAGGTCGTATTTCAGAATATGTTGAGTTTTATCCGAATGCAACATACACTGCTTGTGATCCTTCTCTTGATTATAATCCAATATGGGATCATGCAGCTGATTGTGCATTCCCATCAGCTACTCAGAACGAAATCAACGAAAAAGATGCAAATAATATGGCAGGAAATGGTGTCTTTCTCGTGAGCGAAGGTGCAAATATGCCTTCTACTCCTGATGCAATTACAGTTTATCTGGATAATAAGTTTCTCTATGGTCCAGGCAAGGCTGCTAATGCTGGCGGTGTGGCTGTGTCCGGGCTTGAGATGGCTCAAAACTCTATGCGTCTTTCCTGGCCTCGCCAGGAGGTGGATAGTCGTTTGAAGCAGATTATGAAATCGATTCATAAGACATGTCTTGATGCAGGTGATGAGTACAATATGAAGGGCAACTATGTTGCAGGAGCCAATATTGCTGGCTTTACAAAAGTAGTTAATGCGATGATAGATCAGGGTGTAGTGTAGTTTTTACTCTTTACAAACTGTACAAGAGTAAGACCTGCAATGGGTTCTGAAATTGGAGTTTAAACTAACCATCTAGATACCTAGCCCGTTTTACTTTTTAGTATTCGGGTTAGGTGTTGATTTACAAAAATGATAGGTACTGATTCACATAATGACAAAACCCTCACTGAGAGTATCTCTCAGGCAGACCGGCAGGCATTTGAGCAGTTTGTAGCTATCAAAGAAAAAATAGCCCATTTCTTTTATGATATGGAAACAGATTGCCCGTATGGCATGCCTTTTAAAGCTGTTTTCCATCAAGCCTATTTTGCTCCCCTTGAAGAAAATATTATGGAGCTATTTCTAGCCGCAGGTTATAGGCGCAATGGCAACTGTCTTTATACCATGAAGTGTCCCAAATGCTCTGCATGTGTTTCTATACGGATGATTCCAGAGCTTTATCAAGCCAACAGAAATCAGAAGCGAACTAGAAAGACTAACAGAGATCTGACCTACACTGTAGAAAGGGTCATTGGTACACAGGAAAATGTCGAACTATGTAATGAGTTTCTCAATAGTAGATATCCGAAAGACAATAGTGCTGCGAGGTATTATAAAGAGTTTTTTCAGAACTCTATCGTTTCCAGTATTCAATTGCAGTTTCGTAAAGAAGATAAATTGCTTGGCAGTTCAATAGTTGATTTTGGTGCCAACTGGTTGAATGCGGTGTATTTCTTTTTTGACCCCAAAGAGAGTAAACGAAGTCTGGGTACATTTAATATTTTGACGCTTATCGATATTTGCAGAGAGCGTGGGTTAGAGTATTTATATCTCGGTTATTATATTAAAGAGGTAAATGCCATGAATTATAAGGCACGGTTTAAACCGCATCAGCTGTTGCTTGATGGTCAGTGGCAAACGACTCAGAAATAGCAAGAGCAGCACAAGACTCATGTTTTACTCTCGGGGCCATGTGAAAGTTGTCATGTTTTGCTGTTCCATTTTTGTTTTTCTAAGAATATTTCAATGTAAAATTTATATTAATTGGTTGTGTCACTATGGAATTTGTAAAAAAACAGTGGTTTTTCATAGGGATTTTTATAGCAGTTTTGCTGGCGTTTTTTATGCCTGTACTTGGTGCTTTTGTACGAGAATATTCAATTTTAAAGGTTGGTGTATTTCTGGCATTTCTGGTTACAGGGATGACACTTGATACATCTGAAATTATAAATCAGTTAAAAGATGTAAAGGTTCTGATTGCCTCTGTCTTATCAGCACTCATATTTTTTCCAGTTGTTGCATACTGTGCCGCCAGTTTATTTTTTAGTAGTAACCCAGATTTTGTTGTAGGTGTATTAGTTATTGCTGCAGCACCTGTTACCGTAGCTTCTGGTACAGTAATGACAGGAATTGCTAGAGGTAACATACCTCTTAGTCTTTTTATATGTGTCCTGTGTAATGGTTTTGCTATTTTTACTATTCCACCTATTTTGAATCTATTTATTAGTCTTACAGAGCCAATTAACCTTCCTGTCTGGAGGATGATGGTAAGTTTGATTGTCACAGTTCTTATCCCAACAATAATAGGCTTGCTTGTCAGGCCGTTTGTTAAAGATTTTCTAGCAAAACATAAAAGGAAGGTGTCCGTTTTTAATCAGTCAATTGTGCTGCTTATTATTTTCAATGCAGTGGCTGGTTCGACAGGGAGACTTGTTGAGGCGGGCTTGAGTACTGTTTATGTCTTTATATTTATGGTTGTTCTCCACAATCTGTATCTTTGGTTTAATTATAATTTGGCAAAGTTTATACGGTTGGATCGACCTTCAATTGCAGCCTTTACCATTCACACCTCTCAGAAAACGTTGACTGTATCGTACATTGTTTGGGCTGGCTATCTTGCTGATAGCTTTCCAATGGCTCTTATTCCTGGAATTGCCTATCACTTAACTCAGTCAGTATGCGATACAATTCTCGCTAAAAAAATGGGAGAAGGACAGAGGGTATAGATAAAGTCGAAACCAAAGGGTGTAATTGCTCTGGTTTCGACTTTGTGTTTATGTAGAAAACATATCTAAAGGTTCTTGCGTTTCTGAAATAGATGATCACATCCAAGAGTCAGCATAATTGCAAAAGCTGCTGCTGCTGCGCCAAGGAGTACATTGTAGAAAGGTGGTGCTGCTAGTGCAATTCTGATGATGAGTGTTGCCAGTGCATAACCGGAATTACGAAAAATAGAGTAAAATGAAGGCTGAAAACATTGAGCAAGTAATACAACCAGAATATCAGCTAGAATTAATATGGTATAGAATTCATAGAGAAAGTCACCATGTTCAACTCCTGTCATGGTTAAAAACATGCTTTGTATGCCCATAATGGTGAAAAAACCAAGTAGTACAAGTGCAACACCCTTTTTGGCAGCAACAAAAGCATACAGATCAGTTGGTTTCATTGAGTCATCTGAGGCTTTTCTCTGTATCAGATAATAAACTCCCAAAAGTGCAAAGATGAGCAGGGCACCAAAACCATCTGAGATGATATGTAAAATAGCCTTTTCGTTTCCATAATATGTTATTGGCTCAGGGAAATAGGAAAGCTCTTTAAATGCATTTCTCATGAGAATGAGAGAGAATATCTCAAATTGTTTGCCAACAGAGCGTGAAAAAGAGCATGGTAGAGTAAAAACAAGACTTATGACTTCAAGTATTAGCACAACGGTAAAGGCTGCTTGAACTGCAAAGAAATGATTTGTTGGTATAAGTGAAGCGAGTGGGTCAGGAATAAGACCTTGCCTATTCATTTCAATGCCAAAGACACTTATTATAAAAAAGATAGTCAGAGTGGCAGCAATTTTCCTGTGCATTTTTTCATGCTCCCACAGGTGGTGGAGCGGGTCAAACAAGTAGGTGATTTTTTCGTATAAGAAATTCATTAGTTCTTTCTGGAGTAGAGCTTAAATTAAGTAATAAATGATTATCATTACTATTTGTTTTGAGATAAAAATGCAAGGATGAATGGCGTTTTGTCAAAGAAAATCCGAAAAAGAAGGGTGAAAGCAGTTAGTTTTGGAGTGATTTAGGAGTTAAGTGTGAAAGTTTAACTCCTAAAAAGGATTCTAAGCTATTGCGGACTAGTTGTGTTACTAGCAGCAATACGGTGCTTGCTCCACTTACCGTGGGCCATCCAATAGCGGCCTAAACCGTCCTGAAAACGGTAAACTGGTTGATTGCTGTTCTTGTCAGTAAAGTAGAATTCTACTTCTTTCATAGGTCTGCCGCCGGTAAGAGTGAAAAATGTTTTTTTCAGCATAGCACTCAAATCTCCTCTGCGTGAGTTTTTAAGAAACAGTTGTCCACTGTTGTTTTAGTGGAGAAAACAACTGCGCTTTTAGTCGTCCTGCAACTGCAAACTACAAAGAGAAATATTGAAATGCCCCAACATATGTTGGCGACAGTTTATTTAAAATAGTATGAAGCACTCCTAGCAATACGTTGAATGCTTAACCACTTTTTCTTATAATAGGATGAGAATAAAAAGTAAATGATTTTTAGTGACTAAGATATTGTTATTATCAAAAAAAGATGCGATTATGCTTGTGGTAAAAGAGATTGAGAAAATTAAATTAGTTGTGGAGAATTTATGAATAGAAATATCGAAATATTTTTTGTGTCACTCTGTGGCATTTTATTTCTATTGCTTTTTACAGCTTTGCTTTTGCCAATTGTCTTTAACCCAAAATATCATAAAAGTAGTATTGAAAGTTATCTATCATCCCTAGTTGGTCTTCCTTGCTCTTTAGAAGGAAGAGTAGAGTTTTCACTTATCCCACAAACATCGATAACATTTTCAAAGTTAACTGTAGGTAATCCGGATGGTTTTGACAAAGAAGAGTTTCTTTTTTTTGAATCAGGTCAGGTGCTTATGGGGTCTTTGCCGTTTTTTAAAGGTAGCGCTGAACTAAAACGAGTTATGTTAACTGGAGCTCGCGCTACTTTTGTGGAAAATGAGCAGGGAATAAAAAACTGGTCTTATTTAACAAGTATGAGCTCGTCTTTAGCGATTGACCTGCTTGTTGTAACTGATGGTGATGTTGTAGTTGAAAGAAAGCCATCAAAAAGACAGTATCGTTACTCTGATATGTCTCTGGTTTTATCAGATTATTCATTTAATAAGTTTTCTGGTTTTGAAACTGAAGGGTTCTTAAATGAACTGGAATTGCGGTTGGATGGTCGGCTAAAGGCAATTACAGGTGATGCTGTTGGCCAGACAAAGATTTTCTGTAAAGGTGATTTGTCTTTACGGGCAAATAAGGCTGATGTGGATGAAACGGCAACTTCACCTGTTTTTATAGGAACAATGAGTGGGGATATTGTCTTTCCTGAAGGGGAGGTGGATTTGTCACTTGTTCCGCACTCTGTCAATAAAAATAGAGAACGTGTAGGTGATGGACCAATTGTCGATCAACTTTTTCAGATAAAGGGCTCTTTTAGTGAGCCAGTCTTTTTAATTAATAAAGACCGAATAAACGAGCAAGCACTTGCTCAATCTTCAATTAATTCTACAAAAGGCTCTATTGACTCGAAGGTAAAGAGTTTTGCAAGAATGCTCAATGGCGGTAAGGATTTTCCTAAAAGAGAGCAGTTAGATAGGCAAGAGTCGGAAAACGTGAGCTATTCAAAGAGTAAGCTTGGTTCGATAAAGATCGGTGTGATGCAGGTTCAATAAGCTTGTTATGTGTCTGGTGTAACTGTTTTATTTCAAAATATTTCCATCTTGAAGGGTAAGTATTCTATCCATCTTAGTCGCTAGATTACTATTGTGGGTCACCATCACTGTGGACAGTTGATGTTCTTTGCTAAGTTCTTGAAGAAGTGAGAACACAATATCACCTGATCGAGAATCAAGATTACCTGTTGGTTCGTCGGCTAAAAGAAGACTTGGCTCTAAAATAAGCGCTCGTGCGAGTGCTGTTCGCTGTTGTTCACCACCTGAGAGGTTGGTTACCTTGTGATCAAGCCTGTGACCAAGTTCAACTCTCTCCAGTAGTTCTCGTGCCTTTTTTTCTGTGTCACTATTATAGTTTCCACCAATTCTCGCTGGGATCATCACATTTTCAAAGGTGGTAAATTCCGATAGTAGGTGGTGGAATTGAAATATAAAACCTAGCGATTTGTTCCTGAATTCGGCTAACTGTTTATCTGATTTATCTGTAAGTGTTTGTTCTTGGAAATACAACGCTCCTTCTGTAGGTTTGTCTAGGGTGCCCAGAATCTGTAAAAGTGTTGTTTTACCAGATCCGGATGCTCCAACAATTGCTGTCATAGAGCCTTGAGTTAGACTGAGGCTTATGTCGTCTAATACAGTGAGCTTGCTAGTGCCGCTTGTGTATACTTTCTTTAAATTCTCAGCACGATACAGTTCCATTATGATAGTACCTCCGCAGGTTGAACCTGTGATGCCTTCCATGATGGATAGAGGGTTGCAAGTAGTGTTATAATTACAGTGCTTATGGCAATTATGGTAACATCAGCCGGAAGTACTCTGATTGGTAGTGTTGTCATAGGGTACACATTTTCCGGTAGCTCAATGAACTTATACCTAGAAAGCAGTTCGCAAAGACCAAGTCCACCAGCAACTCCTAGAGTGGTGCCTATGCCTGCAATGATAACACCTTGAAATAGGAATATTCTCATGATGGATGCAGATGTTGCTCCCATGGATTTTAATATAGCAATGTCCCTAGTCTTTTCCATCACAACCATAATTAGAGCACTAATGATGTTCAAAGCTGCTACGAGAATAATGAGGGTCATGCAGATGAACATTCCAATCTTTTCTAGCTTAAAGGCTGCAAAAAGGTTGGCGTTCATCTTCATCCAATCTCGAACAACAAATTGAGATTCGAGCTTTTTGTGGATAGCTGAAGCAATTTGATCAGCCTTGTCTAATTTGTCTTTATCAACTGTAACTTCAATTCCGTGGGCTATGTCGCCGCTTGAAAGAAACTTTTGACTATTTTTTATCGACATATAAGCAAGTGTTGAATCATACTCATACATTCCGGTTTCAAAGATGCCAACTACCTGGCAGGTGGTTATTTTGGGAATGATACCCATAGGGGTGAGAGGGCCGGAGGGAGAAATAAGTCGAACCTTGTTGTTAAGAGTTACACGAAGTGTATTTGCAAGATTCTTCCCTAAAATAATTGTAGGGATAGAGCTTTTCTTCTCAAGGTCTTCAAAGTTACCAAGTATAATTTGTCGTGGCAGGGAAAGAACATCTTTTGCGGTCTCAGGATCAATGCCTCTGAGCACAACTCCACTCCCACCGCCACTACTTGAAATAAGACTTTGTGCGTAAAGGTAAGGGGTTGCACCTACAACATCGTCTACCTCCAGCACTTTTTCCCTTGTTTTATTGTAATTATATATTTTACCACCATATTGTTGGACTATGATATGAGCATTCACGCCAAGAATCTGGTCACGAAGACTGGTGGTAAAACCTGAATAGACAGCCATAACAACAATGAGAGCAATTACACCAACTGTAATTCCGGCAACAGAGATAAGAGATATCAACGAGATAAAACGTTGTTTATGCTTTGCCCGAAGATAACGAAGGCTTATAAACCACTCATACATTGTATTGTTCCGTTTAAATTATTGCTGCTCTTCGTTGTTTTCTTCCGTTTCCTGCTGTTGCCCAGCTTCAGGCTTGAGATGTGGAAAGAAGATGACGTCACGTATTGAAGGGGCATCTGTGAGTAGCATGGTGAGTCGGTCAATACCAATCCCTTCACCAGCAGCAGAAGGCATTCCATACTCAAGTGCACGGACATAGTCACTGTCAAGCTCTGGGTGGATCTCCTCGTCGTCTCCACGTTCTTCAATCTGTTTAGCAAATCTTTCGTATTGATCTACAGGGTCGTTCAACTCGCTAAAAGCGTTAGCTAGTTCTCTACCTGTAACAAAGAGCTCAAAACGATCAGTAACCGTTGGGTCTTCATCATTTCTACGAGCAAGTGGAGAAACTTCGGTAGGGTATGCTGTAATGAAGGTAGGGTTGATTAGTTTTTCCTCAACAAAGAGCTCAAATAACTCGGTTTTTGCTTTTCCTGCCCCGGCACTCTTTTCAAGCTTGATACCTTTTTCTTTTGCAAGAGCAATCACGGCTTCATCATCTTTTAAAAGCTCAGCATCTATACCAGCAACTTTTACAAGAGATTCTTCCATGGTCATGCGTTGCCAAGGTGGAGACAGGTCGACATCGGTACCCTGATACTGAATCTGCATAGTACCATTTACTTTTTCACAAGCAGTTGAAATCATCTCTTCTGTGAGATCTATCATGTCTTCGTAGGTAGCATAGGCCTGGTAGAACTCAAGCATGGTAAATTCAGGATTGTGACGTGTTGAAAGACCTTCATTACGAAAGTTTCGATTGATCTCAAAAACACGTTCAAGGCCACCTACTAACAGTCGCTTCAGGTAAAGCTCAGGGGCAATACGAAGGTATAGATCCATATCAAGCGCATTATGGTGGGTTTTGAAAGGTTTAGCTGTAGCTCCACCAGGAACCGCTTGCATCATAGGTGTTTCAACTTCCATAAAGCCGTGATCTGTGAGGAAGTCACGGATATGTTTTATGATTTCTCCTCGTTTTCTGAAAACTTCGCGACTTTCAGGAGTAACAATAAGATCAACATAACGCTGGCGATAACGGGTTTCAACATCACTGAGGCCATGCCATTTGTCAGGTAGTGGACGAAGTGATTTTGAGATCATTTCGATCTCGCTTGCCATAACGGACAACTCACCAACTTTGGTTTTAAAAAGAGATCCTTTGATGCCAACGATGTCACCAATATCCCACTTTTTAAATTCTGCAAAAGTGTCATCGCCTAAAACATCTTTTTTTACATAAATCTGGATTTTGCCACTTTTGTCCATAATGTGAAAAAAAGCAGCCTTGCCAAATTTACGCATTGCCATAATACGGCCTGCAACAGAATATTGAGGTTTGCCATCCTCGTGAGCCTGTGGCTCAAGATGTTCACCTTTTGGTAACAATTCTGCAGCTTGATGTTCTGGGGTAAATGTGTTGTTGTAGAGCTTTACGCCAAGTTCAGCAAGCTCTTCAGCTTTCTCTTTTCTCTGTTGGATTGTGTTGTTCTCTGTACTCATTTATATGCCTCAAAAGGGACGGATAAAGCAGGTTGATTATTACTTGCTCAGGAAATTGTAGTATTGTAGTAAGAAGTGCAAACTTACTACGTAATTTCATAGGAATTACAGATAAAGTGGCTATCTGTCAATCAATTTCAGGAAAATGACCTTTGAACCGGTAAAATTATGCTGTTTTTGAAGAATTGATATGTGAAGCTATGGCTTTATTTTTTAACAGAACGATTGTTTCTATGTGGTGGGTTTGAGGGAACATGTCGATGGGTTGGATTTTTTCGATTTGGAAATCGAATTCCACAAGTGCTCCTAGGTCTCTGCTAAGAGTTGCTGGGTCACAGGAAATGTAAATAATTCGATCTGTTGTAAGCTTGGAAAGTTGTTTGGCTAAATCCGGTGCACCCTGTCGTGGAGGATCGATAATAGTACAATTAAAGCTTTTGCCGTCAGCTATTAATTCATCGCATGCTTTATGTACAGGCTTTTTGTAAAATGCAGTGTTGGTTAAACCGTTATCCTTTGAATTTATTTTTGCAGCTCTAATTGCAGCTCCTTGCCCTTCAAAGCCTGTAACAGATTGAGAGTCTTGGGCAAAAGGGATCGAAAAATTCCCCATCCCGCAATACAGGTCCAATACATCTTCATTACCTTTCAAATCTGCGAAATCAAGTGCCGTTTTTATCATAGTAACATTTTGCAGGAGATTAACTTGGCAAAAACCTCCTGCCTCCCAACATAGACTTAGGTTTTTTTCATTTATTTCAAAGCTGTGATTTAAGGGAGTGGAGCTATTTTGAATTGTATTTATTGGTGAGCTTAATGGAAAGTCGTCTCCCTGAAAATAAAAACTCTCTATTAATTCAATGTCTTGAACTAGGCGTTCTGCTCGTTTTATATCAGCAGGTCGTGGTTTTCTAGTAAAAGATAAAATCAGGCTAATCCGTTTGTTTTGAGGGTTGAAAAGCAGTTGCAACTGTGTTGACTTTTCAAGTAATTCCTCAAACTCAGGATGCTCTTTGACTTTTTTAAGAACAGTATTGATTTCCTGCTGAGCTAGAAGGCAGTGGTCTATTTGAACAATGTCATTAGATTTTCGTTTGAGAAAACCTAATCGGCCAACTGAGTCAATATGAAGTCGTATTCTTTGTCTATAATGATATTCAGTAGGGCTTGGTATACACGGCTCTACTAGGTGAGCGGACCTGTCAAGGTGTTTGACACTACTTCTTTGCAGGATATCCTTGATAATTGCAGTCTTTATCTCTGTTTGTAAAGCGTAGGATGCATGTTGTAGGTTGCAGCCACCACACTCTCTTATGTATTTGCACGGTGGGTCGATTCGCTCAGGATGTTGTTTGATTATTTTCTTTATTTTTGCCAGGTTATACTGCTTTTTCTCTTGTGTTACTTTGCAGGACACCTGTTCCCCTGGCAAACCTCCTTCTACCAGGATAGTCTTACCGTCCTGGTTGTGTGTAAGGCCGTATCCCTGATTTATTGTCTTTTGAATTGTATAAGGAGTCATTATCAGCTGTTAAAACCTTTCATGTGGTGTACAATAGAGCTTAAATACTTGGGTTAGTTGTTTATTATACACTCTTTATGTGGATCATATAAATTCTGCATTTAGGCTGCAGGATGTTTCGAAAACAATTGTTTCATAATATATCACGATTATCTTGTCGAACCTTTATCGCAGTCTTGTTGCTTCTTTTTGCAATCTCAGGACGGGCGATGGCGGCTTTTCCTCTTGAGGTGACAGTTGAGGGCATTGATTCTCCTTTATATGAGAATGTAATGTCACGTCTGAAGATAAATAGACATAAGGACAGTGATCATGTCTCGCTACAGAACCTTTTTGTTCTTCATCGCCAGGCGGAAAAGGATATTCGCTCTGCTCTAGCACCTTACGGTTATTACTCCCCTCTTATTATATCTGATTTAAAAGAAGTTGATAGCGTATGGCAGGCAGTTTACAGCATAACTCAGGGAAGCCCTGTCATAATAAAAAATGTAAGTGTTGATGTGTCCGATAATGTTGATGATATTCCTCATTTAGCAAAAAAAATCAAAGAACAACCATTTCAAGCAGGCGATATATTACAACAGGATATCTATGAAGCCTACAAGAAGACCCTTGTGCAAACCGCCTTTGAAGAAGGGTTTCTTGACGCTCAACTTTCACGCCACGAGCTTGAGATCCATCGAGGTGATTATTCTGCTAATATCTATCTGATTCTTGACCTTGGCCAGAGATACAAATTTGGTGAGCTTCGTAGTGCACAGACTGTTATTGAACATGATCTTCTAAGCCGCTTTAGACCATTTTCCTCTGGTGATCCATACCGATCTGCTCAGCTTTTCGAATATCAAAAAAATCTCTATAAGGCTGGATACTTTCAACAAGTAACTGTGCGAGGAGACATAAAAGGTGTAGAGGGGGATGAAGTCGCTGTTGATGTGGATATTCAACCTCTAGAGCATCTCAATAAGTATACTTTTGGTGTCGGGTTTGCCACTGATACGGGGGCTAGGGTTACAGCGAAATGGGAGAATAAATTACTGAATACCTACGGTCATCGATTAAAAATAGGTATGCAGTTAGGTGAAAAAGAAAGCTCAATTGAAAGTTTTTATGACATCCCTTATAAAGACCCGCGCCACGAAAAAATAGTTCTGTTTGCCTCATACAGAGATCTTGACTGGGGAGATACAGAAACCCAACTGTTGGCAGCAGGTTCTTCCTTTGTTTATTCAACACCGAAGTTCAAGTATAGTTTTGGCCTTGAAATAAGAGAGGAGGACTATACGGTTGGCGATACAGATGGCACAAGTAGTCTGTTGATGCCTTCTTTACGAGGAAGTTATGTTATTGCTGATAACCTGATCAATACTCTCAACGGAATTCAGGTCAGTGGCAGTGTCCGGGGTGCAACAGAGACGATCTATTCTGAGTCAACGTTTATGCAGTTTACTGGTGCTAGCAAAATAGTCTTGTCACCATTGAAGGACTGGCGCATTTTAGGGCGTGGACTGATAGGAGTTACTCTTGCCGATGAATTGGATGACCTCCCTCCAACACTACGATTTTATGCCGGTGGTGATAATTCTGTAAGAGGTTATGGCTATAAAGAAATTGGCGCAGAAGACGATAATGGAGATGTGGTTGGTGGTCGCTATACACTTGTGGGTAGTGTTGAGGTTGAGAAAAACTTTTCTGAGTATCTTGCCGGAGCTGTCTTCTGGGATTTTGGTAATGCAACTGATGAAATAGAGATAGAGTTTTCTCATGGTGTTGGTGTTGGTGGAAGGATTAATCTACCTTTCGGGCAGGTTAAGATGGATCTAGCTACAGCAATATCTGAGTCAGGCTTCCCTGTGCGACTGCATCTTTCGGTTGGAGGCGAGTTTTAGTGAAAAAATTACTGAAAGTTGCTTTTGGGATACTGTTAATATGCATACTGAGTGCATCTGTTTTCCTCTATTCTTCCTACGGAACCAAGGTAGTTGTGACTCTCATTGAAAAATATGTGGGAGATATAGTGACAGTTGAAAAGGTTACAGGAAGACTAGCCTCTGATCTTCAACTGAAAAATATTCTTATATCCACTGAGGCACTTGATGTAAAAGTGTCATCTGCTAGCCTGAATTGGACCATCTCAGCAGTTCTTATGGGACAGTTTCGAATATCTGATATCAAGGTGGATGGGCTGACTTTTGTTTTTAAAACAGCATTTGAGCAGGTTGAAGCAGCAGAGGTCAATGATGAACCTTTTACACTGGAACTTCCTGAAACACTGATACCTGTAATCGGTGTGAGTGTTGGTGGCTTGCTGGTTGAAAACATCTCTTTTCAGCTAGAGGATGGTGAAGAGGTTGAAAATATCGATAGTCTCAATTTCAAAGGTTCTGTGCGTGGTAAAAGGTTTTCAGTCAACCGCTTGGCTGTTGAAGATGAAGACTATGCTGTAATCTTGAGTGGTAGTGGTCGTGCAGGAAAAGTCTGGCAGGCTGATGTGATGGGAGATTGGCGCTTTTCTAATTGGGATGGTGGCGAACTACTTGGGACACTTTCAGCTAAAGGGCCATTGCCTGATATGGATGTTCGTGTCGAACTCATTACACCGGCTAAGGTTGATATTCGCGGTAAAATGAAAAACCTGCCGTCAAATCCATATTTTGAGGTGACTGGTAAAGGTGAAAAAAGTTCGCTTGTTGCAGTTCATCCTTCTTGTCCAGAAATATATCTTAATGCACAAGCAGAAGCGTCCGGCTACATCAATGATTATCGAGGTTGGTTAACTACGACGGGAGACTGGGATTGGTATAAGGGAATAACTGGTGAGACTCGCTTGCGAGGAAATTTAGATAATATCCATTTCACCTCTCTTGTCTTCAAACATGAAGAAAGTGTGGTGGACGTAGAAGGCGGATATCTTGATTGGGTGGATGCCTTTATTGTTGGTGGTAAACTCCATGTAAAAAAATATAACCCTGGTGTGTTTGGTGAGTTTTGGCAAGCGAGTTTAGCTGGCGAAATCGATGGTTTATTGACAGTGGACGACGATGTCTTTGGTGAATATAAATTGAGTAATATGACAGGTGTCTGGCATGGATATCCTGTAAGTGGCAACGCTAAAGTTCATTTTAATGATGAAGAGTTTGTAATTGATGATGTTCTTGTAAAAAGCAAGCAGTCAAAACTAAATTACCATGCCACTTTTGGGGATTCTATGGAGATGGGTTTTGTGCTCGATTCCCCTGCTTTTGAAGAAATCTTACCTGATGCATATGGCAAGCTTAAAGCTGACATCAAACTAGAAGGTAGCTACGAAAACCCTGCAATCAGTGGAAATATATCAGGAGATAATGTCGGCTATTATGGAGTTAGCATTGGCTCTGTGCAAGCTGCAGTTGTGGAAAGTGAAAAAGGTGATGGTCAGTTTGTTGCAAATGCCACAGGCACAGGGCTTGATATTTATGGTCAAACCTTTAAAGACGTAGCGGTAAAGATTGGAGGTAATCTCAGTCGCCACAGCGGGGCACTGCTGTTAGATAATGAAAAGCGTTCGATTGATGCAGGTTTCACTGGAGGTTTTGAAGAGGGAGCATGGCGTGCACAGATTGAGAAATTTAATTTTGAAGATAACTTTCTAGGTAACTGGAAACTTAATAGCTCTTCTACATTACAAGTTTCGGAGAACACTACTGAACTTGGAAAGAGTTGTTTCGAAGAGTTGCAAAGTATATTGTGCCTGTCTCTAACTTATGAAAACGAAAAAGAGAATAAGCCGTATCAGGTGTCAGCATCTTTTGATAAATATTCTATTGAAAAATTTTCAGTGTATGAGTTTGTCCCAGATTCATTGACGGGTATTCTGTCCGGTAATTTAAATATAAACGGTGAAGCAGATAAGCTGGTTGGTTTGCAGGCTGACCTTGATTTAGCTGATGCTGCTATGATTGTCAATGTAACTGGAAAAGAAGAGGTCGTTCAGTTGCAGAACACTTTGGCCTCATTGAGTTTTGATGGTGAAAAGGCGTTGTTTGAGCTTGGCATGAAGGTGAAAGAAAGTAACTGGCAGTTAATTGCTCATACTAATTGGGATGGCGCTTATGATATTGAGTTTGAGACCCTTCCGCTGGGGGGTAATCTTCATATTGATAGTTTTGATGTTACTCTTTTAAACAATATATTTGGTTATGAAGTCCAACCGTCAGGTTCATTGACTGCTGATGTAGAGTTACTTGGAACTTTTGCAGAGCCTAAAGGCGACGGCGATATCATGTTAGAGGATGGCTCTGTCAATTTACCAAGTCTTGGTGTGCAGCTTAGTGAAATTGAATTGAGTTTTATAGGGAGTGAGGGGGAAGCTGATGTCAGAGGGAAATTCAGCTCTGGTGGTGGTTCTATAAGAGTCATTGGAACGTTGAGTAGAAATGATAATTGGGATATATCGGGTTTAGTCTCTATTGTAGGTAAGGACTTTCTGCTGCTCAATCTTCCTGAGTATGAAGTTTATGTGAACCCGGAGCTTGATATTGATTTTAACCTTCAAAGAGCAACTATAAGAGGAAACGTTTTTATTCCTAAAGCTTATATTGCTCCTGAAGAAATGACGGGTTCTGTACAAGAATCATCGGATGTGGTCTTTGTCGATGATATAGATAAAAAAAATGAGTCTAATTATAGATTGTCAACTCGCATTAGGTTAGATCTTGGCGAAGATGTAAGTTTTAAAGGTTATGGCTTGAAGGGGCGATTAACAGGAGGGCTTGATGTAATTGATGAACCTTCAAGGCACCTTGAGGGTACTGGTTCACTCTCCCTCGTTGAATCGACATTTTCTACATATGGTAGAACCCTGGATATTGCTCGTGGTAAAATTCTCTTTACAGGTGGTTCTGTTCTTAACCCTGGAGTAGATGTTCGGGCACAAAGGGCTGTGTCGGATCAAGTCGGTTCCCGTGGGGGATATACTGTTGGTGTGGATATCTCCGGTCTCATTCCGGACTTGAATTATAGTTTGTTTTCGGCACCATATATGGATGATGCTGATATTTTGGCTTATTTGATATTAGGTCATTCACTTCTGGATGCAGATGACGAGGATAGTAATCTTTTAGCAGGTGCGGCATCAGCTCTTGGCTGGGAGGAACAGGCTAGCATTATGCGTAAGGTTGCCTCGGTGCTGCCTGTGGATGATATCCATATTGAAAGTAATATGAGTGAAGACGATATGTCTCTGGTCTTTGGAAAAAGGATTACCAAAGATATTTATGTTGGCTATGATTACAGTGTTCGCGATCAGATCGGAGAGGTAAGGCTTCGATATGATCTGAAATACGGTTTTTTTGTGGAGTCTCGTAACTCATCTGAGTCAACAGGTGCCGATCTATTGTACGTTATTGAACGCTAAATATTAATAGTAGTTGTGACAGGTTTACAAATGATGAATCAAGGTGCTCCGACAGTTTTAATTGTAGATGATGAGCAGGTGCATCGTTATATGCTCGCCTCGATGCTGGCGGAGTGGGGCTATAACTCTGCTCAGGCAGATGATGGTGCAGTAGCTGTAGCTGCCATCAAAAAGAAACGCTATGATGCAGTATTAATGGATGTGCGCATGTCGAATATGGATGGTCATGAAGCCTTTTCGATAATAAACGAATACGATCCTAGCATCCCTGTAATCATTATGACAGCCTATTCTTCGGTTGAGAGGGCAGTCGCTGCAATGCAAGAAGGTGCACACGATTATCTGACTAAACCTCTTGATTTTGATCGTCTAAAACTTGCTCTTGAACGTGCCTTCGATCATGGTCGTGTGGTAAGTAGCAAGACAAAGATTGAAAAGGAAAATACAGACAAAGAAGTTCTTTCTACCTCAATAATCGGTAGATCTCCTGTTATGCAGGAGCTGCTCGAAATGGTAAGTTACGTGGCGCCTACTGAGGCAACTGCATTGGTTTATGGCGAGTCTGGCACTGGCAAGGAATTGGTTGCTGAGGCCTTGCACAATAACAGCCACAGAAAAGCTGGCCCCTTTATTCGGGTTAATTGTGCAGCACTTGCGGAAACACTTCTTGAATCTGAGCTCTTTGGTCATGAAAAAGGTGCTTTTACTGGTGCTGAGAAACGCCGTGAAGGTCGATTTGTGCAAGCTGATGGTGGAACACTTTTCTTAGATGAAATTGGTGAAACTTCACAGGCAATGCAGGTAAAATTATTAAGAGTTTTACAGGAACAAGAGTTACAGCGGGTAGGTGGTGACGAGACTGTTAAAGTTAATGTTCGTATCATTGCGGCTACCAATAGAGATCTCGAAGAAGAAGTTAAATCAGGAAATTTTCGTGAAGATCTCTACTATCGCCTCAATGTTGTGATGCTTACGGTGCCACCTCTGCGGGAGCGGGGCGAAGATATCAAGCTCCTTGTTGATGCTTTTGCAAAAAAGTTTGCTGATAAAAATAAACGTCAACTTACAGGGATTACACCTCTTTGTATGGAGCTTCTCGAAATATATAGTTGGCCGGGAAATGTTCGTGAGCTTGAAAATGCCATAGAGAGAGGGATTATCCTCATGCGAGGTGAAGAGCTCACAGAAACAAGCTTGCCTCTTTCTGTTCAAAAACAAAAAGGTCAAACTCAGCATGAAAAAATGGTTGGTAAATCCCTTTTTGAAGCAGAGAGAATACTTGTCAGACAAACCCTTGAAGAGACAGGCGGTAATAAGAGTGAAGCTGCTCGTCGCTTAGGGGTAACACGAAAAACTCTACAAAATAAACTGAACAAATACGAAGAAATGTGATATGTTGTTTCCCTTTCTGTGGTTCTTCGCAGTGAGTTCAAGCGATTGTAACCGTTGTTTAAGTGTAGATATATCCATGATTTTAGAATGTGAAGAAGAGACGCTATGAGAACAAATATAGTTCATATAGGTGCTGGAGAGCTTACCTACGAAATACGTAACATCGTAAATGTTAGTGAAAAGCTGCAAAAAATGGGTTTGCAGACTAACATGGAAAATATTGGTGATCCTGTTGCCAAAGGAGAAGAAATTCCTCTTTGGATGAAAGAGATTGTGGCAGAAGCTGTAATGGAGGACTCCACATACGGATACTCTCCTACTAAAGGTATTCTTACGACTCGTCAGTTTATCGCAACAGAGACGAATAAAAAAGGTGGGGTGCAGATCACCGCAGAAGATGTTCTTTTCTTCAATGGGCTTGGTGATGCCATCTCCAAAATATTTACCTTTTTAAAGCGGACAGCCCGTGTCTTGGTGCCTACACCTAGTTATTCTACTCACTCATCAGCAGAAGCGGCCCATTCTGGTGATGCGCCCATTACCTATATTCTTGATCCTAATAATCATTGGTATCCAGATCTTGATGATATGGAAAAGAGGGTAAGCTATAATCCAGCTGTTGCAGGTATCCTTATTATCAACCCTGACAATCCGACAGGCGCAGTATATCCGCTTGAAGTATTAGAGGGAATTGTTGACATTGCAAGACGTTATGACCTTTTTCTGATCTGTGACGAAGTCTATCAGAATATTATTTATAACGGTCAAGAGACAGCCACTCTTGCCGAGGTGATAGGTGATGTACCAGGAATTGCCATGCGAGGTGTTTCTAAAGAAGTTCCTTGGCCAGGTTCTCGTTGTGGTTGGATTGAGGTGTATAATGCTGACAAAAACCCTATGTTTCAGCGTTACGTGAACTCTATTCTCAACGCTAAAATGCTTGAGGTTTGTTCAACAACTCTGCCGCAGGTTGTATATCCCAAAATAGTTTCACACCCTGAGTATGTTCCATATCTTGAAGAACGTATAAGGAGGTATGAGAGATGTTCACAGATAGCCATGGACTGTTTACAAGATGTGGATGGGGTTTTAGTAAATCAGCCTAATGGTGCCTTTTACATGAGTGTCTGTTTTGAGGATGGTGCTTTAAATAGTAAACAGACACTTCCTATAGAAAATGATGAGATTCGCACAATGATTGAAGATTTAGTTTATCCAGCGGATACAGCATTTGATAAACGTTTCGTCTACTATTTGCTTGGTGCGACTGGTATATGTGTGGTGCCGCTAACGTCTTTTGCATCAGAAATTAACGGATTTAGAATCACTCTGCTTGAGCGTGATGAATCTGAATTTACTAGAATCTTTACAAACATTGCCTCTGCTATAAGGGCTTATTTGAAGAGCTAAACTAAATTTGCTTATTTAAATTTAAGGTGTTTCTTTGTTTGCAACAAGGAAGCACCTTTTTTTGTTCATATAATGTAAATCTAGTGCGTTCACTTTCTATATCTTTAGTTTATTCAATTATTGAAAGTTAAACTGGTCAAAAATCGGTTAACTTCCTGTCTTGACATTGGTCTAACGCTGTTTATTGTTCGCTCTGAATTTAATGAAGATCAGGTCGAAATGTTTGTCTCGATATTAGGAGTGATTTCGACTGAATTTGAATGAGGAAAAATATTTCAAAAGATCGAACAGAGGGGAAACTGTGAGTGAAAAAGTAAAAAAGGAAGAAGTTCAGGAAGAAGTTGACTCAAACGAGAAAGTTGACACTCCTGAAACTGAAACCACCAATGAACAGTCAGAAGAGCCAAAAGAAAAGACTCTAGAAGAACAACTTGCTGATGCATTGGCTGAGGTTGAAAATCACAAAGATCAAATGCTGCGAGCTGTGGCAGAAAGTGAGAATTTCAAAAAACGCATGATGCGTGAGCATTCTGCGACTTTAAAGTATGCAGGTGAACATATTTTTAAAGAGATTCTTCCAGCTGTAGATAACCTTGAGCGTGCTGTAAGTCAGGGCGTTGTTGAAGGTGCTACTGCAGAACAGAATCTGAAGGCGTTACAAGAAGGTGTTGAGCTCACCCTGAAAAGCCTGCTTGCTACCCTTGAAAAATTTGAAGTAAAAGCCATTGATAGTCTTGGAAAACCATTTGATCCTGTAAATCAGGAAGCACTTACTATGGAGCCAAGTGACGAGTTGCCAGCGAACCATGTGACCAACGAGTACGAAAAAGGCTATTACTATAAAGATAGATTATTAAGAGCTGCCAAAGTTGTTGTCTCATCCGGTTCCGGAGGAGAATAATAGCTGTTAGTAGAAAAGACAGAGATAAATAGTGTAAAAAGCGGTGCTTTTCTTGACAAACGGCTCATGATGACCACCTTACAAATTGATTGATGAGGAAGGAACTGATGGAAAATAAAAAACCAATCTGTCAGTTCAACAAGATAGATATAAGGAGAGATTAAAGATGGGAAAGATTATCGGAATTGATCTGGGTACCACCAATTCATGCGTGGCAATTATGGAAGGCGGCGATCCAAAAGTAATTGCTAATGTAGAGGGTAATAGAACTACCCCTTCAGTAGTGGCTTTTGCCGATAATGACGAGCGCCTTGTTGGTCAGATCGCAAAGCGTCAGGCTGTAACAAACCCTGAGCGTACATTGTATGCTGTTAAGCGTCTTATCGGGCGTAAATATACTGATGCTGAGGTAAAGAAATCTCAGGAGATCAGCCCTTTTAAGATTGTTGAGGGAACTAACGGATCTGTTTCAGTTGAGGTTGAGGGAAATGTATATCGCCCTGCAGAAATTTCTGCGATGATCCTTGGCAAGATGAAGCAGACAGCTGAAGAGTATCTCGGTGAAGAAGTAACAGATGCTGTTGTTACAGTACCTGCTTACTTCAATGACGCTCAGCGTCAGGCAACCAAAGATGCAGGTAAGATTGCTGGTTTGAATGTACAGCGTATTATCAACGAGCCGACTGCAGCTTCTCTTGCTTACGGCCTTGATAAGAAGAATGAAGAAAAGATTGCTGTTTTCGATCTTGGTGGTGGTACGTTTGATGTATCTATCCTTGAGATTGGTGACGGTGTTTTTGAAGTTAAATCTACCAATGGTGATACTTTCCTCGGTGGTGAAGACTTCGATATGAGAATTGTTAACTGGCTGGCAGATGAGTTTAATCGCGAGCAGGGTATCGATCTTCGTGGTGATAAAATGGCACTTCAGCGTCTTAAGGAAGAGGGCGAGAAAGCAAAGATGGAGCTTTCCACCACTGTTGAGACCGAGATTAACCTGCCATTCATTACTGCAGATGCTTCCGGGCCAAAGCACCTTAACATTAAGCTTTCCCGTGCAAAGTTTGAGTCTTTAACTGAGGACCTTGTTCAGCGTACTGTTGGACCATGTCAGACAGCTCTAAAAGATGCTGGCCTTTCTGCATCTGAAATCGATGAGGTTATTCTTGTTGGTGGTATGAGTCGTATGCCAAAGGTTCAGGAGAAGGTTGCTGAGATTTTTGGTAAGGAGCCACATAAAGGTGTGAATCCTGATGAGGTTGTTGCAATTGGTGCTGCAATTCAGGGTGGTGTGCTTCAGGGTGATGTAAAAGATGTACTTCTCCTTGATGTAACCCCACTTTCCCTTGGTATTGAAACTCTTGGTAGTGTAACCACCAAGTTGATCGAAAAGAACACAACTGTTCCAACCAAGAAGAGCCAGGTGTTCTCTACTGCTGCTGATAACCAGCCTGCGGTATCCATTCACGTACTCCAGGGTGAGCGTGAGATGGCTCAGGATAACAAGACCATTGGTCGTTTTGAGCTTACTGACATTCCATCAGCACCACGCGGTGTTCCTCAGATTGAAGTAACCTTTGATCTTGATGCTAACGGTATTCTCAATGTTTCTGCAAAGGATATGGGAACCGGCAAAGAGCAGTCTATCAAGATCACTGCATCCTCAGGTCTTACCGATGAAGAAATCGATAGAATGACCAAAGATGCTGAGTTGCACGCTGAAGAAGATAAGAAGCGTAGAGAACTTGTAGAGGCTAAAAATGGTGGTGATGCTCTTATTCATGGAACTGAAAAGAGTCTTGCTGACCTCGGTGATAAGGTTGATGAAGAGACCAAGGCAAACGTTGAGAAGGAAATTGAAAACGTTAAGCAGGTTCTTGAGACTGACGATCTTGATGCTATCAAGACTGCAACAGAAGCCCTTACTGCAGCGTCCCATAAGCTTGCAGAGCTTCTGTATCAACAAGCCCAGCAGGACAACCCTGATGGTGGTGCAGGTGATGCGGGTGGTGAGCCAAAGAAAGAGAAGAAGAAAGATGACGATGTAGTTGATGCTGACTACGAAGAAGTGAAGTAATCATCTACTTCTGAAGATGAAAGGGGAGTGGGGTTAATAAAAACCTTACTCCCCTTTTTTATTGTTATCTGGTATGTTGTTCAGCCGAAATAGGTAATAGACGTTTTTAAACAATTCAGTAAAAAGTAGAGAAGCTATGAAAATATTATCAGGAATTCAGCCTTCAGGGCAGCTTCATATCGGCAACTATTTTGGTATGATGCAGACTATGATCTCTCAAATGGAGAGTTCAGAACTTTATGTATTCATTGTGGATTATCATGCATTAACTAGCGTTCGTGATAGAAACACTTTGGCAAACGGAACCTTAGAGGCCGCAGCAGACTTTCTTGCACTTGGTCTTGATCCTGATAAATGTATTTTTTGGGTGCAGTCCGATGTGCCTGAGGTAACTGAACTGACTTGGCTTCTCTCTGTACTCGCGCCAATGGGACTTATTGAGCGTTGTCATTCTTATAAAGATAAAGTGGCAAAGGGTATTACTGCAAGCCATGGTCTTTTTTCTTATCCAATTCTCATGGCAGCGGATATTCTTCTTTATCAGGCTGATCGTGTTCCAGTTGGTAAAGATCAGAAACAGCATCTCGAAGTGGCTCGTGATCTTGCGCAAAAATTTAACAACGAGTATGGCGATACATTTACCATTCCGGAACCAGCTATTAGTGAGACTACTGCAACTGTGCCAGGGCTTGATGGACAGAAAATGTCAAAGTCTTATGGTAATACAATTCCGATTTTCCTCGGCGGTAAAAAGTTAAAGAAAACAGTTATGTCTGTTCAAACTGATGCCAAGGATATTGAGGACCCTAAAGATCCTGCAACTTGTAATCTTTATCAACTGCTGAATCTTTTCGCTACCAGAGAGCGTATGACTGAAATCAACGACCTCTATGTTAACGGTGGTGCCGCTTACGGTTACCTTAAGCTTGAGTTACTTGACCTTCTGAACGATAAATTTGGGGCAGCTCGTAAGAAAAAGGAAGAGTTACTTGCTGATCCTGAAATGATCCGTCAGATTCTTGCAAAAGGAGCAGAGAAAGCTCGGGAAAAGGCAACAGTAACAATTGATATAGTTCGTGATAGGGTTGGTTTGAAATATTAAATCTATCTACACGAATATGTTTATAAAAAGGCCATCTGTAAAAGCAACTTACAGATGGCCTTTTTTGTTTGGACATCTTTTTACTTCACATTACAAAAAAGAGAGATTTTTAATTATTTTTCGAATATTCTTCTGTTGTTCCAATACATTCAAAAAAAATATCACCGCTGAGGAGAACCTATGGCGAAGGTCATATACGGAGTCTGGGATTCAAGACTTGTTGACAATCGAAACAAACAGGTCTTTGAAATAGAGGAAGAGGAAAAGTTTGGCTGCTTTGATGAATTTGATGCAGGTAATCAGATTAAAGCCTTTTTTGGGGGCCATGGATTTTTCGTTTTTGAAAAATCGGCAAGATTGTTAGATGGCTTGTATCAGCATATGAAAAGGGTTTCAGATGAATCCTGCGGTAAATGTACTCCTTGTCGTGTTGGCACACAAATTATTACAAATAAACTCGCAAATCTAGTTGATCGACAGGGAACTCTTGCTGATCTGGATGAAATCAACACCATTGCAGAGCAGGTGCGTGAGACTTCACTTTGTGGACTAGGTCAGACAGCAACTGTTCCACTGCTTGAAATTGTTGCAAACTTTAGAGATGAGCTGGAAGAAGAGTTTGCTGATAAAAATACCGAACTACAACCTATCACTTCTTATGTGTCTGCACCCTGTATTGAAGCGTGTCCCTCGAAGGTAGATGTACCAAAATATATCGATTACATCCGAGATGGCGAATTCACCCACTCAATGGGTGTGATTCTGCAAAAGTATCCAATGGTTGCAACATGTGGAAGGGTTTGTGTGCGTTTTTGTGAACAGGCTTGTCGTAGAACTCAAGTGGATGAAGCTGTCGGGATAAAAACATTAAAGCGATTTGTGGCAGATCACGAACGTGAGGTCATCAATGACTGGTTTTCTGCTTATACCCCTACCGAAATGAAGGATCCTAGTCTAAAAGTTGCTGTAATAGGTGCCGGTCCTGCTGGAATTGCAGCAGCGTACCATTTGCTTCTTAAGGGTTATCATGTCGATATGTATGAGGAGAAAGGAGTTCCCGGTGGCATGGCTGCAACAGGAATTCCTGAATATCGGCTGCCAAAGCAGGTACTTAATCAAGAAATAGGCATTATAGAGAATTTAGGTGGAAAAATATTTTATAATCAGGCTCTTGGTCGTGATATCAAAATTGAAGCACTCTTAGAAGATGGTTATAAGTCAGTTTTTCTTGGTGTTGGCTGCCATAAGGGTAAATCTTTAGGGATCCCATACGAGGATTCAGCACTTACAGGCTATGATTTTGGAGTAGATTTTCTACTTCGCATCAATAGAGATTTTATTGATCAAGGCCTACCTATGACAATGGGCAAAAAAGTCGTTGTCGTTGGTGGTGGTAATGTTGCCATGGATTGTGCTCGTTCGGCTCTCAGGATGGATGGTGTCGAAGAGGTACATCTAGTATATCGTCGTACAGAAAAAGAAATGCCCGCCGATCATGAAGAAATCGAAGCTTCCCACGATGAGGGAATTATTTTTCATGAATTAACCAATCCAATTAAGTTAATTGTAGAAAATGGGGAGCTGACTGGAGTTGAGCTGATAAAAATGCAACTTGGTGAGCAAGGTAAGAGCGGTCGCCGTAGTGTTTCAAGTATTGATGACTCTGAGTTTATTCTCGAGTGTGACCATATAATCCCGGCTATTGGCCAAGAAGTTGAAAACTCCTGTTTTGGTAAAGATTCTGGGGTGGAATTTGATAGATGGGGTAATCTTGCAGTTGGTGATAATTTGATGACTAGCCTGCGTGGTGTCTTTGCCGGTGGTGATTGTGTTCGCGGCCCAGCTACACTTATACAGGCTATGGAGCAGGGAGAAAAGGCGGCAAAGTCCATCGACGACTATCTTAGTTTAGGGCGAACCCGTTTCAGCCCTGAAAATCGCATGGCGCAACTTGTTGAAGGAGTACAGTCGCTGACCAGTGACGGTGTATCAATACCTGTAGAGCATCTTTATCGTGTAAAAGTTCAGGAATTAGATCCAGATGCCAGAAAGAAGATTTTCGAAGAAGTTGAGAAGCCAATTTCGTTAGATCAGGCTTATAAAGAAGCGAGTAGGTGCATGCGTTGCTATCGGGTTTATTCTGCCGTGACAGAGAGGTAATTGAGGTATGACTGATATGAAGTGTTCTATAAATAATAAGGAAATTATCTTTGAAGAAGGGCAGACTGTTTTGGAGGTAGCCCGATCTAATAATTTGTTTATCCCTACTCTTTGCGAATTAGCAGACATTGATCATCATCCCGGTACCTGTCGTGTTTGCTTGGTGGATATCAAGCGTGATGGAGAAGATGATCATCATATCCTTCCATCCTGTATGACACCGATGGAAGATGGAATGACAGTTCTTACCAGAACTCCTGAAGTGCGTGAGAAACAGCGTCTACAGGTTGAGTTACTACTTGCAGATCATAATCAGGATTGTGCCGCCTGTATTCGCCATGGTAACTGTGAGTTACAGGATGTAGCACAGTTTGTTGGTCTGCAGGAGACCCGTTATACCTACCCAGAATTTTATGCAGAGAGAAGTCGTGATAACTCATCGCCTGCAATAATCAGGGATATGACAAAGTGTATCCGGTGTTTTCGCTGTGTTGCTATCTGTCGTGATGTGCAGGGGATTGATGCACTGGTAATCCATGAAGGTGGGCTAGCTGCAGAAGTTGCGCCTCGAGATAGTCTAGCGCTGCAACAGTCTGCTTGTATAAGTTGTGGTCAGTGTGTAACAGTTTGCCCCGTTGGTGCACTTGCTGAAAAGGATGATATTGAGCAGGTAGTTGATTATCTTTATGACCCCGAAATTGTAACCGTTGTTCAGTTTGCTCCAGCTGTGCGTGTTGCAGTAGGGGAGGAGTTTGGTTTTACACAAGGAGAGAATGTCGAAGGTAAAATGATTGCAGCTTTCAGGCAACTTGGAGTGGATGTAATTCTCGATACAAATTTCACAGCTGACCTGGTGATAATGGAAGAGGGCACAGAGTTACTCGATCGCATAAAGAACAAAAGCGATGACAAGCAAATGCCTATGTTTACCTCATGTTGTCCTGGCTGGGTAAATTTTATGGAAAAACATTATCCGCAGCTGTTAGATCATCTCTCAACGACCCGTTCTCCTCAGCAGTGTCTTGGCTCCATGGCTAAAACATACTTGGCAGAGAAAATGGATACTGACCCAAAACAGATGCGGGTGGTTGCCATTATGCCATGTACAGCCAAAAAAGGTGAGGCTGCTAGGAGTGAGTTTGAAACTGATGATATCGTTGATGTTGACAAGGTTCTTACCACAAGAGAGTTTGCTCGTCTGTTAAAACGTGAAGGGATTGATCTGGCAACGCTTGACAATGATCAGTTTGATAATCCATGGATGTCTGATTATTCCGGAGCAGGAGTTATTTTTGGAAATAGTGGCGGTGTTATGGAGGCTGCAGTTCGAACTGTCCACAAGGTCGTAACTGGAGCTGAACTTGAAGCTATTGAATATACGGATGTACGTGGTGAAGGTTCCTATCGTCAGGCAGAAGTCGACCTGGGGGAGACAGGAAAGGTTAACATTGGTGTCGTTCACACCTTAAAAGAGGCTCGTAGAGTTATTGACGATCTTAAAAATGGAGATTGTCAGCTTGATTTTATCGAAGTGATGGCCTGTCCTGGCGGATGTGTTGCAGGTGGTGGTCAGCCAACCACCAAGCATTCGTACCAGGGGGAACGTGGTGCAAGAACCAAAGGACTTTTTGCTATTGATAAGGATCGCAAGGTACGTCAATCCCATAATAACCCGATGATCACAAAGATTTATGAAGATTTTCTAGGTGAGCCTTTAGGAGAGAAAAGTCATCATCTGTTGCATACCACTTATCGTGATCGTAAGCAGGAAAGAGTTCGTCGCACTATGAGGGGCATTTGGCAGGAAATCGAGGACGGATCATAGAATAATAACTGTTCTATTGGTGAGTTGTTTCACAACTCAAAGAGGGTGCAATGAAAAGGTTAGTACCGCTTTTAGCGTTAGTTTTTTTAGTAAGTTTGGTTTTTAGTAATATTGCTTTTGGAATGGATAAAAAAGTAATATTTTCTGTGCCAGGGACTCCATCATCTCTTCCGGTAATAATTGCGGCAAAAGAGATTGGTGAAGTGAAGATTGTTCATAACCGTGCTCAGGCTCATGCTGGCTTTTTACGAGGGGACACAGATATCTTGCTTACTGGTCTTAGCGTGGGGTTGAAATTTTATGATCAAGGACAGCAGATAAAAGCTTTTGCATCACATGTTTCCTCACTTTCTTATCTGGTTTATAATACTGAAACAACTAAGGCTGTTGACTCTTTTGCAGAATTAAAAGGTAAAAAAATCTGGCTTCCATTTCCTGGCTCGCCACTGGAAGAAATTACAGCTTATTTTGCAAGACAGGAAGGGCTTGAGCTAGGTAAAGACATTGAGACAGGGTATTCTGACTTTCAGAGTTCAGTAAAGAGATTGCAACTCGGCAAGATCGAGGTAGCAGCCTTGCCGGAACCTTTTGTCTCACTTGCATTAAAAGATAATAAATTAAAGACTGGAATAGATTTTTCGAAACTCTACCAGAAGTATAACAGGGTTGACTATCCTCAAGTGGTGCTTCTTGGAAAAGATAATTGGCTTAAGGAAAATAAAGCTCTACTGAAGAGATTTAAGCAAGAGTTAACACGTGCTATAGAGTTGTGTGAGACTGATCTACAACAAGCGATTGAATTAGTTAAAGGCTCCTACAGCTTTTCAGATGAGATTCTCAGTGAGTCGTTAACCAGGACAAAATTTTCACTACAGTACGACAAGGAATTAGAAGAGACTGTTTATACCTACTATAAAAATATAGGCAAAGAGTTAGATGGTAAATACAGTGAGCTTTTCAAGGTCAATTATTAAAACAGTAAGTCCACTGGCTGTTGTTTTTCTTGTTTGGTGGGGGCTTTCCTTGGTGATGGAACCAACGATTTTGCCTTCACCTATACATACCCTTTCCCAATATGACAGATTCTTAACTGGTTCTTTTTATATTCATTTGAAATTAAGTTTCCTGCGTATTTCAGTAGGTGCTTTGTTGGCATTTTTCCTTGGCACATTCTTAGGCATATTTGCTGTTCTCTGTAACGCAAAGAAGTTTGCAGAGAGCCTTCATGCCATGGGGCAGACCTTGCCAGCTGTAATTGTCGCTGTTCTATTGCTCATCATGCTTGGTACAGGCAATATGGTACCAATTCTACTGATTGTTCTTATGGTAACACCATTTATCGCAGTGCAAACCATGGCTGTGATTACAAGACCTGATCCTTTGATGGAGATGGTGGTGTGCAGCCATGGGGGTGGTAAAAAAGAACTGGTGTTGGATATCTATTTTCCAAAACTAGTGCCGGCTATGCGTGGTACAGCTATTCTGGCAACAACAATGGGTGTAAAGGTTTGTATCTTGGGTGAATTTATAGGCTCTGAAAATGGTCTCGGTTTTTTAATCAATGTTGCAAGGCTCTATTTGAATATGGATGAGGTTCTTTTTTATGTAGTCGTAATACTTCTTCAGATGTTTATCTTTCAACTTGGAGTAGAACTGTTTTTCCGATTTTTCTTTAAAAGATACTTGTATCCGGCTTAGTTAAGATGATGTTAAAGGCAACAAACATAATTAAATCGTACAGTAATTACGATATACTAAAAGGTGTTAGCCTCGAACTACGCAAAGGGGAGAGGGTTGCCTTAGCCGGGGGATCCGGTGTTGGCAAAAGTACTCTTATTCATATTCTGGCCGGCCTTGACACAGATTGTTCTGGTAATGTTGAATGCAATACAGAACGAAAACGAGTTGTGTTTCAAGATTGTGGACTCTTTTCACATAAGACACTAAAGCAGAATATATTTTATCTATTAGCTCAAACTTCTGATATGCAGTCTTCCTATGAAAGTTGGCTTGAGGTGTGTTGTTTAAAAGAAGTGGAAAATAGTTATCCGTTCCAGCTTTCTCGTGGAATGAAGCAAAAAGTTGCCATAATAAGAGCTTTTCTGGCTGAGCCTGAATTAATCTTTCTTGATGAACCGTTTAGCGGTATCGATAGTGAATCGACAAAGAAAATAGTGGATTATATTATGATAAAATATCCGGATATTACTCTGTTGGTGGCAAGTCACTCTAGATTGCCAGAGCAATTCTGTTCTGGTCGATTGCTACTGTATCAGGATAGAATAGAAAAAGCCTAAGAGGATTTGAATCCTCTTAGGCTTTTTTGTATCTACTTTAATAGTTGTATAGACTTATTGAAAATTAACAAGCTCTACATCAAACACCATTGTAGCATTTGGTGGAATCGGGCCACGACCTTGTGGGCCATAACCGAGATCGGAAGGAATAATCAAAACACGCTTTTCTCCCTTCTTCATGCCAAGAAGTGCTTCATCCCAGCCCTTAATAACTTGTCCACTTCCAACTGGGAAATCAATTGGTTGGCCACGGTCATAGGAACTGTCAAATTTTTTGCCATCAAGAAGCTTTCCTGTGTAGTGAACTGTAACAGTATCACCACTATTTGGTGTGTCGCCTGCACCTTCTTCAACAACAACGTATTTCAACCCAGAAGGAGTGGTGATTGCATCAGGCCACTGTTCCTTGATTTGATTGATTGCTGCTTCTTGCGCCTTAAGAGCAGCATCTTTCTTGCGCTGTTCCATGGTATTAAGAAGTTCTTCAAATGCAGCTTGGTCAGCCTTGAAAGCTTCGGCTTCACTTCCTACACGAATGATGGTGATTGATTCAATTTTATCTTCACCCTCAATCTTGTTTACAACATCTTGGCCTTCTACAACATGGCCGAAAACGGTATGCTTGCCGTCGAGCCAAGGAGTGGCCACATGGGTAATAAAGAATTGGGAACCGTTGGTGCCAGGTCCTGCGTTTGCCATGGAAAGAATACCAGGTCCTGTGTGGCTGAGGCTTGGGTCTATTTCATCTGGGAAGGTGTAGCCCGGGCCGCCTGTTCCGGTACCAAGTGGGCAGCCACCTTGAACCATGAAATCAGGGATAACTCTATGAAAGGTGAGGCCATCGTAGAATTTTTCTCCGCCTTTGCCAGCTCCACCACCAAGTTCCTTGGTGCCTTCTGCAAGTCCTACAAAGTTTGCTACGGTAAGTGGGGTCTTTTCAAATTCAAGACTACAGATAATAACGCCTTTGCTGGTGTTGAACTCAGCGTATAGGCCGTCTTTAAGGTCAGATTTTGCCATTGATTGTTCTCCTGAAAATAAGATAAGTGATATTATTACTAATAATAGCGCCGATACTTTATTCATGTTTCCTCCATTTGCAACTATTGATACCTAAAAAGGTGGTTTAACATTGAACAACGTACGAAAAAAGGCATAGTAGCATAAAAGATGTGAGTGACAAGAGTTTTTGTCTGAATCGTTGCGAAAGTTGCTCTCTGGTGATTTACCTTGAAACTATGTATAGTCTCCTATCTTTTAATCGTTAAAAATAAAAATTACTTAAAACTATGTCACCTGAATTCACAATTAAACTTGTTGCAATAAATGCTCGCTATACTCATTCAAGCTTGGCCCTGTTTTATGTCCGTCATCAGCTTGAAAAATTTCTACCTGATGCGGGAATAGAAATATATCAATTTTCAATAAATGAGCCGTATTACGAAATGGTGCTTGATCTGACAGCAGATAATCCAGACGCTATTTTTATTTCATCTGCTATTTGGAATAGTTCTATTGTTGAACGAATGATTGTTGATATAAAGAATTGTCTTCCTCAGTGTCAGGTCGTAGTGGGAGGGCCTCAGGTTGAAGTTGTGGCTGATAAATGTAGTAATTATTGTACAGCCATAGTAGGTGAGATAGAAGGAATTAACCCTGAATTTTATGATGATCTAATTACTAACCGATTGCAAAAAACATATAAGGGCAACTTTAAAGCTGTTCTAAAGGATGGGTTACCTGCAGTATACCGTCGAGCTGACTTTCCTGTTTATCTTGAAAATCGACATGTTTATTACGAATCTTCAAGAGGCTGCCCTTTTTCCTGTACCTATTGTTTATCTTCCGCCGAAAATGGTGTTTATCACAAGGATTTGCAGCAGGTAAAAGATGAATTGACACTCATCTTATCTCACAAACCGAAAGTGTTACGTTTTATTGATCGTACCTATAACGATAATTGGCGGCGAGGCTTGGAAATATGGGAATTTTTAATGGATCATGATGTTGATACTTTATTCCATTTTGAGATTGCCCCAGATTTTTTTACTGAGGAAATGTTTAGTTTTTTAGAAACAGTTCCTTCGGGGCGTTTTCAGTTTGAAATTGGGATCCAATCAACATATGAAAAAACCCTTGATGCAATCTGTCGTAAAATTGATCCAACAAGGGTGCATGAAATTGTAAGTCGCCTTGCTGGATTTGATAATATTCATCTGCATGTTGATCTCATTTTGGGTTTACCCTTTGAAACAAGGGAAACATTTCTACGTTCATTTGAAGAGGTTTTTGCAATGAACCCACATTATATTCAGATGGGTTTATTAAAAATGTTGCCAGACACCAAAATTAGAAAAGAGGCTGTGAGTTATGGTTATATTTATTCAAAAGTTGCGCCATATTCAGTTTTCGCAAATAAATGGCTAGATCATGGTGAGCTGTCAAAGCTGTATTGGTTCTGCGAATGTGTGGAGAAGTTTCTTAATAATAGGTTTTTTACCTCTCTATGGAAATACTTTAGAGCAGAGAAAGAACCAATTGCACAGGTGTTTTTAGGATTACTGGAAGTAGGACAACAAGAAAAAATATTTGAATATGCACCAACCCAAGAGTTTTTAAGCAAAATTATAATCAAGTGGGCTGCTAATAGAAAAGATCATTGTCTAATACGGGATCTAGTCAGGTACGATTGGCTTCGTTGCGGCCATAGACAGTTACCCGAATGTTTGGAACTTGCGGATCAGGAAGAGTCGTTTAAAGATACACGGAATAGGTTATATGAAGTGCTTCCTGAAGAGAAAAAAGGAGTTTACGATATCCGTAGTAGGAATCGGTTCTTTAAGAAATGCACTTTTTGGTGTCCAGACAGTGCTGTGTTGTCAGTGGTGAGTGATGGTAGTCTCTTTGATATCAGTGTTTTATGTGTTTTTTCTGAGCGAGTTGAAAACTTGCAGCGTTATAACAAAATAATGTTTCTTTGAGTTACTCTCATTTGAAATGTTGTGTTATGCTGATGAAAACATAGATTCAACTTGTGAAAACTGCTCAATGAGTGAATGGGTAAAGGTGTGTTTTTGTCTTTTTGTGTGGTTTTATGTTGTTGATATTAAATGATTTTATAAATAAATAGGATTATTTAGGAAAAGGTGTTGACCTAGACGTGTCAGAGCTTTATTTTTATCGACTGCTTTTATCGAATCATAGAAATACTGGATCAAGTTATCCGATTATCATGGAAAAGTATTTAAACGTTTAAAAACGTCTCATATAAATAAGACAAGGAGAAAATGATGGCGACTTACAGAGTTAAGAAAATCAACAAAATTGCTGAAGAAGGTTTGCGCCTTTTTGGTGAAAAATTTACCTATGCAGAGGATGAACAAGATCCACAGGGAATTGTTCTACGTTCTTCGCCGATTGATGTTGATGACTATCCATCTCTGTTGGCTGTTGCGCGTGCAGGAGCTGGAACCAATAATATTAATGTGGAAAGAGCTACTGAACAAGGTATATGTGTTTTCAACACTCCTGGTGCTAACGCTAATGCTGTTGTTGACCTTGTCTTTCCTATGTTAGGTGTTTGGAAAAGAAATATTTTCAATGGTATTACTTTCTGTAAATCTCTTACTTCTGTTGACTCTGATAAAGTAGATAGTGTAGTTGAAGCGCAGAAGTCTGCTTATAAAGGTGAGGAAATTGCGGGTAAGAATCTTGGTGTTGTTGGCCTTGGTCAAATTGGTGTTCGTCTTGCCAACGGTGGTGTTCAGCGTCACATGAATGTTACTGGTTTTGACCCTGCTCCAGCACTACACAATGTTCACCAGTTGCTTCCTGATGTTAGAGTGTGTCGGTCTCTTAAAGATGCGATTTCTGATGCAGATGTTGTTAGTCTTCACCTCCCACTTAACGATAGAACTCGTAATCTTGCAGACGCTGAGTTCATCTCTAAGATGAAAAAGGGTGCAATTCTTGTTAATTACTCCCGTGGGCCTATTGTTAATGAGGATGCTGTGCTTGAGGCACTTGATAGTGGTCAACTGAGTGCATTTCTTTCTGACTTCCCAACAGCAAGAACCATTGGACATGAGAAAATTCTTACTACTCCACACCTTGGAGCATCTACTGCTGAGTCAGAAGAAAATTGTTCTACTATGGCAGTAAAGGAACTCTCAGGTTATCTCAAGTATGGTAATGTAACCCACAGTGTAAACTTTCCAAACATTGAATCAACACCAGCGGATACAGTTCAGAATCGTTTCATCGTGATAAACAAAGATGTTCCTGGGATGATCGCTAATGTGACTAATATTTTCGGTGATTACGGAGTGAACATTGCCAGCTTTTTGAACAAATCAAATGGAAATGTTGGTTACAATATTATTGATGTTGAGACAGAGGTTCCTGCTGATCTTGTGGAAAAAGTTATGGAATTACCAGATGTTATACGTACACGGGTAATTGCCTTTAAATAAAAATCTGATGAGAGCATAGACTGGTAATGAGAGTTGTTCTTATCTAATGTGCTGAAATACTGTGCTTTTATAATGAGTAGATTAAAAATTTGTTCAAGTAAAAATAATTGTACCCTTTTTTACTTAAATAAAAAAAACAAACACACAGTGTAAGCTTAGTGAAAACAGTATTTTATCGCTATTTGACTGCTGTTTGTTAAAAGTGGCACGAGGTATGCATTAATTAAATTACTCTCTCTTCTCCTTGAAAAGCCGGTCTCGCTCTTAGCGGGAACGGCTTTTCTCTTTTATGGGTAAAACAATCATGGAAGACCTACCTGTAAGCTATCAAGTTGTTTTAGATAGATGTTCAAACTATGAAACATTTTCAAGTGAAGGTTATCTTGAGCATTTACTATCCTATATAGAGACACTACCTGATCTGCAATCAAAAAGAGTTCTTCTCAAGCCAAACTTGGTGAGTGGACGTGCTCCAAAGCATGGATGCACAGACGCATTATTTATTAGAGCTGTAGCCATTGGTTTAAAAAACAAAGGAGCAATAGTTTCTTTGGGTGATTCTCCAGCGTTCGGTTCAGCAACATCTGTTTGTAAAGCTCATGGTATTGCTGATGCATTGTCGGATCTTGATGTCCCTATTGTTGATTTTGACAGAAAGGTGCCTGTACAGCTTGATTGTGGTATCGAGGTTAATATTGCTCGACAAGCACTAGACTGTGATGTGTTGATTAATCTGCCAAAAATTAAAGCCCACAGTCAAATGTATATGACTCTAGCCATAAAAAACTGTTTTGGTTTGGTAGTTGGTGTGCAGAAAGGTATGTTGCATATGAAGCATGGGACAGGATATACTCTTTTTTCACAGCTTATTGTTGATATTCAAAAAGTTATACCACAACAGTTGATAATCGGAGATGGAATCGAGGCCATGCATGGCACTGGGCCCATAAAAGGCGAAAAACTTAATTTGGGGCTTATTGCGGTAGCTAGAAATCCTTTTGCTTTCGACACTGCAATACTCAATGCTTTACGGTTACCGCATGAAAAAAGTCCACTTTGGCGTGAGGCCCATGCACAAGGTATTAAATCTAATAGCAGTGAAAATATTGTTTACCCTTTACTGAGTCCAACAAGTTTTTCACATATAAATTTTCAAACACCGGATGCACTTATACCTATAAGGTTTAACCCTTTTCGTTTTTTCAAAGGTATGGTTACTCGGCTGGTGAGTAAAAAAAGAATAACTTAGTATAAGGAATGATCATGTATAAAGCTTTACAACCATTGATACTTGGGTCTGGATCGCCAAGAAGGCGAGAGTTTTTTAACGACCTAGGGCTTGATTATACAGTTCAGATTGCGACTATTGATGAAACAGCTAAGAGTGGCGAATTGCCTGAAGCTTTTGTCAGTCGAATGGCAGAAGAAAAGGCAGAGGATATCTGTTTAAAAAATAAGGAAAGTTGGGTGATCGCAGCTGACACTATTGTATGTCTCAACAATAATATACTTGGAAAGCCGAAAGATGCGGAAGATGCCGTAGAAATGTTGTGTAGTTTGTCTGGTAGAGAGCACACGGTCTTAACTTCTTTTTGCCTCATGAATCTTTCAAAGCAGTTTGTTGAGACTAGAACTGTGGCAACTCAAGTTCTGTTTGCTCCTTTTGCTGTTGAGACAGCTCGATCCTATGTGAAAACAGGTGAACCATTAGATAAGGCAGGAAGTTACGGTATTCAGGGTATAGGGGGGAGTCTTGTTGAACGAATTAATGGATCTGTTTCTAATGTTATAGGTTTGCCTCTAGCTGAACTGGTGAATTGTTTACAGAAAAATGCTCTGATTTCTTCTTAAGCTTACCTGAGATCACTAGTAATAGAGGTTTATCTCTTATTGCTCTTTTGTTTTACACTAATTTAATAAAATTGTTATAACAGCAAAAAATAAAATCAAATGAAATCTGTTTTTTTGCGTTAGAAATAGTTATTATTTAATTATTATCTATTAACAGAATTACTTGGAAATGCTACATTTCTTGACTTTTTTTTAATAGCTGTGTAATGAAAAAGAAGCGATATATTGTTTTAACGATATATGAAGGTGTCGGTAGTTAAAGGTAAGTTAGTGCTAAACTGTTTTTTTATGAAACATAGGTTAGCTGAAAACTGATTTGGGGTAAGGTGCATATGAGCAGTGGACGAGTTGAACAGCTTGAAATTGATGTCTTGATGGCATTTAATAGCGCTGTTGTAACTAGTCGGCTTTATCCTGCCTCAGCTCCTCAGGTAAAAAATAGTTTAGATAGAGGGTTCAAAAAACTCACAGAATATCTAGACTCTAGTAATACTTTTTCCATCGGCCTTGTCAGTGGTGTAAATGTCATTAATCAAAAAGGTGTCGAGCAGGAAGTGCTTGATGGCCTAACTAACCTTGTGATCTATAGGCAACTTGCCTTGTTGGATGTTCCTGCAGTCTTCTTTGAAAAAGGTCTAGATCTATTCAGTTTTAATCAGATTGTTTCAGTATTCATTGCTAAAAAGGAAAAAATCAAGCGTGAGGGTGGAGGTCGTGAATTTGTAGCGAATTTAGGACTTGTATCTTTTTTTCCTGAATCACTTGAGGCCTGTGTAGCAGTGGGCGAACGACCTGAAGAGACTGAAAAGAAGGTGACAGTCAAAACAGATACCGATTTACTTGCAGCTCTTTTTGGTAGAAATGACAATACTGATGCTCTCGCTCAACTTCATGAAGTTCTCAATAAAACAGAATCGAGTGTTGATATTCTTGTTGCTGCTATAGGTAAATTGCTTGTCGTTTTAAGCAAGAAAAAAGCAATTGGAATGTCATCAGATTTTAGTGGTTTGCTTGAAAAGGTAGATATCTTTCTTGTAAGTGACTCACGTGATGAGATTGTAAAGGGAATATGTTCAGTATTGGCTTCCAGTCTTCCGGTGCCAGCCCTCAGTGTATTGCTTTCTCAAGACTTTTCCTCAAAGTTTGGAGATGAATTATATGATGGGCTGATTGCTGCCCTGGATGATAGTAGTCTCAAAACTTTAGTGGAGCTTTATCGAAAATATGCATCAGAGTTAGAGCAGAGTAAACCATCATCGGAGCAACATCAGATAGTATTACAAGCAGCTGGAAGACTACAGAGTTCTAAGAAAGTTCAGTTGCTTCTAGGTAAAGAAAAAGCTGAAGATATTCTTGTTCGTGGTGAGGTTGAAAGGCTAAAAAGTCGCTTGAATAATTCTGTGAAGGCAATTCTTCAGGGGGACTTTACTCGACTATCTAGCTCTGAGTTTGTTCGCCAGTTACCTCAGATTATTTTGAGTCTTGCCAAACAGGACAATAAAACCGGGCTAACTCTCATTACTATTCTGTCGCAAAAACTAGTCACATTAGAAGAGCAAACCAGACAAGAACTTGCTATAAGTCTCATTCTCACTTCACAGTCTTTGATTGCTGAGAAAAAATGGCTATGGCTTCATCCTCTGATGGATTCATTTCTTTACTGGCTGAAAAACTCAGCTACAGGTGACTCTGTTTACGAGCAGATGGCTGTAGCAGTTTATAGTTATATGGTAGAGGAGCGAAGGGCCGGTCTCTATGATCGTGCAGATAAAATCTTAAACCTTTTCTATAAAATACGGTCAGGTGAGATAAGTAAGAGTGGCCCAATTAAGGCATTGATTGGACGTGTTCAGGATAGATCTGTGGATCGTAAATCTCTGCCAAGTCTGCTTGTTGAATGTCTCGAAAATCCTAATGACGAACAACTCAGTAGAAGGCTTGCCCTGCAAGGGCCAATAGTAGCTCGATACCTTATTGATGCACTGATTTCTTCTGAAAAAACAGAGCATAGACTTAAGATTCTTGATCTTCTTGTCTATAATGGTACAGCCTTGCCACCGATTATTATCGATCGACTAAATGAGCACATGGCTTGGTATGGCAAAAGGAATTTGATTAAACTACTTGGAGACAGTGGTGATGAGTCTCACACAGAAGTAGTGCTTGAATATATTAGCCATGAAGATCTACGAGTACAAAGAGAAGCATTTATATGTCTTGGTAAGATTTGTGGCGATCAAAAGAAGGCTATATTTCTAAAAGCACTGGATATGGCTAGTGATACTATCCGAGTTCAGCTCATTAGAAGCCTTGAACCGATAGCCGATGAAGAAGTCGTTACAGAGTTTTGCAGGCTTTTAAAAGAATATTCTAAAGTCAAAGACCGGGATGTCTCTGTTGTTGTTACCCAACTCTTAAGAGTCTTATCCTCCTGTCCATTTGTTGTCGTCGCGCAAACCTTGAAGAGTTTTATAGCAAATCGTAGAGGTCGGGAAAGCGCGCGATTCGAAGAGGGGATTTGGGATCTTGCTGAGGAAGCCTTAGCTCAGGTAGAATCAAATCTATCTAGCAATAAGAAGAAAAAAAATCAGCAGATTAGCCAATTACGCAAATCCAGTCAGCGGCAGGCTACTAGAGTAACAGTTACTGGTAGAGATAAGCAGAAGCCCATAACAGACACACCGGAAGAGCAACACATAAGGATGCTTTTTGAGCGTGGCAGTACAGAGAAGGCTGTTCAGGAGCTGTTGACTTTGATAGACAGGTTTGCCAAAGCAAGAAGCTTTGTTCTGGCAGAAAAGTTACGAAACTGGATGATTGAAGCAGCCCCAACAATGCTTACTGAGATTATCCGAGCTGCAGAAGTAATTGAAGAAGAAAAATCAACTTCAATTGATAAGGAACATATAGAGGTTTGGTCGGATTTATATGATGTTCTTACCACCGAAGAATTTAGCACTTTATATCATTATCTAAAGCATAAAACTCTTTCAGCAGATCAAATTATAGTTAATCAGGGTGATAATCAAAAATCACTTTTCTTTATAAACTCCGGCACAATACGGCTTTTTTATACTCAGAATGATTCTGAAACTTTTATAAAGAGTATGGGACAGGGTATGGTGCTAGGTGCTGGTTCTTTTTTTGACGCAAGTGTTTGGACTGTGTCAGCCTCAAGTATGGGGCGCTCTGATATATCAATTCTGAATTTGGGTGATATTAAAGGGTGGGCAGAGGATTATCCTGCTCTTGAATCAAAGTTACAAGATTTTTGTTATAAGTTTGAAAAGGTAGATGATTTTTTCAAAAAATCCGCTCGGGATAGACGTAAATCTGAACGAATTAATGTTAGTGGGAGATTAACTGGTCACCTTCTTGATGAAAAAGGGCAACCTACAGGTGTAATGCCTAAGGGTGATCTTTGTGACATATCCACAGGCGGTATTTCTTTTACGATTCGCCTCACTAAGAAGACTAATGCTCGGATTTTGCTGGGGAGGAAAATTCGTGTACTGCTTCCTAGTGGTGGTGAGAAAGACGGAGCGGAAATTGCAATGAATGGTGATGTGCTTGCGGTGAGAAGTCAACGAACAGTTGAGAGTGAATACTCTGTGCATATCAAATTTGATGATGAAATTGATGCTATTGTACTTAAAAAGATAGTTGCTGCGATGAAAAGAAAAGCCAAGTAAAATCAAGATAATAATCTATTTTAAGCCGCCTTTAGCATATTGCTTGGGGCGGCTTTTTTTGTTTTAGGTGATGGGACTTTAAGTACTGCTAGAGCTTCATTGTTGAGTGGCGTCTATGAAGTAAAGTACGAAAGCAAAGGCTATTATTGGAGTATCATTTTTTATCAGTGATAGACAATTAGTGGTAAATAGGTGTCCTACAGAGTAGAATAGTTCGTATTGTGTGGACAGGAAGCTGTCTTTATTACTTTGTTTAGAATCACTACACATAAGCGAGGATTTCATGTTTTCTGCGACTTATAGCGAATTTGTTGAAGCTGTTAAGGCTGTTGTACCCAAAAAAGATATTATTACCGATCCATTACAGACAGCTGTATATGGTACTGATGCCAGTTTTTATCATCTGACTCCAAAGGTTGTTCTCAATGTGACAGATGAACACCAGGTGCGATTTATTCTGCGCGAGGCTAACAAAAGGGAATTGCCAGTTACTTTTCGTGCAGCTGGGACAAGCCTTTCTGGTCAGGCTATTACAGATTCGATTTTAGTTCGTTTGGGCGGACAGGGGTGGCGAGATTATAGAGTGTTTGATGGTGCGGGAAAAATTCGCCTGCAACCTGGAATTATTGGCAGTCATGCAAACCTCATTCTAGCAGAGTTTAATAAAAAGATTGGCCCTGATCCGGCTTCGATTGATTGTGCTCTTATCGGTGGTATTTTAGCTAATAATGCCTCGGGTATGTGTTGTGGTATTGATGAAAATAGCTATAAGACCTTGGATAGTCTTCGTCTCATTTTGGCTGATGGTGCTGTAGTTGATACAGGTGATGACAAGTCAAAAGCAGAGTTTAGAAGAAGCCATGGGGAACTGCTTGAAAAGCTTTCTGAGATTCGCAACAAGATCATGGCCAATGATGAACTTTCAGATCGGATTCGATACAAGTTTAAAATAAAAAACACAACCGGCTATAGCTTGAATGCTTTTGTGGATTTTGAAGATCCATTTGAGATTATGAGCCACATCATGATTGGCTCTGAAGGTACTTTGGGTTTTATTTCTGATGCCGTTTACCACACCGTAACAGACCACCCTTGTAAAGCTAGCGCCCTTATGCTGTTTAACGACATGCATACAGCGTGTAGCGCTATTCCACTTTTACGTGAAACAGGTGAAGTTGCTGCCGCAGAGCTCATTGACCGTGCAGGTCTGGCTTCAGTTGCTGATAAACCTGGGATGCCTGAAGGTCTTGCCGATCTTGGTGCAGGTGTAACAGCGTTATTAGTAGAAACAAGAGCAGAAACTGCAGCAACATTACAAAAACAAGTAGCAAAAATATCTGAAGCACTCAGTGGTCTTGAGTCTGTTGAGCCTATTGCTTTTACAGACGATCCTGTCCAGTACGGAATGTACTGGAAACTTCGAAAAGGGCTTTTTCCTGCTGTTGGTGCTGTGCGTGAAACAGGAACCACCGTCATTATTGAAGATGTGGCTTTTGCAACAGAGCACCTTGCTGATGCAGCAATTGATCTACAGACTCTCTTTAAAAAGTACGATTACTCCGAGGCGCTTATTTTTGGGCATGCTCTTGAGGGTAATCTGCATTTTGTCTTTACCCAAGATTTTGCAGATCAGAAAGAAGTTTTGCGCTACTCGAAATTTATGGATGATGTAGTTGAGTTGGTTGTTGATAAATACGATGGATCGTTAAAAGCTGAACATGGTACTGGGCGCAATATGGCTCCATTTGTAGAAAAAGAATGGGGTGAGGCAGCTTATGTAATAATGAAAGAGGTTAAAAATCTCTTTGATCCAAAGAATTTGTTGAACCCAGGCGTAATTATCAACAGTGCAAGCGATGCTCATATTCAAAACCTTAAAGCATTACCAGCAGCCCACGAGATTGCAGATAAATGTATTGAATGTGGTTTCTGTGAGCCTGTTTGTCCATCAAAAGACCTTACCTTTACTCCTCGCCAGCGTGTTGCTGGGCGTCGTGAAATTGAACGAAGGTTGAAAAAGGGTGGCAAGGTGAAGGAACTTGCTAAGGATTACTGCTATCCTGGCCTTGATACCTGTGCTGCAGATGGGCTGTGTGCTACTCGTTGCCCTGTGGGAATTGATACTGGTAAGATGGTAAAAGCTCTTCGTGAAGAGGCGCACGGTAAACTTGCCCACAAAATTGCTGGTAAGGTGGCTGATAAATTTGATCTGGTTGCCAAAGTAATTCCACCGGTATTAAATACTGTAGATAAGGTACATAAGGTTGCTGGTACTAAAGTGATGGATACTGTTTGTGGTGGCGTTCGCAAGGCATCACTTGATAATATTCCACTTTGGAACAAGGAAATGCCTACCGGGCCTGATAAAATAGTTCCAGAAACAGTGAATAAAACAAATCCACTTAAAGTTGTTTACTTTCCTAGCTGTGCTGCAAGATCTATGAGTGGCCCTGCCCGTGAAGATAAAGAACGTACTGATCTACCTGAAAAGACAAAGTCACTACTTAAAAAAGCTGGTTATGAAATAATTTATCCAGAAGAGCTTGATGATCTCTGTTGCGGTCAGGCCTTTGAGAGTAAAGGGTTTCTCGAACTTGCTGATCAAAAATCACGGCAACTCTCAGACATGTTACTCAAAGCGAGTGATTTTGGCAAATTACCTGTTCTTTTCGACACGAGCCCATGTTTCTATCGCATGAAAAGTATGGCTGATCCTCGACTTGAGATATATGAACCAATTGAGTTTGTGCTCAAATTCTTGATGGAGCGTCTCAGCTTTACCAAACAGGAAGCAAAGGTTGCCCTGCATCCTACTTGTAGCACAAGAAAGCTTGGGCTTGAAGGTAAGCTCAAAGAGCTAGCAGAAGCTTGTGCTACTGAAGTTGTGATGCCTGAACATATATACTGTTGTGGATTTGCAGGTGATAGAGGTTTTAACTTCCCAGAGTTGAATAAGGCAGCTCTTGAAGGCCTTGAAGATCATGTCTGTGAATGTGATGCAGGCTACTCTACAAGTAAGACTTGTGAGATTGGTCTATCGCTTCATGGCAAGATTCCATATCGTTCAATTTTGTATCTTGTGGATGATGCCAGTGAACCTGTAACTGAATAGTTATTGTTTGAAGAAGGAAAGAAAACAGGGTTAAGCTCTTTATAAAGAGATTAACCCTGTTTTTGTTTTATTGCTAAAAAATAAGTTACAAGCTGATTTTAGTACCTAGTAACTCAATGAACTTACGAATCCATGCAGGGTGTGCAGGCCATGCTGGAGCGGTCACTAAATTTCCATCAACATGAGCATCTGAGAAGGTATCGTTGTTTTGTGCCCATGTGCCACCAGCACTACTAATGTCTGGGCTACAGGCTGGGTAGGCAGAGCAGGTCTTCCCTTCTAGTACTCCCGCGGTCACAAGGATTTGAGGGCCGTGGCAGATGGCAGCAATGGGCTTACCCGCACTATTAAACTCACGAACAATTTCAAGTACACGTTGGTTGAGCCGCAGATATTCAGGTGCCCGTCCACCAGGAATTACCAGACCATCATAGTCTGTTGTATCAATTGTAGAAAAGTCTGCATTAATACCAAAGTTATGACCCACTTTTTCAGTGTATGTTTGGTCTCCTTCAAAGTCATGGATTGCAGTTTTTATTGTATCGCCAGGTTTTTTATCAGGACATACGGTATCTACCTGATGACCAACCATGAGAAGCATTTGAAATGGAACCATTGCCTCGTAATCTTCTACAAAATCACCAACGAGCATAAGAATCTTTTTTTGAGCCATTGTAATCTCCGTGTTTGAAAGGAATAGTAGTTATAGATCAATAAATTGATTATGTCCTAACAGTTTTGATACAGTGATAAACTGTTGGGTTAATAATATGTATCTGTATAAAAAGTTGCAAATTACTTTTTCGTTAATTTAAGTTTTTAACTGAGGTTAGAACAATTCAGGTCGATTATTTTTGACCTATTTCAATTCGCCATTGAAGGGAGTCGCTTTCTGGAGTAATAAATTGTTCTCTATCGAATATTATTTCTTCAGTGAATGTGAGGAGCTGAAAAGAATGGCTTATCGAGTTGCAATAAATGGTTACGGTCGGATTGGGCAAAGCGTATTACGTGCTTTGTATTCAGCACCCATGAAAGAACAGTTTAAAGTTGTCGCTATCAACGAATTATCTGATATTGATACCATTGCATATCTCACTCGTTACGATACAACCCATGGCCGCTTTCCACTTCCAGTAAGCAGTGATGCTCAAAATTTAATTATTGGCGATGATAGTATTAAAGTTCTCTGTCATGAAGATCCTGCAGAGTTACCGTGGAAAGATTTTAATGTTGATCTGGTTTTTGAATGTTCAGGTTCGTTTCAAGATAGAAAAACAGCGGAAATACATTTGCAGCAAGGTGCAGAGCGTCTTCTTATTTCACACCCTGGTTGTCACGAGGTGGACGCAACTATTGTCTTTGGAGTAAATGATTCTCTACTCAAAAAAGAACATAAAATAGTTTCCAACGCATCGTGCACCACAAACTGTATTTTACCTGTTCTAGATTTGCTCGATTATCACTTTGGTATTGAAGCTGGTGTAATTACTACAGTTCACTCAGCAATGAATGACCAGCCTGTAATAGATAGCTATAATAAAACGAATCTTCGTCTTACAAGAAGTGCCTTGCAATCAATAGTGCCTGTTGATACTGGTCTTTCTAAAGGGATAGAAAGGATTTTTCCACGATTTAAAAACAGTTTTGAGTGTCTGCATCTACGTGTACCAACCATTAATGTTTCCCTCATGGATCTATCTATTAACCTCAAAAAAGATGTAGAGGTAGAGGATATCAACAACCTTTTCGCTAAGGTTGCAGAAAGTAAGTTAAAAGGTCTACTTGCTTTTACAGAAGAGCCTCATGCGTCAGTTGACTTTAACACAGACTCTCACTCCTGTGTTGTAGATGGAACCCAGACGAGGGTTTGCAATAGAAGGCTACTAAAGATGATTTGCTGGTTTGATAATGAGTGGGGGTTTGCTAATAGAATGCTTGATGTTGCAGAGCGCTGGTTAGCGTTGCAAAAAGCTAAGTAGAACTTAACCCATATAAGGTTTCTTTATATCACTCTTTAACACCTTTTCTCTCATAGAGGTCAATGACCTTTAAGAGCTTGGTGCCTATCCCATTTAGAGCAACAGAGGCAGGTGAGTTCGGTGCATATTCAACTATGGGTAAATATGCTTTGAGTGATTCAACTACATTCTCATCATCTGGAATATCGCCAAGATCAGGTAAATAGACCCCAAGATATTTTGAAGACATTTTATGGAGTTTCATTCGGTTGAGCTTGGTGCCTGGGCCAACCCTGTTAATGATGAGCAGTGGATTAAAGTATTTCAATGCTTCCTGCGCTTTTTTTCTTGAGCCGGGTTGGATTTCTTCTATAAGTTCAAAAGCCTGACTTAGTGTTTCAAACTTATTTTTTCTGATCTGCTTTGCAACATCACTTTGTGATAGGAAATTTGAAAGAGTTTTTCTAATCGTTGCAAGTTGTAGGAACGTGTAAAAATCCATTATAGAAGTTGGTTCCGGTAGGGCAATACACATCTGAATATCAGTTGCCATGAAGAAATCAAGAGAGTGGTAGTTGGTTCCTGCTCCTACATCACAAAGAACGATATCTGCATCAATGGTTGATATTGCCCTTAATAGTTTCTGCTTTTCCTGGTAGCTCATATTAGCAGTATTAAGGGTGTCTCCTGTGCCGGGAATGAGTTGCAGGTTGTGTAGAGAATCAAAGGTGTGAATTACATCTTCAATGGAACTGACGTCTTTGTTGAGATAATCAGTTAAAGTATATTGTGGTTGAAAGAGACCAAAAAGTATATGGGCGTCGGCACCACCAATGTCAAAATCAACAATACAAACTTTCTTACCGGCCTTGGCGAGTAAAAGGCCTAGATTGGCAAGACAGATTGTTTTGCCAACACCTCCTTTGCCAGAACCTATTGATATTGTAATTGCCATTGTTGGTTTGTTGTTATTTTGTTGGTTTTCTGGTTCTACTTCTAATGGAATATATTCGCTCAGCTCTCTTGAGTATTGTCTGGAGTTCGTGGGGCTTGCTTGACTCACCAGACCATAAAATCCAACCTTCTTCAGAGGTTACAGAGATTTTTCCATTCTCAGCAGTTATACGAACAGTATCAGGCAAAATAGTACTGTTATCCTGAGTTTGTGGTTGTTCAACCACTACCGGTTCAGGTTTTGGAGGCTCATTTTTAGTTGAGCAATCTGAACAAAGTTCCCGATCCGGGAATTCAAACAGATTTAGGATAGCACCGCAGTCATCACAAAATTGCATGCTAACTCTCTGTTATTTGTTTCGTCATTGCAGATATTTGCCTTGTCGCCCGCGAGAACTTCTAACGTCCTTGCTTTATTATATCGCTAAAATAGAGAGATATGAATTTTCTTTTTACATTAAAGTTATTTTCACTGAGCAGAAAATATCATAACTACTCTGATTTAATCGTCAAAACTAGTACTAATCTTTAGGTATATTTCCAATTACAGGCAGTATGAATGGATTAGAGAAGTATGTTGAATCTACATTTTGTAATAGACATTTATCAAGCTATTACAAAATGTAGATAACTGGTTTTATGAATCGGAAACTTGAATGGAGTAACTGTTGTCCCAATCGAGCAGAGCTTTTTGACCCATTTCAGCTCGCATTTCACCTCTGAATTTTTTACGTACTTTTTTCTTCCAAGCTGGGAAAAGGCCAAAATTAATATTTGATGGTTGAAAGTTTTTCACTTCGCTTTTAGTTAAATGATTAATCATTGACCCTAAAGCGGTTTCATCTGGAGGTACGATGAGTTCCTCACCATTTAATTTTCGGGCAGCGTTAATACCAGCGAGCATACCTATGGCAGTTGATTCTATATAACCCTCAACACCTGAGAGTTGACCAGCAAGAAAAAGATCTGGTCTATTGTTTACCTGTAGTGTCGGTTGTAATAACTCAGGTGCGCAAATGAAGGTGTTTCGATGGATTGAGCCGTAACGAACAAATTCAGCGTTTTCCATGCCAGGAATCATTTGAAAGATACGTTTTTGCTCGCCATAGGTCAGCTTTGTCTGGAACCCAACCAGGTTGTAAGTGGTGCCTTCCTGGTTTTCCATGCGAAGCTGTACCACGGCATATGGATCTTTCCCGGTACGAGGATCAGGTAGGCCAACTGGTTTCATTGGGCCAAAGCGCAAGGTGTCATCTCCACGAGAACGAATTATCTCAATAGGCAAACAGCCTTCAAAGTATTTTGCATTCTCAAAATCTTTTAAAGGTACATATTGGGCATTGGCAAGTTCTGTTATGAATGTAGTGTATTCTTCCTCATTCATTGGGCAATTGAGATAATCACCAGGTCCATCATCATATCGTGACTTACGGTAGATGATGTCCATGTTCAGTGATTCGAAGTCAACAATTGGTGCGATGGCATCATAAAAATAGAGGCGATCTTTGCCTGTTAAGCGAGCAAGAGAGTCAGCAAATGACTCAGAGGTGAGCGGGCCTGTGGCAATTATTGTTGGGTGTTCAGCCTCATCCGGGATTTCAGTTATCTCTTTGTTTGTAACCGTAATATTTGGGTGATTATTGATTGCTTGTGTGACTTTTTCTGCAAATATATCGCGGTCAACTGCAAGTGCCTTTCCAGCTGGAACAGCAGTTTCATCTGCAGTTTTCATAATAAGTGAATTGAAGAATCGCATTTCCTGCTTCATCAACCCAACAGCAGAAGTTGGGTCATTTGAGCGAAGAGAATTACTGCATACAAGTTCAGCAAGGTTTGGAGAGCTGTGAGCCTCGCTAAACTTTTCAGGCTTCATGTCAAAGAGCTCAACACTACAACCTCGTTCTGCTGCTTGATATGCTGCTTCACAGCCTGCGAGTCCACCACCGATAATTTTTATTATTTTCATAAAGTATATTGAGATTTATTTAAAGATTATTGAAATTCAATTGTAACAGGTACCTTTTTACGTCCCCATTGCAGAGCATCCTGATGTGAACCAAAGTAAAGGTCAATGCGATCTTTACCTTTTATTGCCCCACCTCGATCCTCAACAACACCCCAGCCATAACCTGGTACATACATCCTAGTGCCAAATGGATAGTATTTAGTGTCTGCTGCAATAGTTCCATCAGCTGGTAAAAAATACCACGGAAAAAGTACTGTTCGAACAGGGATCATCCAAGGGCGCTCAATGCTATCCATTGAAAAAAGGCCTTCTTCTGGCTCTTCAGGGTAGTTACCACTGGCAGTTTGACCAGTATATGGTCTTCCTGAACTTGATCCTTTGCTTACATACTTATTCCAGAAATCCATGTGGAAATAGTCCGGGTTGCCTCGTTGCCAGTCGCAACATTGTTGGCAGCCGCAGTAGGCAGTTGTTTCCATCATCTTCTTTACGGGTGCTTTGCCGCAAGCTGTAAGAAGTAGAGAAAGGGTAAGAAGTAAAAAAAGATTATTGAGTTTTAAGTTCGATAAAACCATTTTTTTATCTCATCTGAGTTGAATTGTTTGACCACTGGTCTACCGTGAGGACAGTGGCTAAATAAATTTGCAGCGGCCATTTCATCAAGTAGATTTGCAATTTCTTTATGACTAAGTGATGTTCCAGCCTTAACGGCAGCTTTGCAAGCCATGGTGGCGAGGATCGTATCAAGAATATCTCCACCTTTCTTGCTGGTCTCACTTCCAAACTGCTCCAGGATATCAAAAAAAATCTTTTGTGGAGCGAGTTGGCCAGCAAGGGCCGGTACCGCAGATATGATATACGAGTTACCACCAAAATCTCTGATAGAAAAGCCAATTCGTTCAATATCTTCCATTCTTTTTTCAACAAGCTGTGCCTGGAAGAGGGAAAGTTCAACTGTTTCAGGAAAGAGCAGATTTTGTTTGACCATGGAATTTTGTTCAAAGTGATGTTTGAACTTTTCATATAAAAGCCGTTCATGGGCTGCATGCTGGTCAATAACTACAATGCCTTTTATTGTTTTACAGAAAATATATAGATTATCAACTTGACCCATTATCTCAAGATATGGCTTTGTAGGTATCGTTTCTGCCGAAGTTTGGCTAGGTGGCGTGGCGGTTGCTGGGGCTGAAATTGATTCAGTTGGTTTTGCAAACTCTGGCTTGTCTGCCTTTTTTACTTCAGGCTGTGTGGTCGATTCTTGAGTGAAAGTAGGCTGTTCTATATTTGTTTCGCTTTTATTCGAATAATGAGGGGTTGGTTCATGAGCTGCAGGTGCTGTTAGTTCAGTTGGTGCACTTGCAGGCTCAGTAGTATCTGTAAAAGGAAGGCTCTCTACAACAGGTTCCCGATATTGCTCTGTTGTTGGAGTTGCTGGCCCTGTTGCTGGGATCGGGCTTCGCTCTGGCTGGTTGTCTCCGAAGATCGCCTGTTGTAACTGACTTTGCTCTGCCTTTATCGCTTCTAAAACACCACTAGTAACAAGAGAGTGAACTTCCCTTGAGTGTCTGAAACGAATTTCATGCTTGGCTGGGTGAACATTTACATCAATCTCGCTTGGGGGTAAGAAAAGCTGGATAAGCCCTGCCGGGTTTTTTCCTTTCATCAGGAATCCACGCATACCTTCGGCAACCCCATGGATAATCATTCTGTCTTTTACAGCTCTACCATTTACAAAAATACGTAGCTTAGCAGGGCCTGGTGTAACCTTTTCAGGAGAGACAAGTAAACCTTCAATACGGTGTTCCTTGTCACGTGAAAAATTTACGGGTAAAAAGTCATCTTTGTGTCGAAGGATTGTGGCTAGTCGTTTTTCAAGACTAGAACTTGTGTCAAAGTGAATTGTTTCTCGACCGTCAATACGGAGTATAAAAGTTATATCTGGTGCTGTGAGGCTGTAGTTTTTTATTACTTCATAAATATGGTTGAGTTCTGTTCGTACAGTTCGTAAAAATTTCTTTCGAGCTGGGGTGTTACCAAAAAGATTACGAATTTCTATTGTAGTACCAACGGCACAACCTGCTTCGTGTGACTTTTGCAGGGTACCGTATTTAAGTTCGATTTTATGACCCAGAGGCGCCTTTTCTGGTCGTGAGGTGATCGACATCTTTGATACAGAACCGATGGACGGTATTGCTTCACCTCTGAAGCCAAGCGTGGCAATTTCTGTTAAATCTGCTTCCTCTTTTATCTTTGATGTTCCATGTCTCTCTAGACAGAGGAAGAGGTCATCTTCATCCATACCACTGCCGTTGTCAATTATACGAATAAGACGTGTTCCGCCTCCTTCAATTTCAACTTCAATGCGGGTAGCACCAGCATCGAGACTGTTTTCGATAAGTTCTTTGACTACAGAGGCAGGGCGCTCAACAACTTCACCTGCCGCAATTTGGTTGGCAAGCTGTTCGGGCAGTATATGAATTTTAGGCATAATCTGTTTGTTAACTGTATTATATATTTACAAGTCGTGTTAAAGTGAATTGCTCAGTAACAGTATGATAATTTTTTAATAATTTTCAATTATACCACTATATATTAATCCGTGTCACCAGCAAAGAAAACCACGACCCCCAGAAGACAGCCGCCTAAGACGAAAAGGCGCGCCCCTGTACGAAGAAAAATCTATCGGGAGCAGCATATAATTGTCTTTTTTCTTTGTATAGGCATCTTGCTAACCGGTTTTTTAGGTACCTTGCTGATGGGGTTTATCAGTTTGCGCATACCTGATATTTCAAATGTAGCTAATTATAAACCGCCTGAAGCAAGCCTTATTTTCGATCGCAACGGTAAATTGATTGATCGTATGTATGTGGAAAATAGAACTGTGGTTTCCTTGCGCGAAATGAGCCCTTATCTCCCTGATGCCTTCGTGGCAGCTGAAGATGGTAGGTTTTACGACCATCCTGGCCTTGATCTTTATTCTGTTTTAAGAGCTTTAATCAATAATGTAAGAGAGGGTCGGCGAGGGCAGGGGGGGTCTACAATTACCCAACAGGTTGCAAAATCTCTTCTTTTAACCCCGGAAAAAACATATATCCGCAAACTGCGTGAGGCAATCCTTGCCTGGCGTATCGATAATTTGTTAACAAAGGAAGAAATACTGTTTATTTACCTTAACCAGATTTATCTAGGTGAAGGTGCTCACGGAGTGGAGGCGGCTGCACAAACATATTTTGGCAAAAGAGCAAGGGACCTCAGTCTTGCAGAAGTCTCTATTCTTGCCGGACTTCCTCAAGCACCATCAAAATACTCACCCATGCGACATTTTAAACGTGCAGTTGCAAGACAAAAGTACGTATTAAATCGTATGGCCGCTGATGGTTATGTAAGTCATGGGGAGGCGCAGGCGGCCTTTGATGAAAAACTTGCAATAAGAAGCAAATCGAGCCCAAAACAGGCTGCTTATGGTTACTATCTAGATGCTGTAAAGAATGAAGCAAGAGAACTTCTAGGTGTGGACTTACAGCATGCAGGGGCAAAAATATATACTAATCTTGATCCGGTTTTGCAAAAACGTGCTGCAAAAACCATTGCTGAAGGAATTGGTGTGTATACTGTGGCAAATCAGGATTTAATTGCCAAGGAAAAAAGTAAACCGCAGGGAGCACTGGTCTGTATAGAACATGGTAGTGGGGCAGTAAGAGCTTTGATTGGTGGAGCTAATTACTCTAAGAGCCCATACAATCGAGCAGTTCAGGCAAGACGGCAGGTTGGATCCACCTTTAAACCTTTTGTGTACGCTGCCGCAATAGCGGGTGGTAGAACTCCTGAAACTATTATTAGCGATGATCCTTTTTCAATTAAAGGCAAGAATGGCAAAATGTGGACGCCGAAAAATTACTCTGGCAGATATCATGGTGAGGTGACTTTAAAAAAGGCACTGTCTAAATCCTATAATGCAGCAACTCTTCGCCTGATGCAGAAGGTTGGTTATAAAAAAGTGCATGAAATTGCTAAAAGAGCTGGCATTGATGGAAAATTGCAAAAGGACTTGTCATTAGGCTTAGGTGCGATTGATCTTTCTCCTCTTAATATTACGGGTGCTTATGCCGCTTTTGCAAGGCGCGGTGTTTATCAAACACCAGCGCTTATAACAAAAATTATAACGGCTGATAATAAAAAAATTACTCCTCAGCAAGTCAAACAACGGGTTTACTCAACTAAAGTTGCCGCCTATATGGAACAGATGCTACAAGCTGTTGTCGAGGATGGATCTGGCAAGAAAACAAAAGATGTACCAATGATTCGTGGTGGTAAAACAGGTACTTCAAACGAAAATCGTGATGTCTGGTTCATCGGTTTTACCGACAGATACACAACTGGTGTCTGGATTGGAAATGATCGAAATCAAACCTTAGGACGTAAGGCAACAGGTGGGGCAACTGCAGCACCTGTCTGGGCAAAGTATATGGAGCAGATGCAATAATTCTTCTGAGATAGAGCTCTAGAGTTAACGTATATTTTTATAGTGGGAGAGAAAAATTAAAAATCGTACCCTCTTCTGGAGATGTGGTAAAATTTACTTTCCCTCCTAGATAAGTCTCACCAAATAATTTCATTGAAAAGGTACCAATGCCTCTCCCATCTTGTTCTTTTGTACTAAAGTTGCGTTGAAAAATTCTAAGAGCTACTTCTTGCGATATTTCTTGAGCATTCCAAACATTAAGAATTAATAGGCCATCCTTTAGTTCACACCAAACCTTTACTATACCATTTTCGTCAGTAGCCTCTAGTGCATTCATAACCATATTGCATAGTACCCGTGATAACAAAGAGATATCTGTGTTGAGAGATATGTTCGGGTAGTTTTCTTGAAACTGTATTTTCTTTTTTCGTGCAACAGGATGGTTTTCGAAAAACGACTTAAGCTCAGTAATAATTTGTTTTGTTGTTACTTCATGTCTCATGGGCTGGTAATTGGCTGTATGACTTTGTGAAAGACATCGCTGGATCTCGACTTCTTTTTGAATTCGTATAGAGGCTGTGTGAATGTCTTTGACTAAAGCTGAAGGACTGTCTTCAATAAGAATCTCAGTTCCACCTATTAAGACACTAATCATGTTGTTAATGTCATGGAAAAAAGTCCTTTCGAGGGCGGCTCTTTGATGTTGTTGTGTAATATCCTGAAGAAATAATAACAGAAATCTTTTTTGTTCAACATCAATTGGTTGAGATTTTACTAACAACACTAAATCAATTCTTTGTCCTTCTCTCGTTGCGGCGAGGGCACAGGTTCTTTCAACAGGCTTGTCTTGACCAAGACTTGAGACCATCGCTATTGCTGCGCCACATGTGGAACAGAATTTGGTTGTTCCACACCCGTTAGGACCGTCGTCAGCGTGCACGCAATTCAATACTTTGCCAGGTCGTAATCCAAGTATTTCCTCAGGATTATCAATGTTTAACATTTTCAGAAGTGACTTGTTCGCCGCTACAATATGCCGATGTTCATCAACTACAGCCAGTAAACCATTAACTGATTGGAGTAAACCTGAAACCAAAGGGTTTTGGGTAACTATTGCGATTGCTGTCAGTAGTTCTTTGTCCGAGGTTGTGTCGGGAGAGGCAAAATATGTTTGGATCATTTTCTCAATTCCTCAGTATATTTACTCATCTAGTTGTAAAGACAGACAAGTTGATCTTGTTTTTAACTTCATATCGGACATTTGAATAATTGTTTCGTTCAATGTTGATAGTATGGGTTAAAAACAAAATATGATTTCGAAATTAAAGTTACAGCAATTGTTCTATGGCGTTGTACCTTTCTTTATTGGCTAGGAAAATCTTGTCTTCTTCAGATTCAGCAAAATTGATTGCAATTTCTCTGAACTTTTCATGAATTTTGCTAAAAACAACCACTAGCGCAGGGTCGAAATGAGTACCTGCATCTTTTTCTATGATACGCACAGCATTTTCATGTTTCATCGGTTTTTTGTAAGGGCGCTTTGATATAAGTGCGTCGTAAACATCAGCAATAGCCATTAGTCTAGCTGAGAGTGGTATCTCTTCAGCAGATAAGCCCTGTGGGTAGCCAGTTCCATCCCATTTCTCATGGTGGTAATATGCAATTTCGAGCGCCTTGCTTAAAAAATAATTGTTATCAGTTTGGCTTAAGGCTGAGCTTATTATTTTTTTACCATAAACTGTGTGCATTTTGATCTGATCAAATTCATCTTTATCAAGTCTACCCGGTTTAAGTAGAACCTTGTCAGGGATGCCAACTTTACCAACATCATGAAATGGTGCCGCTTTACATATAACATTTACCTCGTCACCGTTTATTTCTTTGTAATCTCCTGTGGCGTTTAATTCTTCAAGCATTACCCGAATATAACTTTCAGTACGCTTAATATGACCACCTGTGTTTTCATCTCTGGTTTCCGTTACATTGATTACTGCATCAACTATCGCATCTTGCATTTCGAATAACTCACGTTCGGTTTTACGTCTTTTCTTGTCAGCAATATAAAACTTAATCAAATAGATCGATATGAATACCACCACAACTACAAAGGTTGGAAAAACTGGAGAAATAAATATTTGATAGGTTGAAAAGATAGTTGTCGAGATAAGAAAGATGACCGCTGTTTTAATAACTAGTACAAGGCTACCAATAAACAAACCAGAGTTTGCGGTAGCAAAAACCATAATGAAGGTAATTAGGATTATAGCGGAAATATTTGCAGTAGATAACCAGGGAGGGGTAGCAATGAAATCGTTGCTCAATATATTATCAACAACTGTTGCATGTATTTCTACTCCAGGAAACACCGTGTCAAAAGGTGTTGGATGGAAGTCTTTCAAGCCAGAGGCCGCTGTACCAATAATTACTATTTTATCCTGAAGTTTTTTTGCCGGATATTTGTTTGTTAAAATATCGGTTGCTGAGATAAATTTGAACCTTTTACCTGTGCCTTTATAATTAATTGTCATCCGTCCTCTTTCATCAACAGGGATGCAGGTTTCATCAATGCAAATGCTCTCTATTTGATTGTTGACTGTCTTTATAGAAAGCGCTTGTTTTGGTTTAGTCATGAGTAGCGTTGAAAGAGCAAGGCTTGGATAGATTTTTCCATTTCCTTTAAATAACAATGGGGACTTGCGTATTACACCATCGAGATCAGTGTGCATATTAATAAAACCTGAAGCTGTTGCAGCGTCAGATAGATCTGGAATTGAATATACTATTCCTTCAATTTCAGTAAGCGGAAGATCTGTTATTTTTTGTGTACTCTTTGTTGATGTATTGTTGGAGGTGAGAGCGATGTCATTCAAAGAGTATAAGTGAGTAAAATCAGTTTTATCTCTCCCATTAAATGTAGAGAGTGCACCTAGAATAGAGTTAGAGTTTTGTAAAGCATGGGCGAGTATGGCGTCATTGTTGAGTAGGTCATCAGGAATATTTGTCGGCGAAGGTACTTTTGAGAACATTGTTGCTAGATCATCATATACATGTTGGATTGATGTTCTATCTTTTTGAGGAAAAAGGATATCGAAGCCAACTGCTCCAGGCTGGCCTTGTTGTATTTTCTCTAAGAGTTTTGCGAGTTTGTATCTAGGCCAAGGCCATTGCCCAACTTCTTTCAGGGATTTGTCATCAATGTCCACTATAACAACTTGTTTTGTGAGCTTCTCGTTATGAAATTCCCAAAGCATCCAGTCATAAACAGAATAGTTTAGTTTGGCAAAAAAAGGTAAGTTCAACGAAAAGAGGAAAAACATAAAGCAACTGACAATAGCTCCAAAAAAACAATGGATTGCAAAAAGCTTTTTTCTTGTAAGCAAAAAATCTTTATCCATAGACTGTTCCTTTTTTCCATATATTATAAGCTGCTTTCAAAGTAAAAAACATCACGATTCGTTTTTAATCGAATATGTTCATAAACGCCTCCCAGGCGGAGTTCTTGACCTTAGTTGCTTCTGGTGAAATCTCAGGTGACGCATCTTCAATATGGAGTATTTCAGAAAGGGACATGTTGGGAACGGGAGAATTATTTGAGCCAAACTGCTGGTTGCTTACATCTTCAAGAGCTTCACACCGAGCCACAATGATTTTGCTAGGATACTTTTTACATTCAGCTATAACTCTATTCTGGCCTTCATAATCGCCCTTTGCTCGGAACAGCAGAGCATAGCTTTCATAAAAAGGGCCATAATCTTTTTGAAAATGCTTTACACCTTTATCAAGCAAATTTTTAGCTTGAGTATATTGTCTGTTTTCAGAATATATTCTGGCAAGTTTTGTATACGCTTCTGGTGGGCCATTAAGTTTTATGGTTTTTAGATAGTTTTCTTTTGCATCACCCAAAAGTCCCTGTGATGATCGAACTGTTCCGAGAATATACCAAGGGTATGGAGATTTGTTTGCACTTGTTCTAAGTGGTTGTAAACCGAGTTGACTAGCGCTTTGTACATCTCCAGCAGCTAGCTTTTCACCTGCAATATCAGATGTGATATGATTTTCCTGTACGGTATTAAAACCAGATTTTTTTAAAGTTCGTTCAAGTTCAGACCGAGTCTTAGGTGGGTAGTCTTTTCTTGAGGGGTAATGGGTTTTAAGGTAATTTTTTATTGTTTTTGAGCGTGTATCCGGTTTGAAGTGTTTTGCCTGTCCTGAAACATATAAATCGTCAAATCCTCTGTTTAATTCATCGAAAAAACCGTTGAGAGCAACTGTCCCAGCAGTTTCTATATCTCCTGTTTGTAGTGACTTTGCAATAGAGTCTGAAAGTACTGTTTGTTGTTTTCTGAATTCTATTTTTTCCAGTTCTATTTTTTTAAGCTGTTTATCTCTTGAGCTTTTGAGTCGATCCATGACATCATCACGAAAAGGTATAGGATTGTAGCCAGCGGCCATCAGTAAATCAATGGCAAGGAAGTCTGCTTCTTCCTCTTGGTATCTTGTCATTAACGGATCTAGTAAATCAACTTTAGATTTATATAACTTTTCGCCAGCCCAACTGGCGATAGCTAAATCACGTTGTTCGCTAGCATTGCCTCCGTATTGAAAACTTAAATCCCCTCCAGATTTTCCTAACGTCATGTCTTTTAGGTACATTCCTAAAACAATACCCTTTTGTAAGGAGTTTACAGCATCGGAAATTTCTTTCTGATCGATATCATCCATAGGATGTTTTAAAAAAATATGGGCTAGTTCATGAGCAAGGACTGCGGCAATTTCATCTTCGCTTTCTGCACCATGTAGCCAACCACTAGGGAAGTAAATAGTATTACGATAGGTTGCATGAGCATTGATGTGATCGCCATAAATGAGTTTTATAGAATAATCAGGTACCTCAAAAGGCCATTGTTTTGCGAGTCTTGTTGTAATTTTATATAGATAATTTTCCAGATGTGTTGAGTTAAAAGCAAATTTTCCAAGGGTATCAGTGCCAGGACCAATAATATCACTAGTGTTTTGCTTAGTTAGGATGTAGTCGCCTGGGTTGTTATTTACATTTTCTAGAACGGTTATGTCATCCATAAGTGGAAAACCACTTGAACCAAATTTTTCAACACAACCAACTAAAAAAAAGATGAGAGAAAAAAGGTTGAGATAAAGAATAATTTTTTGAAGAGATAATTTCATAACTAATCCTCAAAGTTATTTACAATCTTCCACACCCATAACACCTGCACCAGAATAGTCGTGACACTTTCCACGACCTTTGTTTTTGCGTGATTTGTAATTCGGATCTAAAATTAAATCCCCACGATCAACGATAAACACCTGTCCTTGCAAGTTTTTTACTTTCCACATTCCACTGTCTAGTATTTTTACTAACTGAAGCTCTTCTGGGGGGCCGAAAAGTTCAACGTCCAGATCAATGTATTCACCATTGCTGTTTACTGTTTCAATTGTGGAATCTTCAAAACCTTTGATTATACCTTTCTCGTTAGCATAAAGGTGGTTAGGTGTGAAGGTGAAAACAACAAGGAGAATGAGAAAGAAATTTATGATTTTCAATTTATACCTCCTGATATTAGGTGCTATGTAGGCTTTGTGGTTTTGGCGTTGTTTTAAGTGCTTGTTGTTTGGGTTTAAGTGGCAGTGAACTGTAAGTGACTACCTCTTTATTTATAGAACATTTGAAACACAGCTACAAGAAAATATCAGAAGTTTTATAGAAGTTGTCCTATCTAAGTTCGCTTCGAGTTGTATAAGATTGAGGTCTTTTTTTATGGAAAATTAGTGTTGTCAGTAAGTTAGGGTGTCTGGTAATAGCAACTAGTTCGATTTTACTATTTCATCAATGTCGTTCTCTTTAAAAACTCCTAATCTATTAAATATTTTAAAATAAAAATTACTCTTGGTGTACTCCTTTTGCCAGGCTCTGGTTGGTTTTTATCTTCATTGAAAATCAATAGGTTATCTATTGATTTGTATATAAAATGTGCTTGGTTATGTGGTTAAAGTTCCGTTGTAAACTACCATTGTTGCTAGTCTTGCAGCTTAGCTGGGTATGGTTATTTCTTGCAGAAAAAGGAGAAAACCATGAAGAATCAAGTAAAATTTCTAGATGTCGAATTCTATGAGCAAGACTATAAAATTACAACTACCCTTGATTTTGCAGAAAAGAAAAAAGCATATCGTCTCCGGCATGATGTGTTTGCTGACGAATTAAAATGGGTGAATCCACAAACGGGTGACTATGATGTGGATGTGTATGATACAGAGGATATGGTGTATGTCTCCGTTTATGATCCATCGGGGAAGGTGATAGCGCATCTTAGAATTACAAGACCTGATAAAACATTTATGATGGAAGAAGTTTTTGCGATGCTTCTAGAAAAAAAACCGATATTAAAGACAAAAGAGAGTATTGAGGTGAGTAGGGTTTGTACTGACATAGAAACAAGGTCTTTAAAAATATCAACATCATGTGGTGAGACGCCAGTGTCATTACTACTTTATAAAGGACTCTTTCTCTGGTGTGAAAGTAACGCTATACGGAAAATGTTTATGGTGGTTGAGAAAAAGTTATATCGCTTGTTAAGAATGACTGGTTTTCCCTGCAAAATGCTTGGTGAGCGTACTATGCCTGATGGCGTCTCGGCGGTAGCTTTGTATATTGATTGGCGAGAATTTAAACTGATAAATATGGAAAAGCGAAAAGATTTTTACAATTGGTTCTCTTCTTATGGAGAGCAACAGCTCGATAAGGTGGCATAATATTAGGATAATATTCCTTGGCGTATTGCAATTGCGATAGCTTGACTTCTAGTATCTGCTTTCATTTTTTGTTTAATGTTCGTTATATGAAAGTTGATTGTGTTTTCTGAGATTGAAAAGATTTGTGAGATTTCCCAAGACGTTTTTCCCTCAGAAACCCAACGAAGGACATCACATTCTCTTTCTGTGAGGTTGAAATTATAAGAGCTTTGACTCTGATCAAAAAACTTTGATAAAGCGAGGTGAAAATGAGGAGAGAGGATTTGTAGTATTGCAAGTTCTCTTTCTTTTTTCATGGCGCTTTTGGGGTCACTTCCACTTACGGATAAAATGGACCAAGGTAAATTACCACCCCCTTTGGTATAGCAACTCCAGCCATCTACGAGGCCAAAGTCGTTGGACTCGATAGCAAAGTCTTTATTTGGTGGGGTAATTCTGTAGAGGTCTTTCCAGTTTTGTGGTTGATGTGATTCCGAAAGAAACAGAGCAGAAATGATGGGGTCAACCTTCCATAATTGATCTTTCTGGTAGTGTTCGACCCATTCTTGAGGATAGTTGACATTGAAGTCGGGAACGGAGGTGGTCTTGTTTTCTTTGATGTCTACTGTGGGGGCGCCATAGATCACATACTCTAGCTCCAATAACCGTATCAAGCTATGAGAAGCAAGATAAAACTGGTCAAGAGTCGTTGCAGTAGAGATATTTTTAATTAAATCCAGAATTGCATTAATGTCTGTGTTGCTTAGCACCATTAATTGACCTTTTTTCAGGATTAAATATAAACTACTGATTTTTAGAACTAAAAATTTACTTAAGTAATAAAGTTACATATCTTGAGCAAAGCTATAGTTTTCTTGACTATAATTAGAGCAATCTTTGCAAATTCACAAGTGTTCGGTTTCTTTGTTAATATTTCTCATCAACAAGTAAATATGTTTTTATAATCTTGATGACAATGATGCAAGTGAAATTTAAAGATGTATATAATTTTTCTAGTAAAATTCTGAGTTCATGATGAAAGTGGTTTGCCTCAGCTGATATTAATTTTTAGCTATAACTAATTGTCTTGTGGGCAAATATGATGAAAATTGGCTGATGTTTCAATCTCGTTTTTTTTAGTCTGTTACACTTATTCTACTGTTCTTTGCTCTCGTTACTCTGATGACAAGTGGCTTTCTTTGTACGTTTTGGATACACTAGAAAGTATAAGTGTGACTTGTTTCCTGGAAAATGTGGATTACCTTTTTAAAAAGTAGTGGTGCATAGTAGTGAAGTAGATGATTGTGGTGATAGGTTGCGCAATGGTGAGTTATTGCTTGAGTTGAACTTTCTTACACAATATTATTTATTCTTGAAGGGATATGATGATTGATCATAAAAACTACAAAGTATCGTTAACCAATGTTGTTAAAGCAAAGCGTGCAGTATACCAACATTTGATCCCCACAAATTTGACACGATATGAGAAACTATCTGCTCTACTTGATGCGGATGTTTTTGTGAAGCATGAAAACCATAATCCAACTGGTTCTTTCAAGATTCGTGGTGGTGTGAATCTTTTACACCATCTAAAAAAATCAAGTATTGAAGGTGTCATTACATTTTCAACAGGAAACCATGGCTTATCTGTTGCTCAAGCAGCAACGTGGTATGGTATCAATGCAACAATTGTTGTTCCTGAAAATAACAACCCAGTAAAAAATAGAAGCATAAAGTCCACAGGTGCAACACTTATTGAAGCAGGTAAAACATTTGAAGAAGCTTCACAGTATGTTGATAAACTTATGAGTGAGCAGGAACTGTACTATGCTCATCCAGCTAATGAACCGCACCTGATTAATGGTGTTGGAACAGAATTTTTAGAAATTATTGAATCTTTACCTGATCTCGATGCTGTAGTTTTACCTCTGGGAGCTGGTAGTGAGGTTGCTGCTGCAGCTACTGTTTTAAAAGCCATTAATCCGATAATTGAAATCTATGCTGTACAAGCAGAGTGTTCAAGTGCAGCGTTCAATTCTTGGAAAGCAGGGCAGATGGAGTCATGTTCAAATACTACCTTTGCGGGAGGGTTTGCAACTGGAACCGCATATGAAACTCCCTTTTCAATTTACAAGGACAATTTAGCAGATTTTGTTTTGCTGTCAGAAGATGAAATTTATGAAGGTATTGCACTCGGTGGTCATTATACCAATAACCTCCTAGAAGGGGCAGGAGCATCAACAATCGTGGCTGCAATTAAACTAAGAGATCGTTTAAAAGGGAAAAAAGTAGCCCTTCAGTTCAGTGGCTGCAATGCGTCCCCAGCAGAGATTAAAAAAGCTTTTAGTCTTAAAGGTTTTACTGCCGGGTGGGTGGATTAATTCAGGAAGTAATGAGCAACTTTATAAGGTAAGAATAATAAAAAGCCCTCAACGGATTTATATCAGTTGAGGGCTTTTTTATGTTGTGCGAAATAACTCTTAACCAAAAATGCCTTTGAGAAAAAAGAAGAAAAACATCGCCATAAATGCACCTGCAGGTAAGGTAACAACCCAAGAGATGACAATGTTCAATACAACTCTAAGATCAAGGGCGCCTATACCACGAGCTAGACCAACACCAAGTACTGCCCCAACAAGAATGTGGGTGGTTGATACTGGCATACCTGTTCGTGATGCAATAACTACAGTGATTGCTGCGGCAAGTTCTGCGCAAAATCCTCTAGATGGTGTGAGTTCAGTAATTCTCTTACCTACTGTGAGCATTACTTTGTAGCCGAGAGTTACAAGGCCAAGAACAATACCACCACCACCAAGAAGTAATATCCATATTGGAAGCTGTGATTTCTGCATAACCTCACCACCAGAACTAATGATGGAGTATACAGCGGCAAGTGGCCCGATACCATTTGCAACATCATTGGAACCATGAGCAAATGCCATTGCACAGGCGGTGAAAAGCATCATTGGAGTGAAAACCTTTTCAACACTTGCAAAAGCGAATTCGCGATTTGCAGAGTAATCTTCTTTGATGTTTCTTGTCGACATCCAGCCAATACAAGCAGTGATACAACCAAAGATAAAGGCAACGAGAACACTTTGCCCGGTGCTGAGGTCTATGTTGAGGTGTTTCAATCCTTTAAATAGTGTGACAAGAGATATAACAAAACCCACCAGAAAAATATAAAAAGGAGCGTATTTCTTGGCATTGGCTAGAGGGTTCTCTGTATCAAAAATCAGCTTTCTGGTACTCATTACCAGTAAAAATGAGATGGTGCCACCAACAACTGGTGAAACAACCCAACTGGCAACAACTGAACCAACCTTACCCCATTTAACAGCTTCAGGGCTAATACCAACGACAGCAAAACCTATCAGTGCACCAATGATAGAGTGAGTGGTAGATACTGGCCAGCCTCTAGAAGATGCAATCATCAACCAGACGGCTGCAGCAAGAAGAGATGCCAGCATACCGTAAACGAGTATTTCGGGGGTTGCTGTTATGCTTGTAGGGTCGATTATACCTTTTCTAATGGTTTTTGTAACATTGCCACCAGCTATAACCGCACCTAAGAATTCGAAAATAATAGCAATGCAAATTGCTTGTTTTACAGTAATTGCACCAGCACCAACTGAGGTGCCCATAGCGTTAGCAAGGTCGTTTGCACCAATTCCCCAGGTCATGTAGAGGCCGAAAATAACGGCAAGCCCTAACAGTATCGTGCCGTGCGCTGCGATAATTTCCATTGTAGCCTCCGGTTATTTAGACATGAAGAGTAAGAGTCTGTCGGCAAGGTTCTCTGAAAGATCAGAAACGTTGCCAAGATGACCAATTATTTGATACCAGAACATAACCGAAACAGGGTCAAGATCCTTTTCAACTTCAAACAATGCTCTGCGGGTTCTGTGAATAATATTGTCAAGGTTGTGCTCGCTACGACGTACACCTGCAATCATTTTTGCGACCTTATCAAGCTCACGACCTCCAAAACCAACTTGTAACAGTTCGTCAAGTTGCTCAATCATTGCTTTTGCTTCTGAAACAATCTCCATGGTTCCTTCAAGAAGTTCATCAAGGAGCTCTTTGAGGTGGTCAGGAACAACCATGTCTCTATAAAGGAGAATCTTGGCGATCTCTTCCACGGTATCGGCAATATCATCCTGATCACTCAGTAAGCCAAGGAGATCCTTTCTGTCTACTGGAAGTAGAAGGGTTTTAGGCATGTTGAGGCGATAGGTAGATTTTATTTTATCAGCCTCTGTTTCAAGCTGAATAATCTCTTCTGCAGAAATGGAAAGTTGTTTTTCATCTCTTTTATAGAGTGCATCAAAAAGTGGTGGAATCTGACATACGCAGGAAAAGACGATGCGCATATGTTCCTGGATGGGTTTAAAGGGTGAACCTCGCAAGAGACCGGAAAGAGGGCTGGTTGATAATATAGCCATAATTATACCTTGATAGTCAGTGGAACTGATGGGTTCCTATTAACTGCGTTTTGGACAAGTCAAACTAATGTATTCTAAATGTGACACGAACAATTGTCTAATAAATTTTGAACGTTTTATTCTATAGTTGGCGCAGGATGTCAACTAAATAGAAGGTCTTAACACAATCCTAATAAAAGAAAAATAATTGTTCAGAAAATAAGTAAGAAAAGAATGATCTGTATGTGATTGCTATTCTCTATCTTAATTTGTTTATCAGTTTCGTTAGAGGCTCGTATGGGTAGCTAATTGAAACAATTTTTTTATGTGACTGAATAAAAAGAGAAGGTCCTTGAGTATGTGCGCTGTATATAATGTGATGGTTTTTGATTGCTCCTGCGTTACGCCAACTGGAAGCGAATGGGTCAAGTGGGGTGTGGCCGACTAGCAGAGGAGTGCCTTTTGGTTGGCCAAGTGTTGCTCTAAATTTTTTAACATCGCTTTTGTTGTAGCCTTTTAAGGTGCCTGGTCGCTCTACTCGGTTGGTGATTATTTCGTTGGTGAGAATTGGATTGCTACTGAGGTTAATGAGATCTTTCTTTGAGTAGTTTGTGATTGGTGGGCCAGCATGACAGGCAAAAAATGATGGCGAAGTAACAATGTAGGGAATGTTTTGCCAAAAAGTTTCCATCTCTTGTATGTATGCATCGCCACGTTGTTCTTTTAAGTATTTATAAAAAAGTAATCCTTGGAGAATACCGTTCTTGGAAATAGATGTATTGAAGCTGTCATGATTGCCACGTAAGTAATGGATTTGTTCAGGGTATATACTTTTTAACTTGAAGATTATATCCATGATGAGCATGGAACTTTCCATGTCTTCCATTTCTCCGGCTATCTCGGAGTGAATGGCATCTCCTAGAATGAGCAAGGTCACTGCTTTTTTTCTCAGGCTGTGGATAATGCAGTTTTCTGTTAGTATTTTAAGAAGGTTGTCAACTTGAGCATGTAAATCACCTACTACAATTATGCTTGTAGAATTTGGCAGATGTAGTATTGCTCCAGGTGTACCATCAGAACTTGTTGCTCGATTTGGTTCTTTAGGTAGTTGATTGTTTACCTGTCGTATGAGCGCTAAGGCCAGATCATTGTCAAGTGGCCTTATGTCACCATTAAAGAGTTTTCTTAGTGCAACAAAAGCAGAGTATCGGTTGCTTTCAAGTTTTTCTCGATGATCAAGGTCATTTAAGCGTTTGATTATAATTGGAGCATTATAATCAAGGGGAGTAATAATCAGGTCGCCTCTGACGTTTGAAATGGAGACATGACGATTTGCGACAGACTTTTTTAATTTTATTGTGTCGGAAAGTGCCTGGTTGGAATGCCCTAAAACGGTAGTTTCCCCATCTGCTATGCGAAAAAATGGAATAAGCTCAGGTGTCGAGCAGTGTAGTGAGCAGGAAAATGTCCAGTTTTTTGTAAGATTTTTCTTAGGTACGCCAAGTGGTGTTTCTGGCTGAAAATAAAAAGATTGTTTGCCAAGTATGAGTTCAAAACCTCTACCATCATGTGCGACCCTACCAGATTTTTTAACAGTAGACTCTTCATGAGTGACGGTGATCCAGTGAATTGGACGATATCTGAAAAGGAGCCAGCGCCATCCTGCAAAAGATTTTAGACTTGGGCGTTCCGGTTTTTTTTCTACAGACCAGAGGGGGACATTACTTTGTCCCTTTTCCACAATAATCATTGGGGGTTCACCTAAGCCTTTACGAATATAGACCTGCATACCGGCTTTGTGAAGATAAAGCGCTGTTTCACGATAAATATTGAGTTGCTGCTCCACCATTTCAAGTGAAAGATCATCGTCTACAGGGAAGTATCCTTCATCCTGTCTTTCTGTTCGTTGTGAAAAAATGGTTTTTGCATTTGGTATGAGAAACTCAAAGATGTATCTGCTGTTCCAGTTGGTTGTGAGTAAGCTCTCTTTATCTGGAGGAAGAATGATTCGTTCAAGCTCAAGTTGTGGTGGTGTATCAGCTTCGAGCCATTCCTTATCAAATACAGTTTGAGCTTCTTTAAAACCTTTAAATGGTAGACCTAGGTGGACTTCACGAGGACGAAAGGTGAGTGATTGATCCTTCCACCATCCCTTTCTACTTAAATCGATATATCCTTCATTAGGCCAGCCACCTATTTGATCAATATAATAGGACTTTCCTGCGCCAGGTGGTCCTGTTACGACAAGCTGTAAAAACTCCAGTCCAATTGGCAGATCAACACCGCGAATATTTTGTGTCTCTTTTAGAGGAACAAGAATTTTTTTTAGTGGGTCGTTCATTGATCTGGCTATTATTCCTTCGTGGGTGGATATTCGTTACAAAGAAGGTGAAGTGGTTTTTCATCTTCTTCAATGGCAGGAAACCTTTTTAAAGGATTGAGGAAACAGTTGTCATTGTCGTCATCGTTTACATCTGATACTTCACCAACAATAACAGTGCCTTTACCTTCTTCACCATAAAATTTATGGTAAACAAAAGGTTCAAGGCAAATTGATTCACCCGGAGTGAGAATAACTTTTTCTCCTGATTTACAGGATCGTTGAACCCCATCTATTGATACAGTAAAATTATCGTTGGAAAGTTTTTCGTTTTTATCAGCAAGGTAGAGCTCAAGTACTAGGTTTCCACCACCACGATTAATAATGTCTTCTCGTTTTTTCCAGTGAAAATGCATAGGACAAACCTGATTTTCTTTTACAATCATTATCTTTTCAGCATAACCTTTGGGATAATCTTTCGGGCGACCATAGTTGCCGTTTCTAATTGTAAAAAGTAGGAGTCCTGTTTTGTTGTAGTTGTTTTCACCGTAATCAGTTAGATCCCAGCCCAGTTGATTGTTTCGTATCTCGTTTACCTCCATTCCTTTTTTTTGCCAATCTTCAGGAGTCCAGGAGGCGAATGGTGGAAGTTTAAAAGATATTGAATCAAAGAGTTGCTTCGCTTCAGTAATATATTTATTTATTTCTGATCGTTTCATTTTGTTCTCTTGTTTATTCGTGAAAAATGTCTCTTATACAATCTGTAAAAGAGGTATCTCCAGCTATTGAAATAGTCTCAGCACAAAATAATAATTACAGCTAATAATGCGACAAGTAAAAAAAGTGATTCATGGAGAGTTTATTTCCATTTCCACGGTGGAATAGGTTCTTTGATTGACCAGAGTCCACGTCTTGCTTTTTTAGCTTCCTCTTGCACCTTATTCCATTCAACACAAAATGATGCTTTTCTACATTGGCTAGCATGTCGCCAGGCATAGCCTTGATGAATCATTTGACGATTAATGTTTTTATCACCTTGGGTTACAACACCAATAACGCGGCCAAACTCATCTGTTGAGTAAACTTTAACAGATACATCTTTCTGTACTATCAGGTAGGCAAGAAAATTCGTTGCAGTGTTTCCGTGTCGTTGATTTCTTTGCGGTGCTGCAATTCCGTAGAGTTGAACCGGAATCTTCTGTCCATCTGTCGAAAACATAATGAAGTTGTCGCCAGAGGAAACCGATATTACACGACCTTGAATATTTGATGCCTGTGCGTAACTGCTAAAAATGAAAATTATTAGAGCACAAATAATAGTCGGAAATGACTTGTTAATCATAAAACCCTCCTTGTGGTTTGTCTTCTAATGATACTTTTTCCTCGTCGTTTGTACAGGGTAAAGATCTGTTTTTGTAAATGATTAAAAGATAGTTAGCAGGTTCTCACTTCCTTGAGTATGTTGTCTGTTTTACAGAGAATTAATTTATTACATGATAGGAACGGAAATGTTAGGAACAATAGTGAACAGCCTAGCCATTGTGGCAGGCAGTCTTTTAGGAGTGTTGTTCAGTAAGGGAATTGCTGAGAGGTATAAAACCATTATCCTCAGTGGTGTAGGTCTCTCTGTCGTACTTATTGGAATGAAAAGTGCTCTTGTCTCTGATGACTTAATGGTTGTTATCTTTTCAGTTATTATTGGCGCGATAATTGGCGAGGCAATTAGAATTGAAGATAAACTAGAGAGTTTAGGCAGGTTCATTGAGCGTAAAGTTGCGAGGAAATCAAGTGATACAAGTTCTTTTGCAAGAGGATTTGTCACAGCTAGCCTTGTTTTTTGCGTAGGGTCGATGGCCATCGTAGGCTCTCTTGAGAGTGGTTTAACTGGCAATCATCAAACACTTTTTGCCAAGTCGATTTTAGATGGTGTTACCTCTGTAATTTTTGCTTCAACTATGGGCCTTGGTGTCATGTTTTCTGGCATTGCTGTTTTTCTGTATCAGGGGATAATCACACTGCTTGCTAGTTCTTTAAAGAATTATCTTGTAACTGAAACAATTAACCAAATGACGTCTGTAGGTGGCCTGCTGATTCTTGCAATTGGTTTGAATATGTTGAAAATCACAAAAATAAAAGTAGGTAATTTGTTACCAGCAATTTTTCTACCGCTTATCTATTACGTTTTCTTAACAACAATTAAATAATTCTATTATTGATGCCTAGCATGACTAAAGCTCTAACTCAGATTTGCTTTAGGTGCTGATTGTTTGTTAATCGAACAAAACTACCAGTCTACGGATGGTTAGGTGTTTTTGGTGCTAAATAGTTTGTTTGTGGAACTTTTTTTTGTTTAGCGCACCTAATATATATTGTGGATACCTTGAATTATTATAGTGATTAACTGATGGTTATAGTGTAAAGTCGGCCACTTCAATTCAAGGGTTTTAGGTGTGAAATGTATCAATATTTATCATTTCTGTATCTGAATATATATTGTTTATAGCTGAGTAGAGTATTTGTCACTCATATAATTACAAAAATCGATTAAGTTTTTCTTATGGAGCTTTAAAAATGAAAACGTTTACATTTTGTTGTGTCTTTCTAGCATTTGCGGTGTTTTGCCAAGCGAGCTCTAGTTTTGATCGTGAGTTGGTTGTAAAAAATAAGGAAAGATCAGTCCAGGTTGAAAATGTTCTTAAAAAACTTCTAAGAGCCTACGAGGATGAGGATGCAAGAACTTTTCTCGATTATGTGAGTGAGGATCGGTTTCGTCAGGACTACCTAACCTTCACAGATGCTCTTTATAACGACTTTCGCACCTATGAAATATATCGAATTGATTATGTAGTGAATCGTGTAGTTCCAGACAATATGAAACAGACCATGGAAGTTAAGTGGGAAAAAAGGTACGAAACATTGGATGATGCTCAGCAATTGAGTGACGAAGGTCTATCTCAGTTTGTGTTTGATGAAATCAATGGTGAATATCTACTCATTGAGCTTGCAGGTAATGATCTATTTGGTGCAAGTTTACCTGAATGGACTGATGAGACTCCAAATATACCAGGACAAGAACTATCTAGTAACCCATCTTCAGGTTCTAGTAACCCATCTTCAGGTAAGTCGGATTTGATTATTGGAAGTGTTGTTGAGGGCGAAAGTGCCGGGTATGCCACAGTTACAATTCAGGTGAGAAATATTGGAATAGCAGTCAGTCAACCAACGACAATGGATGTTGATATTGATATGAATTTATCTTCTTTTTCGGTGAATATTGGAGCATTGCCTGCAGGTGGTAGTTTTACTTACACCTGTACAGCTGATCAAAGCGCGAGTAATGCCTGTCCAGATTCTAACGGTTGGGGAGTCAGCGTTGTTGTGGAGGAGGTTAATGTTGACCCAAACAGTTTGATTGATGAACTAAGTGAGAGTAATAATAAGTACACACAATGGTAGCTTGCTGATCAATTTTTTATGATCAATTTTGAAGTAAAAAAAGAATAATGATCGGGGAGTTTGTTAATGAAGTGTTTTGCTCAAATTACAGCTGTAGTGTGTCTTTTGAACTGTTTTACAGGAAGTGTTTTTGCTGAAGAACAAAAAGAACAAGATGAATATGCCTGGCAGCTCCATGGTCAATCAGCTACTTATTTCAATACTCGCAAGACACATGGAGATGGTGGCACAGCGAGTGATAGTGATGGAGATTTTTATCGCGAAGAACTGTCTTTATATTTAACCAAACAACATGAGGATCAAACTAGAACAGGTATAGATTCTCGTGTGCGCTTGAGTAACAATGAGAGAATTGATACTCAGGAAATGCGAGTCTTGTATCTACGGGCTTATCATTATGGCGAGCTATATAACACAGAGATAGGTGACATTGCAGCCTCCTATAACCCTTATGTTTTTTCAGCTTCACTCAAAGGTGCGAAAGTTGATTATGGCACTAAAAAGAAGAAAGGTTTTCAAGCTTCTTTAATTGGTGGAGTGCAGAAAGCCACTTGGGATAGTGTTTTTAAGACCGAAGAAAATGAGCAACCTGATAGGTGGATTGGTGGTGGCAACCTTACCTATATTGTTGATGCGGGACAACAATTGTCGTTTACCTTAGCTGGTGTGAGAGACACTGTTGAATCTGGCGACTATGAAAACGTTGATTTCGATGGTGCAAGCTCTATCAACGGTGGTTTTAATGCCGATTGGCGCTTCAACAGATATCTAACGACTAAAGCGACAGTAGCAGTAATGCAGGGCGTTGATAATCTCAAGGATAATAGTAGTGCTGAGAATAGCCACGCTATTAAATTGCGTTTTCTAACAAAGCCATTTCCTAAATCGTTAAAGTCTAATTTTACATATGAATATGTTGACTCTGATTTCAGTCCTCTTGTAGGTACTGGCTCTTCCGATAGAGAACGGTTTGAAAACGAAACATCATATTACTTTAATCGTCAGTTAAAATTCAGGCTTACTCTCAAGCATTCACGAGATAATCTCAATGGTCAGCTTGATGGGACGCAACGTACTAACGATGGTAATTTTTATATAGATTATAGACCAGAGGCGTTCAAGAGACTTGATTTGGGGCTGCGCCTGCAGGCAAAAACTACCGATGGTCGCGGAGCTGATCTTCATTACAATGAAGGTGAAATATACGTTTCAACAGTACCAAAGAGCGGTTGGAAGTTGGGAGGATCATATATCTATACTGACATCAATGACGATGCTGTTGATGCTGTTGACCAAGACATTCATACTTTTAGAAGTAATGTAGGTTGGAAGAAACGCTTTGACAACGGTAACTTCTTTCGTTCAAGTCTTACAATGGATTATAGATTGACTGATCAGGCCACCGGTGATTTTGAAAAAATTGGTGGGAAGATTGATGTAGGGTACGACGCTGGAGACTACTGGTCTTTTGACCTCTTTGCTCAAACGAACTTCAATATGCGAAGGTATGAAGACGATACTGATTATAACGCATATCAACTGCGTGCGACCTATCACCCTTTTGGAGATCCAACTAAATCTATTCGCCTAACAGCTGAACAGAGATTTTATGGGTCAGACTCTTCAGATCCAAATGCAACATACACAGAAGACATAGCTGAGTTAGCATATCTCTTCTCTTTTTAATCATAGGCTGTGTGTTAATTACTGTTCAATTTTATAAACCAAGAGGTTTAAAATGCGACTGTCAGATATTTGTCAACGAGTGCCACTTTTTTTTCTAATTGGTGTCTTTGCATTAATAATAGGGATATTACCCCATTCTGCTGAGGCAAACTGGTATGAAGGTGATGAACTAGGATATCTTGACTTAGTCAAGGTTAATGATTCTGACTATGAAGAACTCGATGCCAAAGAGATTATTTTTTACAAGGGTGATCTTTTAAACAGAAATGGCAAGGTCGAGATTTCAGGACTTTTAGATTCTGAGGCGGAAGGGTATAATCCTTCAGAGCTTGTTGTGCAGATATCACTTAACGGTGGAAAATCATGGAATAATGCCACTGGAGATGAGAGTTGGAGCTATATTTTTGAGCCAAAGCTTGAAGTGTATTATGACTTATCTATTAGATTAGTTAAGAGAGGAGAAAGTGATGATGCACAGACCATAGTCTCAGAAGAAGTATTACCTCCCAATCCATATTACCTGTTGGGCGATTTTCTAGTTAAAATTGCAGCGGATAAAATTTCAGAAGCAGGTGAAGTTGCAGCTGGTACGGTTGCTCACCTTTCGGGGTTACCTGATGTGTTGCTCGATGAACTGCCTTCTTCACTGCTTAACGCAGAAAACGAACTTTCAGTTGTACTAGACGGTTTTAAAGTTAATCTCGCCACGGGAAGTGTCACCTTAGGTACTATTGTTGCCAATTATAGCGCAAGCCCAATAGAAATCGAGTTGGGACCTGCCAATTTACAGATTTCAGGTCTTTCCTTTAGTACATCAAGTGCATCTATAGCAGGTAATGTTTCCTTAACTGATCTTGGACTACCTACCTCCAACTTACCGTTTACAGATTTGTATTTAGGTCGAGATGGAATTGCAGGTGAAATCGATCTTGTTGGTGGTGGCTCTAAAAAAATAGAGATAGTTGAGGGTGATTATGGCTTTGGTCTCGATTTAGAACAGCTTGTTATCAGCATTGATAGCCGTAAACCAACCACACAGATGGCGAGCATAAAGACATTTGCTGGCGGGTTATTTTTCGGTTCGGGTTTTGGTGGAATTAAAGTACCAGACTTAGAATTAATGACTGGTAATCTTATTAGCTGGGGTAACAGCCAAGTTGGTGCTGCTTCTGCAAGTAGACTGACATTACCGGGTGGGTTATTTTCTATTGGAGATTTAGGTGGTAATTTAAATTTATCTGAAAAGCTTCTTACCATAAACGGAACTATCTTTCTGCCGCCATCTCTTGGCTCCGCAAGTCTGACTATTCCTGCAAGTAGCCCAATAACTCTTTCAGCAAAAGATGGCTTGTCAACAGATGGGCAGATTGATTTTTCCCCTGGTAACTTGCCTGCAATCTCCCTTGCTCATATTGACACTACTCTTACTGGATTAAGCCTTGGTTTAGATCAAGGTATGATTACCGGTGATCTTCTAGGTGATTTGAATTTTCCACAATTTGGTGGTTTGAAAGTTGCCGTTGTTTCTGCTATCGATAGTACTGGGCTGAAAGATCTGAAAATTGATTCTGGTAATTTACAAAAGAAATTCGAACTACAAGGTTTTGCTAAAATGAACCTTGATAAGGTTGTTGCTGGATACAAGAATGAGAATTTCTATGTACAGCTCGACGGTAATATAACTCCTACCCATGATCTTTTATCCGATTATAAGAAGAAAGTTGTATTTGAAGGCTTACGAATATTTAAAAGTGGCATTGAGTTTGTCGGTCAGATGGATGGTTGGCACGAGACCTCCAACACCTCGATTTCCATCAACAACGCAAGTGTAAAATTAGAAGAATATGGGCTGGGAGTTCATGAACAGGCTCTTTGGTTTGGCTTAAAAGGAAGTGCAACTGTTTTTGATAACAAAATTGATTTAACAGCAAAAATATTTCAAGACGGCACCTTTGAGGTTTCTGATTTAAATTTTGATGGCTTAAGCTTCTCTTTAGGGCAATTTAAATTGCGCACAGGGGTTAAAGTTGTTGATGGTATTATAAATGGGCAGGGCTTTATTAATCTTGGTGTTTTGTCAAAATATATACCGGAATCTTTAAAAGATCCTTTAACTGATGAATTGTTAGTTGATTTCGAAAATCTGGGTGTCGATCTTGTAAATAAAAAGATTACATCAGGACATATTAACGTAGATTTCAGTAGTCCTTTACAACCTGATTTTGGAATCTTAGCGGCTACAATCAATTCTATTCAGTTTGGTATTGGTAAAGCATCAATTGATGGTAGTTTTCGTTTAGACTCTCTTGCTGGTATTGAGTTACCTAGCGCAATAACAGATCTCAGTGTAGATGATATTAACTTCTCTCCTGCTGGTTTTACTGGCGAACTCACTAAGGTTTTTACCCAACCAGTTAAATTACCTGTTCTTGCTGGTCAATATGGCATCGCACTTAATCTGAGTGAGTTTGCAGTAGACATAAATACCAGTGCCACAGATATCTTGGACATTATTAGTTTAAAGGATCTCGATGGCCAAATAAAACTCGGTAGTGGTTATGACCTAAAAGAACCATTACAAGACTTACAAATGCTTGCCGATGGTGCCATTACCTGGGGGGCGCAAACTGTAGCTGAAGGGCAAGCTGCAGTAGCCGATGCTCAAAATGCAGTTGATAATCTTGCCTCAGGTATATCTTTCACCATTCCGAACACTTCATTTGTTGTTAATAATTTTAATGGACGACTTTATTTAGAAGATAAAGAGATGAAGGTTTGGGGCAGTATAAATCTGCCAGCCTCTCTTGGTAGTGCTTCAGTTGAGCTAACAGAAAGTAGTGCATTAGTTTTATCCACAGAAGGTGTTTCTACCGATGGTGCGGTGAGCGTTGATGTTGGTACTCTCACAGATGGTTTCCAACTAGGTGGTTTTGGAGCCATCCCGTCAAGCTTTTCACTTGGCGTTCTTAGTAATGAAATATCAGGTGCAATTGCTGGTGACATCAATCTATCAATGTTTAGGGATATACCGATAGGAGTAAGCGCTAGTTTAGATAATAAAGGGCTTAAAAGCTTTGAAATAACAGCAGAAGAAATCAATGAAACTTTTATATTAGCCGATTTTGCAGATCTGACAATTACTGGTATTGGTGGTGGATATGAAAATGGTGAAGGTTTTGTCGATATAGATGGAACTTTAGCACTGAGTAATACAAACGTTAACAATCTCAGTAAAACATTTGATTTTAAAAAATTACACATATCTCCAAGTGCTTTAAGTTTGCCAGATATGAGTAAACTGTATGAGGTCAATGACGTCTCTTTCTCAGTTAACACTGATGCACTTGCTATGAGTTTAGAGAAGTATGGTTTTAAAGTAAAAGACAATCTCTTTTGGCTAACATTGAGTGGAGAGGTAACACTTTTCGATAATGACATACAGGCATCTGCAAAAATATCTCACAAAGGTGACTTTGAGTTTGATGGGCTCAGTGCAAAAGATTTAGTTATCGCTATTGGTGAAGATTGCACCCTAACAGGTTCCTTTGAGTATGTTGATGGACATATTGAACAAGCAACGGCTGGTTTGCATCTTGGTTCTATCATGAATTCAATAGATGCATCTTTTAAAGACGTAGCTGGCAGGCTACCCGTTAGGGTTTCAAATTTAGATTTCGAAATGGTTGATGGGGCACCAGTTCTCACAAGTGGTACTGTGAGATATGCTCCTGGCGGCAATATGTCTATCAGTACAGACTTATTTCAGGCATCTTTTTCAGCAATTTCAGTTGGAATGAATGGTGGTGCTTTCTTTGCTGATGTGGAAGGTGCTGCAGTTACCTTTACCTCTGGTGTCCTAGCAGGACTTGAGGGTCTATCCGTCTCAGATATCTCACTATTAGGAGGTGGCTTACAAGGTACTGTGAGTTGGTCTAGTGCAACTGGGCAGACTCTGAATATTGTTGATCATGAACAATATGGAATAGATGCACTGCTTACTGGTATTAGCGCTGGCTTCGACAGTAGGGTAGCACTCGCTAGTATGGTAACAATAAACTCGGTTGATGGTAGTTTAAACTTTGGTACTGGGTATAAGGTGCCAAATTTTAAGCCAGCAATTAGTTTTGACCCTGCTACCCATTTGTATAGTTTTGATGCAGCAGGTAAAGCCTTATCAATTGCAAAAGATCTGAAAATACAAAATATGGCTGGTGGTATCGATTTCGACAGCGATAGCCTTAACTTTTCAGGACAGCTCGCCATTCCTCTTGGGCCAGGTGTCGATAAACAAATCACTTTTGATATTTCAAACTGGTCTATTTCTAGTAGTGGTATTGCAGGTTCTGTTTCCGCAGCAAATGTTGATTTAAGTGAGACCATTGGTTTTAACTCAGTTCTTCTTAAAAACGCAGATATCGGTTTTGATGCATTTTCACTGCAAAGTGCAAGTCTTGCCATGGATATTACGTTAGAGCAGTTCTTTGACCTTAAAGTAGCCTCAAGTTTGGCTGTTGATAGTGAAGGTGTTAAAGGCTGGGCTATTAACACAGAGGCATCTCCAAATTTAACAGCATCCATTGGCTTTGCAGACCTGACTGTTGAAAACCTTGCAGCAGGCTATGATTCTGGAACAGATGATAGTGGTGGCCGAGGTTTATTTTTTACTCTCGATAGTAATGTCGCTTTTAATGGAGCAGGTCTTTTGTCGGGCATTACAGATGAGCTCACCCTTTCTGGTATTGAGGTTTCTGGTAGTGGTATAGCTATTGATGAAGTAGCAATGGATACCAGTTTTAACGGAACCAAAGCAAGTCTTGCTGGTGTCGATCTCAGCCTTGAAACACTAGGACTTGGTTATGATGGTGAAAAAGCTGAAGGTGCAAGATTCTTTGTTAATGCTTTCGGTGGTCTTAGTGTAGGGCCTATTGCTGCAGATGCCGGTGTTACGGTATTTCAGAACTTGACTGTTGAGTTGACCGAAATACAATTGGAGTACGCTAAAGGACCTGTCTATTTTAGTGGCGGACTTGGTATAAGTGAGTCTGAATTCAGTGCAACGATTGATGGTAATATCTCTGGAATGATCATCTTTGGTGGTGAATTTATTATGGGTTCTGCTGACACCTACTCATATTGGGGTGTAACAATGTCTGGTGGTGGAGGCTCTGGTGTTCCACTTGCACCACTTCCACTGAGTCTTTTTGAGCTAGGTGGTGGTCTTGCCTATAATATGACTGTTGATCAAGAGTCGGGCAAGTTAACCAAAGATGGCAGTAAGGACTTCCCTTTTGTACTGTTAGCGACTGCGGGTATCGGCACACCCGATGCTACCACCTGGTATGGTCGATTTACACTGAGTCTGGCGTCTTCCAAAATAACCTTACAGGGAGATTCATGGTTCTTGAGCGAAACACACTCAGGCACACCAGATCTTGCCGGTAAAATAACTATCGGTTCCTCACCAGCCATGCTTCATGTCTCTCTAGCTTCCCGTCTTGAGAAAAAGATAGGTAGTATGACTATGCTTGGTGTCGATGGAGAGGTTGACCTTCTCTTTAGTGAGAGTGACTGGCATATCTGGTTTGGTTCCAAAGATCAAAGTCTATCCGTTACGGCTCTAGAATATATTAAAGGTGCCGGATATCTGCAGCTCAGTGGTGATGGTCTTGCAGTAGGTGTTCGTCAAACTTTCGATATCGGTGGAGAGTGGTGGATTTTTTACGGTAGAGTATATGGTGGTGCAGAGGTTGCTATCGAAGGTGGCTTTGTACCGTTTTATATAGATGCCAGAGGAAAAATCTGGGTTGGACTCGAGGCTGGTGTAAGAATAGATGGTGACGATTGGGAAATAATGTCTGCCTACGCTTCCCTTGAGGCACGTTTTAGAGCGCCTAATCCGACCTTTGTTATGATGCATGGTGAAATGCGGTATTCTTTTTTAGGTGGCTTTGTAAATGGCAACTGGGAAATGGACTTTACTATCCCGGATAGTGCTGAAGGGGCAAGTATGGTCGCAAATATTTCGGATCTACCTTTGCTCGCAACAACAATTCCTAAAAACAATGCCACCAAGGTTGGTATAATCGATTATTTTGAGATAAGTACTACAATCCCAATAATGCGACCTTTTGAGTATGACGATGGACAGTGGTATGTGCTTTGCGTAGAGGATCCGCAGAACCCAGGATTACCTATTGATTTCACAACTCTAGCTGGTGGAAATAACGCATTATTGCTTAACGGCTATCAAGGCTCTGTTGTTGGTGGTTTGCTGGGTATGAAAAGGTTGGCATATCACACAATAATGCCAATGTTTTCAGGTCAAGAATACACCATTAGCACTAATTTGGAGTTACGAAGATTTCGTCCAGGCGCATCTGGTAACTATGGCTTGAATGGATCCGTTGGGGATGTCGTAAAAGAAGAAAATGTGAGCGTAGCATTTACTACAACAGATGAGGAACTTAAAAATTTAAGAGAATTCATTTTAGGTGCTTACCCAAAGGCTTCAACAACACCAGTTTATGCTGGAACAAACGTTTATCTTGAGATGAAAAACCCAATGGCTGCTGCTGTCTTTAGAGCCAAGCAGCAAAATAACATTGTTAAAGTTAATATCTTAGATCCAAGCGGTACACCTATAGAAGGTGTTTGGGATTTTGGTAATACTGTTACAGATGACCAAGGTGGTAGTCAGCGATCAATGTTTAAATTTGAGCCTGCAGCACCTCTATATCTGATGAAGTCGTACACTGATGACAAAGGTGTTAAAAAATATGTCAAGCCACAATCAAATGGTACCTGGAAAAACCCATTTTTGGCAGAAACAGAGCAAAAAAATAATGTTCGATCGAATCAAAAAACTCAAGGCAAGAGTAATAGGGAAGCAAGAGGATCAGGCCGAAGCAGAACTGAAAAGAAAGGGTCTGGTGGAAGTGTTTCTATAAAAGAGCAAGCGCGATTCGAGGAAAAGTATAAGCAAAAAGCTAATTTTGATGTGGCTTATGAAAATAAATACACAATTGAAATAATTGGTGAAGATAACAAGAAACAATTTGGTTCTAATTTTTACTTAACTCTTCCAGAAAATGATGAAGCGTTCTCGTCAATGCATGCAAGCACTGAAGCTGTGATTAAAAATGGCGGAATAGAGAACCCTCATTTCTTTATTAATTATTCAATTGATCAAAATGGTTATCAGCAGGCTATTGCAAGCGGGCCAGAGCTTGTAAAACGTGAAGAATTACGAGGAATATGGGAGAGGTTTATAACCAGTTCGTTTAGCAGTGGAGGAGAAAGCTGCCAACCAGACGCTGAAGCCCCAGAGGAATTTTTGAGACAATCCTTTGATAGATACTTTGGAAACGCTATGAATGACCTTGAGCTGTGTGTAACTACAGCAACCATGGTTGAGGCCGTTGAGGAAAGATTTAATGCCGCTAAAGCAGAGTTGGCACTTGATTACAGTACAGTTGATTTCAAATCATTAGAACTTAGATTTACAACTCAGGCCCCAATTAATTGGAATGAGATTGAGCTTGTAGTAGATTTTTCTCCAGATCTTTCGATCATTAGTGGCGGAGATCCATCTTTGATAGTTAAAAGAGATCAATATATTGTAAGAAGTAAAGGTGATAGTCTAGAACATCGTGTAGAGCTAAAGCTTGGTAATAACCCGTATTATACGAGTGGGATGTTTTTAATAGAGATGGATCAAGCTCTTAGTTTTGGAAATTATAGAGAAGGTAATATCTCTGACTATGGCTCGTTTGAAGTTTACACTCGAGATTTTACAGGTTCTTCTTTAGGTGCTGATTATAATTACTCAACCGATGAAAATATTAATAACGTGGGTTCCCATGGTAATTCATGGAAGTATCACTGGGTAGGGGAGCTGAAAACGACTCGCGGTAATAAACGACTCACGAATATGTCAGACGATTTATATTAGTGTTTGAATTATCGGTGTCCATTTTAGATAACCAATTATTAATTTGTACAAAGCTTGGAGAGATACTTCCATGAAGAAAATAGGATTCATTATACTTTTCACCATGTTGTTATGTGCCGGTTTTGCCAATGCAGAGGTTGATGTGTTTTTTAAGGCAAAATATGACGGTGCTGTTGTTAAACTACGTTGGTATCCGACTGATAAAAATCTCAACTACGAATATAAGCTTTATCGAACAGAGGGTTATAAAACAAAGAGTCAACCTGTTTTACTAACCACCTTAAAGATGGCAAGCTATGAGGATGCTAAGAAAAAGCTTAATCGTGATGCAAAACATGAATTAAAACTTCTTTATCCATTTGAAACAGCAAAAAATGGCAAAGAGAAAAATGCTTATCTCACCCAGATGGAAAATCGAACTAATATGCTTTTTTTAGTATCGATGTTAAAGCCGGACATAGCAGAGCTTATAGGCCAATATTATCTCGATCACCAGATAGAAAAAGACAAAGTTTACACGTATACTGTAAAGACTTATAGAGGAGGGCAGGAAATTTTATCTAGAGATGCAATAGTTTCTACAAAAAGACCACATATCCCTTCAGGGGCCTGGGGAGTCGTCGCTAACAAGTTCCCATGGGGAGTTGGGCTTAAATGGAAAGGTTATGAAGGTTTCTTAGGATTTAATATCTTCCGTGCAGAAAGTGCGGATGGGACATATAAGAAGATTAACAAATCTCCTGTACAGGTACAGGAAATGGTAAACCCCGATGGAACCGTTGAGGTTGCACCATATTTTTATACTGATAAAAATATCAAAGAAGGGAAAATTTATTATTACAAGGTTCAGGCATTAGATATTTTTGGTGATTCTTCCCCAGATTCAGAGATTGTTTTAGGAGCAGTTAAAAAGGATTCAATGCCAGGTGTACCCAAAGCACCTACTCTTGAAGTAGAAGAGAAGCAAATTCTGGTTAAATGGGAAAGCATTAAAGATGAAACTATTAGAGGGTATAATATTTACCGCTCTGTTACTCAGGATGGCAATTATTTAAAGTTGAATGAGAAACCTCTTGCTGTTACAAACTTTCTTGACACAAAGGTCATCGTTGATACCAACTATTTTTATACCATAACCTCTGTGAACCAAGGTGGTTTTGAGTCTAAAAAGTCTCTTTCGACTCTTGGAGTACCAACAGATATAACCCCACCTGCTATTGTACAGGGAGTTAAAGTTTCGCTTGATGGAACAAAAGTAAAGCTGTCATGGAAGGGGGTTGCTGATAATGATCTGCTTGGATATAGAATTTATCGAACGATCAATACTAATAACAAAGATTGGGGTTTGATGAATAAAGATGCGATTGTAGAAAATGATTTCACCGATGCTTTAACTAAAAATCTTTCTAGATATCCTTTTTATTATCGAATTACCTCAATAGATACACATTTTAATGAGTCTGAACCTTCTGAGGAGTTGAAAATTCAATTGCCTGATGTTTCGCCACCTAGAGCTCCTGTGCTATCAGATTATTCTGTAGTTGAAGGTCAAGTGTCTTTGGTCTGGGGAGCTGTAGAGGTGTATGATTTTGCAGGGTATAATGTTTATCGCTTTCTAGGTGGTAAAAAGCAAAAAGTTAATACAGTGCCACTACTTTCTTCTTTTTATGTAGATAAGTCGCCGCCTATTGATAAAGAACTTCGATATAGTGTTGTGACTATCGATAAGACAGGCAATGAATCGACCCCTTCCAACGCTCTGAGTCTTACGGTTCGTGATTCATTGAGCCCACATATTCAATCTTTTAAGGCTTCAGTGGTAGCAAATGATAAAAGCAAAAAGGTAGTTTTGGCTGTTGAGTCTAAGGATAAAGGTCTCAATGGTTTTGATGTTTTGAAAAGCAGAAATAATAGAGAATTTGTAAAGATTAATTCTTCTAGAGTCAAAGGAAAAACTTTTGCCGATAGTAATATTTTAACAGGTAAGAGATATTACTATAAGGTAGTTTTGTGGGATAGCGCTGCAAACAAGACAGAGAGTATGGTGAGAATTGTAAAAATACAATAATGGTTCTACTTCATTTATGTAGTTGAAAAAAGAAAGGCTCCAGCGCGTTTAGCACTTTGGAGCCTTTCTCTTTTTATATAACTCTTCTTAAAACATAAACCACTAAAAAGGGTTCATTGCCCAGATTCCACAAGGGCAGGTGTCGGCGCAGAATCCACAGGCAATACATTTTTCATCATCCGAAACATATTCATACTCGCCATCATGGAGTTCTTTGCGTGTGATTGCACCTTCAGGACAGATTGTTTCACAAAGGTGGCAGTCGCGACACGATGCACAGGAAAGACAGCGATCAGCCTGGTTTGACTCAGTCTCTTCAACCTCGTTTGGTACATAGTGGGTAATAGTAAGAGCAGACTGGGCAACAAGTGGTTTATCAAATGGCTGCCATTCTTCGCCTTTTACTTCAGCAATGATATATTCTGCAGCTGTTTTACCCATGCCAAGCGCATTGGTTGCAAGACCCGGTCTTTTAACATCACCAACTGCCAGAATTTTCGTATCAGATGTAACAAAGGCGTCGTTAGTGGTAACCCAAGAGGCTCCACCTACGCTGATTGTCTCAACCGAATCAGGTAAAAAGGAGAGAGCTGGAACATCACCGATAGAAATGAGTACAGTTTGAGCAGGGATAAGCTCGCCTTCATTGGTAACAAGTCCTTCATCTGTTACTTCTTTGGTCATAACAGGCCATTTGAAGGTGGCTCCCAATGCTTCTGCCGCTTCTTTTTCTTTACCGAAGGCTAGGGGCTTTTGGATATCAACCAGAGTTACTTTCTCAGCACCAAGTCTGTATGCCTCACAAGCCACATCACAACCAACATTACCAGCACCAATTACAACAACTTCCTTACCAACCTTTGGTGGCTTGTCTGCGTTTTTAGCATCCTTGAGGAAGTGAAGCGCTGGTTCAACTTTTTCATGTCCTGGGAATGGAATACGACGAGGCTCATGGGTGCCGACTGCAACAACGACATAATCAAACTCTTTCTGGAGTTCTGCAAACTTATCCTTGGTCATGTCAACACCAAGATTTACAGTAATACCCTCCATAGAAATGAAACGATCAATCTCGTATTGCCATGTAGCTTGAGGTAGGCGCTCCCAAGGAATAACCTGGGCGAGTTTTCCACCAAGCTGGTTATCTTGCTCAAAAATATGTGCTTCAATTCCATCAAGAGCAAGTTGCCAGGCGACGTTCATTCCACCTGGGCCACCACCGATTACAGCAACTTTTTTACCCTTAGGTGCCGCAGGTTTTGGTGTTGCGAAATGTCCGGCAGAGCGACCTAGAATTTGCACATCAATAGATGTATCTACTCCTTTTCTTGAACAATTATCCATACATAGGTTTGGACAAACAGCACCACAGACAGAAGCTGGCAGTGGGGTGTAGCGAAGCAACATTTCATATGCCTCATCAGCCTTGCCTTCACGTAGAAGACGAAGGCGATCGACCGTAGGTATATGTACTGGGCAGTAATAGGTACATGGTGCAGCCGAAGCTGTGTTTGCCCAGAATGGTTTTTTGCGTCTTAGGTCATCCGTTACGATTGTACCTATTGGGCTACGGTCAAGGCCGGGTGCAAGATCACGGAGTGGGTCACCTCCACCGAATGCCTTGTTCCAGTGTTGATCACGGAACTCAGCCATAGGCATAGGACCAGCCCACATAAGAGCACGTTCCTGTGGCGTTACTGCAACGAGTGCCTGCCATTCTTCTCGAACTAAAAGGGTCTCAGTCAATTCTTTTTTGTCAATTTTAGCAAGATACTCAGGCATGTTACTAGAGAGCCAGTGCCATTGGTCATCATCTAGCGAAACTTGTTTTGCATTGGTTTTTGAGTAGGAATCATCAATTGGGCCACGGAAAAAAATTGTGCCACCTACCATTCCAACGCAAGGGCGATAACCTAGAATGTTTTTATCATTCTTTGGTTCATGTCCACAGATAACTGCAATACCACCACAGTTAAATTCTGCAAAGGAGTCACCTGTAGAGCCAAGAACCCAAAGCTCAGGCTTGTCGTAGGAAGGATTCCACTTGGTCATCGTTAAGCCACGAGCACCGATAGATCCACCGATAAATACTTTACCGTTTGCCATGGCATTACAGGCACCGTTTGTAGCATCACCTTTTACGGTGATTTCAGCACCAATGTTTAGGTAACCGACATCATCAGAGGTAGCGTCATTGCAGACGATAGTGGTTCCAGGCATACCCATACAGCCGAGACGTTGACCGGAAGGCCCATCTACGGTTACGGTGAGACCATCTTCGTGTTGAAGTCGGATACCTATGTTGTGCTGACCATAAGACTTGAGTTCAAGATTAGTCGAATCGGCAGCTGCCGCTCTGACCATCTTCTCAAAGTCCATCGAACTTATTCTTTGGCCATTTTCGTCAAGGCCATTAATTATAGTTGTCACTGTAATCTCCTAATAAGAATCAAGGTACGAGATCTGAAAAGTTTATTGTTTTTCAGTTTCTTTATCTTGTCTCTGTATTCAGTATAAAATCTAGCAGACGTATTTGATGTCCAGTCTGTCTGCTGCAGCCTTATCGCCAATGCCAAGAGCATCGGACATACCAATTGGTAAACTCTGAGAGCGACCAAGTGGTGCCATAATCTTCTTAACCTCTGTGTTGATCGAGCTGTAAACATCAGCAACCCGTTCAGCAACCATATCAGGATCAAGTCGTCTATATAGCTTTGGATTCTGGCTGGTAATACCCTTAGGACAGATACCAACGTTACAAACGTTACACCGGTTCTTTTCATTGCCAAGACAACCAGCAATGGATTGCATAATGTATTTACCAATATGAACGCCGGAGGCACCAAGCATAACGAGTGCCATGCCATTCTGGGCTACATTTCCGTTCTTACCAATACCACCTGCTGCGAAAATTGGAATTTCATTCTGTTTACCTTGGGCAGCAAGATCGAGGTAACATTCACGTACACAACTTGCAACCGGGTGACCTGTGGCATCCATAGAAACATTGTAAGCTGCTCCAGTACCACCATCAATGCCGTCGATCATAAGAGCGGATGCGTATGGGTTGCGTACCAAGTTGTTGAGTACCGATTTTGCTGAGGTTGATGCAGAAATTTTCGGATAAACCGGAACCTTGTGATCAAAAGCTGTTGAAAGGGTCTGGATCATCTTCATAACACTTTCTTCAATGGAATAGAGTGTCTGGTGTACTGGCGGTGATGGCAGATCAACTGATTCTGGAACACCACGTAGGCGAGCAATGAGTTTACTTACCTTGTACCACATAAGAAGACCACCATCGCCGGGTTTTGCACCCTGTCCGTACTTAATCTCAATAGCAGCAGGCATACATTGCATATCAGGAATAGCACGGATAATCTCATCCCAGCCAAAATAACCGGATGCAATTTGAAGAATGATGTATTTCAGATATGGACTCTTGAGAACCCATGGTGGACAACCACCTTCACCTGTACACATAACAACTGGTATACCAAGCACCTCGTTACAGTAGGCAACACCTTGTAAAAGACCAAGCCACATATTAGGAGACAATGCACCAAAAGACATAGAGCCGATTACGAATGGGAAGATCTCACGGGTAGGTGGAATCCATTCACCGTTTTGGGTGCGCTTTAAGAAGTCTTCAGGTGAAAGTACACGGCCTAGGGTAGTGGTGACATTAAACTCATGGCGTCCAGCATCAAGTGCCGGATCTGTAAGCATTGAAATTCTATCGAAAACAATACGGTCAAGCAAGGTCGGGCCTGTGGTATTACGACGACCACCACGCTTGTTTGGCTCTCCTTTCATATTATGAAAGAAAGTGGTTCTGTTTTCATTGTCGTTTGAGTATGGAGTAATTGCCTCGTTAGGGCATACCATAGAGCACATGCCGCAACCAATACAAGCGTTTGCCATGCTCAGTTCCTGACGGATGCCTGTAAATGTGCGATAATCGTTGCTTCGCTTTTTACTAAAAACATCAAGCTTAGGCATACGTTGACGTCTATACGCAAGTTTAATTGCACCTTTTGGGCAAACAGCAGTACATTTTCCACAGAGCGTACACCGATCTTCACGGTGTTCGATAATCCATGGCAGGTCAGTATAAGTTAAGCTGCTTGGGGTAACGGGAATTGATCGTGTTGTGACCATATCTGCATTTCCTTTCTGTCTGGTGGAATAATGATTGTGTGTTCACGCATTGGTTGAAAATCAAGAGATGGATCTCTATCAGGTACCATCGCTGCTACACCACATAGCTCAGATGCAATTGCCCATGCACCATCTCGTCCGCCAACTGTTGCTGGACGGAGTTTCTTCTGATCCATTGCGAGCATGCAAGTCTCATCAGGAAGTGTTCCAATAACTGCGTTGGGGCCGTCAATAATAAGTCTTCTGCAAGTATCTCTAAGGCCTTTTAGGAACTCACCTTGTGGATGCAGATTGAGTTCTTTTGTGGAAAGCGGTGTAATAATATGCTTATACGCTTCAAGCGGCAGCTTAAGCTGCTTGAGGGTGTAGTGTAGGATGTGGGCAAAAACCTCAGAGTCAGAATGATAGCCAAGATAACCTGGGAAATCACGACCTAGAAGCCAGTCACGGATAGGTACAAATGCGGTGTTTTCACCATTTACCATGGTGGCAATACCCTGTACAAAAAATGGGTGACAGGCATACAGGTTAATTCCGTAGTTTGTGTTCTGACGTCCCTGGGCCATACAAACACGGGATTTGATTTGACCGTCGTGGAGACGCAGACCATTTCCTATATCTAGCGGCCAGCCAACTTCTTTGATCATTGCTACATCAGGGTAAAATGAAAAAACAGTTAAATCATTGTTGTTTTCTTCACCATCCTTGCGCAGAGCTAGGCGTGTCTCAAGGAGTTCCAATTCTTTTTCTTCTTGAGTTGCTTCTTTAAAATGCTCAGGCATACGATAGGCGCGGAGGAAATAACGAAAACGATCTTTCTTTTTGGCCTCAATGTGTTCCCTGTCCATGGCAAAACGGTGATCGTATTTTAATTCATACCCTCTATCTTCCATATATTCGTTGAGGCGTGCCCACGATTTCTCAGAGTGAGCAATACCAGAAAGAATTGGAAATCTGGAGTTGTATTTAAAGTCTTCAAATTCCATTCCGCGTAGCAGAAGACCAAGGCCGGAGCCATCGTAGCCTTCTTGCATGGCCTCCATTGCCTGTAGAACCTCGTAGGGTGAAAACGGTTCTGATGCGGTTTTTAGAGCTAAACGACACATGTTTCTCTCCTAATAAATAATAAGATGACACCTACAGTGGTTAAAACAACAACGCTTTAACAAGAAGTTTCAGGATAACTTTTGGGCAGGTGTGACAAAACTGTACATTATGAATTCAAATAACTTACAATAAAATTAAGACCAAGTCAAGTTTGGAGAACAACGTTTCAAAAAAATAACACATAACAGAATATGATTCTGTTATGTGTTAAAAAAATAGAATATGAGTTTGTGAAAATGGTGTGTTTTTCTAGGCTGGAGATTTTCCAAAAGTGTGAGAAATGAAGATTGAAGGATGATTAAAAGAGAATACACTAAAAAATGTTTAAAAAAATCCTTCGAAAGTTACAGTTTGATCTGTTTTTGTAATAGAAAATGGTGGTGTCTGCGCAATCAGAATAATCGACTGCAGGAAAGCTGCGGTTCAGAATAATATGTGTTTTGCGTCGCCTGTTGCGGGGTTTAGGTTGCCGTTTTGGGTTGTTGGTTAGTTTTGTTGTTAAGTGATTTATTAATGTTGAAGAGAGTATTAGATAAAAAAGAAAATTTTCTTCTTTAAAGCTATTGGTGTCATGAAAATGTAATGCTTCTGATTGACTTGAGGTTGCCGCTGGATGTTTCTTAGTGACAAGGTAGGGTGTGGAAAAAAGTAGAATAACTAGGGGTGTATTTTTTTGTACACAAAACGACACTGGTTAATCAGGGAACCAGGAATACAATTGATGATTTGGTGTCTAACGTTTCTAGGTGGAGTGTATGAAACGAGAAAAGCTGCTTAGATAACCGGATGTAGTGTTTTATTTAAGTATTTTTGTAACCTTACCAAGGTTCTTGACTTGGTCAATTTTTTCTTTAGCTTCTGCGACTTCTTTTATTCCAGGGATATCATCAACAACGGACTTTCCACTCTCTTCGATATCTTGAACACCTTTTTTGAAGGAACCCATAGCTTTGCCGAGGCCTGAACCAATTTCCGGTAGTTTCTTACCTCCGAAAATAAGAACGACAATTACTAGAATGACTACTAACTCAGGTGCTCCTAGACCAAACATGATGTGCTCCGTGGGATATGATCATGCGATACAAAAGTGTATCACATGATTTATGGTGAGTGGTGGAGATAGAAGGGTTATTCGTCTTCTTTCTTTTCCTCATCTATTTTTTTTGGTTTATCCTCAGCTTTGGTTGCTTCTTTAAAGTTTTTGATTCCCTTTCCGATACCCGAACCAATTTCTGGCAATTTTCCTGCACCGAAAATAATTACAATAATCACAAGGATAACAATAAGTTCCGGCATACCAAGTCCAAACATAACAGCACCTCAAATTAAATAGATAGTCCACTTCGTTCTGCTTTACAGAGTTGCGTGGAATGCAGACATCATTTTATTTTAAATTCATTACCAAGCTGTAGTGAATTTAGAGCAGTAGCCATAGAAAGTCAAGAGATGCCTGCTGCCAAAGAAGTCTGTCGTATATATAAAAAACTACGTTCTATGCTTGTATCGCATTCTCTTTCAAGTATTCAGCGATAACTTTACTATTTGCTTCCATAATCTCACAGCGAGACTCTTTTACCAAAATTCCAGCAAGAGAGCTTGGTGAGTCTGGCGCTCGATCAAGTGCATTTTGAACAGCATCACCAAATTTTGCTGGGTGTGCGGTAGCAAGGCAAATGATCGGAACCCCGGTTCTTTTGTGTTCTTCAGCAGCTTTGACACCTACTGCTGTATGCGGGTCGAGTATGTAGTCATGTTTCTCGTAGAAATCAGCTATTGTTTCTGTGACTTCTGTGTCAGATACCGCACTAGCTGCAAAATCACGTTTGATGATATCCAGGTAATTTGAAAGATCAATCTTGCCGTCAGTTGCAAATTGATCCATTAGCTCTTTTGTGCGAGATGTTTCACTGTCCATCAAATAATAGAGATATCGCTCAAAATTAGATGCAGCTTGAATATCCATAGATGGGCTTGTGGTTATAGAGACATCGCCAAGAGAGTAATCTCCTTCCTTAACAAAACGAGTGAGAATGTCGTTTGAATTTGTTGCAAGTATCAGTTGTCGAATTGAGCCTTCAGGAAGCATTTTACGAGCAATAAAGCCTGCAAAAATATCACCGAAATTACCTGTAGGAACAGAAAAATCAATGGTCGGAATATCTTCAGCTTTACGAACTTGAATATAGCTATAAATATAATAAACAACTTGAGCTAGTACTCTTGCCCAGTTAATTGAGTTTATAGCACCAAGATTGTATTGATTTTTAAACTCAACGTTACCAAATATTTTTTTAACTATTGCTTGTCCGTCATCAAAAGAACCTTCAATGGCAATGTTAAAGACATTGTCATCAAGAACTGTGGTCATTTGTTTTTCTTGAACAGGGCTTACTCTTTTGTGCGGATGTAGGATGAAAATCTTGATCCGTTCTTTACCACGAACTCCGTATATAGCGGCACTTCCTGTGTCGCCAGAAGTGGCCCCAAGTATGTTGAGGACAGCATCGTTTTTTTCGAGAAGGTATTCAAAAAGATTACCCAAAAACTGTAATGCAATATCTTTAAATGCTAGAGTTGGGCCATGGAATAGTTCGAGGATGCGAAGATCACCATATTGAGTTAATGGTGTGACAGTTTCAGCTTCAAAAGTAGAGTAAGACTTATCAATAAGGTTTTTCAGATCACTTGCTGGAATATCATCAATGAATCGAGACATTACCTCGTAAGCAAGTTCTGGATAACTTAAGTCAGCCCAGCTTGAAAGAGTGTCACTTCCAATTCGTGGGATTGTTCTTGGTAGAAGCAAGCCACCATCTTCGGCCAGACCCATCATAACAGCTTCTGTAAATGGGATAGGTGTTATTCCGCCACGTGTGCTAAAGTATTGCATAGGATTTTCTCTTCGTTAAAGAGTCGTTGTTGGTAAAAGTAAAAACCACAAGCTAGTTGTTTTGCTCTTATGAGACTCTGGTGAGTGGTGCTTCATGCCAGAGACCTTCAAGATCATAAAATTCTCTCTGTTCGTGGTAAAAAATATGAACTACAACGTCATCAAAATCGAGAAGTACCCACATCGCGTCTTGTAGGCCTTCAGCTCTTGAAGCCTTCACTCTTTTTGATCTAAGCTCTCTTTCGATGGATTCAGCAAGACCTTGAACGTGTCTTGTTGAGCGTCCACTCATGATTACAAAGTGTTCGGTGAATGAGGCAAGACCGCGGACGTCAATAGTAACAACATCTTCAGCTTTACTGTCAAGTGCGACTTGTGCACAAATTTGTGCTAATTCTTCACCGGTTTTATCGCGATATTCTTTTTTAATTTGTTTCATAATAGTGTCTGTTTTGCAGACTCATTTCATTTTTTTAAGATCGTTTTTTCTTCTTTCTAGGTGGAAAATCAAAAGTGATTTTTCCTTTTTTATCCAATAGAAGATATGCGTCAAATGGGCGTTTCTTTTTGGATATAAATCCTTCTATTAACTCTGTCTTGCCATTTGACAGGAGTTGCCCGATATACTCGGTTGTAATTTCTTTTTCAAGAATGATCTTACTGATTTTTAAACCGTTCTTGTTGTCTCCGTCAAGAGCTGATTCAGAAAGATAGCCTGCCGGAGTCTCAAAAACAGGTGTATTATCAACAGGTGACATGCCTACAGGAGGCTTGCTTTTTATGGCATCGAGGTCGAGGTCAGCAGTAGAATCAGCAAAGATAAAATCTATTTTATTATTTTTTAAGGAAACAGAAGCGGTAAAGTTTTTTCCCTTTTTGGATCGCCAGTCACTAAAAGGGCCAAGTGTCTCGCCATTTATAAGGGCAACAATTTCTTCATGGCTCATGACTCTGCCGCCAAGAACCTTCCTGATCATTATCGTGTTGTCTTCAGATGTCCATGCAGTTGGAGTTGAATAGAAAACCTTGTCTCCAACAGGGCTAAAAGGGGCGATAGTTTTCTCTTCAGCTGTGTTGTAACCACGGATCTGATCTATAATTTGATTAGTGAGTTTGCGAATTTCAGCCATAAAGGCGTCGCGGGTCATCTCACCTTTTAGAATTTGATTGAGCTTATATTCCCACTCTCCAGTCATTTCTGGTGAAGATAGAATTTCTATTTTCATCGCCTCAAGCAATGAGAACAGCTCAAAAGCCTTTCCGGTAGGTATGAGTTCTTTTGCCTCGCGGACAATGTACTTATCCTTGATAAGTTTCTCTATGATAGTAGCTCTTGTCGCAGGAGTTCCAAGGCCACGCTCTTTCATGGCGTGAGCAAGTTCTTCGTTGTCTACGAACTTGTCAGAGTTTTCCATGGCTGAGAGAAGGGTTGCTTCATTAAACCTTGGCGGTGGTGTGGTAGCAAGATTCTCTTGGTCTATCTCTTTACAGGTAACGTCGGCTCCATCTGGTATCTTTGCAATGATCTTATCTTTACCGTTTGCAATCTTACCGTTCTGGGCATAAATAATCTTCCAACCTGCATCGAGTAGAATCTTTCCTTCTGTAAGAAATGTCTCAGTTTCAACCACAGAGTATCTTTTAGTGTTGTGGAAAATAGCTGGTGGATAAAAAACTGCAAGAAAACGCTGTACCACCATCGTGTAAATCTTGAATTCAGGTTCACTTAAATTACCTGGAAGTGTGTTGGTAGGAATGATAGCGTGGTGGTCAGAGACCTTCTTGTTATCAAAAATACGTTTTTGTTTTTTGATATATTTCTTTTCTAGAGCTCTAGTTGCAAATTCGGCAAATTGCCACCCAGTCTGTTTCTGAACCGTCTTCGTGACTGTCGGGATGTAATCTTCTGGTAGAAATCGTGAGTCTGTTCTTGGGTAGGTGAGTACCTTGTGTCTTTCGTAAAGTGCTTGAGCTATAGACAGAGTGTTTTTTGCTGAAAAACCAAATCTTGAGTTTGCTTCACGTTGAAGAGAAGTTAGGTCATAGAGTTGTGGTGATCCTTGTTTTGATTCCTTGCTGGTCTCAGTTACTTCAGCGGGTTTACCTGTGCACTTGTCGAGAATTTCCTGAGCTTTTTTAGGATCCCATATACGGTCCGCTTTGAGCTGATTGTTTTTCGGATCCTTTTTGAAGTCGAGGTCAATCCATTTACCTGTATAATCTTCACTCTTGCAGTCAAAAGTTGCATAAAGGTTTATGTAAGGAGTTGGCTCAAAGGCATTCCTGATTTTCTCCCTTTTAACAAGAAGAGATAGTGTAGGGGTTTGTACACGTCCACAGGCTGTAAGGAAAAAACCACCCTTGCGATTGTTAAAGCCTGTTAATGCCCTAGTTGCATTGAGGCCAATTAACCAGTCGGACTCAGAACGGCAAAGAGCAGCATCTTCCAGGGGTTGCATTGTCTCATTTTCTCTAAGATTGTTAAAGCCCGTCTTGATAGCATCTGTGGTCATGGATTGTAGCCACAATCTTTTGAAGCTCTTTCTAGCAACACTTTTATTCCATACATATTTAACAATGTATTTGAAAATCAATTCACCTTCACGTCCTGCATCACAGGCGTTGATAATTTCTACAACATCTTTTCGGCGAATAAGCTTTTGAAGAGCATTGAGCTGGCTCTTGGTGCCATCAACCGCTTTAAGAGGAAATGAATCTGGGAGTATTGGCAAGTGTTCTAATCCCCAACTTTGATACTTTGGGTCAATTTCTTCAGGGTAGCAAATGGTAACAAGGTGACCAATGGCGAAAGAAACTATATAATTATCAGATTCATAGTGAGTCTTAGATTTTTTAAATTTGCCTGGTAGAACCTTTGCGAGATCTCCAGCAACACTTGGTTTCTCTGCTATGATTAGTGTTTTTTCTGGCATATATGTGCTTTTTTGATAGTTGTTTATATGTTCAGCCCATTAATTTTACTCGTAGAATTATGTTTGTGGGCAGTGTGGTAACCTTAATTTCTTACTTTTTGTAGGAGTATATAATAAAGGGCATTAAATATAGGTGGAGTTTTCAAAAGTCAAATAGAATTTTTTCAACAAGAGTGTTTTTGTTGATGATATTGATGGATAGGAAGTGTGTTAAAGTGCAGTGTAATCAGTTATATATTGCTTAAGATGGGCTTTGTAAGAAATATTTTTAGAACTATTATTCAATATTGAACTCTATTTTCACCTATGGTCAAGTTGTGATCTTATTTCTTGACAATTACGTGTTTTTATGTTTTTAAACTTAGTTTGTTGTTCGATCACGTCCTGTGATTGAGAGTTATACTTTCTCTTGTTTCTGAGGGAAAGCTTTTTGGAAGTGGGCCTATGCCCGCTTTTTTTTATGCCTGATGGAATTATAGGCATAGTAGAAAAGGTAGTTGAGGTTTATCCGTGAGTGAATTGGTTTTAGAACAAATTGAAAAACATGTCATCGCTATTTTAGATTCGATGGATACAGAATTGGTTGATATCCAGTATAGAACCGAAGGGCATGGTTGGGTATTGCGACTTTTTATTGATGTTGAAGGCGGAGTTAACCTTGATCATTGTGCTAAAGTAAGCCGCGAAGTTGGTCAGGTGCTTGATGTTGAAGAAGTAATTGAGCATGCATACCACTTGGAAGTTTCATCGCCTGGCGTTGAACGTCCCTTGAAATCAATTGAGTCTTTTGAACGTTTCATTGGTAAAAAAGCACGGATAAAGCTACATGAAGCTGTCGAAGGTGGAAAAACCTTTGAAGGAATAATTGAATCTGTTGACGGTGATGAGATATCTCTTGCCGCCGATGGAAAGATCATAATCAAGTGTAAATTTGATCAGCTGAACAAGGCCAGATTGGCGTTATAGCGTTGCATGATTAAGTTGATAGTTAGAGCAAACGCGAAAAGTTAGAGTAACGGAGTGAGATATGCTGTCGGATTTGAAGCGCATAATCGATCAGATTAGCAGGGATCGTGGAATTGACAAAGAGTTGCTGGTAAAAGCCATCGAAGACGCTGTTGAGTCAGCTGCGAAGAAAAAATTTGGTAGTCGTCGTGATATTGAAGTTCAATATAGCGAAGAGTACGGTGAAGTTGATGTATTCCAGTTTAGAACTGTCGTTGACGTTGTAGAAGACGAACAGACAGAAATAGCTCTTATAGAAGCTCAAAAACTTGATCCTGAAGTTCAACTTGGCGATGACCTTGGTGAAAAGATGGAAGACATCACAGATCTTGGTAGAATTGCTGCACAGTCAGCCAAGCAAGTCATCATTAACAGGATGAAAGATGCTGAGCGTGATGTTATCTACGATATGTATCAAGATCGTATAGGTGAGGTTGTAAGTGGTATTGTTCAACGTTTTGAGCGTGGCAATATGATAGTAAACCTTGGTCGTACAGATGCAATCTTACCTAAAGAACACCAAATCCCAAAGCGTACCTTCAAACAGGGTGATAGAATCCGTGCGTATCTACTTGAAGTTCGTCAGACAAGCCGAGATTGTCAGTTAGTACTGTCCAGAACTTGTGATGAGTTTCTTGAAAAGCTCTTTCGAATGGAAGTGCCTGAGATGACCGAAGGGATTGTCCGTGTACTTGGTGTAAGTCGTGAGCCAGGATTTAGAGCAAAAATTGCAGTAAGTTCTTCTGAGAGTGATGTTGATCCAGTAGGAGCTTGTGTTGGTATGAAAGGCTCCCGTGTACAAAATGTAGTTCAAGAGCTGCAAGGTGAACGAATTGACATTGTTACTTGGAGTCCAGACTCAGCAAAATATGTATATAACGCATTGGCACCTGCTCATGTGAGCATGGTTCGTGAGGATAAAGAGAATAACTCACTGCTTGTTGTTGTTCCAAATGACCAGCTCTCATTGGCGATTGGTCGCCAAGGCCAGAATGTTCGTTTGGCATCCAAACTTCTTGGTTGTCGAATTGATGTGAAGAGTGAACAGCGATATGCAAACCTTCAGGATCCAGCTTATCAGAGTATTTTAGCTCTGAATGGTGTTGATGAAGGTTTGGCTGATCAGTTATACGCAAGGGGTATTGTTTCTACAACAGTTCTTGCAGGAAAGGCGATAGAAGATCTCATTGTGCTTCGTGCAATTGATGAAGATTTTGCTGCACTGCTGATAGAAGAGGCAAAGAACAATCCTTTTGTAGCAGAGGTCGAAGCTCCAGCTGAAGATGAAGCGGCTGAACCTGCAGAAGAGAATGAAGATGTTGTTAAAGAGCAGGGATCTGAAGATGCTGAAGATGTATCTGAGGAAAGCGAAGAATAGTCCGGTTTAAATGAAGTCTAATAAAACCAAAGCAGTTATACGGACTTGTGTTTGTTGTGGTAAGAAAGAGGATAAGGGAAAACTAAACCGATTTGTATGGAATCAAACTGAACCTGTTCTTGATGAAGAAAAAATCAAAAATGGGCGTGGGGCATATTGCTGTATCGATGATAAATGCACACAACAGTTTGTTAAACAGCACAAAAAGTGGACAAGGTTTTTTCGCCTTTATAAATAGATGGTTGTAGGGCTCACTGGACAGGATTATTATTTAATATAGTTTTGTTCGATTGATGAATGGGGTTGGAAACGGGAGTTACGAATGAGTAAGATTAGGATTTACGAGTTAGCCAAAGAGGCAGGGATTGGTAGTAAAGAGCTGGCTGATAAGCTGATCAAAAAAGGGTATCAGATTAAAGGACACAGCTCGACTGTAGATGAAGGCACAGCAGCTGAGATTCGTCGCAGTTTCCTTGGACAAAAAGAACAGTCCACAGGTGACGCACAAGCTGGTGATGAAAGTGCTCCTGTCGTAAAACGCAGAACAACCGTTATCCGCAGAAAGAAAGTGGAAGAGCCCACTCCTGAGCCGGAGACAGAGGTAGTGGCAGAAACAGTACCTGAGGTAAAGGTAGAACCTGTTCAGGAGCCAGCTTCTGAATCACCGGATGAAAAGGCGACAACTGAGCCCGTTGCCGAAGAGGTGAAAGCTGAAACTCCTGCCCCGGAGCAAAAAGAAGAGCCTGAAGCAAAGAAAGTTGAAGAGGTTGAACAACCAGTAGCTGAAGTTGCTTCTGACCTTGATTCTAAGAAAGAGAAAGAGGTGAAACCTGAGGCTGATGAGAAAAAAGCCGATACTCCTTCCGCAGAGAAAAAGCCTGTAAAGAAAAAAGGTAAAAAGAAGGACAAAACCTCTAAAAAGCCTATGGTTGCAAGGGTTGTTGGTCGAGTCGAACTTCCTATTCAGGAAGAAGAGAAACCTCGCACTCGTAAAAAGCCAAACAAGCCGAGACCTCCTCGTCCACAAAGAGCAGGCGATACAGGTCCACGTCGTGGGCCAGCAATGCCTGGTGTAAACGCACCTCCTGCTCCTGCAGCTGATGATGCACGCGGTGGACGTAACAAGAAGAAAGGTCGCCGTACTGAAGAGGCTGGAGACGAGCGTGATAGCCGCAGTAGAGGTAAAAAAGGCAAGAAGAGTGTAAAATACACACACTTCGGCAATGATTACCAGTCAAGGGGTGGTAAAAGAGGCAAAAGGAAACGTGATGCTGCTCCACAGCAACCTCAGGTCGAAATGAAGGCCTCCAAGAAGCGTATTAAAGTGTACGACACTATTACTGTTGGAGAACTTGCAAGTCGTATGAAGGTTAAGGCTGGTGATGTTATTGGTAAGCTTATGGCACTTGGAGTCATGGCAACAATAAATCAATCAGTAGATACTGAGACTGCACAGATCATAGCTGAAGAGTATGGTTACGAAGTAGAGCAGGGTATTACCGAGGAACTTGGTGTGCAACTGCTTACTGAATCTGAAGCAACCGGTGAAGAGAAACCACGCTCACCTGTTGTAACTGTAATGGGTCACGTTGATCATGGTAAGACATCTATTCTTGATGCAATTCGTAAAACCGATGTTGCAGATGGTGAAGCTGGTGGTATTACCCAGCATATTGGTGCTTATCATGTAAAGGCTGCATCCGGTGATGTTACTTTTGTTGATACACCTGGTCACGCCGCATTTACTGAGATGCGTTCCCGAGGAGCACAGATTACTGACCTTGTAATCCTTGTTGTCGCAGCTGATGATGGTGTTATGGATCAAACCCGTGAGGCTATTCGTCACGCACAGGCTGCTGATGTGCCGATCATCGTTGCTGTAAACAAGATTGATAAAGATAATGCAGACCCTGATCGCGTAAAACGTGAGCTTGCAGAGCTTGACCTCTCACCAGAAGAGTGGGGTGGTCAGACGATGTATTTTGAAACATCTGCCAAGCAACAGATCGGTATCGATGAGTTGATGGAAGGTATTCAGTTAATGGCTGAAATCCTTGAACTCAAAGCAGATCCTGCAAGAAAGGCAATGGGTCGTGTAATAGAAGCACAACTTGATAAGGGTCGTGGTGCTGTTGCAACTATTTTGGTTCAAGCAGGAACACTGAATAAAGGCGACAACTTTGTTGTCGGTCAGCACAGTGGTAAAGTTCGTGCTATGCTCGATTATAAGGGTCGCACGCTCACTGTTGCTGGACCTGCTATACCTGTTGAGGTTCAAGGCTTATCTGGTGTGCCATCTGCTGGTGATGAATTCATCGTTGTAACCGATGAGAAAATGGCCAAATCTGTTAGCCAGCAACGTGCTATGAAGGCTCGTGAAGTTGAGCTTGGTGCAAATACTAAGATTTCTCTTGATAAACTCTTTGAACAGATGAGTGAGGGAGAGGTGCAGGAGCTACGAGTCGTTCTTCGTTCTGATGTACAAGGTACGCTTGAAGCATTTGCAAAAGCAGCTGGTGATCTTTCCACAAAAGACATTAAAGTACGTGTTCTTCATGAAGGTACTGGAACAATCACAGAATCTGATATTCTGCTTGCCTCTGCATCAGATGCAATTATTATCGGTTTTAATGTACGCCCAACAGCCAAGGTAAAAGAGCTTGCCACTAAGGAAGCGGTGGATGTTCGTTCTTATGATGTAATCTACCACGCACTTGATGATATCAAGAAGGCAATGGTGGGTATGCTTGATCCAACCTTTGAAGAAGAGGTTATTGGTGAAGCTGAGGTTCGTGACACGTTTAGCGTCCCTAAAATTGGTGTTATTGCTGGTTGTTTTGTGCAGAATGGGAAAATCCAACGCAATGCAGGTGTACGTGTTATCCGCGACGGTGTTGTTGTGTACACCGGTAAGATTGACTCTCTGAGACGTTTTAAGGATGACGTTAAGGAAGTTGCTTCCGGTTATGAATGTGGTATTGGAGTTGAGAACTTCAACGATATTAAGGTCAGTGATGTTCTCGAAGCATTTATTATGAATGAGGTTGAAGCAACTCTAGAATAGAAAAATATCTACTTGTTTGGCGTCTTTGTTGTACAGAAAGTTTAATCTTCGCTGTCTGTAATTAAATTTTCTGTACACCTTAAGTGTGAACAAGTTATATTTTTTAAGAAACCTCGTATTTTAAAGAAGTGAGTGAGATTGATGAGCATATGGGATCCTAAAGAAACACTTGATTCCATTGGGCTTGGTAAGCGCAATGAAGTAAAAAGAGCAACTAAAGTAGCTGATGCAATTCGTAATGAACTGGCTATTCTTATGCTCGAGAAAACACGTGATCCGAAGTTACAGGATGCAAGTATTTCAAGAGTTGAAGTGACAGATGACTTGAATATTGCTAGAATTTATTTTACCATTTTCGGAGAGCGTAAAAATATTAAGGCAATTGAGAAAGCTTTTAATAGTGCAAAAGGGTTTATGAGGTCACATTTGGCTAGAACACTTAATATGCGCTATACACCAGAGCTTCAGTTCTACTATGATAAAACTGCTGAGAAAGTTGCAGAGATCGAAAATCTTTTAGGCGAACTTGCAGAGGAGAGAAAACAACGTGGGGAAGATTCCTGATTTATTACTGGAGTATTTAAAAAGCAGTGAAAAAATACTGCTCTTTACCCACGTGCGTCCGGATGGTGATGCACTAGGATCAATGTTCGGACTTGGTATAATTCTTCATGATATGGGCAAGCAGGTTGTCTGTTGTTTGGAAGAGCCTGTCCCGTCAGCCTACGAATTCCTACCAGAAGGGCCGACCCCGATTGTTGGTCTTGAAGCTCTTGAGAAAATAATTTCAGATAAAGATGAATATCTTGGTATAGCGTTAGACTCTGGAGATTTAAAAAGACTTGGCAAATTTGCTGACCTTTTTGACGTGCTTAATTGTTCCTACGCAATTGATCACCATAAAAGCCACAATGCTTATGCAGATGGCGATTGGGTGGTACCTCAGGCGTCCTCCACCGGTGAACTTGTTTTTGAGTTAGCAAAAGAAATTGATGCCTATATCAGTACAGATGCAGCATTGAATCTTTATGTTGCAATTGCAACGGATACCGGAGGCTTTCGTTTTGAATGTACTGGTGCAAAAACTCATGCTGTTGCTGGTGAATTGATTGAGCTAGGTGTTCGTCCAGAGGCAGTAGGCGTGCAACTATACGATAATTGGACAGAAAAACGTATACGTTTGATGGAGATGGTTCTTGCGACCTTAGATCTAAATTCTAATGGTCAGGTGGCAACAGTGTATGTCGATCAGGACATGCTCGAAAAAACAGGAACCACACTGGATGATACAGATGGGTTTGTTGACTATCCTAGATCAATTGCATCTGTAAAAGTTGCAGCCTTTATTAAAGATACTGGCAAAGATATGATTTCGATTTCCATGCGAGCCAAAGGTGAATGTGATGTTGCCATGGTGGCAGAAGAATTCGGTGGTGGTGGACATCGAAATGCTGCAGGATTTAGACTTTCAAAAGCATCTGTTCTTGACGCTCGGTCGAAGGTAGTAAATGCACTGGAAAGTGCCCTTTCTTAACTTATTTCTCTTTTTTAATTTCAGAGGTAGTTTGTGAGTATAAATGATTTTGAAGCCGGCATTTTTCTTATTGATAAACCTGTCGGTTTATCCTCCTTTGGTGTTGTGAGTCGTGTTAAGCGTATTCTAAACATGAAAAAGGTAGGTCATGCTGGAACACTTGATCCCTTTGCAACAGGCTTATTGATAGTTTGTGTTGGTAGACCTGCAACTAAGCTTATCTCACAGTTTATGGATGGAGAAAAAGAGTACGAGGCAACATTGTGCCTCGGTGTTGAGACCGAGACTATGGATCCAGAGGGGAAGGAGATATCCAGAACCTCTGTTGGTTCCTTGAGCGAAGATCAAATAAATAATTGTATTAATTCTTTTTTAGGAGAACAATTTCAGCAACCTCCTGTCTATTCAGCATTAAAACATAAGGGTAAGCCTTTGTACTATTATGCTAGAAAAGGAATTGAAATTAAAAAAGAACCTAGAAAAATTACTATTCATGATATCGAGAGAATAGGTAGTGGTGATTTAGAGGGCGAGCACCCATCATTAAAGATACGAGTTATGTGCAGTAAAGGTACCTATATTCGCACTCTTGGTTCTGATATTGGTCAAAAACTCGGCTGTGGTGCTTATTTGACTGATTTGCGACGCACAAAAAGTGGTTGCTTTTCAGTGGATAAGGCATTGACTGAGGAGGATATCTCTGCAGATGATGCTAGAGAACGATTTATGGAAAAAGTGTTATCTGTCGAAGATGTACGTAATTTGTTGCAATAATATTGTCTTTTGACTATTGTCCCAAAAGTAGTGAGAACTGTTTTCACACACAGGAAGTATGTAAGAAACATTTATTTTGTTATACGGACTTTCCTGGCGGATATTCTGTTAGCCGCAGAAGAATCTGCCGGATTAGCCTACAAGGAGAATTAAAATGGCGCACACAGCAACTAAGAAAAACGAAATTATTGAAAAGTTCAAAATCCACGAAAGCGATACCGGTTCTTCAGAAGTGCAAATTGCTCTTCTTACCGATCGTATTAAGTATCTCACTGAGCATTTCAAGACCCATAAGAAAGATCATCACTCCCGTCAGGGCCTTCTGAAGCTGGTTGGTCAGCGCAGAAGCCTTCTTGATTATCTCAAGAAGAAAGATATCAACAAATATCGTGAGCTTATTAAGGCACTAGGTATTCGTAAGTAGTATATCTCCCTTGTCTGTACTTGTCGTTTTGGGGAAAGTAGTTTTGCACACCTCAGATAGTTTCTTAATGAAATTGTCTGAGGTTTTGCAGTTTAAGGCTATTCTGAAAAATTAGAGATTTATTTGAAACATAATTGTCTCTTAAAACTTTGAAAATCAAGCACTTGTAGAATAGTCGAAAAGTAATAGGAAAATTAAAAGAGCATAGGGGCTGGTGGATAATCCAGTCATGAGAGGGCAATGTCGCTCCTTTCCCCGAAGCTGATAATCATATGGAGAAAATATGTTTAATAAAGTAGAAGCCGAAATTGATGGTAAGAAAATTTCCATCGAAACTGGCAAAATCGCCAAGCAGGCATCAGGATCAATTGTTATTAGCTGCGGTGAGACCGTAGTTCTGGTTACTGTAGTTGGTGCAAAAAAAGCAAATCCAGGTGTAGATTTCTTGCCTTTGACAATCGAATATCAGGAGAAGCTTTCTTCTGTAGGTCGCATCCCAGGAAATTATTTCCGTCGTGAGATTGGTCGTCCTGCTGACCACGAAGTTCTTACCTGTCGCATTATTGATCGTCCACTTCGTCCTCTTTTCCCAGAAGGATATAGATGTGAGACTCAGGTTATTGCAACTGTATTATCTGCCGATCAGGTGAACTCACCTGATGTCCTTGCGCTTACTGGAGCATCTGCAGCACTTATGATTTCCCATGTACCATTTACCGATCCCGTTGCAGGTGGTCGTGTGGCTTATGTTGATGGAAAATATATCCTCAATCCAACCTTTGAGGAACTTGAAAGTTCTTCCATGGATCTTGTTGTAGCCTGTACCAAGAACGCAATCACCATGGTTGAGGGTAAGGCTGATGAGCTGAGTGAAGATGAAGTACTATCTGGTATTTTCTTTGCTTTTGAGCAGCTTCAACCGCTTATTGAACTTCAGGGTGAACTTCAGCGTTCAAATGGTGTTGAGAAGACTGTTGTTGAGGCTCCTGAAGTTAACGAAGAGCTTATGGCAAAAGTTGCAGAAATTGCAGCTGCTGGCATGGAAAAAGTATACAACACCGTTGATAAGATGGAGCGCGGTAAAGTGTATGATGAGTTGAAGAGTGAAGTCGTAACTCAACTTGATAATGAAGAAGGTGAGCTTGCTAGTGAAATTAGCGGCTGTCTTTCCAGTTTCAAGAAAGACTTTATGCGTAAAAAGACCGTTACTAGTGGTCTTCGTATTGGTGGACGTAAGTTTGACGAGATTCGTGATATTGCTTGTGAAACAGAATACCTGCCAAAGACCCACGGTTCTGCATTATTTACCCGTGGTGAGACTCAATCTCTTGTTACCGCAACACTTGGTAGTGAGCGTGATAGGCAGCGTGTTGAAACCCTTAACGGTGAAGTAAACAACCGTTTTATGTTGCATTATAACTTTCCTCCATATTGTGTCGGTGAAGCACGCTTCTTGCGTGGTCCATCAAGACGCGATGTTGGACACGGAACTCTTGCAACTCGCGGTCTAGAGGCTGTTCTTCCAAGCGAAGAGGATTTTCCTTATACTATTCGTGTGGTTTCAGAGATTTTAGAGTCCAATGGCTCTTCCTCTATGGCCTCTGTTTGTGGTGGTAGTATGGCGATGATGGATGCTGGTGTACCAATCAAGCGTCCGGTTTCCGGTATTGCAATGGGACTTATTAAGGAAGGCGATGATCTTGCAATCCTCTCCGATATTCTTGGTGATGAAGATCACTTAGGCGATATGGATTTTAAAGTTGTTGGTACCTGCGATGGTGTTACAGCCCTGCAGATGGATATTAAGATTGATGGTGTTGATCGTGATATCATGTCAACAGCTCTTGAGCAGGCAAAGCAGGGACGTCTCCATATTCTTGATGAGATGAACAAAGGTATTGCCGAGGCTCGTGCAAATGTTGTGGATCATGCTCCAAAATACTATGTGCACAAGATCAGCCAGGATAAGATTCGTGATATTATCGGACCTGGTGGTAAGGTTATCAAGGAACTATCTGCTGAGTACGATGCTAAGATTGAAGTTGATGACAGTGGCCTTGTGAAGATGTTTTGTGCAAATGGCTTACTTGCAGAAGCTCTTGTAGAAAAAGTAAAATCCATGACCGCAGAAGTTGAAGTTGGTGCAACTTACAAAGGTAAGGTAAAAACCATTAAAGACTTTGGCGCATTTGTTGAGATTTTACCAGGTACTGATGGACTTGTTCACATTTCAGAGCTTGCTAATGAGCGTGTCAAGAATGTAACTGACATTGTCAGTGAAGGTGATGAGATGGAAGTCAAAGTTCTCGATGTAGATAATCGTGGACGTATTCGTCTCTCCCGTAAAGCACTTCTGTAATTTGTAGAAACACACAAATTGTCGGATGTTTTAAAGGCCAACTCTTGGTATAAAGAGTTGGCCTTTTTTTGTGAAAAATTTGAAATTTACCGGAGTTTAAGAAATGACCAAAAGAGTTGAATTCCTGTGGTTGATCCCAGAAGAGAAGCGTGACTTTGCCAAACCATCCTATGAAACAGCTGGCTCAGCTGGAATGGATGTTGCTGCCTGTCTGGAGGCTCCACTCACTATTTTACCAGGTGATATTGTTCTTGTCCCTACTGGTTTTTCTCTTGCCATTCCAGAAGGATTTGAGGTACAGGTTCGTCCTCGCAGTGGCTTAGCAATTAAAAAGGGTTTAACTGTCATAAATGCACCCGGTACAATTGATTCTGATTATCGGGGTGAGGTTAAAGTTGGTCTTATAAATCTAGGAAGTGACGAAGTTAACATTGAGCGTGGTGATCGTATAGCTCAGCTTATACTCGCTCCAGTTGTACAGGCAGAGCTTGTTGAAGTTACAGAACTCTGGGCAACAGAGCGTGGCTCTGGCGGTTTTGGTCATACAGGAGTATAACGAAATTTATGCGTTTTTCCGTCTTAGGTAGTGGCAGTGGTGGTAATTCTGTCTATATAGAATCTGGTCGTACATCTATTCTGATTGATGCAGGCTTTTCAGGAAAAGAGATAGAAAAACGTCTTAACTCTGTTGGAAAATCTTCTGACCAACTTAGAGCAATTTGTTTAACCCATGAACACAGAGACCATGTTTCAGGGGTTGGAGTTCTTGCCAGACGTCATAAGCTTGCCGTTTGGGCCAATGCGGGAACTATTCGAGGAAGTGAGAGAATTACGAAAAAGATACCTGATATCCGAGAATTTCAAACAAGTGATATTGTTCAACTGGGGGATCTCGAAGTACGCTCCTTTCCAATAATGCATGATACCTCAGATCCGGTCGGCTATGTGGTGAGTGATGGTAACTACACCTTAGGTATTTGCACTGATACCGGACACGTCTCACATCTGATGACAAAACGACTCAGCGCCTGTGATGGTCTTGTCTTGGAATTTAACCATGATCCAGATTTACTGCGACTTGGTCCTTACCCGTTAAGGCTACAACAACGAGTTCGCTCACGACATGGTCACCTGGCCAATGAAGATAGTGCTAAATTTCTTAGCCAACTATGCCATGCCGATTTGAAGCATGTGATACTTGCGCATCTCAGTGAAACTAATAACACTCCAGATCATGCATTACAAAGCACTCAAGTTGTGCAAAAAACACACCCACAGTTAGAAGTAAATGTTGCAAGACAGGATCAAGCTTTACCGTTAGTTTCCTTTTCAAAATGACCATACATTCTGATGTTTGATTGTAATGGTCTAGTTATTGTTAGTTTTTTATGCTTTTAACAGTTTGTTTGATGTAAATCCTGCGCAAATTATGTATTATTTTTCTATTGTTTTACATTCCTATTTTAAATCTATTTTTTGTTACAATATCATTTTAGGGAGAGGTTCAATGAATAAAATATTGTTTATTATGTGCGTGTTATTATGCAGTCCACTAGCTGTATTAGCAGCTAAAAAGCAGGATCCTCTTGCTGCATGGGAGCCTAAGTTCGACCCAAGTACTGCTGAGTATGTTTATGTTCTCTCAACAGTGGCTCATCCGGCTATAGATGGTGTGTCTGTTGGTTACAGAATTAGAGATAAGGTTTGGGAGGAGACGGGTGGTAAAATATTTATCGACTTCAGACCACTCGGTCAGCTTGGTGGTGAAAAAGATGTTATTAGTAAGCTCAAGCTAGGCGCTGTCCATGGAATGCTCAGCTCTTCTGTTGCTGCTGCAAATGTTGCTGATAAGCTTGGTGTAGTTAACCTTCCCTACGTTGTAGACACCTTTGATAAGCTTGATAGATTCAGAAATGACTCAGAACTCTGGCAACCTTTTGCTGATTCTCCTAGAAAAAATAATATCATGGTGGCTGATTTTACAGGATATGGACCATATGGTTGGGCTACAACTAAGCCGGTAAATTCTATTGGTGATGCACAAGATGTTAATTTCCGTATCGCTGAAGCTCCAGTAAATATTGATGTTTATAAAGCATGGGGCTTAAAGTTTACAGTAATGCCATGGCCAGATGTTCCACAGGCACTGCAAACTGGTGTTATTACTGGTCTTGACCACACTGCAATTGTCTGTAATATGACAAAAAAATTCACTATTGCCAGAAACTTTGTTGAACTTAATTATGCTCAAGGCCTCTATGTGCATTTGATTAACACTCGTTGGTTGAAGAAACTTCCAGAGGAGTTACGTGCTGTGTTTCTTGAAGTGATTAAGGAAGAAAGTGCTGCCACAAGAGAGCTAACTAGAAAACAGTTTGCTGATCAGGTAGCAAAGGCAAAGGCATCAGGGGTACAATTTACTGCATTGGCTGATAGTGAGGTTGCAGAACTTCAAAAGCTAGCCGAGCCCGTTTTAGAGAAGTGGGGTGAGAAAATCGGTGCAGATTATTTAATTAAAGTACGCCAGACGTTGGCAGATTAAATAACTACCAGAAAACATAATATATTTAGGGTTGAGATACTTTGTATCTCAACCCTTTTTTTATGCAAAATACCGCCTTGAAATCCATTCTGTTTCTTGCAATACATGAAAGATGTTGCTGCCGAAATATTTTTGTGTTAAATAATTTTAATTAACAATATAACGCAAAATGATTGTTTAGGTTAACAAAAGATCAGTGAGCGACTTTGAAACAGAATTAGGAGGAGTTTGATGAAAAGGTTGATTGTCTTGTTTTTATTTGCAGTTTTATGCAGCCCAATGATAGCTGTTGGTGCGGCAAAGAAAGATCCACTGGCAGCATGGAAACCAAAGTTTGACCCAAGTGGGGCAGAATTCACTTATATCGTATCAAATGTATCACATCCAGTAATTGAAGGTGTTGCTGCTGGTTATAAGATTCGTGATAAGGTGTGGGAAAAGACTAATGGTCGTATTTATGTAGATTTTCGCCCTCTTTCACAACTTGGTGGTGAAAAAGATGTCTTAAGTAAACTTAAGCTAGGTGCTATTCAAGGCATGATGTCGTCCTCTGTTGTTGCAGCAAATGCGGCTGACACTCTTGGTGTTGTGAATCTTCCATTTGTTGTGGATACCTTTGATAAACTCGATACTTTTCGAAACGATCCAGAATTATGGCAACCTTTTGCACAATCGGCCGAGAAGAAAGGAATAGTTGTAGCAGATATTACCGGTTATGGCCCTTACGGTTGGGCAACAACTAAACCAGTTAAATCAATTGCAGATGCGAAAGGAATTAACTACCGTATTGCTCAGGCACCTGTAAACATCGATTCTTATAAAGCGTGGGGGTTGAAGTTTACCGCAATGCCATGGCCGGACGTCCCCCAAGCACTTCAGACTGGTGTAATTACTGGCCTTGATCATACAGCAATCGTTTGTAACATTACCAAGAAGTTCACAATCGCTAAGTCATTCACTGAATTGAATTATGCTCAGGGGCTTTTTGTACACCTAGTTAACAAGCGCTGGTTGAATAAGTTACCAGAAGATCTGCGTGCGACCTTTCTTGAAGTAATTGCAGAAGAGAGTGCGGCAAGTCGTCTTGCAACAAGAAAACAGCATGAAGAACAGGTAGCCAAAGCAAAAGAGGCTGGGGTTGAATTCATTCAGCTCTCTGATGCTGAGGTGGCAGAGCTTAAAACACTTGCCGAACCAGTTTTAGAAAATTGGAGTAAAAAAATTGGTGCGGAATATCTTGTTAAAGTTCGTGATAAGTTAGCTGATTAATTCAATCTGATAGTTTCTCTCTCTCTCTTTGAAAAGGCTGAAATGGTAACCCATTTCAGCCTTTTTTGTTTTCTGTACAAAAAAGGGTTTACTGATGATAACCATTTATGTTAAAGGGTCTTGTTTAATATAGTTTTGAAAATTACACAAAAAGCATAAGAATATTCAGTTGACTTGGTCATTGTCTTAATTTGGAGGAAGTCGTGAAAAGATTGCTTGTAGTTTTAATATTGACCCTTTTATGTAGCCCAATTGTCGCTGTTGGTGCAGAGAAAAAAGATCCACTTGCTGCATGGAAGCCTGATTTTGATCCCAGTGATGCAGAATTTACCTACATTCTCTCCAATGTTACCCATCCAGTTGTTGAGGGTACTTCTGTTGGATATAAAATACGTGATAAAGTCTGGGAAAAAACAAATGGCCGTATTTACGTTGATTTTCGCCCGCTCTCACAACTTGGTGGTGAAAAAGATGTCTTAAGTAAGCTAAAACTTGGTGCAGTGCAAGGGATGATGTCTTCTTCTGTTGTGGCAGCAAATGTGGCTGACGTGTTAGGTGTTGTAAATTTACCGTTTGTTGTTGATACATTTGATAAGCTAGACACCTTTAGAAATGATCCTGAATTGTGGCAACCGTTTGCAAAATCTGCAGAGAGAAAAGGTATCGTAGTTGCTGACATTACTGGATATGGGCCATATGGCTGGGCCTCAACCACTCCTGTACGTAATCTCACCGATGCTAAAACTGTGAATTTTAGAATTGCTCAAGCTCCGGTAAATGTTGAATCATACAAGTCTTGGGGCTTCAAGTTTACAGTAATGCCATGGCCAGATGTACCTCAATCTTTACAAACGGGTGTAATTACAGGCCTTGATCACACGGCTATTATCTGTAACCTAACCAAGAAATTTACAATCGCCAAATATTTTACAGAGCTAGATTATGCACAGGGGCTTTTTGTGCATCTCATAAATAAAAGATGGCTGAATAAACTTCCGGCTGACTTGCGTACCACATTTCTTGAAGTGATTGAAGAAGAGAGTGCTGCGGCCCGTCTTGCAACCAGAAAACAGCATGATGAACAGGTTGCAGCAGCAAAAGCTGCAGGTGTTGAATTTATAAAATTATCAGCGGCAGATATCGCAGAAGTAAAAAAGTTAACTGAGCCTGTTCTAGAGAAGTGGGGCAAAAAGATTGGACCAGATTATCTAGCCAAAGTACGTGAGAAACTTGACAAATAATGGGGTTTAGGTAAAGCTATGCAGTATCGATCAGAATAGGTCGGGGAGGGTTCCTCTCCGACCTTTTTTATTAGGCGAAGTATGAATATTTTAAATCTGATTTTTTTTGAATTAGGTTTTTGATTTACTGTAATTTTTTTCAGGTAAGAAAAATGTTGAAGAAAGCATTTAGAACCATCGACCGTACCTTTGCTTTTATTGAAGACTGGTCACTGGTGGCAGCTGTTTGCCTCGCACTGTTCACTGCGATGGCAAATGTGATATTGAGGAAGGCAACAGACAACTTCAGTTTATATTGGTCTGATGAGGTTGTTCGTAAAGTCATCTATTTTTCAACCTATATAGGTTGTGTTGCTGCTGTAAGGAATAAATCGCTTATTAGAATAGATGCATTGCCTCAAATGCTTCCTGTCCTGAAAAAACCGCTAGCAATTTTTTCTCATTTGGCAGTTCTAGTTTTTTCTAGCGCCATGATTTATCTAGGATATCAGATGACTTTAATGATGTTTGAAGATGAATATGCAAGAACAGCAACGCTTAATATTCCAGAGTGGTATTTTTACGCTATCTTACCAATTATGGGCGTTATGATGTTTGTTCGCACTATCCTTGTCATGTTTGAAGATTGGTGGAAAGAGACTGAGGGGGAAGTGTAATGGAAAACAGTTATCTCATTGTTTTAGCTGTACTCATTGGCTGCCTTGCTTCAACTGTCCCTGTATTTATGGCACTATTCTTTACTGGTGCTGTTGGTCTTGTTTATGTTGTTGGTATTGATCCACAAATTGTTATAGAAGTGCTTTATCGTAGTATGGATAAGTTTGCCCTGATTGTTGTTATGTTTTTTGTTTTATGTGGAAACATTATGACTACTGGGTCCATTGTTGAAAAACTTATCAAAACTGCCAATGTTCTAGTGGGCTTTTTGCCTGGTGGACTTGCTATGGCCGGTATTCTTGCCTGCGGTTTCTTTGGTGCAATTTCTGGTTCTACTGTTGCAACAGTGGTTGCAATTGGTGGCTTTATGATTCCAGCCCTTATAGAGAATGAATATGATGAAAAATTCTCAGTAGGTATCATGACCACCGCCCCTATTTTAGGTGTCATTATTCCACCATCTATTGCTATGATTCTTTATGCGATGGTAAGTAATGATCAGCTAGAAGCACTTTTTTTAACAGGGTTTATTCCAGGTCTACTTATAATGCTCTCCATGAGCTTTTATGCCTATTATTACTGTAAAAAGAAGGGCATGATTAGAAAGCCGCGGCCAAGTTTTGCTGAAGCTTTTGCTGTATTAAAGGAGAGTCTTTGGGCTCTTTGTCTTCCGCTAATCATTTTCGGTGGTATTTATTCCGGTCTTTTTACTGCCAATGAGGCTGCAGTTGTTGCCTGTTTCTATGCTTTTTTTGTTGAGATGTGTATTCACAAGGATATGAAAATTGCTGATGTCAAAAAGGTGATTGTTTCATCTGCTGTGACCTCGGCAACTCTTCTTATTATTGTGGCAGGAGCATCTGTATTTGGTGAATATCTTACCTTTGAGCAGATCCCAGGGAAAATTGCATCAGTTGTCGTTGATAATATTAGTTCTCCTTGGGTATTCCTCTTGTCTGTAAATATACTTTTGTTAATTATTGGTATGTTTATGGATATCATTTCAGCAACTCTTATTTTAACACCGATTTTCTTACCGCTTCTCAGTAAGTTCGGTATTGATACCATGCATTTTGGACTGCTTATGACGATTAACCTCGGTATCGGCTATTGCACCCCACCACTTGGTGTAAGTTTGTATATTTCCGGTGCAACAGTTGATAAAAGTCTTGTCTATGTGTCAAAGGCTGTTATGCCGTTTCTGCTTATTCAGATTGGTGTTTTGTTGCTGTTAACATTTTGTCCGTGGCTGGTGCTTTTATTACCAAAACTTGTTTATGGTTAAAAGAATATCTTTAATATGAGGTAAGCTGGTGATAGAATTGAATAAAGGTTAAAGAGAACCCTCAACCAGAATAAGGGAGGCAGAGATGGAACCGAAGATTCTCATACCTGTAGACGATTCACCAACTGCTAAACGTACCGTTCGATTGGTTATTGAACAGAAGGATAAATTTCCAGAAAAAGTCACACTGTTGTATGTGATTAATCAGGAACAGCTTGCCTATAGAATGATTCCTGAGTTTCAACTTGAAATGGTTCGAGAAAATGCTCAGAAGTCAGGACGTCAGCAGTTAGATAAGGTGGCGGAGCAGTTATTCAAAGAAGGTTTCAAGCCGGAAACGATACTGGAACTCGGTAACCCAAGAACAACTATTACTGATATTGCCAACCGTGGTGATTATACTTTAGTTGTCATTGGTCGCCATGAAGGCGGTGGTGAAATAAGAGACGTCCTTTTTGGTTCAGTTGCAAACTATGTTCTTCATAATGTGAAATGTCCTGTGTTGCTGTTTTGATGCTCTGAACTCAAATAAACACCTCTATTTATAATGGAGGTGTTTATTACTAATCAACGACTCCTACCTGTTTCGACCTTCTGTTTCTTGTGTTCTTCGATCTCTGATTATAACTGAGCCCAATACTTGTTTTGCACGTTTTTTCAGATCTGATGCCAGAGAGGATATTTCTGCAGATGAGGTTACTGGATGTACTTCGGTACTAACTACTCCTATAGAAAGTGATAGTAGGTGAAATTGCTGTTCATTGTTATCTCGCCCTTTACTTATATAATAACCCTTGTCGCATTCTTTTTTTGTATGGAATTTAGAAAGCAGTGTTTCAAATTGTGAAATGATTTTCTCACAAACAGTGATTGAATTTTTAGGTCTTGTAATGACAATGAAATCATCTCCACCAATATGGCCTGCAAATGAGACATTTCCACTAGACTTAATATTTTTGATAACATCGTCTGCAATTTCACCAACCGCTTTAATAACTTCATCACCCATTTCAAAGCCGTGTCTATCGTTGTAGGGTTTGAAATTATCAATATCTATATAACAGACATCGAAATGTACAGAGTGTGAAAGCATTTTAGTAATCTGGCGCTGGATAAATTCATTACCAGGAAGGCCTGTTAGTGGATTTGCTCCTTTTGCATATTTAATGCTATTTTCTGTGACGGCGTTGAGAACGTTACTAACCAACACTGTGCCGATATACCTGCCACTTCTTGTGACACAGATATCGTCGTAGATAGAAATAGACTTTCGTCTATGTATTTTTTTGGCAACTTCCTCAACCGAAGTATAGTACGGTACTTGAAGAAAAGAATCTTCCAGTACATCACTAACGGTTTTATAATAATTTAGATCGAGGCCAAACCCTAAGCGCCCAACCATGCTGTTCTCCATAAATCTATGGCGATTAATCATACCAACCAGTCTTCCATCTGTTACAACAGGGATACAAACTAATTTTGAATTACTCTGGAACCGCTGTAGTACATCTTTTGCTTTGTCATGGCATGAGACTGGTTCAACATAAGTTACAATATCACCAATACAGATGATTTCACTAAAGTGTCTGTCATGAGGTTTAAATTCAGGCTCAAAGTTAAGTTGCGGTGGGGTGAACTTTAAAAGGTTCGCTGCAGGTCTTGCCAAGTAATATCCTTGAACAAGGTCAATTCCTATTTCCCGGCAAACATCAAGGTCATGTTGTGTTTCAATGCCTTCGGCAATAACATCTATTCCAATGCGGTGACATGCGGTAAATATAGCATCAATAAGGTTAAAGTTTACCTTGCTCTTCGTTGTGTTTTTAAAAAAATGCCTATCAATCTTAATAAAATCTGGCTCAAGTACAGAGAGCATTTTTAAGCCACCATATCCAGCGCCAAAGTCATCGATAGCAATTTTGAATCCAGCTCTTCGATAGTGTTCGACTGCTTGACTGAAAAGCTTGTAATTCTGAACAGCTTCCTGTTCTGTTATCTCGAGTACGATTTTGTCCTTATCAATTTGATATTGTTGACATAAAAATTCGGTGGTACCCGTTGAGTGATCAGGATGGGTAAGACTGGTTGGACAGATATTAATAAAAAGATAAGCAGAGGTTTTCTGAATCTGTTGAGCGGAGGCGATTGATATACCATTTTCACGGCAGTACATATCCAAAGGAAGGGTAAGACCTGATTTGTGACCAAACTCAAAAAGAGCTTCAATATCGTTAAACGGGTTGGATTCAACTGTTCTACAAAGAGCCTCGTAGCCGTAAATAGACTTTCCATCCATAGAAATTATTGGTTGAAAGTGAGCTGTAAGAGCATCTTTTTCAATAATATCGTGTAAAACATTTTTGTTATTTTGGCTGCAACTTCTCAATGCATTCATGAGTTGAGGTTGAGCTACTGGTTGACTGGATGAAAGAGTATTGTTCGGTAATAATTTAAGCGATGTCATATCAATATGTGCAATCTAATCATTTAGTAATGTGTGTAGTATTATAATGAAAATACGAGACAATAAATAAAGCTACCTTGTCTGTAGCCAAATAACATTACTCTGCAGATATTGGGAGTAGGTTTGAAGAGTGTTAGATTTTGATTTCTCTTCAGCAAGTAAGAAAGGGTTACTGAAGAGAAATGCAGGGTGTTTAATTCGTTACTAGCGAGGGAGGCGGATACGCGTATCCTTTGGAAGCTGGATGTTTTCCTTATAGACAACCACAGTTTTACCAATGAGCTGAACAAAGCTTGAATTTGTTACAATCGGAATTTGCTCACCTGCAACTTTTTTATCAAGACCAGAGTTTTGGCCAATTTTGATTTTTACCAGTTCATGACGTTCAAGCTCGAGCTTTATCGCTTCGATAACTTTGTCAGTTAAGTCTTCCTTGCCTATCTGTACACCTACTGGAAGTGAATGGGCTAACCCTTTTAAATATTTTTTCTGCTTGGAGTTGAGCTCAGGTGCAGATTCGAGCTCGTCCTGCAGGTTTGTTTTTTCAGACATTTAGATTCCTCATTATAAATAGATACTTCTTAACTTACTAAATTTTTAAATATTTCATAACCACCAACCCAAGTACCAACAGCAGAGCCAAGGCCAGTCAAAAAGAACACAAGAAAGACTCTAAGAAGCTTGTTGCGCCACCAGCCAGTAAACTGAGCAACATCATCACTAACTGTTTGAAATTCTTCAACCACAGGTGGTCTGGTCATGACCTGTATAAACGCTGTTACATAGCCAGCTCCGATAACAGGGGTTAGACTAGTTATTGGTGCTGCGAGAAAGGCACTTATTGTAGTCACTGGATGCGCAAAAGCAAGTAGTGCCCCAATTGAAGATGGAAGGCCATTTGCAATAATCCAAAATAGGAGGTTGGCTCCAGCAACATCAGCACCTTTTTGTACACCAATTGTAATCAAGGAACCGATAATTAGGAGTGGGATCAACCAACCTGCAACTTTCCAGCTCTTTGATACGGGTGGAATTGTGCTAATTGCTGCAATTTTATCTTTGTTGTCCTGTGCAAGTTGTTTTTTTATACCTTCCACGTGGCCTGCACCTACTACTGCAACAATCTTTTTTCCATGGGAGGATTTAATCTTTTCTGAAAGATAAATATCTCTTTCATCAATGAGAACCCTCTTTAGTTCAGGAAGATTGTCTCCCATTTCTTCAAGGAGTTCTTCAAGTACATCTTTACGTCTGAGATCAGCAAGTTTTTGTTCGTCAATTTCACTGTTGTCAAAAGCAGAGGCAATAAGAGAACTAATAAGATAACCTTTTCTAAAGAGTGATGTCGATTTCCAGGCTCTACGCAGTGTTACACGTACATCACGATCACAAAGTGAGATGGGGATCTGATTCTTCTGAGCACAGTTTGCAGCAGCAAGAAGCTCAGCTCCAGGCTCAACACCCATCTGGCCGCCTAATCTTTTTTGATAAGACGCCATGAGCATTGAGATAAATAAAGTGGAAAGTTGTTTGTTTTTTATAATCTGTTTCAGGTCAAGTTTTTTCCATTGATCCTTGTCAGACATAGATTGAAAACGTTTGTCATCAAGTTCCAGACACACAGTATCAGGAAGTTTTGCTTCAATGACCTTTTCAACCAAATCAACGGATTCCTGAGAAATGTGAGCTGTACCAACGAGAAATATAGTTTTGTCGCCATGATGTAAGAGAGTTACATCATCAGAATATTGCGATGCATCTGAGTTTGTTGATTCCATATGTGTTTAATGCTGTAATTCTAAATAAAACCACGCCAATTCTGACTTTTCTCAAACCCTTGTTACGAATCAGTCTCTTTGAGGTTCTTGTTACTGGCTGGTTAGCCAGAGCTTTAGTTTCATGTATATATTGAATAGGCCAGAGGAGGTATTTTGTTATACTAAATATTTTTACCCTTTAGCGATTCGTAATTTGTTACCGGGGTGAATAAGGTTATTCTGTAGATTGTTCAACTGTCTTAAGGTTTTTGTTGATGTATTGAACTTCTTGGCAATAGCCCATAAAGAATCTCCATTCTGTACCTTGTACCAGACAGTTGAAGCTGTGTCTGTCTTTTTGATTACTTTTTGTTCATCACCACTAAGGAGTGTTTTGTTTTTAGCGGAAGAACTGAGATATTGTTTTGTCTTTCCAGTTGTAGCTAAGCTGTTGTCTAGGGAAATCGCTTTGTTCTTTATGTTTGCACCGATATATTTTTTGGAATCTTTGTTTGTTGCTGTTTGCGCCACGTCTGTGCGGTTTATGTAGAGCGCAAGTTGTTGTCCGGCACGAATCTTATGTACACTTTTTAAACCATTCCAGGAAACAATGAGATCAGATGGTACACCATATTTTGTGGCAATTTTAGAGATTGTTTCTCCCTTCTTAATCTTATGAAGAATGAGATTATTCTTGTAGGCAATGAGCTTTTCAGAATCACCCTCTGGAAGTAATTGATAGGTGACAGTTGAATAAGGGATTTTTAGACGTTTGCCGTTTGGGAGTGATGAGTTGTTGAGTTTATTTACTTTAGTAAGTGTTGCGCTATTAATATTGTAACGCTTACATATGGCCTTTATCGACTCACCTTTACGGACAATATGAATCTTATAGCCTGTGGTAAACATTGAGTGGAGTCGTGGCAGGTTTGATTCAGCCAGTTGCTTTTTACCATATGGGACATTTATAGAATATTCTGCAACATTGCTTGGGATGCGGCCTTTTTTCAGTTCAAGATTGAGCTTTTTTATCTCTTTAATGTCTGTCTCAGCAATTGCAGCAACAGCATTCAAAGGAAGGCCGGGGCCAACCTTGATTGTGTCATATTGCATTGGCGGGTGGTAATTGAGTGAGGTGAAACCATATTTTTGTGGGTCTCTGGCAATTATGATTGTTGCAATAAGCTTTGGTACATAGCGCTTTGTTTCAAGACGAAGGTATTTTTTGTCGGCTAAATCCCAAAAATTATCTACCTTATATTTCTTCAAACCATATCCGACTTTACCTGGTCCTGCATTATAGGCGGCAACGGCAAGGTGCCAGTCACCAAATTGGTTATATAGTTCTGTGAGATATGCAGCCGCAGCTTTAGTTGACTTTAGAGCGTCACGTCTTTCATCGACATATGAGTTGATGGTGAGGCCACAGTGTTTACCGGTCCCTTTCATAAACTGCCAAAGGCCAACGGCCTTTGCACGTGAATAAGCAGTTTGACTGTAGCCACTTTCAATCATCGCAAGGTAAGCAAGGTCAAGCGGCAAACCAGCTTTTTCCAGTTCTGCCTGCATCATTGGTAAATATCTTCCAGATTTTTCAAGCCAACGAGCAAATTGTCTGCGTTGTTTTGTCTGGATTAATTCAAGATACATTTCAACCTGAGGCGTTAAGATGATTGGGAAATCATAAGTAACTGCCGATTTGGCCTGATTAACACTCTGATTTTCCTCGATGCTCCAATTACCAGTTTCTTGTAATCTTTGAAGTTCAGTACTCAAACAAATTTCATCTTCAACTTGTGTCATCTCACCTTCGAGAAGCGATGATCCTGTTGAACCACTTTGCATTGTCGTGCTCTGATGTGTTGAACAACCTGAAACGATAAAAAGAAAGGATAGTGACAGTATGTATATTTTTGATTTTAAGGTCATATTACTAATTGAGTGAACTGTTTTATAGATATCTTGAATCGGTGTAAGTGTAATAATTGATTAAGGTATCCTTATGTAATGAAATCGAATCCTCTTGAGTTCAAGCTCGGCGTCATCAAGGCTATTGTATCAAGTAAAAATGAAGTTCTGCTACTCCAACAAAAGTCGGTTGAGATATCTTCTATAACCATGTACATTTAGCGAGCTTTGCTCTGCATACAATCTTGCATTTAAAACCTAAGTTGGGTTGAAATGCAAGAAATATCGGAGCAAGCATTCGTAGCGACTTTGCTGCTAAGTGTAGTTATATTAAAATGTTATCTCTTCTTTATATAAAAAAATGCTCAAGAAAATAATCTTCTTTTTTCTGTTTGTTGGAATTATAGCTGCTGCAGGTATTGGCGGTGCACTTTACTGGTACATTGTTGTTGAACCCGGTGAAGAAATTAAAATAGAAAATATTCGCTCTATTCTCGGTAAAGAGAGCAACGTTTACTATAGTGATGGTAAAACTAAACTGGGCGTCTTCTTTGACGAAACCCACAGACAATATGTTTACTATAACGAGATTCCTCAAAACTTTGTAAATGCTCTGGTTGCCTCAGAAGATTCGACTTTCTTTAAACATTTTGGTTTTGATCCAGTTGGTATTTCAAGGGCAATGGTGGCCAACGTCAAAGCAAAGAGAATTGTGCAGGGTGGTAGTACTCTGACACAGCAAACTGCGAAAAACCTTTTCAAAAGAACAGATAGGTCAATTGAAGAGAAGCTGAAGGAGCTGCTTTTAGCACTTCGTCTTGAATATCATTACACTAAAGAACAGATTTTTGAATTCTATGCCAACCAATTTTATGTGAGTGGTAACGGTCATGGCCTTGGGGTTGCAGCTCGTTATTACTTTAATAAAAATGTATCTGATTTGAGTCTGGTTGAATGTGCATTTATAGCAGGGAGTGTGAAGCGGCCTAACTATTACAATCCTTTTATCAAAAAAAATACAGAGTTAGCAAGCCTTGCCAAGCAACGTGCTACTATCCGTCTTCGATATGTGCTTGATAATATGAGAGAGCATGGAATGATTTCCGGCTATGCTTATGACAAGGCAATACAAGAGGGGGTTCCCTTTAGCAAAGGGCAGTTTGGTTATGAACTAGACTATGTTATGGAACTAGTAAGAGATGCGGTTGCCTTACCAAAAGTTACTGAGACTCTTGAGGAAATGGGTGTGGACAATATTTCCACATCTGGTGCCTCTATTATTACTTCCATCGATAAAGATTTGCAGGCACACACGCTGTATAGTTTACGAAAACAATTGTCTGATTTGGATATTCGTTTACGTGGCTATGAACGGGATGTTGTCCAGGAAGAGATTGAGGCTCTAGACTATAGAGGTGACATACAGCTTGAAAAAGGGAGTTTTCTTTTTGGTAAAGTTGATTCGATTAATGGTAAAGATGACTCGCTTGATATTGCGGTAGATTTTGGTAGTAAGATTGGATATGGATCAATAGATGCAACCGGTTTTGAAGCTGTATTGCCTTCTTGGGCACAATGGAAACGTGGTCGTTGGGCAAAGGTAGAGAAAAAGGACAAGACTTCCCTGTTACAAGAAATTCAGCGTGGTGATAGTATTTGGGTAAGTGTTCGTGAGATGCGTGAAGATGGAACCGCCCTGCTTGATTTTGAGAAATACCCGACTGTTCAAGGTGGTGCACTTGTAATGCAGAAGGGTGCTATAAAGAGTGTTGCCGGTGGTAGTGAAAATCGGTTTTTTAATCGCGCCATTTATGGTAAACGCACCATGGGCTCAGCATTTAAACCATTTCTTTATACAGCAGCGCTGCAGTTGGGCTGGAATAGTTGTGATCCATTATGGAATGGAAGAGATCTGTTCATCTATCAAACGCAACCGTACTTTCCAAGACCCGATCATACAAGCCCTTTTGATAATGTTTCGATGAGTTGGGCAGGTATTAAATCTGAAAACCTTGCATCAATCTGGCTAGTTTACCACCTGACCGACCATCTGGATGGAGAACAGTTCCACGATTTAGCATCTAAACTTGGTTTTGCACCACAGATTGTTGATGGAGAAAAAGAGTCATATAAAAGATATTCACGGCGTGTACGAGATAAATATGGTGTTCTAGTCAATCATAATGTGTTGAAGACAACAGCTTTTGACCTAGCTGTTAAAAGTATTGAAACTGATTTTCTGTTTGAAGGTATGTCGACTGAATACGCAGAACTTGCAGATCTAGACTATGGTCACCACTATGAGCGGTTTTATGAAGAGCTCCTCAAAGCTGAGGAACTGGATAAAGAGGAAAAGAAAAAACAGGATAAAGAGCTTACATCCCGTGAAAAGGCAGAATACAAGCTACGAAAGAAGATGTTATCTAAAAGCTTTCTCATCGCGGGTACCTTAAAAAAGGAGCTGAACACCTTTATTGAGGATTTTGAGCTGGATTTTGATATTTTCTCAACAGCAAGTACTGATGCTCTACAATATTCTAATGTAGAAGAAGTTCCTAGATTATACCGTTCTGTTGTTACTGGTAGATTTCATTTCGGCTATGGATTTGAAGACGACGAAAATTATATGCATTATTCGAATGCGCTTATTCGTAATCTCATGTTCGATATGTCAGACTATGAACGAAGTAACTTTTGGCAAAAAGTGGTGCTCGGGGAAACCACCACGGTTGCGGCATATGAAATGGTTTTACCGCAGATCGAGGTTGAATATGCAAAGTTGCGTGAGAAAAATCCTTATGATTTTGAAGTGTTAAGCCAAGTAGAAGATTTTAGAGTAACAGTTGGACTTCATTATCTGATTGCATTGGCCAAAGAGATGGGTGTTAAGTCCAAGCTTGAACCGGTTTTATCATTTCCTCTTGGTTCTAATGTTGTGACCTTACTGGAAGCGGTACGTTTTTATGAAGCCATTGCAACAGGAACGGTATGGTATCAAGACTCCACAGAGGATGGGGGTGGAGAAGAGCTTGCCATTATCGAAAGGATCGAGTCTGAAGAGGGAGATATCCTTTACCAGGCAGAGGCAAAGAGTAAACGAGTAGTTGATAAGAAAACTACAATAGCTGCAGGTCATATACTTGAAAATGTCATAAAACATGGAACAGGTCGTATGGCACATAATAAGGTACGCATTAGTTCAATAGATGAAGCAAAGGCGAAAGAGCTTAAAACACTTAACTTACCTGTACCTCTACTTGGTAAAACAGGAACGGCCAACAATTATACCAATGCATCGTTTCTAGGTTACGTGCCAGGGGTTGATGAGAAAAGCAGAGCTCTTGTCCTGGAGAATGGCTATGCTGTTGGAGTCTATGTTGGTTATGACGATAATAAGCAGATGAGAGGTAAAACTATTCGTATTGCTGGCGCTGCAGGAGCTCTCCCTCCATGGATATCTATTGTTAATCAGCTGCTCAAGGTCAATGAGTATGGAGAAAAGATAGACACTGTGGATTTACTTTTTGATGGACTTTATATTGAGCGACAAAGGGTAAATCAATTAAATATCGCAATGGATATGAAAAATGGTGGTTTACCTACAGATCCTGGCCAAAAAGTATCTAAGACAAGTCGCACTCAACCCTCTCTTATTACTTTTGGTGAATTGAGTAAAAAAGGTAAAATTACGTTAAATAGAGATTATAAGCCCTTTTGGACTGTAGAATAATTTGTTATCTTCCGATATGTTTATGTGCCTCAGCACCCAATGAAAATAGTTTTGTGTTATTTACGAGGGTGTATTAAGTATATTGCTGAGTGAAAGATCGTGAGTTGTCAATTGTCCATAACCTAATATTTGAACTTATTGTCATTAGAAAAATGAAAAAATCTGTATATACTACTGTTGCAGCATTGGCCCTTTTTACCCTTACATCCTGTGCGGATATGAAAAGAATTGTTTCTCCACCATCGAATACCGTTGGAGAAACACAACCGGTACAGGAGACAACAACCGACCAGTTGCCTCAACCAACTGATACTTACGATCTCTATAAAGACTCTTCTTCGTATGGTCAAGGAATTGAAGAGGTTGATACAATGGTTATGCCTGGGTTCTCACAGGAGTATGTTGATGAGCGAATTATGGCATACGGTAAGAAACTCGACCGTTGGAAGGAGTTAGATGAACAGACCATTGGCCAAGAGGTAAGCCAGGAAGATACTCAGAAGATGGTTCGTTGCTTCCGTGGAATTCAACAGGTTCTCAATGGATACACCACCCTGCGAGCGGCACTCCTCAGTGACGCAGGCCTTGCTGGAGTTGATCCGAAATCAATAAATGATGTTCAGCAGGCTGATATTAGTTTCCTTGATGGAGAGTGTGGGATTCTGCTAGCTGATTTTTATGGTGGTGAGGGAGAATTGGGGCCGGGAAGCGAGCTACAAGGATTGGCCGGTATTGAGACTTTGATAGCAGAATATAGTGATCGAAGAGACTACGAAAATGTATTACAGAAATGGTCAGAGGTTCCATCCGATCAGCGCTCTCGTTTAAATCTTGAAACTCAAATCCTATACGGTAAGGCGCTTACCTATCTTCACCAAGAAGACCAGGCTATCAAGTTATATGAAAGTATAATTGAGTCCATGACATCATCTGAAGGCACAGATCTTCTATCATTGCATAAAAGGGTCGCTGACCTACATACAGCATCTGGCGATTATATTGCAGCGGAAAAACAGTATAAGCTGATAGATGATGGATATAAAGACATGGCAGCTCTCAGTGATTGGGCTGCACTTCAACTCTCAATTCTTGCCAGAAGTGGTTCTAATGGTGCTGAGCTTACAGCTTATTCAAGTCTCTTAAGAGATTATCTTGGCTTTTTACCAGGTCAAGATGGATATAAAGTTGTGTGGGAGGCAGAGAAGTTTCTTGAAGATTATCCATATTCACCAGTTGCATCGAATGTTGATGCAATCAAAACAGATGCAATGCAGGTTGCAGATGAGTGGTATGAAAGTCTCTGGTCTACTGTTGATGAATTGAGTGGTGAAAATAGATTTGAAGACGCGGTTGCTTTTTTGCAAACAATACCTCTTGATCTCATAGGTCCTGAAAAATCTGGATCAGTTAATTCTAAAATTGAAGAGCTCTTGCTTGCAGATGCTGTTGATCGTGAGACACAGAAAATGTCTGAAATTCAGGAGCTTCAAAAGCAGTGGAATAACGGTATGCTCTTAGTAAGAGCTGATCAGTACGATGAGGCTATTGAGGTTTTCAGTGACCTGCTGGGTACTGAGTATGATGATAAAGCAATAGCAAAAATTAAAGAGGTGTCCCTTAAGGCAGCTCAGTCTGAGCGCAGAAAGGCTGCCGATGCTTTTATCAGATATACCAAAACAACTGATGTAGAAAGTCAAAAATTATTACTTATTGAATCACGTAAAATATTACGTGATATTTTGATTAACTATCCTGATGTAGAGATAGGGGACAAAGTTCGTAGAAATATCGATCGAGTTGAACAGGAGATGAATAAAATCGATCCACAACTCCTACCAATGGTACGTGTTCAAGAAATGGGTGGCAGTACCATAAAGAAGGAGTCTACCCTTGATATTTTTGATCAACCGGCTGAAGAGCAAGAACAACCAGCAGGTATGAATACTCCACTTCCTGTAGAGCAGATACAGTAGAAAGTGTGATCTTAGCTGCTTAGCTACAGTTGTTTTTAGGGCGATATTCCAATTATTGGGATATCGCCCTTTTTTTTATTCATCTTATGATTAAGATAATGAGAACTATTATTCTGATATTGAGATTAATTCAAATAAATAGAAAGAGATGATTAAGAAAACATTATACGATAAGCTTTGGGATTCTCATGTTGTTGAAAATAGAGATGATGGGACTTCACTAATCTATATAGATCGTCAGTTAGTACATGAGGTAACATCTCCTCAAGCTTTTGAAGGAATACGAAAAGCAAAGAGAGCTGTGTGGCGACAAGAGGCTAACCTTGCAACTCCGGATCACAATGTTCCCACTCTTCTCGCTGAGAGAAAAGATGGTATAGATGGGATTATTGATCCTATTTCAAAATTGCAGGTTCAAATCCTTGATAAAAACTGCAAAGAAAGCAAGATTACACAGTTTGATATGCAGGATAAAAGGCAAGGTATTGTACATGTGGTTGGGCCGGAGCAAGGTTTCACCCAACCTGGGATGACTATTGTCTGCGGAGATTCACACACTTCGACTCACGGTGCTTTTGCAGCGCTTGCTCAGGGTGTAGGAACCTCGGAGGTCGAGCATGTTCTTTCCAGCCAGTGCCTTGTGCAGCAGAAGACAAAGTCTATGCGAATAACAGTGGATGGTACACTTGGTTTTGGAGTCACTGCAAAAGATATTGTTCTCTATATTATTGGTGAAATTGGTACAGCAGGTGGCACTGGCTATACCATTGAGTTTGCTGGATCAGCAATAACTGAGTTGTCTATGGAAGGGCGGATGACCGTTTGCAATATGGCAATTGAAGCAGGTGCCAGAGCTGGAATAATTGGAGTAGATGAGAAGACAATTCAATATTTAAAAGGAAAACCTTTTGCTCCAGCTGATAAATATTGGGCTCAAGCTGTTCAGTATTGGCAGACACTCACAACCGATGATGGTGCAAAGTTTGATGCTGAATTGACTATTAATGCTGAGGATATTTTACCACAGGTAAGCTGGGGTACTTCACCTGAAATGGTTTGTTCTGTAACGAGTACAGTTCCAGCACTTGCGAGTTGTGAAAATGATCAGGATAGAGAAAATCTGCAAAATGCTCTGAACTATATGGGTTTTAACGGATCAGAAAAAATTACCGATATCGTGCTTGATAAGATTTTTATAGGTTCATGCACAAATGCAAGAATCGAAGATTTAAGAGCTGCTGCTGCTGTAGTTAAAGGTAGGAAAGTAGCTGATACAATAAAGCTTGCCATGGTTGTACCCGGCTCTGGTCTTGTTAAAGAGCATGCAGAAAAAGAAGGCTTACATACTGTCTTTATCGATGCTGGCTTTGAGTGGCGTGAGCCTGGCTGTTCGATGTGTCTGGCTATGAATAGTGATAAGCTCGGTGAGGGTGAACGTTGTGCATCAACTTCAAATCGTAACTTTGAGGGGCGTCAAGGCTTTGGTGGCAGAACTCATCTGGTGAGTCCGGCTATGGCCGCAGCTGCTGCAATTGAAGGCCACTTCGTGGATATTAGAAACTGGAATTAGACTTAAGGGATAGAACATGGAACCATTTGTAAGCCATAAAGGTGTTGTTGCACCACTTGATCGCATGAATGTTGATACCGACCTTATTATTCCTAAGCAGTTCTTAAAATCAATTCATAGAACTGGCTTTGGTGATAATCTATTCGATCAATTACGTTATTTAGACGAAGGTCAGCCTGGTATGGATAATTCTGTGCGGCCTCTTAACAACGATTTTGTACTGAATAAACCTGAATATACTACTGCTTCAATTTTACTTGGCCGTGATAATTTTGGCTGTGGTTCCAGTCGTGAACATGCTCCCTGGGCACTTCTCGATTATGGATTTAAAGCAGTGATAGCGCCCTCGTTTGCAGATATATTTTTTAACAATTGCTTTAAAAACGGCATATTGCCTATCGTACTTCCAAGTGAAAAGGTTGATTTTCTTTTTCAGCAAGTTGAAGAGTTCCCTGGCATTGAGATGGTAGTAGATCTACAAACTCAGAAGATTGAAGTAGCCGATGTTTCAATTGATTTTGAGATTGAAGAATTTCGCAAGCATCGCCTGCTAAATGGGCTTGATGACATTGGTCTTACCCTGGAAAAAAGAGATCTTATCTTGGCTTTTGAGCAGCAAAGAAAAGAGCAGTGTCCATGGCTTTTTGAACCAGTGGCAAACAGTTAGTCTTACCGTTCACCTTTTCTAAAAGGTATAAGTAGAGCCTTTGGATACGCAGCTCGTCTTGACATGATAATGAGTGCGAGGATCGAAAATACATACGGCATCATCAGGTAAAACTGATAAGGTAGAAGTGTCGCGCTCTGCTGTTGAACTCTCATTTGCAGGGCATCAAAAGCTGCAAAAAGTAAGGCTCCAAGCAGTGCTTTTCCGGGTTTCCACGAGGCAAAAACCACCAAGGCAATACATATCCAGCCTCTGCCATTAATCATGCCAATATAATATGCATCAAAAGCGGATAGTGTGAGAAAGGCACCACCAATAGCCATTAAACTAGATCCAGCGACTACAGCGCAGGTGCGTATTGTAAAAACTGAAAGGCCTTGGGCTTCTACAGCCATGGGGTTTTCACCAGTCATGCAAAGAGCAAGTCCTGCAGGAGTCTTATAAAGAATGTAAGAAACCGCAACTATTGAAAACAGTGCAAGGTAAGTGAGAGGGGATTGATGAAACAGTATTTGCCCAACAAAGGGGATTTCAGACAAAATTGGAATTTCAACAGGTGAGAATGGAACAATCTTAGGAGGAGTAGTTGCTTTAGGCAGCATCATACGAAAGATAAACGATGAGAGAGCTGTTGCAAGCATAGTTATTCCTAAACCAGTCACATGTTGAGATAGGCCGCAGTGTACTGTGAAAAGAGAATGCAAAAGGCCAAATAGCCCCCCAATAAATGCCGCAAATAATACTCCACCCCAGAGATCACCACCCATATAAACCCACATCCAGCCAGCAAGACAGCCTGCCGCCATTATACCTTCAATACCAAGGTTTAAAACTCCTGCCTTTTCGCAGATAAGTTCACCAAGGGTCCCGAAAATCAGTGGTGTTGCCATGCGTACAGTTGCAACCCAGAAACCGGCTTCAAATATGAGTGAGAGTAGATCCAAAACTATTACCTGTTATAAAAATGAAACTATTTCCAACGTATTTTATAGCGACTAAATAACATTGAGCCGATTATAGCCAAAAGTGATACTGCTGTTGCTACATCAGCGATATAATTTGATATATTAAGTGAGCGACTCATGGAGTCAGCTCCTATTGAAACAATAGCAATAAAAAGTGCTGAAATTACAACTCCGATGGGATGCAGGCTTGCAAGCATCGCAACTACAATTCCTGAATAACCAAAACCTGGTGAGAGGTCGAGGGTGAGATAGCCCTTGAGTCCAGAGAGCTCAGAAACACCCGCAAACCCAGCTAAACCTCCAGAGATAAGTGCAGTTCTGAGGATGACCATGTTGACAGGAATACCACAGAAAAAACTTGCTCGGGCATTAAACCCTGTTGCTCTAATCTCATAGCCCCATGCGGTAAATTTAATTAGTATCCAGCAAAGAAGTGCACTAACTAAACCTATCACAAACCCAAAGTGGAGTCTTGTCTTGGCTATAAGAGGTGGCAGGACAGCATTATCTACCACAGGAGATGCTTGAGGCCAGCCCATTGCCATCGGATCCTTCCAAGGGCCAAAGACTAACCAGTTGACAAACAGAAGTACAATAAAGTTTAAGAGTAGAGTCGTTACAACCTCGTCAACGCCAAGTTTGTTTTTAAGGATCGTTGGACCGAGTAGCAACAAGCCACCTGCTAACCCTCCACCAATAAAAAGTGTTGGAATCATTAAGTAAGGTGGTAGATCAATCATGCCACAACCAAGCAGTGTGGCCATACAGGCACCCGCATAAAGCTGACCTTCTCCACCAATATTCCAAAGTTTGGCTCTAAAGGCCATTGCAGCAGCAAGACCTGTAAATATGAGTGGGGTCGTGCGGGTAAGAGTTTCAGAAAGCGCAAACTTGCTCCCTAGGGATCCTTTTATGAGTAGTTGAATTGCCTCAAAAGGAGAAGCTCCTGCCCAAATAATAAGCAGAGAACAAAAAAGTAGCGAAATGCAGACTGCAATAAGAGGTGCAAGTAGTCTGAGTAAGAGTGAAGATTTTTCACGTGGCTCAAGTCTCACTGTTGTACCTCTTCTGTGTCTGTAATAGTTGCAGAGTGACCACTCATTGCTCGACCAATAGCAGCAGCAGTTACATCTTCTGTGTAGACTGGTGGTGTAAGCCTTCCCTGATAAATAACCTGAATTCTATCAGCCACTTGAAGGATTTCATCAAGATCTTCAGATATGAGTAGTATGCCTATTCGTTTTTCTCTGGCTGCTAGAAGTTGACTGTGTACAAAGGAGGTCGCTCCAACATCGAGACCCCATGTTGGCTGATTGGCGAGGATGAATTCTGGCTCAGCATCAAGTGCTCTTGCTAAAATTAACTTCTGCATGTTGCCACCAGATAATGTTCTGGTGATAGATTTAGGGCCTGGACACCTGATGTCAAATTGTTCAATCAGCTTTGTGGTATGGTTGCGAATCGACTTTCTTTTTAAAAAACCAAAACTGTTAAAAACCTTTTCTTTATAACTCTCAGCAATACAATTTTCTTCAATGCTCATGTCGCCAATTAAGCCGAGATGATTTCGGTCTTCAGGTATTCTTCCAAAACCAAGAGTAACAACTCGTTTGGGACTAATTTTCTTCACAGCTTGCTGTTTGAAATGTATCGATCCATTTTGTGCTACAGCTATGCCGGATAAAAGTTCAGCAAGTTTATTTTGACCATTACCTGATACACCTGCAATACCTAAAATCTCACCACCGTGAAGCTTTAAACTAACATCTTTTAATGATGTAGCCTGATCATGGGAGGAAGCGCTTAGCTCGTTTAATCTTAAAAGTTCCTCACTAACATAGACTTTTTGGCGAGCTTCTTTTTTTATGGTGCCCCCGACCATTGCTTCCGCTAATTTATCAATGTTGGTGTTTTTGGTATCTGTATTGTGGACAACCTTACCATGACGTAATACTGCGCACTTATCACTTCCACTCATTACTTCTTTAAGCTTATGCGTAATGAAAATTACTGCAAGCCCCTCATCGACAAGAAGTCTTAAGGTTGCAAAGAGAGTTTCACTTTCCTGCGGAGTAAGCACTGCTGTTGGTTCATCAAGGATAAGAATTTTAACATCTCGATAAAGAGCTTTTAAAATTTCTACTTTCTGCTGTTGTCCAACAGAGAGATTCTTTATCTTCTCATCTGGTTCAACATGTAAACCAAATTTATGAGCAAGCGCTGAAATTTTCATTTTAGCAGCTTTCTTTTTCCTGCCGAGACTGAGAAGTGATTCTGTGCCTAGTGTGATGTTATCAAGAACGGTCATGTTATCAGCAAGAGTAAAATGCTGATGAACCATGCCGATGCCACTTTCAAGAGCAGCTTGTGGGGAGCCCTGAATAAGAGGTTTGTCAAAGACTTTGATCGACCCGCAATCAGCAGTGTAGTGACCAAAAAGAATATTCATGAGAGTGGTTTTACCAGCACCATTTTCACCAAGTAGTGCAAGAATCTCTCCGCAGTTCAGCTCAAGACTGATATCGTCATTGGCTGTGAGTGGGCCAAATGTTTTGGTTATGTTACTGAGTTGAAGAGCTTGTTTGGTCATTCTGATAAATCCTGCAGCTGATAATTATTGAGCAAAAGTTTCTGAACTATATACAGGAGATCTGTCAAAATGTATGCAAAATAACATAAAAAAATGGCCACTCAAAACAGAGTGGCCATTTAAAAAAATCGGTTGTTAGCTTGATCTAGAAAGTAGATTTAGGCTCATTATCGTTAATTTCTACAGTAAAGCTACCAGCTTTAATTGCTTTAGCTGTTTCAGCAACCTTTGTTTTGATTTCTGCTGGAATTTTATCTTCAAACTCATAGTACGGAGAAAGGGAAGAACCACCTTTAGCCATCATGGTGAATTCTTTGTAATCTTCAGCTTCAAAATTCTTTGCTTTAACTTTCTCAACGGCATGACCAATTGCTGATTCCATATGCCAGAGCGCTGAAGCAACTACAACATCGGTACCGTTTTCTTCCTTATTCATGTCGTTTACATTGCCAAAAGCGGTAATTCCTTTTTCGCGGGCTGCATCAACAACACCAGCACGTTCTGCATAGAGTACATCAACTCCAGCTTCAACTTGAGCAAATGCAAACTCTTTTGCCTTCGGAGGATCAAACCAAGAGCCAATAAAAGATACTTTGAACTCTACCGCTGGGTTCACAGCTTTTGCACCAGCCATGAAAGCGTTAAAAAGTCTATTAACCTCACCAATCGGATAGCCACCAACCATACCAATTTTATTGGTTTTGGTCATTTTACCAGCAATCATCCCCATGAGATAGCATGGTTCGTGAATATAATTATCAAAGACAGCCATATTACTACCGTAAGGGCCAAAAGAGTCGCCCATTAGAAAAGCTACTTCAGGGTAATCGTCTGCAACTTTACGTACATCACGTGAAATACCAAAAGCTTCACCAACAATTAAATCTGTACCAGCTTCAGCGTATTCACGTAGAACTCGAATATAATCTGTACCAGAAACCTTTTCGGAGTAAACGTATTCAATTTCACCTTTTGCGGCGATAGACTCAAGAGCCTTATGTAGACATGCGTCCCATTTTTGCTGAATAGGTTGAGTGTAAATTCCAGCTACCTTGATCTTTTCAGCCATGGCAAATGTAGGAACTAGTAACAGGATTAAAGCTACAGTTAAGATGTGGTGTTTTTTCATCGTGATCCTCGTTAAATTATTCATTTTAAGAAAGCTGCAAAAGGCAGAATCCAATACACATACTTGTCCCTTTCAACTGAGCAAATATTACGCCAGATTAACTAATTGTTATAAGGGCTCATAATTGTTGGGGTTTTTGGTTTGCGTTATTGTTAGGTGTGTCGAAAACGCAAACAAAGATAGCTTTTTAGAACATAAATGTCAAACAAGGATCTCAATATAAGATTGCTTTTAAAGCAGAGGCTTTGTTGGTATTTGAATAAAAAAATATTAAACAAAACTAAGTTGTGTTATTATTAAAAGCTTGAATTTAAAGAGAAAGTAAAGAGGCAAGGTCTATCTATAGGAAAACCGAATTATGTTTAAAAAATTACTATATCTGATACCACTACTATCTCTTTTTCTAGGGAGTTATTTACAAGCGGCAGACAAATGGCGATCATCCTTTCCTCCGCTATATATTGATGTTGACCAAAATATTATCAGTGCCTTAGCTGTTAAATTTAATGCAGAAGTAGTTGGTGAAAAAGTCCCTTTTGCTAGACGACTGCAACAGTTAAAAAGTGGTGAGATTGATATACTAGCAGGTCTGTTAAAAGATGAGACTAGAGAGGGATATGCATATTTCTTAAAAACTCCATACAAGAATAAGACAAATAAAATATTCATTATGCGCAAAGGGGAGGGCAAGCAGTTGGAGCGCTATGAAGATTTGTATAAGTTGAAAGTAGGTGTACAAATTGGTTCTAAATATTTTCCTAGATTTGATGCAGATTCAGATATTACAAAGGTTCCTTCAATGAAGGATAAAAATAGACTTCAGATGCTTTTGCTCAACAGATTTGATGCTCTTATCCATACCGAGGTTTATGCAACGGATTTGATACATAGAAATGGATTTGAAGATAAGGTGGAGTTTGCTACTTTCAAATACACAAAATATAACCCAGTTTATATTGCTGTTTCAAAAAAGTCGCCCTTATATGAGAGAAGAGAAGAGCTAGAAAGTGTCCTGGGTGAAATGATAGAATCTGGTGAAATGGGCAAGATAATTCAATCTTATTTTCAGAGTCGAGGCCTGCCTGTTTCTGAGTATAATTAAATTTTAGTAAACTATTCTCGTTTACATTGAGTTTCTATGTAGAGAATAGTTTACGTCCATAGTTAAGCGCTTTTTTAATTGACGATATTTTTTACAATTTCCGTGATCTGAAACGGAGTTGTTGCCACATATGCAGCACCAGACTCTTCGAGTTCCTCTACTGAACCAAAACCATAGCTAACGCCAATTGGAAGTACATCATTATTTCGTGCACCTCTCATATCATATTCACGGTCACCGACCATTATGGTGTTTTCTGGAGATAGATTTTCTTCTTTGAGAATGGTAGCGATAAGATCAGTCTTCTCTTGATTTCTCCCATCCAGCTCACTTCCATAAATAGTCTTAAAATAAGAAGAAAGTTCGAAATGTTTTAGGATAGGAATTGCTTGAACATGGGGTTTTGCAGTTGCAACATAAAGAGTATGTCCCTGCTTTTTCAATTCTTCTAAGGTTGAAAACATCTGGTCGTACACTTTGTTTTCAATGTGGCCTTTTTTGACATATCTTTCCCTATAAAGCTCAACTGCTTTTTCTGCTTCGCTCTCATCTTCTACACCGAGTCTGTCGAGAAAGCTTGTCATTAAGGGTGGCCCAATGCAAGGATATAACTCTTCTGTGGGGGGAACCGGGCGACCGAGTTCCTGTAACGCATACTGTATAGAACGGGTAATGCCCTCACTTGAGTCTGTAAGGGTGCCGTCGAGGTCAAAAAGAATGTTCATATGTTATATTTCCATTTTTGTTTGGATTTTACTGGATAGTAATTATTCTGTAATATCTGTTTTTGTGTTAAAAATCATTGGTAGTTTAAGAATCAGTTCTTAAAGTGCAAGGGGTGATTCTGCTTTCTACTGTTTATTGTTGCATTATTGATGTTTTGGAATTGTGAATATGTCTTTAAAGTTTCGTTACGCATCGGCCTTGATTGGGGTCTTTATTGCTCTTGGTTGTGCTGTCTGGCTAGCCCTGATTCTTCTTGATGGAAAACAATATCTGTACCTGACACTGCTCGCTGCAGCCTTGTATGGCGCAATGTTTTTCTGCGGGCGTAAAATGGCTAAAGTTTTCTATCTACTTTCTCTGCTGAAGTTTTTAAGAACTAAGGGCGGTTTGGCAACAAGAAGTGATTGTAAAACATTTCTCAGTGGAGCGTTACCTACAAAGTCCTCTGATGAAATTCTTGTGATTTTAGATGAGGTTTTGACCAGCCTTGTAGGAAATGACATGGCAGCAATAGATGGTGAAAATGTTGTTTTAACTTCTGTGTAAGGTGTAGTTGTGAGGTTTGCTTTCTTACTTAAAAAGCGTGTTGTAGCACTTTTGCTATCAGTTACAGCCGTTTTATTGTTTTTTCTGGTGGAACTCCCTGTGATTGTTTCATCATCGGAAAGCAATATTTGCAACAGTAGTATGTTTGCAAGTGAGCGAGAGCAGTCAATTAAGAGCCATCAGCAAGGCTTGAATCCAATGTCTATTTCTATGACAGTCTGGAATATCCATAAAGAGCAGGATGAGGGTTGGAAAAAAGATCTTGCTCATTTTAGTGAAAAATCGGACCTTTTGCTTTTACAAGAAGGCTATGCAAAAGATGAGTTGTATCAGTTTTTTTCAGAAGAAAATATGCATTGGTCTATGGCAACAACCTTCACCTACAAGGAGGTTGGGGCTGGTGTTGTAACAGGTTCAGTTGTAGTGCCTGTTGTTGCCTGCAGTTTGTTTGAGGCTGAACCACTCATTCGCCTTCCAAAAGGAATTCTGGTTACAAAGTATCCACTGACAACAAACAAAAGCTTACTTGTTGCCAATGTTCATCTCGTTAATTTTTCTGTTGGCATTGAAGAGTATAAACAACAGTTACAGACATTGCTCAGTGTGATAGATTCGCACAAAGGCCCGCTTATTGTTGCAGGTGATTTTAATAGCTGGCGTACAGAGCGTCAAAAGGCTGTTGAACAGTTTGCCAAAGCTCTTGGTCTTGAGTTTGTGTCATTTGAAAATGATGTGCGTACAACCTTTATGGGATTTGCACTTGATCATGTTCTCGTGCGTGGCCTTGATATAGAGTCTACTAAAACAATGGAAGTAACAAGTTCAGATCATAATCCTCTTTTCATCAGTTTTTCTGTAAAATAAATTAACTTTTTTCATGATTGTGATTATTTATAATCACTGTTTAAGTATATCAATTAGAGTTAGTGGTTACACTTACTCTTCAATTTGGTTTTTCAAAAATACAATTATGACCCTTTAGCGAGTTCTGGGTTTATTTATATATAAGTAGGTTACACAGTTGCCGTCTCAGGAATTAATTAAACCAATCATAGCCGGAGCACGGCGGGCAATGCCCGTTGTCCTAGGCTATATCCCTATAGGCTTTGCTTACGGAGTTTTAGCTGGTAAAAGCGGACTTTCAGCTTTTAATGCACTGCTCATGTCGATTATTGTTTTTGCAGGATCGGCACAGTTTATTGCTGTTGGGCTTATCGCAACAGGAGCAGGTGCTATCCCCATTGTTATCACAACTTTCATTGTCAATTTACGTCATTTGTTGATGGCAGCCTCTTTGGCACCTTATATGTCCAGGTGGAAAAAATCTATGCAGGCCTTTTTTGCCTACGAACTGACAGACGAGACTTTTGCACTTCATTCATCCGCTGCAACGTCGCTCAACGACAAGAAAATTGAAGCACTTTCCGTTAATGTGACAAGTCAGTTGTCATGGATTTTTGGAACAATACTAGGCCTTATGGCTGCAGGCATAATGGGTGACATAAAGCCTTTTGGTTTGGATTATGCGCTTGCTGCAATGTTTATTGGTCTTCTTGTAGGACAGTGCCTTGATTATCCACGTATTTTTACAGCAGTATTAGCTGGGGTTATTGCCACTGTTATGTACATTTCGGGTTTTCAGCAATCCTATGTGATTGTTTCTTCAGTAATTGCAGCAACGATAGGTTTGGGGGTTGAACAGTGGATCAAACAGAAATCAGCTTAACCCTTATTGGTATGGCTCTAGTGACGTATTTTCCTCGTTGCTTACCGATACTTTTTTTGAGTGGCAAGCAATTATCACCACTTATCATAGCTTGGTTACGGATGATTCCGCCCGCGATCCTTTCTGCTATGTTGGTACCAAGCCTTATCTGTCCAGAACAAAAGATTAACTTTGGCTTTGATAATCTTTTTCTTTGGGCATCCTTTATTGCCTTTCCTGTTGCTATTAAAACCAGAAGTTTATCACTGACTGTTCTTGTCGGTATGGGCTTTGTTGCCCTTGGCCGATATTTTGGTTTTGGTACAGGATGATAGGGATGGATTCTGTTTTTAGCTCTTCCAAAGAACTTAATAAATTCCAACAGGTTCTGCTTGATTGGTTTAGAGATAACAAGCGATCATTACCCTGGCGTAATACATATAACCCGTACCATGTCTGGGTTTCTGAAATTATGCTTCAGCAAACCCAGATGGATAGAGGTGTGAGTTATTTTCTCCGCTGGATTGAACGATTTCCAACTGTTTTACATGTCGCCCAAGCAGATGAGCAGGAAATCCTTAAAAGGTGGGAAGGCCTAGGCTATTACACTAGAGCGCGGAACCTACACAAATGTGCAAAGGTAATTGTTCAGGAGTATGGGGGGATAGTTCCATCTGATGTGAGAATACTCAAAAACCTTCCTGGCATTGGTGATTACACCTCAGCTGCAATTGCATCTGTCGCTGGAAATGTTGATGTGGCAGCAATTGATGCTAATGTAGTACGTATTCTGGTCAGACTATTTGATATTGATAGACCAGTGAAAGAAAAGTTGACCGCGAGTAAAATCAAAATGCTTGCAGATGACTTGCTTGTAAAAGGACAGGCAAGATACTGGAATCAAGCCTTAATGGATTTGGGCGGTTTAATCTGCACACCAAAGAAACCACAATGTGAAAAATGTCCTGTTGCTTCGTTTTGTCTTGCCACACATCGTGCAACTGTTGCTAATCGACCTCTACCTGTACAAAGGAAAAAGAAGATTAAGCATATACAAAAAGTGAACTTGCTGTTGATTGCAAAGGGTAAGGTTGCAATTCAGGAATGTGGTGGGGAAAATAACCTTTGGAAAGGGTTATGGGAGTTTCCTTCACTTACAGTTCAAGTTGAAACTCAACCTCAGCAAACCTGCAAAGAGCTTCTTTGTCGGCTTAGAATCAAGAATTATAAACCAGAATTTATTACTTTAGTCGAACATGCCTATACCACTAATAGGGTAAAATTGTCTTCATTTATGGTGTGTTTAGAGAACTTACCTTCAGAGTTAACAGATAGCTTTGTTTGGTGTAACAATGCAGAGCTTAAAGAGTATGGCTTTTCAGCAGGAAGTCGTAAAGTAATCGAGCACATTTCAGCTAATAGAAGTGATATCCTCAAGCTCATCACATAGACTTTTATTGAAGGTGATAACGATGTGTTCTGAGAAATCTTCTATTAATTTTTATAAACTATATGTTGTTTATAAAGGATATTGTTAATAATGCGGTATGTAGTGCAAACATGTTGAGTATGTAGTTGAAACATGGTTGTACATATCGATCGTTTGTTTTTTAACCAAAACGAAAAATTGTTTTAGGAATTAATTATGGATAAGGTGGCTGTGCTTTTTGCGTTCTTATCAGCTGTGTTGATGGGAACAATCGGTGTATTCTCAAAACTTACAGGTCTGCCTGCTGAAATAATAACATTTTTCAGGCTTGCTTTAGGGGCATTGTTTATGGCCCTTTATCTATTGGCAATTGGAAAAGTGAATAAGGTTATAGCTCGGCCATCATGGCCTGTTCTGTTCAATGGTGCATTACTTGCTGGTTTTATCATTTTTTACGTGCAGGCAATGAACTATACCTCTATGGCTAATGCCATTATGCTTGTTTACCTAGCTCCTCTCGCGGCATCAATAATTGCACACTTTTTTCTTAAAGAAAGACTCACCCTCGTTGCTTTGGCTTTGATTGGTACAGCTCTTTTGGGCTTTGCTATGATGATGGAGTTCCAGATCAATCTTACTCAAGGAAGTCGCGAATTTATTGGGGTTTGCTACGGGATTGCGGCACTTGCCTCTTATGCCGGCTTTATACTAATAAACAGATTGATCAAACCAGAGGTCCATGTTTACACCAGAACATTCTGGCAGCTTTTCGCTGGTGGTTGTGTAATGTTGCCCTTTATCGTTTTTTCGATTCAGGAAGTAAACCTGAACCATGTTCCATGGTTGTTGGCTGTTGGTTTTTTTCCAGGTTTTCTTGCGATCTTTTTTGCTGTTGCTGCACTCAGTCGTTTGCCAGTCGCAGTTTTTGGAACAATAGCATATATAGAACCAGTTGCAGTTGTCCTTTTTGGTTGGACAATCTTTCAAGAATCACTAAATCCGCTACAGACTGCTGGGTGTCTTCTCATTATTTTTAGTGGAATATTAAAAACATATCTTGAAAGCAGACGATAAGCTTTTGAAGCAAGGTTGAATCTTTACGTAATTCACTTTGTTTGTAGCAGTCTTCATTTTGATGACCTACAAGTCAAATAAAAAAGGGGTAACCGTTTGATATGAACAGTTACCCCTGATGCTTCTTTTTTACAGCTTTTTTAAATCTGTTAATCTAATAAAACTTTGAGTATTTGCATCTGTTACATAGAAAGCCATTCCTGCTCGATCAAAGGATAGTGGGTTGTCTAAGTGAGCATATAGCTCATTAGTTTCAGGGTCTATCATATCGTTTGTGTAAATGGACATATCTTCTACCCATCGATCTACTTGATGTTCCATTGAAATAACTCTTGTTCCGATATGACGATCAACACTTTCTCTTAGAATTTGTACCACGTTATATTCCTTGTCGGCTATCTCCTTTATTTTTGAGGTTTAAGGGGCTTTTCGGCTTCTTTGTATCTATGCTCTGTACTGCTATATTTAATGATAACCGTGAACCTGTCTCTGGCAACATAGAAATCTTTCAAGAGGATACTTTTCTTGTTTTTTATAAGAATATACACTGTGGTACTATTTCATCTTTGACATTCAGTTGTTTTGTTGATCTAGAAAAATGTCCGTTAATCAATAAATTCATACATCCTGCGATTTAATATTTTGCTTTGCAGCAATAGTTGAGCAGGGAGGTTTGTTCGCTTCTTGAAGGTGCACTACTATAGGGAAGAGAAATATTTTAAAGTAGGATTTCTTGAAACCATTTTTGTTAAAAACTGCAGGAATTTTTTTTCAGCAAGGCCAGGTACCTTGTCCAGAAGTTGTAGAATAGCTATCGAGTTCACTATTTCACACTTAGGTGACTTAATTTGAATAATCTCTCCCTTCTTTAGTTCATGAAACACTATGTGAGATGGAACAATTCCAAGTCCTGTGTGATTTCTAACTGCTGATTTTACCGCTCGGACACTATCAACTGTAAAGACCACGTTTGGCGAAAAAAGAGATTTCTCATAGTGCTGCTTAAACCATGCCTTTAGGGTGAGACTGTTCTGATTGTAGTCAATGAAATCACATTTTGTAAGTGTCTCGAAGGTGACATCTTTTCTCATTTTTTCTTCAAAATATTGCTTGGAACATACAAGTACAATCTCTTCGTTAATCAGTGGTGTGGCGGTAGTCATTGCTGATTTTGTAAGATATTCATTTTCTATAAAAAAAAGATCAACCAAGGCAAATTCTATTGATCCCTTTTTTACCAGCTCTGTTAATTTAGCTGAATCACCAAAGTTTAAGGAGAAGGTGACTAACTTATATTTTTTTCGAAACTCAGCAACAATAGCAGGGAAATAATTTTGGCCAAATTCAATTGGTGCTCCAATTCTTAAATGACCGACAGGTTCATTCTGACCTTGTTTGATACTCAATATTTCTTTTTCTAGCTCTGTCACGAAAGGGACAATTATTTGATAAAGCCTATCCGCCTCCCTTGTAGGGATCAGTTGTTTATGTACTCGAGAAAAAAGTGGAGATCCTATTTCATCTTCTAATTTTTTAAGGCTTTGACTCACAGCAGAGCGTGTGATGTTGAGGCTAGCTGCCGCTCCTACAATTGAATTGTCACTATAAATAAAATAGAAAACTTTCAGTCGATTTAAATCTATGTTGTTAAGCATGGCTTACCCTGTGAGTTAAAATGTATAGCTTTACTAATTATCTTTAACCAAATATTTTGCAAGAAGAAAGTGTATCCCAACTACAACAATGAGGAGAAAGATAATGAAATTGTCAACTAAGGACGCAAAAAGGCTTGATGAGTTTTTAGGTCAAATAAAGGAACATACAGATAGATTCTTAGGTTATCCGGTATCCAAGGATTTTAATTTCCAGACAATCACAGAGTTTTTAGGATATCCTCTTAACAATTTAGGAGATCCATTCATTGAGAGTACATGGAAAGTTGATAGTCGAAAATATGAACAAGAAGTTGTTAGTTTCATCGCGGATCTGTTTCGTGCAGATCCCAATGATTTTTGGGGGTATGTAACAAACGGAGGGAGCGAAGGAAATTTGTATGGTCTGTATTTAGCAAGAGAACTATATCCAAAGGGAATGGTCTATTATTCACAAGACACACACTACAGTGTAAAGAAAAACCTACACCTTCTTAATATGCCACATATTATGGTTCGTTCACAGTCAAACGGTGAGATGGACTATAGTGACCTTGAAAAGATGATCAATCTTCATAGAGATAAGCCTACAATTATCTTTGCCAATATTGGCACCACAATGACTGAGGCAAAAGATAACCTCACCACCATAGGGGCAATTCTGGATGATTTGGCAATATCAGAACGTTATATCCATTCTGATGCTGCTTTGTGTGGTGGTTTGGCACCCTTTATTGAGCCAAGAGTTCCCTTTGATTTTCAGGATGGAGCAGACAGTATATCCGTGAGTGGCCATAAGTCCTTTGGTTCCCCAATACCCTGTGGAATTGTAATAGCCAAAAAAGATAACGTGAAACGAATAGGGCGTTCAATTTCCTATATAGGTTCTCTGGATACTACAATCTCAGGATCAAGAAATGGCATAACACCACTTTTTCTCTGGTATACCGTAAAAACATTGGGTCATGAAGGTTTAAGAAAACGTGTTGAGTGGTCGCTTAAAATGGCTGATTATGCACAACAAAAATTAATTCAGATTGGTATTCCAGCCTGGAGGAATGAGAATGCGATCACCGTGGTCTTTCCAGAAGTACCCTTGTATCTTCAGCAGAAGTATCAGCTAGCGACTGCCGATGGCGTTACTCATCTGATTTTGATGCCAAATATCGATGAAGCACAGATTGACTCATTTATTGAAGATATCCAGGAGCATAGATAAACTTTACGAAGACAGAATCGACATGATAGAGCCACCATGTTTTTTCTCAATTTGTAGCCAGGCAAACCATGCTTCCATAACAATTTCGTTCCACTGCAAACCACACTTTTGCCAACGTTCTTTGATTCCGGGAACTCTAGATTGAACGAGGTTGTCCAGGCTTTCAAATTCCAGTAGGTGAGGGGTGTTGCTGAGATGCGCTAGGCAGTCAGCCAGCTGAATAATCATTGGATAACCCATGCTTTTTTCAGCCCCTTCCGGTTGATGGTGAAAACGGACGACCTTTATTAACATGTTTGGAAAAGACCATCTCTTAAGCAGTTCAGCACCAGCCATTGGGTGGTCTATGGAAAAGGCCTGCATTTCCTGTTTCATTAATTCTTCTTCACTCAGTCCACTCATCCATAGGCTAGTATCATACTGGTCGGGATATGATAAAAAGAGGATCAATTTTCCAATATCATGGATTAAGCCACCAATAAAAAGGTCACCACTGGGGAGTCCTACGTGTTCTGCAATTGTTTTTGCAACAAGGCCGGTGGCAAATGAATGTTCCCAGAGACCGTCGATTGCATCTTTATGTTTCTGAGAATATTCAGAAAAGGCACTGAGCAGTGCTTTGCTGAGAACAATCGATTGAACCTCGTTAAACCCTAAAACCATTACAGCTCTTTCAATGGATTTTACCTGTTTGGGTTGACCAAAGAGAGCAGAGTTAGCAATTTTTAAAATTGATACGCACATTGATTGGTCAGGCAAAATTGCATTCATCAGATCCTGAGCAGAGGCTTCAGGGTCGTTGGTTACTGCCATTACATTATTGACAGTCATTGGTAAAACAGGAAGGGAATCGAAAGTTTCTACAATTTTTTTCTGCTGAGTAATGTCCATAATATTTTATTCATATCCAGATAATAATACACAATAATTACTCTTTAGCTTCGACCATCTTACAACCATTATAACGAAAATAAAATTTAAGAAAAATTAATAATAGTAAAATATAGTATTTAACATGTATTTGCTTCTCAAAACATACGCATTTGTATGCTCGTTAGTTAAAATAGAAACAAAAAGAAGCCTTTGAGAATTGGTCTATTACAGATGATTACTCTATTCAATACATTAGTGATTTTGCCTTTGCAATTGTTTTGTTAGGGTTTAAAGATATTTTAGAAACGGTAAAGATGCTCTAGTTGATTATATATGTGGAAATTCTGCCTTTCACACTTCACAATAGAGTATGCCGAAGGCTTCTGAGAGATGGACTATGTCTCTGAAAAAATGGAAACCTGCAATGAACAGGTTTCTTATTGAACATGAAGACCACTTCTCAGATATTTAAAGGAAGGCTGTTACACAGAATTATTTACAGAGTCATATAGAATTAAAATAGTTTGCTCCCTACCTTAGCTCCAGCTACAGGTGCTACAAAGGTTGCTTCTCCACTATCTGCTTTAGGAAATTGAACGCCAATCACCAGCACCTCTGATAGTACTGGTCCCATTTGCCTAGATTCAAAATTCAGAACACCAAGCACAAGTCTATCTTTAACCTCTTCTACAGGGTGTTTTGTAAAACGCCCATAACTTGTTTTTTTGCCGTATTTGCCAAAATCAATTTCCATTTTATAGGTAGGTTTGTGGGTTCTGTTTTCAAGCTCAACTTTAATTACTCTTCCCACACGAATATCGAGTTTCTCAAATGAATCTTCAAACGATACAATTGGTTTTGTTTCTTTTGCCATGTAACTTATCTCCTTTGTTCTTTATATTTGTTGGAAATGCTTTTTCTGTCATAGCTCATCAAGGATGAGGGTAGCAATTGCTTTTGCCTTTTGGATTTTCTCTTCACTTCCCTCAAGCCCTGCTCTTGCCATTGCACCCTCGAGCAGAAAGGACAAATGCTCAGCCACAGAACTGGCTTTTTCACTGGTTATGGAAGGGTACTCAAGCAAATGCTGTAGCAAGAGACTTTCTACTTCCTCTTTATGTCTTCTTACAGCTTCCCGTCCTTGCGACTTTGCAGGAAGCTCGGCTGCAGCATTAAGGATACCACACCCCCTAAAACCTCTTTCATACTCAAAGGTCGCATGATCCATGTATGCATCAAATATAGCAAGAACACGCGCCTGCGGTGTGGTTGCTGTATTCAGTCTTTTAATATATAGGCTTAACCATTCTGAGTGTCTTTCATCAATATACGCTTCTATTAAATCGGCTTTTGAAGAAAAGTTGTTATAAAGACTCATTTTAGCAACGCCAGCCTTTTTTATGATGGTATCTATTCCAGTTGCTACGATTCCATCAGCATAAAAAAGATCTGCGGCTGCTTTTAGTAGCCGTTCCCGGGCAGATATTTTTGTTAGTGCCATAAGATTAATCCTAAATTGATTTTGATATACAGACTAGTCTACCTAGAGTGAGCTTTGGTGTCAATAGACTTCTAGAATTGGTGACCAATCAAGACAACGATTGCAGTTATTTATTAGTTAACAGTGCAGGAAAAGTGTAACTGGTTGTAAGTTTAAATTAGGAAGAAGTTCCTTTGCTGGATGATTGTCAAAGCAATATTGGAATTGGTCTTTGTAGGAGAAAAAGAGTATTTGTGAGAGGAAGCTAGAGATGGAAGCGGGTGGGGTGCTACTACACTACTGTATTGACTATGTAAACAGCAGTAGTGTTAGTGTCACGACAGATTCGGTTGAGTTCCGGATTTAGAAATATTATTTGCTGATGACCTTTATTAATTCATTTGACTTGATAGCTTTAATTTCAACACCGAAACTTCTCATGTTAGATAGCGTTTCATTATGATGGGTTCTAATTGCCTCAGCAGATATATGTACTTTATCATGTGTTGTATGACCATCAGAGACAATGTTAACTGGATAGCCAAGAGCAGCTGCTGCTCTGACAGTTGAATCAACACAAAATTCGGTAGCATATCCACACACTACTAATGAGTTAACGCCTTCTTTTTGAAGAATTTCGTGGAGGTTGGTTTTTAGAAACGAGTTTGGTGTAGTTTTTCTTACTATGTAATCACTGGGAGATACCGTTAATTCGTCAACTAATTTCCAACCTGCAGTCTCGAATCTTAATACTTCTTCTGTTGTTTCATGTTGAATGAAAATTACGGGTAAATCTTTATCTCTAGCTATTTGGCTCACATTGTTGATATTTGAAATAACATTTTCATAATCAAAGGGTTTTCCAGGTTGATCAAATAACCCTTTTTGTAAATCTATGATTATAATTGCAGGTTTCATATTCATATTTTTGGTCATAATTGTTGTTATATCAAATTGTTGTGTTTACGAACTCTATTGATACGACGAATGATTTTTGATGTACTTTCAAAATGATACTCTTCAATCTCTACAGTAATGTTGTCTTCAGGTTTAAAAACTTGTTGAAGTGCAACTAATCTGCCATTCCCTTCAAATGCTACATAAGAATGCTCGGAAATATTTACAGCTTTTATGCCAGATATAGAAGGTAAGTACTGATTTAACTCATTTTTACAGAGGTGTTTTTTATTAAGTAACTGCGCTTTGGATTTATTAAGAGTTTGAACTCTTTTTTCAGTTGATGCAATAGCATTTTCTCGATCTATTGCATGTATCTGTTGCAAGCTGAATAAAGGAACAGTGGTAACGGATGAATGAGTACGCTTTCTGTGTATATCTAAAACTGTTTTGGTGAGCAAAGCATCTTTTGTTTCTAGTTCACTCACCTCAGATTTTTTACCAACTAAGTAATTTAAAAACTTTACTAACTTACCGAACATGTAACTCACTCAATATTATGTGAAGTAAAGGGACAAGTGAAAACCAAGGTAATTATTGTTACTTTAAAGATCAATTTGACTAATATACCATACTATTAACCATCTCTTTCTATTATCTTTTTAGAGGATACTCTTTTTGTGCCTGGCGATGTTGATTGCGTGTGAAGACCTAAGAGGTATTAGTAGTCAATTTCATCTGCTTTAATCATTTGACTCAAACCTTTATTAAATGATTCGATTAAGCTTTTGTTTTCCGGGTTATTTTTAGATAAAATGAGATGCAGTGTTGGAGTAGCGAGTGGCCTGGTGTTGTGTGTGAATAGTTTTGCTTCTTCAACAGAAAGATAATGGTTAATTGTAGCATATCCACTTTGATGAACTACCGGTGTGATGTCAATTCTTCCTTTGAGTAGTTTACTGAAATTTTGTCTTTGTGAAGTAACCTGCTCGACAGCCAACATTCCTGTTTGAATTGCTTTATCAAAGTCATCTTGATATTTAAGACCTGTTACTGTTCCGAGTTTATATTTTTTAAGATCTTCAAGAGTGTCCCATTCGATTGTGTTGCTCTTTAGATGAAAAAAAACAACATCTACTTTTATAACAGGATCGCTGTAATAGAACTCTTTTTCTCGTTCAGGTGTTCGTCTCCAAAGAATAGAACCGTTATATTGGTTCGTTTTCGCATCTGAGAAGGCTCTTCCCCATGGTCTGAAATAGAATTCTGTTTTAATTCCTTCTTTTGCAAAAGCATCTGCAACAATCTTGGCAGCTATACCACCATGTTTGAGGTTTTGCCCGGTAAAAGGAACCCAAGAACCAGCAGTCAATTTAACGCGACCAAAATCCTCAGACAATGACGGCGCAGCAAAAAGTAATAGAGTTAAAAGTATGAGAAAGACATGTTTTTTCATATTTAATCCCTGGCTCAAACAGCAAATAATATGTTTAATACAAATTTATCTCTGTCGTGATGTATGAACTATAGATTGTAACTTATAATACTATACGTTCTCCTTCATCTTTTATCTAGGCTAGTCTTGCTCAAAAGTCTAACGTTTGGTATCGCTTTTCAGGCACCCTCGTTTTTACGTTCTTTAACGTGGGTTTAGTTTCTCATATAATCTGTAGCTCTCATCTTCAGTTACCTGTACACCGAGCTCATGACAAAGTATTTGCCACAGTTGTGTTGAGTTATGAATATTATGGACTTTTTTACCCGTTTGCTTAATGACCCAATACTCTAAATTACGTAGAGAGCGCGTTTCTTCCTTTAGAATAAGGGAGGCGACGAGGTTATTGACAAAATTAGCATCAGGGTGTTGATGTGAATAAAAATGCCCCAATTCACAGTCAGCTTGTCCATAACGAGCTAGTTCAAAACGGTATAAAGAGAAGAATTCTCCATTTTTGAATATCTGCATATGATACTCACCAGACCGTTTTTCAGTAACTCGGAATACCCTGTCGCCATCATTTCCTTCTTCGCCTGTCAAAGGCACGGGAATTCTTGGGCCAAGAGAGCCAAAGCCAACATCGAGTACATAAAATAGCCCTTCATATTCAACAATAGTAATGCGATGTGTTAAGCCTGGATGTGTGTCTTGATTGAATATCACACGAGCTAGATAGAGCTGAACTGAGAAACCAACTTCTTTTAGAATTTGATAAAAAAGACCATTTTGCTCAAAACAATATCCTCCACGTCGCCGAACAACTATACGATTGTAAAGTGAGGCAAAATCTAAAGGCAACTCCTCACCTAACCAGCAATTCGTGCTGCTGAAGGCAAATGTGCTAACATGTTGTGAAGCGGCATCACACAAGAAATTAAAGTCAAACTGTCGATTTAAAAGATCAAGAGATTGTAAATACTCTTGTGCTATTTCAGAGTGGTTCATCGTCTAATAAGGTTTCTTTTTGTGAAAGATTGCTGTTGTATTAAAGTAAATGACACATTTTTCTTAGAACTGTTTTACTGCTTTAAAGCTAAAATGTTTCTCATACAATTTTTTATAGATAGGCTCTTGTTTGAGCTTCTTTAACTCATTTGAAAATTGATCGACGAGAGATTTTTTGACATTGCTTTTATTAAAAATGATGTAGAGACCATCTGTCTTAATAGGTCTTGTGATGAGGGGAATGATTTTATTCAACTTCGATCTGTTGGCAATGTACAGACTGTTTCCTAGCTCTGCAGGGACAAAGTCAATACGTCCAGCATTCAGCTTTTTTAAATTTATTTCATCATTGTGAACTTCCTCATAATTTTTAAGTCTTTTCAAATACTTCCAAAATTCTGTTGTATAACTATAGCCCATTACTACGCCTACCCTTTTTCCATATAGGTCATCGAAGGATTTAAAATCTAACTTGGAATCCTTCTTCACCCACATTACCCAAGGGGAGTTGACTAATGTCTCTTCAGGGTAATGAGCAAACTCGGATCTACTTTTAGTAAAGTTAGCGGAGAAAAGTGCGTCAGCTTCACCATGTTCGATCATATGGATAGCACGTTTCCATGGATAAACTTCAATATGTTCGAGCTTGACACCTATTCGTTCGAACACTATTTCAACAATCTTTGTGCTAAAGCCACTAACGTGATTGTCTTCTATAAGCTGATATGGAGGCCATTCATCACATATCACATACAACTTATCCGATCTTGCATCCACATCAGATACTGATAATGTAAAAAAAAGACTAACTAATGCTAATATATTAAGAAAAAACAATTTATTTTCACCTTCGTTCATCTTGAATAACGTGTTTAGCATAATAAATAATAACTACTATTAACTATAATCACGAATATGCTAATGTATTATTTTAGATGATACGAAGGAATTGTGCAATCGACGGATGATCGCCTTTTTTTAGGAAAGTGGTAAGATGTTAGTCTACTATGTTAGGAACATGTGTTGGTTTTTTACATAGTACCTTTCTTTTTAAGCGAATTTCTAGAGGTGCTGTTTGCGTTTTTTTTGGATGAGTTCTGCTGCAATTTTTGAGGCTATTGCCACAACTTCTCCACAAATTTTTTGCCCACCATTTTTTATGTATATCTTTGAGTCACCTGCATCTATTAAGTTGAAGGATCTTCCCATTTTTGTTTCAAGGATTTGGGAACAAGTTGTACCTCCAAACTCCTTTTCAAATGACGCACAAAATTTCCTGGCAGATGGTAGTGAACCAATATAGCCACGTTGATTATTTAGCTGCTCTCTACCGTAAACGAGTCCTAATGCCATTAATGAACCTGTGACAGCACCACACGTTTCACCTCGAAGAGCTAAGCCAGGAAATGGAGTTAAGGCCTTAAGTATATCCTCTGCGTCTAAGTTAAATTCGTCTTGAAGAGCAGCAAAGCATGATTGAGCACAGTTGCCAGAATATTCTAGATATTCTTTTGCCCTACTCTCTAGAGAGCTTACTTCATTGTTTTCGTTAAGTGGAGAACCCATTTTTTATGTGGTATATGTTTAATGATTTAAGACAATATATAAGCTTATATATTGTAATTAACCTTTTGTTATTTTAATAGAAAATCCAGGTTGTTTTTTAGCTTTATACATGGCCTTGTCCGCTATCTTGACTAGCGAGTTTGCATCATAACTCTTTTCTGGTGAAGAAATAGCTATCCCCATGCTACATGAGACTCCGGAGCCTTGAGTCGCAAGTTCAATGGCTGTACAGAGTTTTTCACAAACCTGCTTAGCTTCATGTATAGAACTTTCTGCTAATATAATACAAAACTCGTCTCCTCCGTATCTTGCTAGAATATCAGTGTCACGAAGTGTTGCCCTCATCGTTTTAGCTACAGCAACAAGGACTTCGTCACCACGTTTATGGCCTTGGGAGTCATTAAGTTTTTTAAAGTTATCAAGGTCAAAATATATTAAGACTGTAGCGTGATTACCTCTTTGTGCACGTAATAAGATGCGTTTCAGTTCTGAGTAGAATGAATGTTGATTTAATAAGCTTGTGAGTCCATCATGACGAGCCTGTTCTCTTAGTAACTTTGTTCTTTCTGAGATTACCTCTTCTAGAGATTCGGTGTATTGCTCTAACTCTTCTTCACTTCTTTTGACATCATCCATCAAACTATGAATATATGTGTCAAATGTTAAAGATAAGTCGAACATGATTATTTTCTCTATAGCGGAGAGCCTTGAGTCGCAGGAAGAGCAACTTCCAGTATTGTTAGTGATAACAATGCTACGCAGGATTGAACTTAAATTATAAACAGCAGAAACATAGAATTTAGGGTGGACTCCTATGCGTTTGTGTACGACACCAATTCGAAGTCTTGAATGAACATAATCTTCATCATACTGGCCGTCAAAGAGGCTAAATATGTAATTACGCTGATGGTTTTTAAGCCTACGAAGAGTTTCTGCATCACCAATCACCCGATCCATTTCAGGGAAGGGAAGAATTTTTTTGTAAAACTCTTCCACAATCTCCTCAATGTTCTCACCTACAAAGTCTCTTAGCGAGGTAAGTACTGCGATGTCTTCGCTGGTAATGTCGAAATAGTTTTTCCGACGTTCAATTTCTCGCTTAGTGATTTTAAGTTGTTCAATGAGTGTCTGTTCTGATGTATTCATATGTGGTCAGTTTAACTTTTCTTGAGATTTAGCAACTGAAAAAAATGCAAGGTTTGATAGACACGCTTTTGCTTCTAAAATGCTTTTTTGCGTTATAGTTTGTCTAATTTATTAACCGTCTTTTCGTTGATAACATTACCAGTGTTTAAAACAGATTTTGGTTCAAATAACATTACATGGCATTCTTCTTTTGCTATAGGAAGGTGTTCGACCCCTTTGGGTATAATAAAGAATTGCCCTTTCTTTAGTTGGATGGTTTGATCCTTTAGCCGAATCGTAAGTTCGCCTTTGATTACCATGAACAACTCATCTTCCTCTTTGTGGTGGTGCCAGACAAATTCTCCTTTTAACTTCGCCAATTTTACGAGTTGGCCATTTAATTCACCGACTACCTTTGGGCTCCAGTATTCATCAAATTGAGACAACTTATCTTCAATATCTATTGTATCCATTGTAATCATAAAGAACCTGTTATTAGTATAGATTTTAGAAACACTAAATCAAACTCAGAGTTAGGAGAATACAGTTTATACATTTGTCACTGTGAAGGTGATGATCCGAATGTTATTCGGGCATAGCAGTGTTAAATAGTTTGATGAGTTTATCAAAATCTTTGTCAACAAAATGGTATTGAACGGGTAATATTTGCAATAACTGGCCCGATTCATCCTCAATTAACATTGCTGCAAAAGTGAACTGAGCCATTTTGGTATCTACATCAAAATCACTTATTTGTAATTCGGTGAACGTATTCTTTTTAGCTGATGAGATATATTGCAAACCGTCCCAGTAAGCTTGAGAGGTAAGACCGTCACTGATACCATCGCTAGTTGATTTAAAATCTATTAATCTTTTTAAAAGGTAGGCGTGGATTTTAAACTCAGCGTAATTTTTATCACTTTCACCAATAGATATAGTGACTGTTTTTGAAGCTGTATTGAGAACAACATTTTTGTATGGGCTGGAGAGTGTTGAGAGGTTCTTTTGTTCAGGGTCAGGGCTACAACCAGTTAAAAAGGAAGCAAGTATAACAAGGAAAATAGATAAATAGTGCATGGTTACAATAACCTCAAGTTTAGATTAATTGAATGTTGTCGAGAACCGTCCTTAGGTAATGTGTGAAAAGGTTGCTCCCTAAAACAAATTATTATTGATAATTATAATTGAAACAGTGAACTATTTATATAGCCCAAAACTAATGAAAAATGAAGGAAACAAACTCAATAAAATTATTCACTTAATTTGGTCTGGGGGGCTTTATGGTGAGAAAGTTTCGTGTGACAAAAATTACTTCGAATCTTTCGGCGCTTCACTTCTGTTAGACTCAGTGTAGTCTCTTATTACCCGTGCAACACGGATACGATACGAGTGGAATAAAGTTTCCTTACCGTCTTTTTGTCCCACACGATGTTCAGGAATATTACGCCATTTTTCTATGGCTTCCTCTGTCTCCCAGAATGAAAGACTGAGCACTTTACCTTCTTCCGAAAGGCTTTGAAATCTTTCTATGGAGATAAATCCTTCTTGGTTTTCTAAAAAAATTTGCAGGTTAGTTGCAATTTCTAGGTAATTATTTTTACTTTCAACCTTTGGTTTTACTTCAAAAATAACTGCAAACATAATAGATCTCTTGGATTAGTTTTTTTTGCAAAGCTCAGAGTGGTAGCTTAGGCCATTTAAATTGATGGTTTATTGATATTTCATTGTGATTCTTTTTATCGTGCCATCTTTTTTCATCTCAGATGTAATTCGTGAAAATTGTTCAGCTATTTCTTTCTCGAGAACCGCCTTTGAGAAGGCTAAGTATGTTTTAGATGAGCTTAAAAGAAAATTCTTATTTGTACCGGTAGTTTTTGTTATTTCAATAGTATCTGAATAACCCATTTCTCTTATGAGAAATAAGATAGTTGCTTTAACACCAACAAACATATCTAATCTCCCTGTGACAATTTTTTTTATATTAAGCTCATTGTTTCTAACTTCTTCGACCCTTTTAAAATATTGATTGTCGATCGCATTTTGAATAAGTCCTCCATAAACAAAACCTCTTGAAATTCCTAAGGTGATATTTCCGGCATTAGCAAAATCTTCATCCAGTGTCAGCTCACTATCCTTTCTTTTAAAACAGTACCACTCTTCAACATATATTTCTTCAGTAGGATAGTGCAGATATGCATTTCTTTCCTTGCTATATGCCGCATCGATAATACCATCAGCGGTGCCTTTTTTGACCATATTCAGAGCACGTTTCCATGGGACAAATTGAATGTTAGCCTCATATCCCATTCTTTTTAATCCTTCTGTCACGATTTCAACATTGATACCCACAGGCCTTCCATCTTCGATATACTCCGCGGGTGGGCTCTCCAGGGTGACTAAGGTAAGCGATTTGCTATAAACCATAGAAGAAAAAAACAGTAACATTAAAAACGCAAGAAAGACATTTTTGACCATTGACTCCTCTTTGATTAAAGAAAAAATGCTTTTAAAATTATCATAACATATAATTAACAGTGGGATTGCTCTGTAACGTTATGTAATAATTAACTTTAGTTTTATTGTTCCTTGTACATCTTTAAGTCTATCATTTTTCTAAAGTGGAATCTAATTATTCCTTTCATTTGAAAACGACATTGCATTTTGGTTCAATAAGTCAGTCTAATTGTGAAAACAACTTTCCAGGCAAAATAAATGAAGGGATTGTTAAAGTAAAAATAGAGTTAACAGGCAAACAGGAGAGAATTATTTTCAGCTAGCAAAGGAGTAATAAATCTAACTATGTTAGATGAAGCATTTTAGGTTATTACTCCGGCAGTTTTTATGGTGGGAGTTTGGGAAACCATATTCAGGCGTTTCCCAAAACATTTCGTTACAGATCCCATCTTTATTTGATAAAGATAGAGTTATATTTTCACCACTTAAAGAAGTGATTTGTTTGGTAGGTATGCACGACAACTACTGTCTACTATATTCGGCAATAGTCCCAGAAAATGGTTTTTCAAGATAACTTGTGTCGGTTGGTTTAGTTTTGACAGTTGAAAAGCCTGCTGTTGCCATACTTTTACTAAACTTGGCGAGTCGGCCTCGTCCTGGGTCAACGATTACAACGGCACATTTTTTTCTAGCATGATGTTGTATGAATGTTGATAGTAGTTGAACATGCTCATCTTCATACAGAAGATCACTACCCACAATCAAATCAAATAAACCTAATTTAGTATTGATCTCCTGCCAGTTTGTCAGTTCAAAAGGGATTCTTTTATCACCATTTAATAATACATTCTTATTAAGAAACCCCTCAACTTCAGGGTGAAAGTCTGTGGCTGTAATGTCTGCTTTTAAATGGTTTAAGAGAAGGCTGGTAAGTCCAATTCCACACCCAACTTCAAGAATACGTTTATCCTGGTAGTTGTAGTCCAGAAGGAAGTGGGACATAACACGACTTGAAGGCCAAATTAAGCCAAATAATGGCCATAATGCTGACGATATACCCATTTCTTCGGCAATACCATCGGGGTCAAAGAATTGTTGTTTGTCTCGTAATGTATGGAGGTGAATGTCAATTTTGTCAAATTCTACGGTTTGATATCGAACTCTTAGTGAAGAGATAAGTACTCCTCGGGTTTCTTCTGAAAAATTGTTTGTTTTTTTGAGTGCAAGTGTTGTTTCTACTTCACTTTCGTTTTTTTTGTCGCCCAGTAATATTGCTGTTTTTGTGCGAAGTGGGTTATTGCCAATTTCTATTGCGCCAGTGAAAGAGAACGAGAAAGAATGTATAGTATTTACAAGTAGGCAAAATGGTTTTTCCCTTAATTGAAGCCAAAAATCATTTGCTTCTTTTGCGCACCTTTCATCTATTACAGCATCTTTGGCAGTGGTAACTTCAAAGATACTGTCTGAGATTTGTTCTATTTCGCAAAACGATAGTTGATATTTCATTTTAAGTTTTTAATACTCCTAAAAAGTATATTGTTATCCAATTATACCTGAAAATAACAGGTCATTTTCACAGTTTTATTGTGTGAAATCTATTGTCATTAAATCAGGGTGTAAGAAACTGTATTTTAGAGAATCTTTCACTTTTTGATTGCTTATTATTTTAAATGATTTTTCATTTGATTCAAGAAAATTAGGGGTACTCTGACCACATGAATGTGCTGCATGAGTGTAAAAGGCTCTTTTTGTGGGATGGGTGTCAGCACAGCAATTAAAAATCTCACCCCAGGCCTTTCTCTCTATTATTTTGACTATAATACCTATACAGTCGTCACGGTGAATAAGGTTTACCTGTGAGTCAGGATTTTTAACCAGTTTTCCATTCTTAAAAAACTTTCCTGGGTTCCGATTGTATCCAATCAAACCTCCCAATCTCACAGTCGTAGTTCTAAATTGTATAGAATTGCGAAAAAGTGTCTCAATTGCATGTAAAGGACCTTGTGTCATATCTGCATCATCAGATTCAACAATGATTTTGTTACAGTTCTTATAAACAGATGTAGAACTTACAAAAATTACTTCTTCAATTGGTGATCTTTCAATTTCAGTTATCAAGCTAGAAAATGCGTTAATGTTTTTCGAAGGAATATTTACAATCAATAACTCAGATTGGAGAAAGTTTTGAATATGATCAGGTAAGTTTTCTATATCTAGAATAAATGGTTCAATATTGATTGCCTTTAAAGTATTTAATCGATTTTGAGAGGTGGTTGAGGCTTTTATTGAAAATTGTTTTTTATGAAGATGTTGGCATAAAGGTAACCCTAGCCAACCGCTTCCTAATAACAAAATACCTGCATTACAGATTCTCCTCTTATTACATTAAATTGAGGGTTAAAAGCCTGGCATCCTCAAACATGGTTTAATCATTTTTATATGCATACCTGTATAGTGCTAAATATTGAGGTAATAAGAAAACAATTAAAATGATGATGACTAGCGAAAGTGAATCTAATAGTCCGGGATCACTATTTATTTCTCTATGACTAACTAATACATCCCAGAAAAAAATAATTGGCAGAAAATACCTCCAAAACTTAATCGAGAAAATTCTCTTCTGATAGCTATAAGCCCACACCCCTAATAGGGCAATAGCCCATAAAAAGAAATCTAAAAAATCTATAAAATCGGATGGTTGATTGTCATTTATTTCAATGAATAATGTGAATGGGAAAAGAAGAACCATAATCCACAAATATGCTTTAAAAAATATTTTTTCTTTCATTGTGATCTAATGTCTATTTAACGGATGATAAATTGGAACCTAAAGCTGATTTATTTTTGATAAAAGTCACTATAAATATCTAAGAAATCATCTATTGCACCTTCAAACAATTCTTTACCAATATCGGCAGAGGCAAGAGACGAATCGGCTCCCATTCTTCCATCGTAGAAATTATCTTTAAAGTCAAAACAATCTCGGAAATTGTCTTTTGAGGAAAGTTCTTGGCCTAAAGGTACTTTTTTCGTCTTGTCTGGGTGAGCATAAAAACTCAGCGATAGTTCAGCTGGTGTTGCATGTGATCCGTTTGCTTCTCCAAAATATTTTTCGGTAAGGTTTTCTACACGCTTGCCACTAAACCAACTCCATAACTGAAAATGCGCCGAAGAGGGGGTTCTGTTCAAGCTATGTTCGGCATATATTTCTGAAAAGGCAGTTGTGACTGATGCTATATTACCACCATGTCCATTAAGGAAGAAGAGGTGTGTGAACCCATGGTTTGTTAATGAAAGAATAATGTCTTTAATGACTGCAATCATTGTCGTGGGCTTTAGTGTAATGGTTCCAGGAAAAGACAGATGGTGTTGTGACATGCCAAATTTAATTGTTGGAGCAACCAGTATGTTCTCTTTTTTTGAAATGCCTTGAGCAATGACTTCAGGGCAAATTGAATCGGTTCCAAGAAGACCCATTGGTCCGTGTTGTTCGATGGAACCGATGGGAATAATGATATCTGTTCTGTTTTGCAGGTAGTCTTCAAGCTCAGGCCATGTAGAATATTCGAGTTGCATTATTCCAATCTCTTTTCGTTATTTTTCAGATAAGGTTTAGCAGAGAGGATAGGTGTTTCCTCTGTACTGTTTTAATGTCTAATACTGGTACTTGTCGTAAATATCTAGCATCATCCTGATACGAATTATTAGAAATATTATTTAATTACAATATCATATACGTCTAGTAAAGAAAGAACATCTGGTGCTGAGAATACTGTTTTCTTTAATTTATTACCATCAGGGTGGATTGAATAATTTATGGCATAAGATAAATCAGTATATTCCAAGTTTGTGTTAACGAATCTAGTTCCTGTGAAATCAGAATTACGGCAATCAGATTTTGACAAGTTAGTTTCGGAGAAGTCTACCTCTTTCACACTACAATGAGTCATTTCTGTGTTTCTGAGATCAACACTTATAAAGCTACAATAATTTAGTGTACACTCTTTAAACCTTACATCTAGCGGTATACCCGTTTCGGCCCATTGAATACCTGTAAGTTTTGATTCTTTAAACAGTACACAATCAAAAACAGTATGTTTTATTAAGACAGAGCTTAGGTCGCAGTTTATAAAGGTACAATTTTCAAATCTACAATCAAAGAAAACTACATTGGCCAATTTACAATTGATAAATTTGCAATCATGAAACTCAGCTTCAGTAAACTTGCTATCCTTGTGTAGTTCAATTTCTTTGAATATTTCATCTTCGAAGAACTTATGATTTGTTATATCCAAGGTCTCTTTTTGCATCGACGTTATTATTAGTTTTTCTCAAAATATAGACAGAGCTTTTTTCTATTATAAACGGTTAGTTAGATTGCTGGTGTTGTTCGCAATTGCCATCCGCATTATATGTTGGGGACCTGCTGGCCTCCCAGTATATAGCGTGTTTGTGTCATTAAACCCGGCAGATTTGTAACAGTTGTAAGCCGCAATGTTTTTTACAGTTAACCGTTAAAACAATTCCACCATAATGGGGATAATTGGTTTCTACGTATGATTGGAGCAATATAGTAGCTCTTTTGCCGTAACCTTTACCTTGTTGTTTCTTATCTATCAGGAACCCTCTTAAACCAATTTCGTTCTTTGAAGAAAAGTCGTAATTTCTATTCTAGTTGCCCATCTTGAAATGCCTGTTGTACGTTTATGGCTTAAATGTTTGGCGATTTATTACCAGATACTCTAGGCCTTCACAGTCGTATAGTTTGACGCCTTCAGTTTTTTGCATTCCAAGATTTAAAAGTGTACGAATCGAAGGTATGTTCCCAGCGACAGCGACTCCATAAATTTCATTATGAAGTCCTAAGTTAAAAGTATATTCCAAACATTTCATACCAGCTTCTTTTGCAAAGCCATGCCCATTTTTTGAGCGTATAATTCCAAACCTAATATCTGACTTGGTTGGATCAGTTAAAACCTCTACACCAACATATCCAATCTTTTCGTTTGTTTGTTGTTCAATAATAGTGAAGGTGCCAAAACCATGTTGCCAATGAATTACCCTATTAGAAACATAGCTTCTAATTTGCTCATTATTATACGGGCCTTCATTGGGTAAAAACTTAGTGGTTATTGGGCAGGTCAACATTTCTCGATATAGATCAATATCGTCTAATTCGGCCTTACGCAGAATTAAATTATTAGTCTTAATCATTTGCTTGATATCGTAAGAGATTTTTCCATACATATGAAAGGTAGCTTTCTACTTGGAAAGTTTATTTCACCAGCCCTTTTATAGCCCAAATTGTTATAGAACCCTAGTAGCATTTCATTGCCACTATACGCATCAAGTCGAATAGCCTGATAGCCTGACTTCGCTATCGTAGTCTCGGCAAAATGTATGAGTTGCTTGGCAAAGCCTTTTCCTTGAAAGGGTGGTGCAACTGCTAAGCGGTGAATAACAGCAATTGGTTTACCTGCCATCTGCCAATTAACAGCCTTATATTCTGGTTCTTGAAAATCGTCAAAGCTTATAACTCCAATCAGTTGATTGTTATGAGTTAGTTTAGCCAATGAACCTTTGGTGATATCATTTAAAACAGTGTCCAATTTGGGATAATCGGAATCCCACTGAAAAATATTCTGTTCAATAAGACTATCTTTGCACATGGACAGAAGTCTAAACACTGCCTTCACATCATATTCTGTTGCAAACCCTATTTTCATAGTTTATGAAAAATCATGTTGTGTTGGGTCCAAGAAGTACGCCCAACTATAAGAATCAACAGGTTAATCCTTATAATACTGTTTAAATTCTTCTGATGGTTCTCTGTCTGAATAGATGTATAAAGTAATTCCAATTGGGTCGAGTATTGAAAAACCTCTATCGCCCCACGGGTGATCCTCAAGTGGCATAACCTCTTTTAACCCGGCACCTGTTAATCTTTTATGTTCAAAATCCACATCATCAACTTTGAAATTAAGAGACACCCCGTTTGAGGAATAGGTGGGAGAATTTTCTTGTGGCTCCATAAATTGGATTGAAGGGCCATCGTTACCAATACAGATGCTTAAGTACCAACCACAGTCAAACTCTATCTTAGCAGTGAAGTGTTTAGTGTAGAATTCTCTGCATTCATGAATTTTATCTGTACAAAAGCAGGGGGAAAGTGAGTTTGTTTTCATGTCTATCCTATTTGTGATCTTGTTTAATGTTAGACACTTCTATGAGATTATTATCGGGATCTCTAAAGTAAATTGATACAAGTGCTCCTGTTGCACCTGTTCGATTTACAGGCCCTTCGATAATAATAATATCTTGTTGCTGAAGAAAAGAGAGTGCCGTTTCAATATCCATTTCGGTGATAAAACATAAATCTGCAGATCCGGGGGTAGGTAGATTGGCTTTTGGCTCAAATTCCTTTCCCTGTTCATGTAAATTAATCTTTTGGTTTCCAAATTTCAACGCAACTCGATCTTCTCCAAAACGTACAACTTGCATTCCAAGTACAGACTCATAGAACTGAATTGTTTTGTTTATGTCTTTAACTGTTAAAACGAGATGGTCAATGTGTGATAGTTGCATTTTGTTAGCTAGAGTTTAATGAAATATTTTTTGTATAACGTTTAGTTATAGTATGGAAAATAAATTTTCCTGAAAATCATTTAGTTTATATTAGTTTTAATTAAAATTTGAGCTTGGTGAGGGATTCGTCATTTAAATCAGAGTATTATGTTTTAATTAGGCTAATTATTTAATATCTAAGTCGTGCAATTTCAAGTATATTCCTATCCTTCAGTTGAATCGATGGTTTTTTGTTCGAGTTCGTTAAACTTTATAAAAATGGAGGGTTGTTATGCCTAAAGCTTTAAATGTTAAAGGTGTTGTGTCATTGGTTGTTCTGTTTGTTCTATTCATTTTAATCAGTGGTTCATTTTATACGGTTGAAGAGGGACATATAGGAATTGTAAAACGTTTTAGTGAGGCAAAAAAACAAGTAAGTCCTGGCTTGCATTTTAAAATTCCTATGATTGATACAGTGGAAGAAATAGAAGTACGTACAAGAAAAAATGAAGAACAAATGGCTTCTGCAACCAGTGAACAAATGCCTGTAACAGTGGCTGTATCTGTGAACTGGACAGTTAGTAAAGAAGCTGGACTTGATTTGTTTAGAAAATACGGTGGATTAGTTCAGTTTGAACAAAGAATACTGGATCCTCGATTTAGGTCTGCAACGAAAGAAGCAATCCCTAAATTTAGTGCAGAACAGTTAATACAAGATAGAGCAGCTGTTATAGCAAAAATAGAAGGAAATTTAGTTGAGGAGATGGCTGGATTTCCTGTGGCTGTAGATAATATTCAAATTGAGAACATTTCTTTGCCACAAAAATATCTTAATTCCATTGAAGTAAAGCAAACCGAGAAGAACTTAGCTGATGCCGAAAAACATAAACTCGCTCGCCAAAAACTTGAAGCAATGAGAGAGGTTAATACTGCTGATGCTAAAGCTCAGGGTATTGTTAAAGTAGCAGAAGCAGAGGCCAATTCTATACGCCTAAAAGGTGAGGCTGAAGCCGCTGCAATTGAAGCGAAAGCTAAAGCACTGCGTGATAACCCTCTAATTGTTGAGTTGACTAAAGCTCAGACTTGGGATGGAGCTTTACCACAAACAGTTCTTGGTGATTCAGGTATGCCGATTTTGGATTTGAGAAAGTAAGCAAGGACACGGGTAGAAGCTCCAGAGCTTCTACCCAATGTTAAGATAGTTACATTTACTGTTCAGTTCACATCATGGTTTGCACATAACGTTTAGCTAAGAGGGAGGTTCAAGTCCTTCTTGAGCGACTTGTATGGTTAGCCATTTTAATTGTAATTTTGGTATGAACCTTCAAGGCAATGACTTTTTTTCTTTTTCATATCCGTATCTCTTTTAAAACAAATATTTTTTCTATTTAGCAGTCACAATTTTTTGATTGTGAACATAAGGGTAATAATGCCAGCCAGTCGAGAGACAGCTAATATGTCTCTAGCTAAATAGTTTAAGGATATCGTCATTCGGTTTTGAGAGTAAGTTGCACTCCCCTCAAGTATTTCGATTAGTTCTGCTTTCGTGAAAGCATAATTATCTCTTACTTTTCCTTGAATGGAACAGGAATTCCTGTTTCCTCACAATTCGCAATATGTTTTTCAACTTGGCTTATGAAGTTTTTTTCAAGTTCTTCGAAGGTTTTTCCTTGGTAAGGGAAATCTGGTTCTACGAACAAAATACTTCCTGAAAGAGAAAAGTCGTCGAATTTCACTTCGATTGAGCCGTGATAACCACGATGAACAAGTGTCTTTTTAGCCATGAGTTATACCTGGTGATAAATGTTTTTGTTTTCTAACGAGTCTGTAGAAAAAGCCCCCGGATTTTTTGCAAGTCACTTTTGCTATATTTTTTTCAAAATAATATTATCTTAAATAACATAAAATATCATACAAAAACAGAGTCTTAAGTGATGTTGCAATAGTCAAAAATCTTACGAAAGATGAAAATATTCTGTGTTAACAGCATGATAAATGCCGTTTTTTGCTATTTTGACGCATGTGGTGTTTGATGTAGTTTAATTAATGCCGTTTAAACGTTTGCGTCGGTAATTTACGACTCTATTTTTCAGCATAAAAAAATCTTTATACCTAGTGTTAATTAATTTCACTTTTCAAAGAATCGGTTTCATTCTTGTATCGTATTTTTTTATAAATAATCCCAACTACCAATAACGTAACAAATATAATAGCGGCAAACAGCATGCCCCCGACAGCAGCAAAAGGATCAGGCTCTGTTGATGATAACAAAATTTTGAACCATATAAATGTAATAAGTGAGGTTATAACAAAGTATACAATGTTGAATTTCAATACTTTAGTCTTATCGCAATATTTTGGATTGATAAAGAAAAAGCAGATTACTGCACTTAAAAGTATGGGTAGAAATATTATCATTTGTCTTTAATATCTAACGAGTCTGTAGAAAAAGCCTGATCTGACATCTCGGCGAGCCTGTAAATTATTCTGTGTAACTACCCTTTTATACATAAGGAGCGAGTTGCTCTTCGAACTCAATCATAAGGAAAGCGACACTTATCTGCCATACCTCATAAGCGTGTCTTAAGCGTAGGTAAAGTTTAAGGCAACAGGGCAGTGATCTGAGCCCAACACATCTTTCATGATCTCAGCGCTCTCAATTCGTTTGTCTGCACTTTCAGATACACAGAAGTAATCTATACGCCAGCCAATATTTTTGGAACGTGCACTGAACCTGTAACTCCACCATGAGTAGTTATCAGGATCTTGATTAAACTTTCTGAATGTATCAATAAAACCGGCTTCAAGAAATGTATCCATCCAGGCTCTTTCTTCTGGAGTAAAACCTGCATTCTTTACATTGTTTTTTGGGTTTTTCAGATCAATTTCTTTGTGGGCTACATTGAAGTCACCACAAAGAATGACAGGTTTTGATTTTTCTAACTCCTTGGCAAATTTGAGCAGTTCGTCATTAAAGCGTAGCTTGTAATCAATCCTTTTTAATTTATCGCCACTATTTGGGAAGTAGATGTTTATAAGAAAGTGATCTCTGAACTCAAGAGTAATAACACGCCCTTCACAGTCAAACTCATCATTTCCTAAACCATATATTACATTTTGTGGTTTTATTTTTGTGTAGAAGGCAACTCCAGAATAGCCTTTACGCTCTGCACTATGGAAATATGATTTATATCCAGGAATATTTTTCAGATTCTCAGAGAGTTGATCTGGTTGCGCCTTAGTCTCTTGCAGACCAATAACGTCCGGTGCCATTTCCTGAACGAGGTCGATAAAACCTTTTTTCTCCACAGCTCGGATGCCGTTAACATTCCAGGAAATATACCTGTAGTATGACGGATCAGATGCTGACTTAACCTTTCTAGGCTTCACTCCGTTTTGAGGGCATTCCCCTTGTAATGGGCAGCTGTCGCAGTGAGGTGAAACAGGTCTGCATATAGATTGACCAAAGGACACTAAAAGAGAGTTTACGGGAATCCAGTGCTCAACAGGGAGTTTGTCTCTGAGTGCCATCTCTGTTTCAAGTGGTTTCTCTGTCGCTACATATTCCCAGATATTCATAATTCTATGAACATGGGTGTCAACACAGATGGCAGGCTTTTTAAAGGCGACGCTCACAACAAGATTTGCTGTCTTACGACCAACGCCGGGTAGTTTAATGAGTTCTTCAATGGTGTCTGGAACTTTATTGTCAAACTGCTCCATCGCCTCTGGAAGCTTTTTTAGGTAACCAGCTTTATTTTTATAAAAACCAACAGGGTAGACAAGCTTTTGTAATTCTTCTTCGCTGAGCTTTGCAAGTTGTTCAACTGTTTCTGCTTTTTTAAAGAGCTTGCCAGCCGCAACTGCTGTCGTTTCATCTTTGGTTCTGGCTGATAAAATTGTTGCTACAAGTACTTTAAAAGGATCTTCAGTTTGTACAGCGATGAGATCGACAACAGGTACGTTTTTATCTTTTACAGCTTCTTTTACAGTGTTTAAAAACTTGCCAATATCTATACTCATTAAGTTCTCCGAGTTTTACTATCAAAATAACCAGCCGGGCTTTATGTGAGGCTTTAGTTTAATTACCGATGCATATTATATCGTAAGTATTGCCTGTGATAGCTTTGCCACCATCTATAGTTACCTCGAAGGTGTTTTCTGTACCAACCATGCCAAGGCTGGGAATACCAATCTTGGGTTCGACCGCAAGGACAGTACCTGCCTCAAGGGGTTCATTAAATTTTCTTGCAATAACAGGATATTCGTCAACGGCAAGGCCAATTCCGTGTCCGACAAAGCTCACCTTGTTTTTACCTAATCCCATAAAACCATCAAACCATGGTGTTTGTTTAGCCATTTCGATAGCTTGTGTATAGAGTTCACTTGGAATAGTTCCTGGTTTTAACTCCTCAGCAATCATCTGTTGGACTTCGAGACAAAAATTATGTGCAGACTGAGCGTCATCAGGAATTGTTGACTCATCTCCCAACCAGTACACTTGGGTTTTATCTGTTTGATAACCGCACATTGAAAATCCATTATCAATGGTAAGTGGTTGGCCCTTTTTCCAGATAACATCTTCGGAACCCATGAATGGAGTAGCTGGATGAACACCTTGTAGACCAACTGGGCCATTAAAAACACTAGGGTAGTTTGCACTTTCGCCAACTGCAATATGGCCTTGGAAAATCTCTTCACCAAAATTTTCCATACGAAGCATTCCCTGATGACCTTCACTAAAGTATATATCAGAGATTTTATGACCAATTTCAAGCTCACTCATTCCTCTCTTTAGGTGAGTTGGTAATCGTCTTGTTAAACAACGGTGGTGTTTTGCACCAACGTCTCTCAGTATGGCAAGTTCCCACTCAGATTTCTTAGAGCGGGTCATGGCAAGAAGTCCATCACTACTTGTAAAAGAGGTGCTGCTAAAATGTTTTTTAAGACTTTTGGATAATGCCCAGGAAAGCCCATTCATCTCAGCACCACATGATTCTATAGAAAAGCCAGAATCAAGTAAGGTGGTAGCAATATCTTTGTATGAAGCAAATTCAACAAGATTGTCCAATGAGGAATCCAAGCGAGCTCGTTCAATACCCCTGCGGCAAAAAAGAGTAGGTAATCCATCAACGGGTATCCAGAGAACGCCGTTAATAAAAGAGCCAGTATAGTAAAAAATGTTCAATCTAGAGAAAACAAAGATACCGCTTATCTCGGGTTGAAACTTTGCTATCAATGACTGGCAGCGTAGCCAGCGACTTTTTAATTCTTCTATGGGTGTATTCATAATAGTACTTTATTTCACAGTTAACGTTTTTCAGGTTAAACGAGTATGACTAGCCATTTAGCGATAGTAAACTTCGCCTTGTGTTTGGCCTATAAATCAGGAGACATACTACCATAAAGAACATTATGAATAAATTTTAATTAGTTCTAAATGAAACTAATTCTCAATCAGGATGTTGATACTCTTCAATTTTTTCAACCTCCATAATATAACCGATATCAATGTCATCAGTACCGTCACCTAGAAACAGTTCTTTGGAGATAGACTTTGCGGTAAGAGTACCTGTGATCCTTATAGGCTTGAACAGTTCTTCCATATCATATTCAATTATACCTTTAGTGGTACCATGAACAATTTGATTAGGTGGAGGCGGTGGTACATGTATACAGGCTCCTACAAACGGTACTAAAAGAAATTCACTTACCTTGTCATCGGTAACTTCGAGAGGAAGTGCATAACCGGGAAGACTAACATATTTACCGTTGAGATCTGTGTTTATTGAGCTCTCTTTGACTTTGCGGCTAGCAATAATTTTATCAATATCGATTCCATTTTCTTTTAATTGCGGTAGTGCCTCAAACATTTCATCGTAATACTCCTCTTCTTCCTCTGTCATCTCTTTTGGAAGATTAAGGCGCAGATAGATGAACCACTCTACTTCATCAATAACTTCTCTGGGGAGATGAGCTAGTGGGTCTGTAGTTCGGTGCTGTTTGGGTACAAGATCTTCCCATTTAATAAATTGTGCTTCTTTTGTGAAAGCGAAATGAGGAGTAAAGAAAAGAACTGTACAAATAATTAATGTTGAGATTTTCATGTTTCGACTCTTAAGTTCTGACAGTTAAACCGTCATTTAATGAGTAAAGGTAAATTTTCCAAGCAGGGAGAATTCCCGAGATCAAGCCTGCTGCCCAGACAATGGCGATGAGGGTAAACTCATAGGAGGATAGACCGCTAAAGCTAAGACTGATACCAAAACGAGCCTGTAATAGAGGCTGTACAGCAAAGAGCAGTAGGTAGAGAAAAATTAACCCCAAACCTATTCCAAGACTTGTAATGAATACTGCTTCTCCGATTATTAAAGAAAAGATATGTCTTGGGCCTGCACCAACTGAGCGAAGAATTGCCATCTCTCTTCTACGTTCGTTAAGGCTTGTGAACATTGTGGTCATCATACCAAAGAGCCCAACAATAACAACAAAACCAGAGACAACAAAGAGTGCCTTTTCTGCTATACCAATCAGTTCCCATAACTGCTGTAGAGCAACTCCTGGAAGGATTGCGGTAAGAGCTTCATCTTTATATTCATTGACCATGCGTTGCATTTTAAAGGTGGCAATGGGGGAGTTAAGTTTGACCATAAAGGCTGTAATGGCCTTTGGGGTAAGTTTCATCTTGCGGGTAAGGTCAGCGGAGATTTTTTGACCAAGTGCAGGAACCCCACTTTTCCAACCCACATGGATAGCTTCAATAGCTTCTAGACTAACATGCACAGTTCTGTCAACAGGAGTTCCTGTTGGTTTAAGGATACCTACCACCTTGAACGGTTTATCTTCATGATTTACAAAAGAAACTTCACCTGCACCATGAGCTATGATGATTGAATCACCAATGTTGTATTGTAGTTTTTTGGCAGCTTCTGCACCAATGACTGCGTCATAAAGATCATTAAAACGCTGTCCTTGTTCAAATATGAGACTCTGTTTGTTGCCATATTTGAAGTGACTAAAGTAATCGCTACTTGTGCCCATAACTCTATAACCCTTATGGGAATCCCCAAGAGAGATAGGTATAGTCCAGTCAACAGAAGGTAGTTGGGCAATTTCTTGATAACTCTGCCAGGAAATATTGTTGGTTGCATGTCCAATACGGAATACCGAGTAGAGTAACAACTGGATCTGGCTGCTGCGAGCGCCGACCACAAGGTCAGTGCCAGAAATTGTATTCATAAAAGCAGAGCGGGATTCTGTGCGGATTCTCTCTACACCGAGCAACAAAGTAACACTTAAAGCAATAGAAATAAGGGTAAGGCAAACGGTGAACTTCCTATTACGAAGACTTTTTAAGGTGAGTAGTAATATTGTTTTCATCAGCTTATCCCTCCTAGCTCTTGCTGGAAGGTTACGACATTGTTGAGTTGATGAAGTTTGACTGTCCGATGAAAGAGCTCAGCAAGGGAAGTGTCGTGACTAACAAAGATGAGAGTCGTGTTTGTTTGAGCACATTCTTCAAAGAGCAGATTGATAAACGCTTGTCGGTGGTCACTATCGAGCGAAGATGTCGGTTCATCTGCAATAATTATTTCAGGAGAACCAATAAGTGCACGTGCAGCCGCGACCCTTTGCTGTTGACCAACACTGAGTTCTATGACTGGTTTAGACAGTAGGTGTTCATCGCTAAGATTGAGTTTTCTGAGTAACCTGAGCGCTTCTTCTTGGATACTAATCGCTTTATTAAGAACTCTTTGTTTGCGTATCCTAGAGAATTGGCAAGGAAGGGTCACATTCTCCACAATACTCAGATATGGTATTAGGTTAAACATTTGGAAGATAAAGCCAATATGATCGGCTCTAAATTGATCACGTTCACTGCTCGTTAGGGTCGAAATCTCATGGCCCAGCACGGAAACCATTCCGTGCTGGGGCTTAAGGATTCCGCCAAGAATACTGAGTAGTGTGCTCTTGCCACTACCACTCGGACCAATTATGAAAATCTGTTCTCCTGAACCTATACTCAGTTCTTTAATATCTAAAACCGGTTGTTTTGCTTTGGGCCAGTTAAAGTAAAGGTCAGCAAGCTTAACAATGTGTGGTGATGCGGAAACCATGATATCTCTCAAAGATTGATGTTATGTTGCTGATGTGTAAGGGTGACAGCTGTTTGCCCTTTAGGTGCGAGGAGCTGAACGTCGATCTTCTCAAAATTAAATGTGTCAAAAAGCATCACATTTATTGCCTTAAGCTCTGCTGGTTTGTTGCATTCAAAGTGGTAGAGTGCATGGAATTCACTGTGAGTAGCCTCTTCATGATGCTCCTCTTTATTGGCATCATGATGTTCGTCATGATTGTGAGCGTCATCGTGACCATGTTCTTCATGGTGCCCATCTGGCTCATGGCCTTCGCTTATATTCTGGCCTACTTTCGCATCGATGAGTTGGCACTGAGCTTCTTTTGAAAAAGAAAAGAGAGCTGTCCCATCTCTTAGTTGTTTCTCTGCAAGTTTAATTGCTTGCTCTTGGTCATGATTTTCCGGACTATGCTCAAAGCCGACAATATTTGCAGCAGGGCTTTCCAGCTCAAGATGTATTTCCTTGTCAGCAATTGCAATGTTAAGATTGCCTTCGCCATGGACATGGCTGTCATGGTGGCGCATCTCAGCAATTGCAGAGGTGAGTGGGAGGAAAGAAATAAAGCAAATAAGTATGGTGAGGGTAATTGTGCGGGAAATAGTTGGTGACAGCTCCCGAATTTTTTCAGTGGTAATGTCCATTGTTCTGGTCTCCTGTATTGATATAATATCAAATTTTAACCTAAATATGGGATGTTTGATTTTAACAAACGGTAGTAATATCTAGGTGTATGCAAATGTAAAAAGGGTGTTAACAATTTGCTATAGGAGGGCCGCGAATGCGATATACAGAAGGTTGGAGAAAACCTGAATTGGCAGCATATAAGGTTTCGGTCAGTTCACTTGAATCTAAATGAAAAACAAGAGTGTTTGCAGAAACAGGCGCAAACCAACAGCAGGCAAGAATAGCACAAACAGGACAGTTCTCTTTGGCAAGCTCGTGTTGAGCTATAGAGACAGAGCTATAATGTTGAATATGTTCATGATCGCTATGACAGGTGGTATGGTCCTCTGTAAAGGAAGTAAGCCCATGTCCTGTTTCTGAAATTAGAGTATGTGCATGAAAGCGCGGATGTATGATCTGACTCCCTACAACAAGATAGAGAGTAGCCAGTAGTGAAAGGATGGCTGAATATTTATGAAACTTCCGCTTAGTGGACATCAATAAAAAGTAGAATTTTTGTTAAAAGTTAGTTGCAACAAAAATATATAATACCATAAAGTGCAAAAGTGGGTATAGTTCTTATTTAAAATAGTTAAATTTAATACTATGTTATTGAAATATATAATGAAATTAACCATGTGCTAGCGCTGGCGCTTAAAAAACATAAAAAACTATATCATCTCTTCTGTTTCCATCTTTACTGTTAACTAATCTGGAAAATCTTTTGATCATCACTTCTGTGAATGGGATTATTTAATTATTTTTCCAGGAAAGTTACCTGTCCCTAAAAATATATGTTGACCCAGAAAAATTATTACTGTACAACTCCCGGATAATTTTAAATTAGGAAGGCCTAAAAACATTTTATGGCCTTAAGAATTAAGAGTTTTCTTCATGGAGGGAGAGAAAAATGGGAAGGCGAGTTGATCTTACTGAGATGTCTAATGGTAAAGCATACCAGGTTGTAGGCTTTACAGATGGCGCAACCGAGTATACAGAAAAATTGCATAAAATGGGTTTTGTAGCAGGTACACCAATTGAGTTAGCTCCTGTTGAACTTTCGGATCCGATGGTTTTTCAGATCCGTGGTAGCAGGATTGCATTGCGTAAAAAGGAAGCTAAACAAGTACTTGTGGAGGAATTTTAAGATGCATAAAGTTGAGAGAATTGCAATTGCAGGTGTTCCAAATTGTGGTAAAACCAGTCTTTTTAACAGCCTTACAGGTGCAAGACAAAAGGTTGGTAACTGGCCAGGGGTTACGGTTGAAAAAGTAGAAGGTTCATTTGCCATGCATGGCACACAGATGGAGCTGGTTGACTTGCCTGGAACCTATAATCTTAGCCCAGACTCAGAGGATCAAAAGGTTGCTGAACGAGTAATTCGTCATGGCGAGTATGATGTTATCTTAAACGTTGTTGATGCAACCAATCTTTCCAGAAATCTTTACCTCACAATGGATTTAAAGGAGAGAACAAATCAAATTATTGTTCTTCTTAATATGGTCGATGTAGCAGAGAAGGAAGGAATTGAAGTTGATGTACAAAAACTGAGTAATGAACTTCAGTTGCCTGTAATTCCAATTGTTGCCGTCGACAAAGAAAGTGTGGCGAAAGCAGTGAAAATGATTGATCACACAATTGATCATTTACCTCCCCATGATTCTCATATCTCCAGATCTGAAGTCTTTGATACCATCCAAAAATTTGGTCAGATTGATAATATTTATTCAAGAGTTGTAAGTGAAAGTAAGGATCGTAGCGAAAACATCACCAATAAAATTGATAGTGTGGTGATGCATAGGTTTTGGGCAGTCCCTGTGTTTCTTGCATCCATGTTTCTAACCTTCTGGTTTGCCATTGGTGTTGGTTCTGTCTTTATCGACTTCTTTGATATTATTGGTGGGCTTGTCTTTATTGATATTCCAACAACACTACTCACATCAATTAATGCACCCGAATGGTTGCTCTTAATGGTGAGTGGCGTTGGTGCAGGTTGCCAGACTGTTGCTACCTTTGTCCCTGTTGTCTTTTTTATGTTCATGGCGCTTGCCATTCTTGAAAACCTTGGCTATATGGCGAGAGTTGGGGTTGTGGCAGACAGGCTAATGAGAAAAATAGGTCTACCTGGTTCAGCCTTTATCCCAATGGTTGTTGGCTTTGGCTGTACTGTTCCGGCTGTTATGTCAGCGAGAACCCTGACTAACAAGCGTGACAGGTTTATGACCATTTTTATGGCTCCATTTATGTCTTGTGGCGCTCGCCTACCAGTTTATGCTCTGTTCTGCGCAGCACTCTTTGGTTCTTATTCTGGTTTTGCAGTTTTTATGATTTATCTGGCCGGCTTGTTTATGGCAATTCTTACCGGTTATTTCTTGAAAAATACCCTTTTCAAAGGAACTCCATCTCACTTCGTAATGGATCTACCGCTCTACCATAGACCGCAGGTCGGTGCAATTTTTAAAAGTGCTTGGTTACGTATGAGTTACTTTGTACGTAAGGCGGGTAAAATTGTTGTAATGGCCGTTTTCGTATTATCTATCTTAAATTCTATTGGTATTAATAATGGCAATGTATCCTTTGGCAATGAGGACTCTGAAAACTCAGTATTGTCTTATGCCGGAAAAGCTATTGGTCCTATATTCAAACCGATAGGAATTAGTGAAGATAACTGGCCTGCATCTGTTGCTCTTTTCACCGGACTTTTTGCAAAAGAAGCAATTGTAGGTACCTTAAATTCTCTTTACGCTTCAGCTGAAGCTGCATCTGAGGATGGAGAAGAAGGCGGCCTTGATGTTGGTGGTGCGATTACAGAGGCATTTACCTCCGTTGGTGAGGGTCTCGTTGGTATAATCAGTTCATTTGATCTACTTGGTATTGGCCTTATTTCTGAAGATAAAGATGCAATTTCTGACGAGATTGGTGCTGACACCTCAGTTTTCAAGCATATTGCAATGTACTTCACTCCATTCTCCGCCTTTGCATATCTACTTTTTGTTTTGATGTACTTCCCTTGTCTTGCCGTTGTTGGCGCAGCTCGTCAAGAGATGGGCGGCTTTTATGCTGGTGTAATGGCTGTGTATAGTACGCTGCTTGCCTGGGCTGTGGCAACACTCTTTTATCAAGTTGCCGAAGGACACAACCTTTTCTATGGATTTCTTTCTTTTCTGGTGCTTTTCATCATCTATATGGGACTGCATCTTCTCGGAAAACGTGAAGGTCAGGCTAGTACTCCGGTATTTGCTCCACCAGTAAGAAAAGACAGCTGTTGCGGCTAGTTTTAACTCCTTAAACCTCCTTCCTTTATGCTGCAACTCATCAGGCCTCTTTATTGAGGCCTGATGTTTTTAAAGGTAGTGTTTTGAACCAATAGGGGAATTGTTATGTCCATTCGAACAAAAGCTGTTTCAACACAGAGTAAATTGAATGAAGTAACACCTGGCTGCAAAAGAAGAGCACGACTAAAAATATGGGAAATTCCTTCTTCATATCATTTTTCAATCATCAGTTTTTGCCTGTCTATATATGAGAGAAAAAAACTGTATGGAAGATTTCTTCAAGATGATGTTGATGAATGTCAGCTCAGGGTTATTCAATCAATTCTTACAAAAACACAAAAACAGTCGGTAGGTTCTGAAGGTGTGCAGGAAACACTTGACAACAAATACAGACTCTATATCGAGAAACTTCGTGACTGTGATGAAAAGATATTACAGAAAACGTGGCAAGATTCGCAGAATAAACCAGACTTGAATGGTATCTACTGGGCCTTGATGAGTCATGGCTCCAATAGTCACCTGTTCAGAAATCAAATGTTTCAGGAAGTCTCCATTAATTCATATCAAAACTGTTGTAAGTTGCTATCGATCCAGAGGCGAAATGATGTTCTTAAACATGAAGCATCAAGTAAAGAGGGTAAACTTCAAGCCTTGCAACAAGAGGTGAGAACCACTAAGTGCTCTTATTGTAATCAAATCACCTCACTTGAACAGGAGCTATGCCTTGCTCAGTATGAAATTGATAGATTACAGCGCCACTTGTCCCTTTATAAGAGTAAAATCAATAATTAACGTCAGCTACGTCTATGAAGAATATAGAGATGAATGAATCAAATCAAATTATAAGCAACATCAGTGGCAAGTCATTTGAAATAGCTGATAGTCTAGCTCAGGTTACTGGTGTTGGTGATAGGACGCTGAAAATCGATGATCTTATTAAGGTTGTACTCAATGTCTTGGATGCACGCGATCCATACACATTCAGCCATTCATTGAGGGTTACACAAATAGCGAACCTTATTGCAGAAGATATGGGCTTACCGGATAAGCAGATAAAGCGCATCAATGAGGCGTCGTATTTTCATGATATCGGCAAGATAGGTATTCCAGATAAGGTGCTCAATAAAACAGGGAAGTTAACGCGGGAAGAAATGCAGTACATGCAGGCTCATCCTCGCATTGGCTATAATATTCTAGCCAGGCTACCTCTGTTTGAAGATATTGCTTATGTCGTCTTATGTCATCATGAAAGGTGGGATGGTCTTGGTTACCCGAATGGTTTAAAAGGGCAGGAAATCCCACTTGAATCACGTATCATTGCAGTCTCAGATGCATTTGACGCAATGACTTCAGACAGACCTTATCGAAAAGGGCAATCTGTAGAGTTTGGGGTGGGAGAAATTCTAGAGCATAAAGATGAACAGTTTGGTCCTCTTGTGGTTGATCACTTTATGAATATTTATCATGCTATTCCAAATACAATAGATAGTGTTAGAACTGCTGTAACCCGCCACGCCTTTGATGGCCATGATGATCTGATGCACTCAAGACGGCTATTGTAAATAAAATCTTCATTTTTTTTAATAGTCGTCTTGGATTTTTAGCATTGAGTATTTGAAAGAACTATGTCTCACGTTTCAGCTTCTTGTTTCTGCCAAACATTGACATATAAGCCATGCTTTTCTTACAATAAAGAACATGCAAAGAATGCATAAATTTAACTACGGCTTATATGATGCTTAAAAAGCAGAACAAGAAGATAACTTGGCTAATTATATTTGGTGCACTTTATATCACTGGCTTCGTTTTGTTTTGCTCTTGGGATTACCATCATCATAAAGATGAGATTATTCAGAATGTTGATCATCGTTTGTATCATAATGTGCTTGCCTTAAAACATATTATTCCAGAAGAAGTTCATGAGAGAGCCATCAAAGCCGAAACTTTTAGTGTTAAGGAAGATAAGTTTTGGGCTGAGAAACTGACTCATTTTGTAGAAGAGACGGGTTTGAAATTTGCCTATACTGTTATCAAACAAAATGATCAGCTCTATTTTGTTTTCTCTGACCTCACTTTAGATCCGGAAACGCAAAGAGGTACTTATTATTATTATCCATATGACGATGCCGCATTGATATTTTTAAAAGCTTTTGAAGGAGGTAACGCTCTTTATTCAACTGTCAAAGATCGATGGGGAACTGTAAGAACCGTTATTCTACCAGTAGTCTTGGAAAGTGGAACTACTGTTTTATTTTGTGTAGATTACGATATTAGTTATATAAACCAGCTATTGAAAAAAAATGTAATACGAATTGGGCTTATCGCGCTGTTTTTTTTCTTTTTCACAATAGTAATTGTAAATATCTATAGGTTAATTGAGAAAAGTCACATTTTATCATTAAAGGAAAGTGAAGAACGTTACCGTAGTGTTTTCCAGAACTCGATTGGTGGTTTTTTTCAATGTGCCCCAGATAAGTCATTTATTACAGTAAATAGATCTTTTGCTAAGATATTAGGTTTTGAATCACCTGAGGAGTTATTAGGGGAATCGGTGATTTCACATCATTATTGCTCCGTTGCAAAGGACGCTGATTATATTGCCAAAGTTCTTGATAACGAAGGAACAATTGAAAACTATGAGTTTAAGGCAAGGAAAAAAGATAAATCAGACATATGGGTCTCAATTAATATTTGGGCTGTTTACGGTGGTGACGATAGCGTAATAAGATTTGAAGGTAATTTAGAAGAAATTACCGAGAGAAAACGTGCAGAAGAAGAAATTAATCGCCTCAATCAATTCCAGGAGTCTGTAATTGATAATGCGAGTATATGGCTCAATGTGCTGGATCCAATTGGGAATGTTCTTGTCTGGAACAAGGCAGCAGAAGCTATAAGTGGATACACTAAAGAAGATTTCATAGGTAATAGCAAGGTGTGGGAACTTCTTTACCCAGATGAAGAATATAGGTCAAATATTTTTAAAACAGCAGCAGCAATTACTAATGAAGGGAAAGATGTTGAAGACTTTCAAACTATTATTCGTTGTAAAGATAAGAGCGAAAAACACATTTCTTGGTATTCGAGGAGATTTGTAGATAAGGATGGCAAGGCTCTTGGTGCAATTACCCTTGGTCGAGATATTACCTCTTTTAAAGAAACAGAAGAAGCTCTACGAAAGAGTGAAGAAAAACTAATGCGATCAAAGAAGATGGAATCATTAGGGCTTTTAGCAGGAGGTGTTGCCCACGATCTTAATAATGTACTGTCTGGCATTGTGAGTTATCCAGAACTGATTCTTCTCGATTTACCAGAGGATAGCAAATATAGAAAGCCTATAGAGATAATGAGAGAATCTGGCTTCAAAGCATCTGAAATAGTTCAAGATTTGCTTACAATAGCAAGAGGTGTAGCAATTAAAAGAAAACCTCATAGTCTGAGCAAGATTGTTGAGAGTTATTTGAGTTCTCCTGAATTTGAAAAATTGCAGGTGTCACATCCAGACATATCTGTAACTACTCACTTTGATGAGAAAGGTTTCAAGCTGAGTGGATCGAGCGTTCACCTTAATAAAGTGGTTATGAACCTTGTCTCAAATGCTGTTGAGGCTGTTGCTGGTCGTATAGGAAGTGTTGTTTTATCTACTTGGGCCTGCAGTATTGAACGACCTATCAGAGGCTATGACGACGTCGCTATTGGTGAGTATATCGCTTTTTCTGTAAAAGATAATGGTTTAGGTATTTCTAAATACGACCTTGAACATATATTTGAGCCGTTTTATTCGACAAAAGAAATGGGAAGAAGTGGTACGGGACTTGGCTTAGCTGTTGTGTGGAATATTGTTCAAGATCACAAAGGGTACATAGATGTTCACACAGATAATGGTGGGACTACTTTTGAGTTATTTTTTCCAATTACTCGGGAAGAACCTTTAGATGAGGTTACCGCTGTTTCTCTTGAACAGTATTTTGGTAGTGGTCAAACTATTTTAGTTGTTGATGATATTGAAATCCAACGAACAATTAGCTGTAAAATGCTTGAAACCTTAGGGTATAAGGCTATTGCAGTTAGCAGTGGGGAAGAGGCACTGGAGTATCTACAAGAAAATAGTATTGACCTTGTTCTGCTTGATATGATTATGGCTCCTGGTATTAATGGTTGTATAACTTATGAACAAATCCTAAAAATCCACCCACAACAAAAAGCTGTAGTTGTAAGCGGTTTTGCAGAAACAGAAGATGTTCAAAAGACATTAGAATTGGGTGCGGGTAGGTTTATAAAAAAACCATTTAGCTTGAAAGAACTCGCAGAAGCAATAAACATGGTTATCTCTGTAGACTAGTTTAGCTAGCTAGATGAATAGGGCTGTGAGCTGTAACAATGATACTTCACAAATACGAGGAACACAGATGGTAAGATATCTTTTAACGACTTTGTTCTTATTTCATATTCTCCTTTTTTCAAGTTTTGCTGTTGCAAATACTATCTCTGGAACAGTGATAGCAGGTGGTGAGCAAAGTGAGATTAGTTTTGAGACGGATGTGTTAAAAGCTCAAAGTGTAACAATTGATGGTGTAGAGTTTGAAATCACCATGATTGGTGACACCTTTATTTTAGCTGGTTCTGAAAGTCTTGAAATTGGAATAGTGTTTGGGGATGGTCTAGCCACAGTCCTGAAGTGTTCACAAGACACAATCGTAAAACAGTACCATTTAGAAAACATAGATGAACTGGATTGCTCGAATAAATCAAAGGGTTTTTTATATCTTAAAACCTCAGAATTTACTATTGGCAATTGCATAAACTGATCTTTAAGTTAAGTTCACTCCTGTGTCTATAATGGTGGTTGTAAAAGGTGATGATTTACTTGAATTGTAGGATCGGTGTTAAGGTAACAGATGTCTGTCAGTGGGGACATCGAACTACAACAGGCCTGATCATAATCCATGATCAGGCCCTATTGCCTAGCTGGTTAATTGAACTCCAAATTATACTTCTTCATCCTGAATTCTTTCAGGTATTCCATACATCGTTGTAGATCCAGAAGACCAAAAAGCTAATCTTCCTTCTCTGACCATTTCATTAGCGACATTTTTAATAACTCTCGGTTTTGAATCGGGGTCGCACTTATAAAAATCCTTTATGTAGAGTTGCGGCTTTGGAGACTTTGTGGCCTTTTCCTGAATTGCATCTTTTAGTTCTTCAACTGATAATCCCATTGTGACTCCTTTGAAGTGAAAGTAATATATAGGCTAATGCGGCTTTTTATGACCGCATGTACAGTTGCGACAACGGCCACAGCCACCATGTTTTTTAGTCGTTGCTTCGATGACATTTCCTTCATCGTGACAAATCTCTTGTCCTTTGTTGCCTTTGAGATATACCTTGTCTTTTGGCAAGTCGTGATAGCCAAGCATTATACTAAACATCTGTTTTGATAACGGTTCCACCTCTGTGATGTGGGAGGTGTTAACAACGATATCTCCCTTGCCATTATACTTTGCCTTCATTAAAGAGGTAAGTTCTAGGGCTGTGTCAGGGGTGAACTCACCTTTGGGAATAAAATGCAGGTTGCCATTTTGTTCTTCTGAGTCAATACAAATCTCCATTTCTACTCCTTACATAATATTGCAGTAATCATCATTTTGTATTTCATTTAAGCTTTTTGCAAGAGACGATAAGCCTGAGCTACGCATCATGACAAAAGGCTTGCTATACTGTTTGCATATTTTCTTCACTTTTTTACAGGCATCATGGCTCACGCAGTCGACAGGACAAACAACCGCATCGGCACTGCATAAAACTTTTGGAAGCTGTTGACGTGAATCTTCTTTACCACCATCATGGTGCAGGAAGATGCCGCCCTGCTTTTCGATTAGTTTTCTATAGTGAGCAATCATTTTGTGTTGGCCACCAACATATAAAACACGTTGCCCACAAAGGTCAGGTCCTTTGCATGCAGGGGTTAGATGATCTTCGCAGGTGCTACAGTTGAGTTTGAGCCCTAATTGCTGTTCAACTATTGTTTCAAGAGAGGCAATTTCATCTTTATATTGTTTTTCTCTGTTGGTAAGCTGGGTGAGATTTGCTTGCAGGTTCTCTTGATCTTTCAGCAGTAAAACTGCTTGCTCTTGGCTCGTCAAATGAGTTTTCTGCATTCTTTTTAGTTTCTCTAATAATATCTTATTTTCTTGTTTAAGTGAGTTGTGGGCGTCAAGCCCATCTTCTGATAATGGAACGTGAGAATTGATTGTTTTATTTATTTGTTTTGTGATGTTTTCCAGCTCTTGAATTTTTAATTTGTACTCGTTTAGCTGTTGCTGTTGAGCTTGTCCTTTAAGTTTTTCTGAACGGAGTTGGGCTTGAAGGTTCTTGTTACTGTTTCGAAGAGTTGATAGAGTCTTATTTTCCTGTCTGGCAGATGAGAAACTGTCAAAACTCAGCATATGACATTCACCATATATGCTGTTTTGAAGGCTGGTTGTTGAACAAGGATGAGTCATGATTGCCCAATAGGCACCTGCTGCATCACCTTCTTCTATGTCAGTGTGCCACTGCTCTTCAATGGCTTTTGGATCAGTGAGCACTGAGTATCTTTTGATAGCTACAAAATGTTTTTTATCTAGAAAGCTGTGTAGAGCTCTTCCAAATTTCGCTCGACCGGCGGCTTCATAGGTTAATCTGTTGTGAATAGTATAGGCATCGTCGTTTTGGTTCATTTCGAAGTCACGTTTGGCAGCAAATGAGCGTAAATCAGCACGACTCATGCAACTTCCAATAATAGAACAGTGATAGGCACTGTTGACCTGCCATAGCTTTCTTCGTTTAGACTGTATTTTTAAATTATTGCTTTTCATGATCAGTAATTGAAAATTTAAAATTAGAAACACCTAACTGTTTGGTCTTAAAAAAAAGGAGCAATTGCTCCGATCAAGTTAAAATACAAAAATAGATTTTCTAAGTCAAGTTAAAAGTAAGGTGTTTCTAACTGTCGAGGTGTGAGATATAAAAACTCAACTATAGTTAAAACTCATTAACTGCTAAAAACACGAAATCCCCATAACATGATTATGTAATGGGGATTTCATCTCTGTTATATATCCGATGCAAAGATATAGAATCTTTACATGAAAAAAACTATAAATCTAGTTTGTTCTCATCAAAGTTGAGAGTTGCAAAAAGATCTTCTAGAGTTTCTTCACGTCTGATCATCTGTACATTGCCATCATCGGTAAAGAGCAACTCTTGTGGTCGTGCCTTACCGTTGTAATTAAAACCCATTGCGTGGCCGTGTGCGCCGGTATCGTGAATGACAATGAGATCACCATTTTCGCAAACAGGTAATTCTCTTTGTACTGCAAACTTGTCATTATTCTCACACAAAGAACCTGCAACATCGACTACCCTTGTTGGCCCACTTTCTTTGTCAAGAACGTCAATATGATGGTAAGCACCATACATACCAGGTCGCATAAGAGCACTCATGCAGGCATCAACACCAACATAGTTACGGTAAATCTCTTTATGATTGATAACTTTAGTAACGAGTACACCGTGTGGCCCGGTTATGTATCTACCACTTTCCATATATAGAGCAGGCATGTAGCTGTGCTTTTCCTTAAACTCAGAAAACAGAGCAGTAATTTCCTTACCCATGCTCTCCAAGTCAAGGCCTTCAACATCAGGTTCATACGGAATACCAAGACCACCACCTATGTTGATGAAGTCAAAAGTAATATCTAATTCTTTTGAAATATCTTCAACAAGCTCAAGCAGCATTTGTGCTGTTTGTACCATATAGGTGTAATTCAGCTCATTGGATGCAAGCATTGTGTGAAGACCAAACTTCTTTGCACCGCGTTCTTTTGCCATTTTGTAGGCATCGATGAGCTGTTCGTGGCTTACACCATATTTAGATTCAACAGGGGTTCCAATAATTTCGTTTCCTGTCCTTCGCTCGCCTGGATTATACCTGAAACAGATGGTCCCTGGCATTTCTGGAACTTTAGAGACAAGACTTATGTCATCAAGATTAAGGATGCTACCACCTTGATCTGCCGCTACTTGAAATTCATCTTCACTGGTGTTGTTGGAGGTAAACATGATGTCATCACCAGTTGCACCAACTTGGCGACAGAGTTCCAGCTCTGCAATGGAACTACAATCAAAACCAAAATCCAGCTTTTGCATTACCTTTAGTATGCTTGGATTTGGTAGTGCTTTAACAGCATAAAACTCTTTAAAAGTTTCTACGCCACTAAAGGCATCCTTCAGCCGTTTTCCTGTATCAAGAATACCTGTTTCATCATAGAGATGAAAAGGAGTGTTGTAATGTTCGGCAATTTTACGAATATTTGGGAAAATACGTTTTTTAAAATCGGCTGAAATAGGCATTGTCTAACTCTTCTATCTTTTAGTCTATAGTTATTCTGCTGGTCTCTTTAATGGTAGAAAGGACAGTGATAGTTTTAGTACTGAGTACTTCCTCAATAGTAGTGATCTTTTTTTGCAGCAGTTCACCCATTGATTCTGTATCAGCAGTACGAATTTTAAGCAAGAAACCGTCGTTGCCTGCAACGTAATGCACTTCAAGAACATCAGGGATGGCTGCGAGCTTCTCACCTAAGTCAGGAATGTGTGCATCAGGCTTTGCGGTCACTTCAATAAAGGCTACTTGCTTTTTGGAAAATCTTTCAGGATTAAGACGAACTTCATAGCCGTCTATAATACCCTGATTTTCCATTTTTCTGATTCGCTCAAGAACAGCTGAAGGAGCCAAACCAACCTGTCGTGAAACTTCAGCGTTGGGAATTCTTGCTTTTTCTTGAAGAATTTTTAGGATTTTCATGCTTTTCTTGTCTATCATTCGCCTCTCCTTTGGTTTTCAGAGAATATATTTCTGTTTTTTGTCTCTGTCAACTGTTTTTGTTCTTTGGTTGATAGTTATTCCTAAATTGTAATGCTTCTTTGTCTTGTTTTTCAATCTAAAATGATGATATTCTTTCAAAAGAAGTATTTATTTAAGCAATTTACTAGCTCAATTGTGAAATGCTTAATAACCTTTAACATTAATAATACAATGTTTATGAAACGGTTGAGATAAAAAACACTTTGGACAGGGAAGTTTCAAGTGAAAAATTCAGTGTTTTCCAAATAAAGTAGACGAAAAATCGGTGAATGCATGAAAAAAGTTAAAGGACTTACGCTCGTGTTAGGCGGTGAGGCTGGGCAGGGTATTCAGTTTATTGAAAAAACTCTGCTAAAAATTGTTAAGAGTTCAGGGTTTTATGTTTTTGCCACAAAAGAATATATGTCTCGTATTCGGGGTGGAATTAATACTACAGAAATTCGCATTTCATCAGAACCAGTTCGAGCGCATGTTGAGCAGATAGATATTCTAGTTCCGCTAAAAAATGGAGTGGTTGATCATTTAGGGCCAAGAGTATCTTCTAAAACTACAATAGTAGGTAAAAAAGAATTCGTTGGTGAGAATGGCATAGAGTTGGATTTTGAAGGTATTGCTACAGAGTTCGGCAACAGACTTTATTCCAACACAGTAGCATTAGGCTTTTTATGTGGTTTGATTGGTTTGAGTATCGACTTATTAAACGAACAGATTAAAAAAACCTTTGCAGACAAGAAGGAAGAGGTTGTTTCACAGAATATTCAGGCTGCTGAAGATGGTAAAAAGAGAGGGGAACAGGCTGCGAAAGAGGTTGAAGGGCTTACCACTAAACTTATAGGGAATGAAGTATTAGTAGATACTCTACTGATGAATGGCGCAGATGCTGTTGCCTTGGGAGCTCTTGCTGGTGGCTGTAATTCTGCTTTTGCCTACCCAATGACTCCAGGCACTTCAGTATTTTTAAATCTAGCTGAGTTTTCTAGAAGTGCTGAAATTGTCGTTGAACAGGTTGAAGATGAAATTGCTGCTATTAATATGGCAATTGGTGCTTGGTATGCTGGTGGTCGGGCACTTGTTTCTACTGCGGGTGGTGGTTTTGCTCTTATGACTGAAGGGATTTCACTAGCTGGCATGACAGAGACTCCTGTTGTTGTCCATGTTGCTGGACGGCCAGGGCCTGCTACAGGTTTACCCACGAGAACAGAGCAGGGAGATTTGAACCTGGTCCTCTATGCTGGTCACGGTGAGTTTGCTCGCTTGATTCTTGCACCGGGGACTATAGAGCAGGCGTTTGAGTACAGTCGACTCGCCTTTAATCTTGCCGATAAATATCAAATACCAGTTTTTATTCTAACTGATCAGTTCTTTGTAGACAGTTACTACAATATCGAGCATCCAGGAGATAATCAGGTTCATATTGAACAGGCTATAGTTGAAACAGACAATAATTATAAACGTTACACAATAACGGATAGTGGTATCTCTCCACGAGGTGTCCCAGGATATGGTAAAGGTCGAGTCTGTCTTGACTCAGATGAGCATGATGAGGATGGCAAGATTACGGAAGACCTTGCTGGAGTCCACATGGCTATGGCAAAAAAACGAATGGATAAGTTGAATACCTTAAAAGATGCAGCCATTGAGCCTGAACTGATTGGTTCCAAATCCTATAAAACCTTACTGGTTGGTTGGGGGTCAACTTATACTGTAATCAGTGAAGCTTTGGAAATGATTGAGGGAGACGATATCTCTTTTCTTTTCTGTCCACAGCTTTATCCTTTTTCAAAGAAGTTAATAGAATATATAGACGCGGCTGAAAAGGTGATTGTTGTTGAAAACAATCAAACTGGACAATTTGCAGACCTTATTCAGAAAGAAACTGGCATTCTTGTACCTGAGCGTATTCTTAAATATGACGGGATGCCATTTAGTGTTGAAGAGTTGGTTGTTGAGATTACAAAACGGAAATAGTCTCTAGATTCGTTTACTCTATTGGAGAAAAGTATGCAGAATCTTGAAAACATATTTGATTCGAAACCGGAAATGGCATGGTGTCCTGGTTGTGGCAATTTTACAATCCGTAAAATTATGCTGGAACTGCTTGCTGATATTGAAATGAAACAGGAAGAGGTTGTTTTTGTTTCAGGTATCGGCCAAGCCGCAAAGGCACCTCAATATTATAATGGTAGTTACTTTAATGGCCTGCATGGTAGGTCACTGCCTGCAGCAACTGGTATTAAAGCAGCTCAACCTGAAACACATATAATTGTTGAGAGTGGGGATGGGGATATGTATGGCGAGGGTGGCAATCATTTTATGCATGCAATCCGCAGAAACCCAAATATCACCGTTTTAATCCATAACAATATGGTTTATGGATTGACCAAAGGGCAGGCATCACCAACAAGTGCACAGGGTATGGTTACCTCAGCTCAGGTTGATGGCGTGAATGCTACACCAATCAATCCTCTAGCGCTGGCAATTAGCCTTGATGCATCCTTTGTTGCACGTACATCAGCACATCGAGCTGATTTAACCAAGGATATTGTAAAACAGGCAATTGCGCATGAAGGTATGGCTGTGGTTGATATCTTTCAGGCTTGTGTGACCTTTAATAAAATTAATACCCATAAATGGTACAGAGAAAACACTATTGATTTACCCGAAGACCATGACTGGTCAGATCGTGGGACTGCCTTTCTTAAGGCACTTGAGTCGGAGCCGTACCCACTTGGTATTTTTTATAAAAACATGCATAAAACCTCTTTTGAGAATGGTAATCGCATTTTAAAAGAGAAAAAAACACCGCTATATAAAAGACAGGTTGAGGAATCAACTCTGCAAAAATTATTTAACAATTATCAATAGCAAATAGAAAGTATGCGAGTTCATTATTTTCAACATGTTGAGTTTGAAGGCTTGGCTGCAATAAAAAACTGGTGTGAGAGGGAAGGCGTTCTAATATCAGTGACAAAATATTTTGAAGATAGTTTCACCTTACTGCTTTGAAAAAGGAGGATTAAATGAGTGGTGAATTTCTCTCGTATTCGGAGTAGGAGTCAGCTCTGACTACTAGATAAATTGTTAAGTACTTCGCTGAATCGTTTAATTCCTTTCTCAATGTTCGCCTCGGATTGAAATGCGAAGTTGAGACGTATGAAGTTCTTTAGTTGATGATTTTCTGTGTGTAACTCAAGACCAGTAAAGTAGACAACACCTTCTTTCGTGCAGTTCTCCAATAAGACTTTATGATCAACCTCTTCGTGTAACTGAAGCCATATATATATACCGCCCGTAGGTATATGAAAGCTGGCGCAATCACCTAAGTATTTGTTGATTGCATTTACCATGCAGTCACGTCTTTTTCTGTAAAGTCTTTTGGTTTTTCTGAGGTGAGATTGGTAGCGACCAATTGATAGATAGGATTCAAGAGCACGTTGGAATAGATTGGATGTGGCAAGATCTGTTAAACACTTGAGGTTAACTAGACAATTGTAAACAGGACCTTCTGCAATGATAAAACCGATACGAAGATCAGGCATCAGCATTTTGGAAAATGTTGATGTGTAAATAACTCTGCCACCCGTATCAAGAGATTTTAAAGTTGGTTGACCGCAACCGTCATAGCGAAGATCCCCAACATAGTCATCCTCGAGGATCGGAATATTATATTTACCGGCAATAGCGATCAGTTTTCTACGTCTCTTGCCAGACATGCTGATTCCGGTGGGATTGTGAAATGTTGGGATTGTATATATAAGCTTTGGATGGTGTTGCTGGATCATTTTCTCCATAATGTCCAGTTGCATACCATCTTGATCGAGTGGTACACCTATTTGTTTAATTCCTGATGCTTTAAAAAGATCTAGTGCACCCGAGTAGGTTGGACTTTCAGTAAGTACAATATCTCCTGGCTTGAGCAGTAGATGCATAACCAGATTGATAGCTTGCTGGGAACCAGTAGTAATAAGAATGTTTTCAGGCTTGGCACTGGTTCCAAGACTTGTCATAATTTGACAAATTGTATTTCTAAGAGGGAGGTAACCATTTGGCTCTCCATAGGAAAGGCCAATCACACCATCCCTTTTAATCACCTTTTGTAGGATCTTGCTGAATTCATTTATAGGAAAGAGTTGCGGATCACCTATACCACCGGCAAAGTTTATCGGATTATCAGATTTGTCAATATTGTGGGGAATAGCGCTAAGATTGGTGTAACGCTGGCGTATTCTTTTCTGTGGGGCTTGTTGCCACAGTGGCCACTGGGAATCAACTTTATCAGAAGTTGTTTGCTCTATTTGATGATGTGGTAGCACAAATGTTCCACTACCTAGTCGTTTTTCAATAAGGCCTGCAGCTTCCAGTTGTTGGTAAGCTGTTTCAACGGTCATTCGATTTACATTGATGTCTTTGGATAACTGTCTGATCGAAGGAAGTTTGGTATGGACTTTTAAGGTGCCATTTTCGATAGCATCTTTAATGAATAGTTCAATCTGGCTATATAGAGGTTCTTTTTTTTGCCGGTCTATCGGAATAATCACTTTATTGCCGTTTTCTATTGATTTATATATTAATATCAAGTCACTTTCTTTATAACATAAAAGTGACTTGGTGTAAAAAGGTATTAATTGGCTCTGTTGTTCGAGTCAATATGTGATTATCCTCTTTGCATATTTGAACTTACAAGGAGGATGAAGCATGTTTAGTCGAACAAATGTTGCACCTGCTACTACTGGTTTGGTTGCAGCAATAGCAAGTGTTTTAATACTATCTACCACTGGGGTGATTATACGGTACCTAAGTGTAGAGTATGGACTAGCTCCACTGGTATTGGCTTTCTGGAGAAATATATTTCTAGTACTGTTTCTTGGGCTTTATCTTAAGCTTTGGTTTCCAACCCTTCTCAAGATAGAAAGTAGACATGTGCCATTTTTTATTTACTACGGCTTTATTTTGTCGATGTTTAATGTCACCTGGAACTATTCAGTTGCAGCCACAGGTGCGAGTATTGCAACTGTACTGGTCTGCTTGGCTCCAGTTTTCACACTGGTTCTTGCCCGTATGTTTTTAAAGGAAACTCTTTCTGTCTTGAAAATACTGGTGGTTGTAATAGCATTTGTTGGTGCATTTCTCGTGACCGGCAATTCCCTCACAAACTTTGGTAATATACCACTTGCCGGACTTGCTTGGGGGCTCATGTCTGCACTCTGTTATTCCTGTTACAGTTTGTTTGGTCGGATCAGTGGTAATAAAGGGTTAAATCCATGGACTGCACTGCTCTATACCTTTACTGCTGCCGCTATATTCATTTTTATCTACAATCGAATAGGGTTTTTTCTGTTTTCTGAGCCAGAGAAGTTACATTTTCTCTATCTTGGGACAAACTTTGGCGGTTGGGGCTATGTACTGCTTCTAGCTCTTGGGCCAACTCTATTAGGTTTTGGACTATGTAATGTAAGTCTTAGTAAGTTGCCTGCTTCAAGTGTGAGTCTTATTATGATTACAGAGCCGATTTTTACTATGGTTCTAGCTTTCTATCTTTTGGAAGAGTTGATGTCGGCTCAACAAATTATTGGCAGTTTATTAATTATTGGTGCTGTTGCTTTACTCTACATATATGAGAATGACACAGTCAGAAAGGAAGTGTCTTCAAGAATAATGACCTTACGGAAAATCAAAGAAACCTGATATAAGATTGGAAGCAAACATGAATAAAGATTTACGAATATCTACGGATAAAAAATTATTAGATGTTGACTATATACACGCGTTTTTAAGTAGATCATATTGGGCAAAGGGAATACCTAAACATATTGTAGCCCAATCGATAGATCATTCATTTTGCTTTGGCATGTATTTTAAAGGAAAGCAAATTGGTTTTGCTAGGGTTGTGACCGATTATACAATCTTTGCATATCTTGCAGATGTGTTCATTGATGAAAGTGAAAGAGGTAAAGGATTAGGTAAACAACTGGTTGATGCAATTGTTAATCACAAGCGATTAGAGGGTTTAAGAAGATGGCACTTACTAACTGAGGATGCTCAGGGACTATATGCTCAGTTTGGTTTTATAGCCCCTAAAAACCCAGAAAATCATATGGAAATCAGAAGGGAACTGAATTATCAAGATATGTAGAAATCATTGATTTCCAGCTGATCTACATAAAGTCCTCTGATGGGTCGACACCTATCTTTTTATACCCTGTAAGAACATAGGCGCTTGATACTAAAGAGTTTATGGTTAACAGGTAATACGGGTGTAGTTGTTTTATTTGTAATCCTTCTCCTGTTAAAAAAACGGCAGCTTTTGAAAAAAGCCATAACGGAGCAAGAGCAGTTGCAAAAACAAGCCCACCAATTAATAGAGCAAAACCAATAATAAACACATAATGATAGGTGTTTGTTTTATCGCTTGTAAGAATGTGTGCTGCACAGATCCAGTTAAAAATAATCGCTGCTTCAAAGTGGCTGTCGAGCAGGTTTGCAATGATGGCAGTAACAAAAAAGACACCGATGGACGAAACAACAATATATTTGGTTGTTTGCAGGTACGGGTTTCTCTTCATAAACAATGACCTTTTAGTCTTGAATTCATTTCATGTTTTAATTCGATAATTAATATCATAATTACACTAGCTAGTATTGACAACAGTGGTGTGAGGTTCAATTAGAATAATAATTAATGATATTACAACTCAAGGTGTCGAATAGTTTCGATTCTCTAGTTTGTGATTATAATAAATTTTGCGAGTTTCTAGAAAGCTTTGAAAAGAGCTTTGGTTAAGTCCGAATGTATAAATCCTGGAGGTACTATGAACATTGTAGACGCGATACAGAAGCGTAAGAGTATTAGGGACTTTAAAGATGATCGGGTGCCAAAGGAAACTATTCGGGACATTCTTGAGGTGGCAGGGCGAACACCATCAGCAATGAATGGTCAACCATGGGAGTTTACTGTTATTGCAGGTGATGTACTTGATAAGGTCAAGGGTGGTTTTATTGAGAAATTTCGGGCTGGTAAAAAGGCTTATCCTGAAAGGACCTTTGCTGGTTGGCCACGTGAAAGTGTTTACCGAGGACGTCAGGTTGATCTTGCCAAAGGGCTTTTTAAGCTGATGGATATAACAAGAGATGACGCTGAAAAACGAATGGAGTGGGTCGAAAGGGGATATGGCTTTTTTAATGCTCCTGTTGTGGTCGTAATTTGTGTTGATCGTATGTTAAAAGAGGGAACTCCAATTTTTGATATTGGTGGTGTTACACAGACCATATGCCTTGCAGCAATGGAACATGGTATCGGAACCTGTATTGCCGAGCAGGGCGTGTCTTATCCGGATGTGTTGCGAGAACATTGCAATATCCCAGATAATAAGCAGATCGTCATTTCCATTGCTCTTGGCTATGCTAATATGGATTTTCCAGCCAATCAATTAGAAGTGCAGCGTGAACCAGTTGACATGACAACAAAATGGTGTGGACTATAATAGTATTCCATTGGCTTTTTAGCGCGTAAATAGATAAAAATATATGAGCAAGTAAAGTAGAAAATGACAAATAAAATCAAGATTGATATCGTCTCCGATGTGGTGTGTCCATGGTGTGTTATAGGTTATAAACGATTGTTGCAGGCAGTTAAGGAACTCGGGGTAGAGGATAAGGTTGAGTTAGAATGGTATCCGTATGAACTCAACTCATATATGCCAGCAGAGGGTGAAGAGTTGTTTGATCATGTGGCTGAAAAATACTGAATGAGTCGTGAGGAGAGCTTACAGTCTTCTCTTTTTCTAGCTAACCATGGAAAAGATGTGGGGTTTACCTTTAACTTTGTTGAAGGTATGAGAATCGTAAATACTTTTGAGGCCCATATCCTACTTGATCTTGCAAAAGAATCTAATAAACAAACCGATCTAAAACTAAGCCTTTTTAAAGCCTACTTTACTGATCGTAAAGATGTGTCTGACCGAGATATCCTGTTAAAAGTATGGGAGCAAATCGGTTTAAATAGAGAACATGCTCTATCTGCATTAAATAATTCAACTGTTCGTGAAAGAATAAAGATAGAAGAAGATGAGCTGCGAGAAAGAGGCGTCTCAGCAGTGCCTACAATGTTTTTTAACAATGAAAGAAAATTTATTGGTGCGCAACCTGTAGGGACCTATAAAGAGCTTTTAGCAGAGCTCTCTGGCTTGTAAACAAAAAGGCCGGATTGCTTGTTGCGATCCGGCCCATGTGGTTAATATCGTTATACTTATTAGAATTCAAAAAGAATGATTTTTTCAGGTGCTTGATCCTTTTCAGGAACGGTGAAGTTAAAAAATTCACCATCATCGTATTCATCTGCCTGTTGTGTATTCGCTTGCTTGGCAATTGGCATATAGTAAAATGCCAGTTTCATTTTTTGAGTGATCTGATTTAATTTTAACTTAACGGTTACATCAAACTCTTTCCATTTATAAACAGGTTGATTCTCTGCAGTTGTTTTGTAATCAGGCTCGCCATATTTGGTTTTCATATGTGAGAATAATTGGTCATAAATCTCTGCGTTATCAATATTTAGGTAGATTCCAAAAAGCTCGTCTTGAAAAACCCCATATACAACTTTTTCTACAGAAATGTTTCCAATTGTATAGATTTCATTAGGTTTGGTGTAATAGGTGATGTCACCTTTTTCACCAACTTTCTTCAAAGCAGGGTTTTTTGAAACATTTTCACCCCACTTATATCCGGACAGCCCTTGTTGCAGGTCGGCAGCGCTGACTGTACCTGTGAGTAAAAGAGCAAAGCCCATTGTGAGTGCAATTATAATCCTATTCATTGTTCTCCTGTAGCTGTTGAGGTTGATATCTTTAAATATTATAACTTTTATCCCATAGTAAAGCGGAAGAAACCATCTCCCGGGCGATTAAAAGAGGATTTATTTAAACTCAGTTTTCCTTCCTGTAATTCATCCACAGTATGTTTGAGATGATCTGCGGGTAAAACAATATTAACGAGTCCATCTTTTGTAGCAAATTCAGACTGTGGGCAAATATTGCCAATCGATGCAATACTCATATTGTGAGTATAAACACTGTAATTGCAGGCTGTTTGTTCTTTAGATTGTTCTGGTTGCCATGGCTCAACTCCAGCTGCTTCCATCCACGCATTAATAAGTGTTTTTGCTTGATCTTCTTCACAATAGAAACTGACAGTGTCTGCAATAAATCTAGCATCGGCTAGTGGAGCTGCGGCAATACCAAAGACGCTTTTACTCAAACGCTCACTTGAGGTTGATGTTTGTGTATTATCTTCCTGCCAATTAAAACAGCAGGTTGCTGTTTCGCAGTTAAGGTCTTTTTTCTCAGAATAAATGGTTGTACCTTTTTCAAGAGCCGTTAGTTCCCACTTACAAAAGGACATCGGTTGTTCAGTGAGCTGATATTCATTACGTTTTTTGAAAAAATCAAGTTCAGGCTCTGTATAGAAAAACTTAATGGCTATTGGTGATTGTTTGAGCTTGAGCTCGATTTTGAGCGTGTCAAACAATGCCTTATATCTCAGCTTATCCAAAACCTTTTGGTCGTCATCTTTATCATTCATTATATTTTACCTAATTGAAGTATATTCTTATAATGCTAATGAGCATAATCTGAACAGAAACTGGTTCTAAAGTCAATGAATGGCAGGCACAAAAATAAGCGATGTTCGTTTTTGTAGATTGTTAGATATGTGCTAGAGGAACTTTTTATTAATTGTAAGTGATTAGCTTAGCTTTAGGTGCTGGAAATTCTCTTGCTATGTTTAGTTTTTTTATATTTCTTACATGTCAGATCGCTGGTGCTGCAAAAGTTATTTTGAATTCGGTGCCTTGCCCTTCGGTGCTTGAAACTGATATCTCACTATTTTGTTTTTCAAGAAGTGTTTTTACAATGTATAAGCCAAGGCCAACTCCCTTAGCTTTTTTAGTGTAAAGCGGATCAAATATATTTGGGAGATCTGACTTTGCAATGCCACAGCCAGTATCGCTTATAATCACTGAAACTGCTTTATCTTCTACTTTGGTCTGAATTGTGATTGTCCCATCATCTTCTATTGCCTGTACAGCATTAGTAATCAGATTCTTTAAAACTCTGGATATTTGTTGCGGGTCACAGTACACGTTCGGAAGTTCATCAAAAAGAATTGTGGTAGTAGTAATTATTTTTGGGATATTTAGTTCATCTACAACTGAAGTGATAAGGTTGTTTAGATTGTGTGGAGATAAGTGTAAATGATCGTTTTTTGAAAAACTGAGTAAGTCATCAATTATAGTCGTAGAATCTTTGACTGCATTTTCGAGTAATTTTAATGAATTGTTAACCTTCTCATCTTGTTGTGATTTGAGTTTCATCTTCAGGAAAAAAACGGTGTTGCTTATTACGCCCAGAGGGTTTCTCAAATCATGAGCTATGCTTGCCGTCACCTGACCTATTGCGGCGAGTTTTTCCCTTGTTACTAGATCTTTTTGGGCTTTTTTGAGTTCAACTATATTTTCTTCAAGCTGAATTTTAAGCAGATTTTGTCTTTGGTTGTATTGAATCAGTGTGCCAAGGCATAGAGCAGATATTGGATAAAAGCTTAAACCAATGAACCAGACTTTTCGAAGAAGAGATAAACCTAAATCTACGGGTAAGAGCAGAAGAACCCAGAATTGAGCTTGAAGGGTGCAAAACAGTCCTAAAATAATGAGTTGAATTGGATTGTAGGTGTTTTCTTTACTTCGCAAGAAAAAGTAGAAAGTGAGCCCAAGCAGACAACTACCAAGAATTCCAGCTATTTCAATTGTAACACCTGCGCCGCCAAGCAATATACGACAAATACAAACAATGAATGTGCAGACTGTTCCAACAATTGGACCAGCGTATGCAGATGCAATGCTGACAACGATCATTCGGCCATCTATTTTATGACCGGGAAGCAGCTCTATTGTGAGTAGCATGCCAAGGGAAGCGATAACACCGAATACTATTCCAAGAAAGATACTTTTTCTGACAGGGCTTGTTTTGATATAGGATGTAACAAACTGATTATATATGAATATAAGAAAGAAATAGATGAGGAAGTTTTGAGTGAGCCCTTTGAGTGGAGTCAGTAAGTCGGTCATAAACTCATTCCTATTCTGCTTTTGGTATTGTAATTAGAAAACTAGTACCAGCCTCTGAGGTTGAATCTATGGTGAGTTCACCATTGTGTTTGTCATTGATAATTGTTCTGGATATTGCGAGTCCTTGTCCTGAGCCTTCTCCAACTTCTTTAGTGGTGAAAAAAGGGTCAAAAATTCTTTCTTTAATTGATTCAGGTATCCCCGCGCCGGTGTCTGATATTTTAACAAAGATATCTTGATCATCCTGAGATGTTTTAATAGATATGCGGCCCATCTCACCGGTATTATTTTTTACATCTGTTATTGCTTGAGCAGCATTGACAATTAAATTAATAAACACTTGTCCTAGATCACCTGGGTATCCTTTAAAATTATCAACAGGATCTAATTGCAGATCCATCTCAGCAACATATTTGTAACTGTTTTTACAAACGATGAGCCCGTTTTGGATAATTTCAACAAGATTAATGTTTTCCTTTGAGACATTGTCACCTGAGTGAGCAAAACGTTTTAACCCTTGAACTAGTTCTGATACTCTTTCTATGCCATCCAGTGTCTGGTCTATAGCTTTTGGGCCTTCTTCCTTTAGATACTCAAGGTCAACCTCATTGGAATAGGCGACAGCTTCTTTGAATTTTTTTTGTGTTGTAGAATCTGTTATCAGTTTTTTGTCTATAGCTTCATATTTTTCAATTATTGAAAAAAGATCTTCAGTTATTTCCTTTAAAAAAGAGAGGTTATTTCCAATAAATTGAATCGGAGTGTTTATTTCATGGGCAATACCTGCCGAGAGTTCACCAATTGATTCAAGTTTTAAGCCATGAACTCGTTTACTTTCTTTTAGTTTCATTTCAGTGAGGTTTCTAAAGGTGATAGTTGCCCCGGAAATCTCATTTTCTTCGTTACGGATCGGACAAACAATACAATCTACAAGAAAGGATGTGCCATCAAGTTTCCAAAAAACATCATTGGTTATGTGGTGGGAAGAGCCATCTTCAATGGCTGCAAATACTGGGCAAAATTCCCATGGGTACTCTCCACCTCCATCAAGGGTATGGTGGCAGTTAATGTGGTAGTGTTTCCCTATTAAGTCTTCTTCACAAGTGCAGCCATGTGCTGCTTGGGCACGCTCATTAGCTGATAGAACAATGCCTTCACGGTCAACGGTAACAATGGCTCCCTGTACCCAGGTGAGCAACATTTCATTCTGATAAAGAACTTGTTTTAAAGCTTCTTTGAGTGTCGCACTTTGGGCTTGTAGCAGTTCAAGAGCCTGTGGTTCATTTGAGTTTTTATCCATGAGATATAGTCGGTTTATCTATTGTTTTAGTAAGGATAGTTTTAATTTTATTTATTTTATCTTTGTTTAGACTCAATATCAAATATTGGTATGATAAAAAAATATATAGCCATTGGAATTTGTGATTTTGCTACGATATACTACTCTTATATAAAAACATATTTATTGTTTGGAGGTGTGGATGGGTGAAGAGATTTTTAAAAAATGTACCATGTGTGCAAAGGTTTGGGCTACACGAGATGAGTTCCTACAAGATAAAGATCTAGAATTGAATGGTTATACCGCTGATTTTGAAGAATTAGAAAAAGGACTCTTTTATTTTACACATAATAAACCAGAGTGCAGGTCAACAATTACCCTTTATGCCAAGGCATTTTAGGAGCTATATGAAGGTGAGCAATTTCCAGAAAGCAGTATGGGTAAGGGAGATTGTCCTGGGTACTGTCTTGAAAAAGAACAGTTGAAAAGATGTGTTGAACGATGTGAGTGTAGCTTTGTTCGAGAAATCATACAGGTGATCAAATCATATTAGTAATATTCTCAATTGTGTTAGTAATATAAGAAGAGTTTCATTGCGAACTTAAACCAATGTCTTAATGGAGTGATATGGGGAAGGATAAGCTAACTGTTTTAACAATCGAGGATGATCTTGTTGTTAGAAAAGCTTTGGTTAAATTTCTAGAAGGGCATGGCTTTATTGTTGCGCAAGCAGACAATGGACTCAAGGGATTAGCAATTTTTGAACAACTACACCCAGATCTTGTGATAACAGATCTTCGACTTCCTGAGCTCGATGGCATGAAAGTTCTTGAGTATATTCGCACTGAATCACCAGATACACCTGTAATTGTTTTTTCAGGAATGGGAACTTTAAATGATGCAATTAAGGCTCTAAGGCTTGGTGCGGCTGATTATATTACAAAACCAGTAACAGATCTGGCACTTATAAAGCATACAATTGATAAAGCATTAGAGAGAGTGAATCTTGTCCAAAAAAGCCGGGAGTATCAGACGTATTTAGAGGAAGAAGTTGAGCGTAAAACAGCAGAGTTACATCAGGCGCAAAAGCTAGAAGCTATAGGTACCCTTGCAGGAGGCATCGCCCATGATTTTAATAATATTCTTGCCATTATAATGGGGCATAGTGAATTGGCTCTACTCCATGAAAACGTGGTTCCTGAAGTAGCTGACGATATAAGTCAGATACTGAACGCCAGTGAAAGAGCAAAAAATCTGGTTATACAAATTTTAAATTTTGGCCGAAAAGGTAAAACGAAAAGGGTCTCGATTAAATCACTTGTGATTGTGAATGAAACAATCAAGATGTTAAGAGCGACAATTCCAGCAACAGTACAATTGGATTTTAATGTTTCAGCTAAAAACACAATGATCCAAGCTGACCCGGTAGAGCTTCACCAAATTATAACCAATCTCTGTACTAACTCCCTACATGCATTGACAGATGAACAGGGAGTCATTTCTGTGAATCTGGAAGAGTGTAGTGTTGATGAGTCAAGTGAGCTTAGAGGCAAATTAATAGATGGAGATTATCTCATACTTACCGTTAAAGATGACGGTCAGGGTATAGAAAAAGATACAGTGGACAAAATATTTGATCCTTTTTTCACTACAAAAGAAAAAGGGCAGGGTACAGGCCTTGGTCTATCTGTTGTGAGTGAAATTGTACGCAGTTGTAATGGCATTATTGATGTTGATAGCATTGTTGGAAAAGGAACAACATTCAGTATCTATTTTCCACTGGAGCAAGATGAACAAGAAGAACAAGGTACGGTAGACCGTGAAAGTTTACCTGGAGGTAATGAGAGGATTTTATTTATAGATGATGAGAATGAACTTGTAGCAACCGCAGAACGTATGTTGAAATATCTAGGTTATTCGCCGATATGTTGTGTTTCGGCACTAGATGCCCTTGATATTATAAAAACCACTAAAGAAGGATTTGATTTAATAATAAGTGATCAGTCCATGCCAAGGATGCCAGGAAATGTACTGGCCGAAAAGATCAAAGAAATCTGTCCAGATGTGCCAATCATTTTAAGTACAGGTTATAGTTCTATCCTCAACAAAAAAGGTGCCTTGGGAATGGGGGCAAAAGATCTTATAATGAAACCTATAGGGATTGAAGAATTAGCCGTGAAAATCCGAAAAGTTCTTGATGATAAGAATTAATATCAAGTGTAGTAGAATATATTTACTTCAGATCTAATCTTTCACTGATATTTAATCTGCTTTTCCGAATTATTTTCGCACAGCTCTAACACCAAAGCTGCCACTAAATTCTCTATGGTTTTTAGTAACGTGACCGTAGTCGAAGGTCATGGTTTGAGCACAACAATCACCCACTGTCTCAGAGGACCAGTAGTTGTATGTGCCACCTGCGGCAAAAATGGCATCAAGTTTGATGTGGCCTCCATAAATGTCTTTATTCTTTTTTGCAGGTTCAAATATACTCTTCAACTCTGAAATGGTTGGTAGGCGCCAATCTGTGTAGCCGCCAGTTGCAAGCTTATTGACGTACTCATTGGATTCGTCCCAATTCACGGAGTGGCCAAGATCAATGTAGCTATCTTTTTGCATCCACATTAATCCTGTTTGGCTATCTTCAATAATACCATTACCCAGATCTTTATAGCGTCCATCTTCTGACTGTGCTTTTGCGAAAACGATTTGTGGTAAAAGAAAGGAAAGTGACAAGATAAGTAATAGATTTTTCATTGTGTTCATCTTTTGGGATGTAAATTTTTATGGATATATTTCTTATTCCATTAATGTTATTGCCTTTGGGTTAACTTTTTTCAACGCCTCTACATGTAATCTTGATTTGTAATTTATAGGATTACTTGTTTGGCTGAGACCTTTTGCCACTCGCCATTGAGCTTCTTGGTTTAGTGCATCTAGGAGCTGCTGGCTAATCTCTAGTTTGTATTCAGTGTTAGCGAGTATAGATGCTAGGTAAGCAGGATCATATAGAAATCTATTGTGTAGCAATAGTTCTATCTCTTTAGGGTTCTTGTTATAGTGACGTTCTGCCATTTCGATTGCAGTGAGAAAACGAGTTGCTGCATCAGGCCTGTCTGTTAGAAACTTTTGATTTGTGACTAATGTTAAATAATTTTTTTGATTACCCTGGCAATCCCAGGAGATAATATCGTCCTCTAGTAACTTTGTTATGTGATACACATGAGGTTCCCAAGTGAGAGCAGCATCAATTTTTCCTGCTATGAACTGTTCTACAAGCACTTGAGGTTTCATATATACTATTTCAAGCTGTTCCGTTGAAATGGAATGTTTGTCTAGATATTTACCTAAAAAGTACTCACCTCCACTATTAGCTGTAACTGCAACTTTTTTCCCCTTCAAGTTCATCGGGTTTATTATGTGAGAATCTTTTCGTGCTAAAAGAGCTTTGTTCTTGAGGGCGGCAATACTGGCAAGAATGTATATGTCATTGTGTTCGAAGCTTTGAGTCACAAATGCAAACTCACTCGCAGTGACCAAATCCACCTCACCTTTTAGGAATGCATTGAGAGCAGCCACTCCAGATTGAAACTCTTTTATCTCAACTGTTAATGATTCATTTGAGAAAAATGATTTTTCCTGAGCAAGATAAATAAGAGCAGATGAGTTACCCTTTGAGCAGCCAACTATTATTTTTTGATTTTCCTTAGTGCTTGATTCTGATGAGTTTTCACTGCATCCAGCAACAAAGAGTAATGGAGTAATAATAAGGACGATAAAGAAATAAAATGTTGCTGTTAACCTATTGATATTGCTTTTATGTTTCATGCCCTATCCTTATGGTTTTTGATGCTATGTGATATATGGCAGTGTTATAAAAAAAGTTGTTCCCTGTGTTGGCTGACTTTGAACTTCTATTTGACCATTATGCTTTTCAATAAAAGTTTTAGTTATAGAGAGCCCTAAGCCAACACCCTTTGATTTTGTGGTAAACAAAGGTTCAAAGATATGGATCAGTTCGTTTTCAGATATTCCAGAACCATTATCAGCTATTTGAACTTGTATTTTGTTTTCGTTGAGCTGAGTGACTATGTGTAACTCTCCACCGTCTACCATTGCTTGTACACTATTGTTGATAAGATTGATGAAAACGCGTTGCATTTGAACTTCGTCAAACATAAATAGTGGAAGGTCTTCATCTAATTCCATGTTACAGATAATATTGTTTAAATTATCTGTTTCCTTCACAACTTTGGTGAGTAACTCATTTAAATCGTTGAGTATAAGGTTAGGCTTATTTTCACGACTAAAATCCATAAGGTCATCAATAATAGTATTGACTCGACTGATTTCGGTTTGCATTAAGCCAAGATGTTTCTTTAGTTGGGCGTCTTGGGAATTTTCACTAACCATATTTAGAAAAAATATAGAGTTACTGATTGAGCCTAATGGATTCCGGATGTCGTGAGCAACACTTCCTGACAGCTTACCTATAGCGGCAAGTTTTTCATTTCGTAGCGTTTCTTGCTGAAGACTAGCCAGGTCGTTTTTCATTTTTTCTAGTGTGCGAGCAAGAGAGCCAATTTCCCCTGTCGCATTGAGGTTAATTTTTGCACTCAAATCACCTCGTGAAAATTTCTTGGCCATCTGTTCAAGGTAGCTGAGTGGTTGAACAATTGAGTTGGAAATCATTACCGAAACTATACTAACAAAAGCCAGAATCATGATAGTGGCAATAATCGCATTTTGTTGAAGGGTCTTGATAGGTGCAAACGCTTCTTTTTGATCAATTTTGGCGACAAATCCCCAGTTTAATTGAGGTATAAACCTGTAAACAGCGAGCACTTCTTCTCCTCGATAGTCTGTGGTGCGAATGACACCCTCATTGCCGGACGATGCAAAGATTGCGGGTAAAGCATTTTTAGATGTTTTTGGAATCTTAAGGTGTTGCTGAGTTTCCTGTCGGTGGCGCAATTTATTAATGAAAATGATATCATCGTCTATCTGTTTGGCTATTAACGTTTCACCTGTGTGACCCATTCCTGGCCAATTGTTAATGAGTGGTAGGATTTCAGCGTCCAGATTGACTTCAATAATTAAATAAACAGAATTCGTCTGTGACACTTTACCTTGTTGAGCTAATGGAGTTATCAGTGAAATTGTTGGTGTATTGCCTTTGCTTAAATAATAATCTGATATGACAACTTCACCTTTTACAAGCAGGGTGCCAACGAAGCTTTTTATACGGTTGGACTGATATCCATTTTTATTTGTGGCAATGACGTCTCCATCTCTTGTCACTACACTGACATTTTCCCATTTATTGAGCTCAGCCATTTCCCTTAAATAGTTGGTCATTTTAAGTTGTGATGGTCGAGAAATAAAAGATTGCAAGTCAGGGTAGTTGGAGAGAATTAAAGTCTCTTCTATTTTTTCATTGACCCATGCTATAATTTCTCTCTTTTTGAGGTCAGCGATACTGACAAGGTGAGAGGTGATCATGGCCTCAGTTGAAACTTTAGCATTATAGAATGCTAAATAGCTCAGGCAGACAATCGGCAGGAAACTAATTGTTAGCGAAAAAATCAATATTTTGAATCGAATACCATAAATATTCATCATTATTTACTATAATCAAAAGAAAATTCATTCAATCTATATAATTCCTGATTTGAGATAACATCATTGATTATATTGAAGTTAAAGGACTGAATTGTATCATCCCAAGCAACATCTTCAGCTATAAAGTGTTGCTCTTTCAGAAATAGGAACTCCTGTTTGAGTAACCCTCTGTCCTGAAACTCTTTCTTAGGCAGCCTAGGGATCTCCTGTAAGTAAACCCTGCTTGTAGCCTCAACAACATGCCGTTTAGTTTTTTCAATAGAAAGTGGCACTTCTCTCTGGTCCCATTTCTGTAGAACTTCGTAGATCCATAAGCATAATAGGTTAATATTGTTTTCATCCTGTTTGAGCCATCTTACAGCTCGTATTTGTGCTGCAATGAATTGCTTTATTGCCTTAGGGTGTTTTTTCGAAAACGAATCGCTAAATGTGAGGAAACCAAAAGTTGTCCCCTTATGGGTGGTGATTTTATTCTGGATAGTGTTGGTTGTTGTTGGTGGCGCGAGTTCCCATGTACTGTATGCATCTATTTCATGAGATTGGAGCGCTTTTTCCATTTTGGTGATGTCCATTTCAAAGAATTTGATGGAATCCTTTGAAACATTGTTGTTCTCTAAGGTTTTTAAAAGATAGAAATGTGCGTTTGAACCAAAAGCATAGGCTATCTTTTTTTTAGCTAAATCTTGTACCTCTCTAATATCTCGAGAAACAATTGACATCGGTCCTTTGAAGGAGGAAACAATATTGCATTTCATGCTACTTGCTAAACGTAAAGTTGGCATATCTCCACTAAAACCAGCATCAAGTTTACCTTTGTGCATGAAGTAGTTAACATCGTTACCTTTAAGAAAGTGATATGTTTTTAGCCTTAAGCCAAGCTTGTTAAGTTCTTCAAAAAAGACTCTATCTTTTCGCATTATTGTAAAAACTAATGATGCAGGCATAAAATATGGCTGGTCACCAAAGTTGATTATTTTAGAATCATCTGAAAAATTATATGTATTATATGGATGTTGTTGTTCAAGGTTCTCTGTGGCTTGTGGTTTGTTGTTGTTGAGAGACCCTCTGTAGACAACAAAGGTGAGAGCACAGCAAAAAACAATCAACGAAAATATTAAGATTCGTCGGCGGCTTATGGTAGAAAAAAAATGACTTAAGAGTTTAAATATGCTCATTGTTTTTTTTCTTTTAGTGGTTCAATCGGTAAAGATATTATAAAGTTAGATCCCTGCCCGACTTCACTTTCAACTTCAATCAAGCCGTCATGTTTTTCAATAAAAGTATGAACGATGGTTAAACCAAGGCCAACTCCTTTTGGTTTAGTCGTGTAGAGTGGATCGAAAATATTTTCAATATTTTCATTTGAAATCCCAACACCAGTATCATGGAAATTGATTGTGACTATATTATTTTCAAAACTTGAAGATACTAAAAGTGTACCGCCCTCAGGCATAGCTTGAATAGCGTTGATAATGAGATTAAGGCAAGCTCTTTGTATTTGGTTAGTATCAAAGAAAAATGAAGGTATATGAGGGGTCAAATCCAATTTTTTATTGATATTACTAGGGAAATCTAGCTCATCAAGGATGTTTCTGAGCAGTATGTTTATATCACTTCTTGTCAGGACTGGTGTGGCTTCTTTGGAGAAATTCATTAAATCGGTAATAATCTCATTAGCTTTGAAAATCTCTCGTTCCATTATTTGAAAATGTTTCTTTTGCAGTTCTTTTTTACTGTCTTCCTGTGTTTGGTTTAAAAAATAAATAGAGTTACTGATGGCACCAAGTGGGTTTCTAATGTCATGGGCAACACTCCCTGCTAATTGGCCAATAGCAGCTAGTTTCTCTTTTTGAAGTAGCTTCTTTTGAGCTTCTTTGAGTTCTACATTGCGTTCTTCAATTATTTGTTCTAAGTGGTTTTGATACCTTGCCAGTTGTTTCTCTTTTTCTTTAAGAGCCTTTTCTGCATTTTTTTTCTCTGTGATATCAATGGAAGTAGAAGGGTAGATTTCAAGTCCATTTTCGTCATAGGCCAAACGGGCGTACATAAGAACATCGAAAAAACTACCATCTTTGCGTCTGGCAATGAATTCAATAATGCATTTCCCATCAGATCTTAGCTTTGAAATAATCTGTCTTGGTATATCAGGGTCTTTACAGTGTAAAGATGGGTTACAGTTAAGAACCTCTTCTTTGTTGTCATAGCCCCACATTTTTACATAGGCTTTATTGACGTATACAAAGTTTCTATTTTTATCGACAATACCAAAACCATTCAGAGAGTTGTCAATTGCAGTATGCAAGTTTTCTAATTTTGTCTGATATGTCTTTTGTTGAGTAATATCTGTGGTAGTAATTAAAGCAATTGATATGTCATTTGTTTGCTTTTGCACAACAAGGGTAACCAGGACATGTTTTACTTGACCTTTGAGTGTTCGGACTTCTCCCTCTATTTCGAATTCCTTTTCACCGTTTGCTATAGCTATAAGTTCTTCTTTGAAAGCAAACAAAGATTTTTCTGTGAAGATCTTATCTAAATTGCCTAGTAACTCTTTCTTATCCTTTGCCCCGTGAAGCTCTATAGCTGCTTTATTAACATCAAGAACTTTTGTTTTTGAACTACATAATTTTAATTCATCGGGATGTTCATTAAAATATTTTCGAAAATCTGTTACGCCAGTTTGTTGTATTTTTTTTAGGTGATTAAATACTTCTGTAAAATCCTCCTCCCATGTTGGTATCGGGCTTTCATTAAAAAGTGTGAAAAAACGTTGTGAATTCTCTGATGTTACCTGTTCGGCCTTTGCGCGACTCGTTACATCTTGAAAAATACAATGAGTGCGTTCAAAAGAATCTTCATTATCTCGTTGAATTCTTCCATTGAAAGATACAAGGATTGTAGTCCCATCTTTTTTAACCATTTCAAACTCTACACCTAAAACTTCTCCAACAGCTTTAAACCGTGGAAAGTTTGATTTAAAATGATCAACCCAATCAGGGTGTAGGAGGTCTCCGAAGTTTTTACCGATCAATTCATCTTCGGTGTAACCCAAAGTATCAAGTAAGAATTGGTTTACTTCAAGGAAGTCACCATTCTCATCGAGGGACTGATAGGGAAGAGGAGCATATTTTAAAAAATGGTCGAATTTCACCTTACTATTCCTGAGTTCGGCTTCTAGCTCTTGAATTCTAGCTTCCTGCTCGTTGTAAGTTAATTTTTTGACCAAGGTTCTCACCAATTTATTGTTGAGATGCGTGAAATTTACCAAACTCTATATCCTGATGCAGGATATGTTCAACCAACCACTCTCTTAAAAATAAATAGAATTCTTGTGCTTCTTTGGGAAAGTTATCTAAAACTTTAGATTTGAAATCTTCAACTTGATCAATGAGCTTTTTGTGTTCTGCACTATGTTCAGCAAGCTTTGGGTAATTGTTAGCCTGCATGATTTCTTCTTCACTTGTAAAATGGTTCTGAGTGTAGGTAACAAGTTCATTGAGGATATCCATTACAGCTTCTTGTGTAGCTTGATCTCTTACTGCGCAGTACATTTTATCAATAAGATCTACTAATTGTCTATGTTCGCTGTCTATTGACTCAATACCGGTGTTATAGGTATCCCTCCACTTTATAACTCCCATAGTGCTCTCCTTTAATAAAAAAATATTTAGTCAATTGTTGCTCTATTTCTGCCATTATTTTTGCTTATATATAAAAGTTGGTCGGCTCGTTTTATTATTGTATCCGAATCATCCGACTCTTTAATAATTGTGCCACCGATCGAAATATTAACTGAGATTTTTTTATCATTTACGATGATAAATGAAGAAGAAACGAGACTGAGCAATCTATTGGCAATTTTTTCCAAATCTTTGCTTGATACATTTTTTATAACACCAATAAATTCTTCTCCGCCCCACCTACCAAAGATATCAAATGGTCTACCGCTGTTTTTTAATGTTTTGCCAACTGATTTGAGTACCAGATCACCTACATCATGGCCGTAGGTATCATTTACTTTTTTGAAGTGATCGATATCGAGGATAAGAAGACCAAAGCCAAGTTTATAACGACTATATTCTTCAAATCGGCTTTTAAGTTCACTTTCAAGATAATGTCGATTAGCTAATTGAGTGAGTTGATCAAGTAATGCTAGCTGTTCGAGTTCTTGAAGTTTGAGCTCATAAGATTGGATGTTAGAAATATCTGTAAAGAGTTCAATTCCACCTGTAATTGTGCCAAATTCATTTGTTAATATCGTTGTTCTAACGGATACAGGTACACGATGACCGTCCTTGTGATGCATGTAGACAAAGGACTCTCTTTGTTCTCCATCTTTGATCGTTTCAAGTAGTGGGCAACCGGATTGACAAAGAGGGATTCCTTCACTGTCAACATGGTTAAGAATATTATCAGAGCATGACATTCCAACAACTTGGTCTGCAGAAAAACCTGAAATCTTCTCGGCTGCTTTATTCCAATAGGTAATGACTCTATTGCGGTCGACCAAGTACAAACCTTCGTACATATTGTCTAGTATGTTTAAAACATTCTGTGATTCAATTTTCATATTACAGGTTAACCTTTTATTTGATTGGCATAATTACAAATTGAATCAACTCTATATATTCCTTCCGTATTACATTGAATTACCTATCATTCAATCGGGAGTTGATCTTTTGGGTCACCTTCTGGAACGCGAACGCTAATTGGTTCCTTAATGCCAATGTGCTTAATAAAGTTTTGTAATCCTTTAATAATAGCCCAGGTTATTTCCTGCCCCTTTGGGATAATGAGAGCACCATTACGGGCAATGACATCTTCTTCCGCCACCATTCCAGGGATAATATCCTGAAACTTGAGATTAAGAACCTTAACCTTAGTGGCACTCACTTCAATCGCTTGAAGTTTATCTAAAATATCGGGGTTATAAACACCCTCTTCTCTTGATAAAGTTTTTAATGCTTGGCTATGTTTAACGCCTTGGTGGAGAAGTAGGTCATAAGCAATAACGGCCCTCAAAATTTGGGCACCAATAATAACGTCATCATCGAGATCTTCTTCATCTTTATAGTCATCAAAATTTTTAAATTGATAAGCTATTATCTGGGCTACTTTTTCAAGTCTTGGGATTTGTTCTACTAGGTTTTGGCCAACGCTTGGGTGTTGGTGAAATGTTTCCAGCTCCTCAGGTGTTAAAGGTGCGCCAGATTGAAATTTGGTTAAAATATCCATTGGGAGTGTCACGCAACCGATTTGTGACATGAGGGCTGCAACCTCATATTGCCAGGCGTTTGGTAGATCTAGTGACGCTGCAATGCGCCTGACAGTTTCCTTTATTCGATAGCCACTTGAAAAGGCAGGGGCGTTGGCGAGGCTTAAAAGTTCACTTAATACTTTGATACTTCCTTTGAGTGTATCGTTAAGAAGGTCTTTTTCAGCTGTTAAGAGTCGGTACTGGTGTAGTGCAAGAGCAAGTGATGTAACAAGAGTGGGGGTGGCGCATGGTTTGGTTAAAAATCTGAAGATATGGCCGGTGTTTACAGCCTCTACTGCTGTGTCTTGATCTGCATTACCTGTCAGCATCATGCGAACGGTTTCAGGGTATAGATCTTTTACACGGGATAAAAGTTGTACTCCATCCATACCTGGCATCCGCATATCAGAGACTATGACAGCAAATGGCCCCTGTTCTTTCAAGATAATGAGTGCTTCCTCACCACCAAGAGCTGTTCGGACTTTATATCGTTTTCTGAGTTGTCTTTCCATTGATTGGAGGATGTTTGGTTCATCATCAACAAAAAGGATTTTCTCATTACTCATTATTAGTTTTCTCCGCTATTTCCTTACAAATTTCTCGCCACTGATCTATTTTGTCAGTTAAGCCCAACTTGGCGATGCTTTCTTCGTTTAATGCCTTAGGTACGCCAATATACTCTTCCGATTTTGATTCATAGTATAAAGTGTTAGCGATATGTACTGCCAGTGCAGGGGTAAAACTATCCGCTGGATAATCCTCTAGACGATGGTGGAAGGCTATGGCCTCTACAACAGGGCTTGGTAGCCCCCATAACCCTATCAAGTAGGCGCCAACATCACAATGAGTTGCACCAAGTATTTCTTGCTCGGCGTCTTGAATGGCAATTTCCTTTTCCTGCGCTTGCTGAATTATAGTTTTATAGTCGTCACTTCTTCTGGAGACTAAGATTAGTTTTCCTATATCATGCAACACTCCAGCAATGAGACTGCAATCAATTAAATCTTTATTCTGAGTTATTGTTTCAGTTATTTTTTTGGCAGATGTGCCTACAGCCATTGAATGTGACCAGAGCTCATCAAGGGGGATGATGGTCGCTTCAAGGTTTTTATCAGAGAAGACTTCAACACTGAGAGCTAATGCTTTTATTGTTTCAAGGCCTAATAAGTTTACAGCACGTGCAGGTGTTTCTGCTTTTTGGAAAAGACCAAAAAATGCCGAGTTGACAAGCTGCAGTACCTTAGCACTCATTGCAATATCTTCTTCAATAATATCAGCAACATCTTTTATGCTTACCTCAGGGTCTTTCAATTTTCTCTGTAAGCGCAAATATATGTCGGGAAGACTTGGCAAGTAGTCGATGCCGGTGATGATGTTTTTTAGTTGACCGTTTTGCATTAAATCCTGAAGCGCACTAGCCCTTAATAATACAGCCTTCAAAAAATCAGGGTCACATGGTTTGGCAAGAAATTGATGTACAACTCCAACTGTTCGCATTACAGATTCATCATCTGCCTGGCCCGTGAGCATGATTCGAATAGAGTGTGGATATAGTTTCTGGACCTCAGTCAATAAAGAGGCACCATCCATTCCAGGCATTCGCATATCTGAAACAATTATATCTACAGGGTCACTCTGCATGATCTCTAGTGCTTCTGTGCCACTTTCAGCAAAATTAAAATCGAATTCTTTTCTCATGGAACGCAGCATTCTTCTTAGACCGCTCAAAATATTTGGTTCATCATCAACAAAGAGTATTCGTTTTTTTTTCATGTATACCTCGTGAAGCAATTAATATTGTTCTGAATTGGACATTAAGCTAAGCTTTAGTTTGTGGTAATTTAATTGTGAATAGAGATCCTTTATCTTTTTTAGAGCGAACGTCCATTGTTCCACCATGTTTTTTATGGATGACATCATGAGCAATAGCTAGGCCTTGCCCTGTGCCTTTACCAACATCTTTGGTTGTAAAAAAAGGATCAAAAATTTTATTTATTATTTCATCTGGTATCCCTGAACCACTATCCTCAATTGTTATTATGACATAAGCATCATCGTGGGAGGTTGATATAGTAATTGTCCCTTTTTCTCCAGTAGGTGTTCTGCCAAGTTTCTCGCTAATTGCTTGGGCTGCATTCACTAACAGGTTTAAAATGACCTGTCCAATTTCATCGGTTAAACATTCAATAGAAGGAAGGTCAGGGTCTAGATTGGTGGTAACATTAGAGACATATTTCCACTCGTTTCTGGCGACAGTAATTGTTGTATTAATTATTTTATTAATGCTAACAGATTCTTTTTCTTTGGAACCAGGGTGAGAAAATTCTTTCATTGCCATAACGATGGATCGTATTCTATCTGTACCATCTCTTGATTGGTTTATAGATGTAGGAATTTCCTCTCTAAGGTAGTCAAGGTCAGCTTCTTCTATTGCATCGTTAATTGCTTTTGATTTTTCATCAGTTCCACCCGCTGTAATCTGACTTATATCGTCGAGTAAGTCACTTATTTCCTGATAGGCATCATTTAAAAATTCGAGATTGGAGCTAACGTATTGAGTTGGAGTGTTAATTTCATGGGCAATCCCTGATGCTAACTGACCTACTGACTCTAGCTTTTGTGCTTGAAGGAGTCTTATCTGTAGTTTCTCTTGTTCTTCCTGAGCAATTTTTATTTCTGAAACGTCTTTTGCAACAAGGATTGTACCACTTACTTTACCGTTTGTGATGTAAGGTAATATTTGAGTCTCAAATGATCGGCCTGAGCGAGTATCGTTATGTACTATGGTTTCTGCAGTATTCGTTTGTAGTACTCTGTAATGTGGACAATCTTTATTACTGGAACAATTATTGTTAAAGAGGCAGGCACTGTTACCCTGTGAATTTTCTAGATGCTCACTGAACAAATCTGCAAAGGACTTATTGAAACGAATGAGATTGTGATCAAGGTCATAAAGGGCAACTGTTTCCTGGATAGAGTTAAAGGTGTTTTCCCACTCCTGGGTTGCCTGTAAGATTTGCTGTTCTGCATCTTGAAGAAGGGATATCTTCTGGTTGAGTTCAAAAGTCTTTTCTTTAAGGCCTTGTTCAAAGAGTTCCTGATAGTTAGTGGCAATATTGATAAGGCATTGTTTTTCAATAGCTTTATCGATGGCATGAGTTAGAAAACTCACATTGTTAAGAGGCTTTTTTATATAATCATATGCGCCCATCTGTAAGGCCTTGATCGTCTCGTCCACCGTTCCTTGGCCTGAAAAAATTATAACAGGTATCTGGATATTATTTTGAGACACCTTTTCGAGCAATTCAATGCCACTCATAACCGGCATCTTCAGGTCGGTTAGGATAACATCGGGTTTAAATTTAGGAATTACCTCCCAGCCAATTTCACCGTTTTCTGCCAATTGAACTTCATAGCCCAGTTCTTCTAGTAAGAACGTGAGTGATTGCCTAACAGACTCTTCGTCTTCAACAAGAAGGATTTTAGTTGCTCTATCAGTTTGCATAACATTTTTAGCTGATCAACAATTTGTAAGGGAAAAAGCAATATTATTAAATTTATATCAAATTTTTAAACTCATTGGAAATTTTACCTGAATATCTTTTGAGTTAGTTCATTTTCTTTTTTAAGTGGAGAGGTTAAGAGAAAAAGATTCAAAATTACCTATAATAATCCCTTAATTTGTGATGTAATAATAGTGTTAAACGAAAGAGTAGTGTTTTGAAAGTTTATGGGGCTGCTATAGCCGATCTGACGTTTTGGAGGTGTAGATGGGTAAGAAGGTTCTAATTGTTGATGATGAAGAGGGTATTAGAGAAACATTAAAGGATATTTTACAGCTATATGATTTTGATGTGAGTACTGACTCTAGCGGAGAAGATGCCATAACCTCAATAGCTAATAAATCTTACGATATTGTTTTGCTAGATTATAAAATGAATGGAATAGATGGCGTAACAACCTATTTCAAAATGAAAGAGATTCAACCTGAAATCAAAGTTGTTTTCATTACGGCATATTATAATGAACAGGCAATTAACGATGCCTTGCGAAGTGGTGCAGTAGGGGTTTGCAATAAACCTCTGGATATCCAAAATTTATTAAAAATCATTCAATAATTATAACAGTTGTTTTGATGTTTTTTCAGGTACTGTTGTCGTAACTTAGTTTTGAGGAGAGGAATAGTGGAAAAGCAAAAATCAACCATTCTTATTGTTGATGATGATGTAGCTACTTGTGAGACTCTTTCTGATATATTTGAACTTAATTCTTTTGCAGTAAAACGTGCCTCGAACGGTCGTGAGGCGCTGGAACATATTAAAAAGCATCAGTTTGATGTGATATTTTTAGATATTCGTCTACCAGACATAGATGGTTTGGATCTTATGACGCAACTCATGAGTGAAGATCCTGATTTGATATTTGTTTTTATGACAGGTTACGCTTCTGTAGAGTACGCCAAAAAAGCATATGAAAAGGGTGCAAGTGGATTCTTTATCAAACCTGTCCTGATTGAAGAAGCGCTTCATGTTATTACTGAAGCCATAGAAAAAAGAAACCTCTCTAGAGAATATGCTCGTGCAGAGCAAGAAAGAAATAAAGCCTTAGTAGAGTATGAAGATTTATATAATAATGCTCCTGACATGTTTGCCTCCATCGACGTCAATTTAGGAATATTTACCCAGTGTAACCAGACCTTATTAGAGGTTTTAGGATATTCAAAAGATGAGTTGTTAGGTTCTGGGCATCTCATGATATATAACTCTGATGATTGTAGATTATTAGAAGAAAAAATATGGCCAACGCTTATAGAGGTTGGTTTTACAAAAAATAAAGAAGTCAAATTATTGAAAAAAAATGGGAAAACAATTCCTGTCACCTTAAATGGAACGATTGCCACAGATGAACAGGGTGAAATAACACAAGCTCGCATGGTGTGGCATGATTTAACTGAGAGCAAGAAGCTTGAGGAGCAGTTGCTTATAAGTGAAAAAATGACAACCATTGCAGGGCTTGCTGCTGGGGTTGCTCACGAGATAAACACGCCCCTCTCTGGCATATTACAGTCGATACAGTTAGTAGAAATGGGTTTTGATCCAAAGGTCGAAGCTAATCAACGTTCTGCATCCGAATATGGGATAGATTTAGAAAAACTATCAGACTATATCAAGGCAAAAGAGCTCGATTTTTTCCTTACCGGTATACGAGACTCTGCAATCGTAGCAGCAAGAATTGTATCCGACCTGTTACAGTTCAGTCGACCGAAGGAAAGTGAGTGGATTTATGCTGATGTAGGTGTTGTGATTGAGCGAGCAATAGCTCTTGCTAAGTCTGACTATACTCTGAAAAAGAAATACAACATTCATAATGTTAAGTTTATTAATCAGTTCGATAAGGATTTAACAGATGTTAAGTGTATGGCAATGGAGTTAGAGCAGGTTCTAATAAATTTGATAAAGAACAGTTGTCAGGCAATGGTTGATGGAACTCTTTCTCGGAATAACCCTGTTATCACTCATAAAACCTATATCGAAGAAGACTTTGCTATAATCGAAGTTATAGATAATGGCCCAGGGATCTCTTCAGACATTATTCACCACATTTTTGATCCATTCTTTACAACAAAAGAAGTCGGTGATGGAACAGGACTAGGATTATCTGTTTCCTATTCAATAATTAATGTTAAGCACGGTGGAGATATACTCGTACAAAGTAATCCTGATGATGAAACAAAGTTCATAATAAAACTTCCACTTAATAAGAATTAACAAATCTTAGGGCCGCAGTATGCGTAGTGAAACAATATTACTGGTAGAAGATGAGCTGTTGATTCGCAAAACTACCGCACGTTTTTTAAAGGACAAAGGGTTTACCATTCTAGAGGCGGATAATGGAGAGAATGGTCTTGAGGTCTTTCGTGAAAAACAACCTGATTTAGTAATTACTGACCTTCGCATGCCAGTCATGGATGGTATGGAATTTATGCAGATAGTCGTCAGTGAGGCTCCCGATACACCAATAATTATTTTTTCTGGAATGGGAAAAATGATAGATGTAATCGATGCTCTTCGCGTTGGTGCATGGGATTATATAACGAAACCTTTACATAATATGGAGGTGTTGGAGCATTGTGTTTCACGCTCACTAGAACGTGCCGTTTTTATCAAGAACGAGAGAAAACAAAAAGAATCACTTGAAGAAGAAGTTAAGTTGAGAACCGAAAAACTTGAAGAAAAAAATCAGAGACTTCTTGAGGAAATATTTAAACGTAAGCACCAGGAAGAACAGGTTTTACAAGCAAAACTTGAGTGGGAAAGAACAGTCGATGCAATGCCAGATATGATCGCCATCATAGATAAAGATCATCGCATAGTAAGAGTTAATGAAACCTTGGTCAAACGTCTTGGCAGCAGTTACGATAAGCTTCAGGGACAAAAATGCTATGTATGCATGCATGGTTGTGATCGTCCAAAGGATTTTTGTGTTCAAAAGCAGATGATGGAAGATGGGCTTGAGAGGCGCATTGAAGTATATGAGGAAAAACTTGGAGGATATTGTGAAATTATTGCCTCTCCATATCATAATCAAGAAGGTGAGCTTGTGGGTTCTGTGCACATTATTCGAGATATTAATGAACGTCGTAATACAGAAAAGGAAAAAGAAAAACTCTTATCACAATTGCTTCACGCCCAAAAGCTCGAGTCGGTAGGTCAGCTTGCATCAGGCATTGCACATGAAATTAATACTCCTACACAATTTATAAGTTCTAATATTAATTTCTTAAGTGAAGCATTTACCGAGGTAGCAGAAACGTTTACTCAAATATCAAAGCTTATAAAAGACGATGACTCTGAAACGTCTAAGAAATTAAAAAATATATTACACGAGCTTGACTGGCAGGATTTAGAGCAAGAGATTACTGATGCCCTTAAACAGTCCAAAGATGGTGGATCTTGGATTGGCTCAATAGTTAAGGCAATGAAAGAGTTTTCTCATCCTGGTAACAAGACTCAAGAGTTAGCTGATATTAATCACCTTATTGAAACGACTGTAACTGTTGCAAGAAATGAATGGAAGTATGTAGCTAATATCGAAACTGATCTAAGCACACAATTACCTGAGATACTTTGCTATAGTAACGAGTTAAGTCAAGTTCTCCTTAATATGATTGTTAACAGTAGTCATGCTATTGCTGACAAACTGGGTGTAAATCCAGATGGTCAAAAAGGAACAGTTAAAATCATCACTGATTGTAATTCAAGTCATATCACTATCACTATTAAAGATTCTGGAAAAGGAATACCTAA